>Ga0160428_1000873_pt1 | contig 27642 bp, 32 predicted proteins | sample SolpanmetagenomM_FD_108198 | JGI IMG/M metagenome (GOLD analysis project Ga0160428, IMG submission 108198) | Solar panel surface microbial communities from Lawrence Berkeley National Laboratory, California, USA - M | ecosystem: Engineered > Built environment > Solar panel > Unclassified ... | reverse complement strand
GTTACCATCAGCATCTGCACCACTTCACTTCGCATCGCATCGCATCGCGTTTACAGCAATATCTACAACAATTACACATCGCCTATCTCACGTACAACCATTCACCCTCCAGTCCCGCTCAATTCCATCCAGTAGAATCACATCTCCAAAATGACAACAGCCCATCGCCCAACCTTCGATCCCGCTCGCGGCAAAGAAGCACTTCGCGGACCAGCATACCACCAACGGCTCCTTCCCGCACACACCCACCTCAAGCACCGTCAAGCAGGCCAAGGAGGCGCCGCAGACAGTCTGCACGTCGGGCCTCGCGACCTGCGCGCCGAATTACTGGCCGCCGAAGCTGCAGTAAAAGCACGAAAAGCTGGTGGAAGCGGTGTTGGGGCTGAGGAAAGGGGAGTAGCAGGCTCTATTGAAGGCGTTACCGCTGAAGACGAAGAAACGAAGCGACGACGACTTATTCTTGAAGAAGCGCGGGATATCGACGCTGATTCTGATGGTGACGATGCTGGATCCGATGGCGAGAAAGACGATGATGATGACGGAAGCGATGACGAAGAGTCTGATGAGGAAGATGAAGAAGCAGAATTGATGCGCGAACTTGCCAAGATCAAAGCGGAGCGTGCTGCTGCGAAACAAGCTGAGGAAGATGCGGCGGCCAAAAAGGCGGAGGAACAGAGAGAGGTCGATATTGCGAGGGGGAATCCTTTGTTGGATCCTTGGGCGGGAAGGGAGGGAAGTGTTGCCGGGAGTGTGGCTGGTAGTGGTAGTGGGAGTTTTGGAGTTAAGAGGAGGTGGGATGATGATGTGGTGTTTAGGAATCAGGGAAGAGGAACGGAGGAGAGGGGCAAGCGGAGAGAGTTTGTGAATGATCTGTTGAGAAGCGATTTCCATAAGAAGTTTATGGTGAGTTGGTCATGCTTTATTTACTGCTGAAATTGGTTGTCATCAGATTTGACTGACGTTATTTATAGTCAAAGTACGTACGCTGAGGTCCTGGGATGAGAGTTATATTACAGTCAATCGATCGTCACGACCAAAACAACATGGCAAACATCTCCCATGGTCGCCGTCTGTTGATGGTTCTCACAAGGGCATCCTACGTACTGTTGCAAATCCGACCAGGGCTGGGTTCGGCACTAAAACCGCAAATGTCAACAACACTGTTAAGGATACCAAATCTTACCTTGAATATCAATATTATATTGTATCATCGATAGCTCGTTCGAGACAGTATGTATTACTGCTTGTTGTGCACGATGCAACAAAGGATACGCCTGTGTACAGGGTGCTGCGCTCATAGTTGGTGAGTTGTACGTCAAATGGTTGGTCCTGGACTGAGTGACATGACAGCACGAAAAACACGCCAGGACTGAGAGATTGAGTACGTGTCATCAGACATTGACTGCATCAAGCTGAGCTACATCACGGAAGGACGTTTTGTCCACATCGAGGCGATGACCAAGAACTCAAGGCTCGATCCGACATTGTAAGTAGTTCATGATTGCCACAGCTCTACCTAGGGTAATTTCAGGCAATGGAATGTTTTGCTCTGTGCCATTGTTCTATAACTTGAAATATTTGCGATTTTGCCAGACACGCTTTCTCATCTCAAGTGACTCACGAAGTGTTACAGCTTGAGCAACGAAGTGCAGGTAGCCTCCTTCGTCTATGGCACTTTCCAGCGCATATTTACCATACCAAAATGAATCAGTTGATCGAAGGGTCCGGCTTTTACCTTGTCACATAAATCCCTGTTGCTGCATACAGATACGTGTTATCACCAGAGGCAAACGTCAGTAGCAAGGTGGACATGTATGGTAGAGGATCAAACGACATATCTATCCCCAACCAGGTAGCGGAATGATCTTGTGCCAATGTTGATGCCGCCTGAGCTAGTGCTGCCTGTGCACAATCGTGCCTGTTGAATTGAGTGGCATCCAGTTTGGCAATATGATTGGGAAAAGGAACCTGGGCTATTTTGCAAGGAATGTTGTATAGCACCCAGTTACATTCTTTTTGCCTTCCTTGAGCTATTTGTAATCCCTTGAGCAGCTTACCGCGGATGATGGGGTTTGCTGAACATCGCTGACGTCGAGTCCGGTGGACCTTGAGCTGAGCATAGTAGCTAGACAACATCTGATGTGCTCTCCAGTGCGTAGCTGATGAAGAAGGATGCGTTCGGAGGTAAGGCGTAGAATTGAGCGGAATGGAGAAGGTAAATGCCGGAGTTGTGTTCGTGGCAGTGAATGTGACGTTTACCAGTGGTACAGGACCTGTAGACAGCGTATGCGATGAATATCTCCTTCCGCGTCTATAGCCACGACTACTGCTTTCCTCAAAGAAGGAATTGTACGCTCTTTCCAATCCACCTTCGTCATCGTACTGTACAGTACAGTTCGACAATGCATCTTGAGCTGAGGCACGGATCGCATCATTGACAGGAAGCCAAGTCCAATTTGCCATACCCGCGTTCATCGATACTTAGCAAACGCCCTCTCCTCCTCCATCCTCCTCCCCACCAACTCCACAACACTGACTCCATACATCTCCCCCGGCGTCTTCCTGCCCCTCAACACCTGCTCCTCATGCACCTTTGCCTCCTCCTTCGTCATCAGTACAAGATCGCTCAACTCCAGCTTCGAAAACTTCTGTCCCGGAACCTGCACATCTACAACACCTGTCTCATCAGCATGCCAGCCCCATCTCACCAAACAAAGCCGCGTCGATAGTCCGCTGACAACGCTGCGTCCACGATACACTTCTTCGACTAGATACCCGACGTCCTCAGCCGTGACTGGGATGCGGAGCCCGACGCTCTCGACGCCGGCCCATCGCGCCAGCCGCTCTTCCAGCGCTTGCAGGTTAGCGAGGATGGCTTCGTACATTTTGAAGCGGCCTTTAGCTATTAGTGGGTCGTGTGGGTACTGTCCCAATTCCAGCATGATGTGGTTAGCAATCACGAGTCCGAACATTGCCGGCATCGTGCCCAGCACGGGTAATATTCTGACGCGAAAGTCTTGCAACACGCTTAATTCGCCTACCGCACCTTTCTTGAACTCGTCGTCGGGTAGCGGCAGCAGTTGCGCTTTCCCTGGTGCGGTCTTCTCGGTAGAGAAGACAGTGGGAATGCCATTTGCGATCCCGACCATCCGCAGACGACGCCGCACGGAGCGACTGAGCGGGTCGTCTGTTGATGCGGATATATCGCCCAGGAAGATACGTGTGGGGTCGGATTTACAGCCTGCGCCCATGGAGGAGACGACCTTTATTTTATTCTCGCAGCAATACCGCAGCAGCTCGACTTTACTGTCAATATTATCAATAGCATCCACAACAAAATCGACGCGTTGCCCGCTCGAGCCCTGCCATGCTGCTAGTTGTGTAGGTGCGCTGTTGGCGCCAAATAGCTCGTTGCGGCAGTCGAATTGGACCCACGGGGCGACTTGTTGGAGGCGTTTGCGCAGGGCGTGGACTTTAGGGGTGCCTACGTCTGCGAGCGTGGCGACGGCGTGTCGGTTTAGAGAGGAGAGGGTTACTTGGTCGAAGTCGATGAGGCGGAGCTTGGAAACGCCGGAGCGGGCGAGTGCAGAGGCGGCGTGGGAGCCCACGCCGCCTAGGCCAACTATTATTATGAATGCGTTGCGGAGGGAGGTGAGGCCGGGGTCTGTGAGGAATACGCGATTGCGGGCTAGTTGTTCGAGTATAAGGTCTGGTTGTGATAGAGTCAGCCGTTGGTCGCAGTTGCGGGTAGAGCAATGTATGTACCATTATCGTAATCGCCTCGCCGTGCTCTTTCTGCTAGTGCTACATTCCTGCGCTCATCGGCAAGCTCTTTCTCTGTAAGTTGCACCTGGAATGGCTGGAAAGGGTCTTTGGAGGATGGAGTCGAGTTGAAATCGACTTGTGTACCTTCAGAAACTTCAGAAGTGTCTATATAGTCGGCTACCTATGCTTGGTGAGCTGCAAGGGCTAGGCAGTGTATGCTCTTCTACTTAGATATAGTGGCCTACCTTGTCTGCTATCGGGTCATGCTGTTCTTCTTGTGGTGGTATTAGGTTCTTGAGACGGTTTGTCCGCCGCCGTTGATTTGCTGCCTGTGCGCCGAGTATTGTGCCGCCTACGAGGACTCCGGAGACTATGGCGGTGGTAGCGAGTTGAAGGTTGCGTGATTGGGATATTCGTGTCGTCCAGTCGGTTATTGGTGTGAGCCAGCTGGACATGTTTGGATTGTTAAGTCCTCCTCTTCCTCTCAAATATGCGCCAGTACTATTCTCGGCCTCCGCCCTTTCTGTATAGCTTTACAACCTGGTGTATTCTCGTCGTTTCAGACTTGTTTCACCAGAAGTCGCCGATCCTCCGGAGTTAGGATTTAAGAAAATGCTTGGCGGTCATCCACACAATTCGGTCTCTGGTGACTGCTGCCTTCTGCTTCTCTGCATACACACATTTAATGGCAGCATAGGCAGTAACAGTCAAACCGTGCGTTGCGTCTTCACACACTGACACAACACAGGAGGTGCGTCCCGTGAGGAAAACATTGTTCTACACATAACGCTCTATCCCAAAGAACCAGCCACGCACACCGGGTGCCAGCCAGTTCAGTGCGGACCAAACGAACAGAGATCCTAGGACCGGCCGTCTATAGCTCGCCACTCCCCCCTCGCCTCTCTTTTCTCGACGCATCGCCAGCAGCCTCCTCCTCCCGTCCACACCCACAACCACTGTAAACCACGCAGCCTCATAAACGCAAAACCTCCTCACGTGCAGCGCCATGACGAACCCATAAATAGAAAACCCAGAGACCGCTTCGTCGTTCATACCCGCTGTGCCTTACCGTGTGTCACACCCTTTGTAACACTTGATCAACTGCTCGCTACAGTCTGCCTTGGCGTTTAAATGTGGTCTGTCCACGGCCGTGCATACTCTGGGTTTGACGGCAGGTTGATGATGGGTGTAACATAGTAGTTTTCAATCGGAGTACCGCGCCGCGAGGCGGGCATTTCGAGGTAAGCTGTGGTAGAGGTGGTGCTGAGTGTGGGTGGGGCGGTGTGATGGTTGGTGAGGTGTGTCGGCATGGAGTGTGTGAGGGAGACCCAAGGTTCTGTGATGATAAGGTACAATCCGTTACAAAAGCCAAAGTTGAGGATGGTCCCATGCATGTTTGCTGTCTCGCGAGAGAGGGCAGGTGCGACGTTGCTTTTTACACGGCAATGGGGATCGTTCTGATGAGAACTAAGAGAGCTAATCTGAGAACCTTCTTCCACACCTCACACTAAAGGAGTTTGAGGCAGAGTAACGAATTCGAAATTAGCAAAGGCATCTCCTGTCCATCCCTCTCTCCCTTCTGCCTCCCTCCTTCCTTCACAAATGCCACACAACCAAACACGCCTACCGTACGCCCCTAACAACATTAATATCCTTCCCCTTGACGACCCTCTCGCTCCCCTCTCGTCTAGCCAGCACAATCCACTCACCATCCCTCAACTGCCTGACACTCCCATCCTCTGCCACCTGCTGATACGGAATGACATCATCCGGCTGCGGATGCTTGAAGCGGAAAGGCAGTGTGATTTGGAGCCCGCGCTCGGCGACGATGCGCTCGGCTTGGTTGTGCAGGTGCGGTACTAGATCGATGGCGGGCGTGCCGGGCGTGAGAGGGGACTTATTTTGTTAGTTTTGATGGATGAAGGCATGACGAAAATCGGGTGGGGTGGGAGGAGGTAGATGGTGAGTGGTAGATGGGGAGGAAGAGCACGTTGCACGCACATCAATTTCACTGTCGTGGAGCTCGCGGACGTCGGCTACTGCTCGAAGCTCTTCTTCTCCGGGCGCCTGGAATGAGAAGCGCTCGTGCAGAAGTGTTGGTGCTGATTCGGCCTCTCTCCGTCTACTTGCGACATCTGCTGGCACAGGACTAAGGGGGTCAAAGTCGAATGCTGGTAGTTCGTCTGTATCTCTCGTGCTTCTTTTAGTCTCAGGACGAGCCTCCACTCTAACGGGGATCTTGCTGGGTTTTTTGGAAGCGGGAGATGAAGAGGAAGAGGAGGTTTTGCGACTTTCTGGCATGATTTGTTCTTTATGGGGTATGTCTTCTTCTACGATTGGTTGGAAGTTCGGTTACATGGATATAATGAGACGCTGCCGGATAAGCAGGGATAAGCGAGCATTAATAGTGTATCTAGTGGAGGTATTGCTTGTGTGATGTCAGCAATTTGTGCGACACACCAAGTGTCATGTCACACAATACAGCGTCTTGCGATAATGAGGAAACACGAGCGTGCACGAAGGTGCTGGAGATGTGCTTGATGTTGGTGCTACTGCATTGTACCTGATACATGATCTGGCCACTCCCGCAACGTCACACAAACACAAAGCCGATATTTCTGGTTACACAAGCCCGCGTTATTGACATGCGAGCAACACCTCATCAGCGGCGATACGCCGGAGGCACCTGCCACAAGCCTTCTTCGTTCCATACCATGTGCGGCTGCTGCGGTGGGCATGGAACCCAGATCACTGGTGGCGGAGGGCAAGGACATCCCCAGAACACAGGTCCGACTAAAAGAAGCGGAGGCATAGCAGCTCTGGCAGCGGCAGCTCTAGCATCGGCTTGTTCTTTTGCCTTCTTTGCCTGTTTTGCCGTGTCAGTCTGGCATGGGACTAGCAATTGCTGCACGGCTAGACAGTTACAACATACCTCAGCGAGCTCTTTCTGGGCCTTTTCTTTCTCCTTCTTGGCTGTTTCTGCCGCCTCTTGCTCTTTCTTTAATTTGTCTGCTGCTTCTTTCTTCGCAGCTTCATCGGCGGCTTTCTTTGCATCGGTTTCCTTTTCCGCTTTGTCGACGGTTCTGTCCTTACCTGCGCAATTGATATTGATAGGTCCGGAAGACACTTTCAAGGACTTGATTTCGTCATCGGAGAAGCCTTCGAATGACCAGGACTCTTCGACAATCTTGTACTTCTTGCCCATGCTGGAACAGCCTATGATGCTTGATCTGAGTTCAACGACTTTTTGAGATTGATGAGAATCGCTGTGGTTGACGTATACATTGGACCTTTGATAGACGCTGTATACCCCCTGCTTGTTGAAGTCGTACAGGCACAACGTGGTAGCGCCAACACAGTTCCAACTTTTGACTAGGTGCCAGACATGGAAGTGGTCACACCAAGCGGAGCGGAGCATCAACTGCACAACTCGTCATGTCATGCAATAAACGTCCAGTCACAAATCTCATTACTTCCCACCAGCCATCTTTTTCATCCTCTCCTCGGCTGCTCTCGCCCTCTTCTCTCTCTCCAGTCTCATCTTCATCTCCGGAGTCATGCCTCTCGCCTCTTCTTCCCTTCTATCTTCCGCCGTGACAAGAGTCTTGCCCTTTCCATGCTTCTTTTCTGTCTTGGCTACGCCCAAAGCCTTTTTAGCCTCTTTCTTCTTTAGTTCCTCCTCTTTAAACCTCTCCATTTCTGCTTTTCGTCTCTGCTCCTCTGCCGCATCTTCTTCTGCCTTTTCGCGCTTAGCGCGTTCGTCAATCTCAGCACGAGTCAAAGCATCAGGCACATGCGAGGCAGCCCAGTCCCAGGCAGATTCGCCAAGTTCGCTGCGGCACAGACGGAAAGCGTCGCGAGTTGCGCGGTCGCCAGCAAGCTCGAATGCAGGTTTGGCGTCGCCGTTGAGGAGAGTTGGATTCGCCTTTGCTTTAAGTAGTAGGGCGGTTACGGTGGCAGGAGAGTTGATGCTGGCAGCCAAGTGTAGTGGGTAGGATGCGTGATAATGTGCTTGCGAAAAGGGAGGGTATAGCTCGAAGTCCGCAGTGAGAGAGTTTGTAGAAAGGTAGGACAGAAGAGCAGGTGCCTTGGATCGGCGTACTAGTGCTTCGATCTGAGTCGTGTGAAGCAGAGCCGTTTCTTCTTCAGCATTTCTTTCTGTTTTTGTGGCTTTTGCAGCTGCTGCTTGGGCCTTTGCCTCTGCTGTGGCAGCTGCCTTCTGTCGTGCAGTTTCTTCCTCGGCTGCAGCTGCTGCCAGAGCCGCCTCATCTACAGTATTGACCTTGACACGAGTAAGCTCGACAAAAGCACGCATCAGTTCTGCTTGTGTGGCCCGTCGTGTACTGAATGGAAAGCCTCGATTGCGTACGTCGTCCGTGCGAAGAACCTGGCCATCATAAGGGCCAAACAGCACACGACGATTCGTTGTACCAGTAGCGCGAATAAAGATGAGCTCGGAGGTATCGATCATTGTCTTCCATTCTGACAGCAGTTGTCGAATGTCTGTCTCAAGAGCGACCTCATTGCCTCGACGTAAAGCCGAACCAGCAGAATGTATGCCACCTTTAGCATTATCTGCCGCCGATTGTGCTCCTCCCTGCTTTCGTCTTGTGGTGTACCTGTGAAATGTCTTGTGGGCGAGAACGGTCGCTTGACGTTCTACATTGCCGTGGACTCTGGTGATTTTGGGTTTCAATGATACAATCATGGCAGCAAAGTGACCTCCACCAATCATACAGAGAAAAATATGCGGCCCTAACTCTTGTGCTTTCGGTAGTGGCACACCTCCCTCATCGTCGTCAAGCTTTGGAGGTGCTGGAGGAGGTGCGGATGGTAGCTGCTTGTTTCGGATAGTCTGAATGATGTTTGGTAGATTTTGTTGCTCCGTAGTCGAAAAAATACCACGATAAACCCCGAGCGATGTATTCGAAGGTAGCTCAGGCGTCTTGAACCATATTATTGGTGGCTTTCCAGCTCCTCTCTTTCTCTTCTTTCCATATGCCTCAACCTCTTCTGTCTCTTCAATATTGCCCTGTCGCTTGAGCAGTGTACTCAAAGTGTTTCCATTCGTCTTCGTCCCTGTACCATCCTCATCATCTGACTCGCTTTCTGATTCCGTGTCTGATCCTGATAGACTTTCGTCCAAATCGCCAACCATCTTCTCGAAGTCTGCCTCACCAACCGGCTTCAACCCACGTAACTTTTGCTTGAGGTTATATGCATGCTGATCTGATCGCGCATGACCTCGTTGATCTTGAACTGTTGCGAATGAGAGGCCACACAAGGCGCATGCTATGCCGGCTTTGCTGATTGAAGTGTCTGAGGTAGAGGATGGGTCGGAGATAGAAGATGTGTCTGGGATATTGGCGGCAGATGATGTATTAACCTCTTCTTCCAGCTGAAGATTATCGAGAATCTCTTTTGGCAGGTCGTAGACTGGTCAATGGGTCAATAATGCTTTGACGATTTGAAGACAGTTTGGTTACCATATAAAGGACGCTTCAGAAGCGTTTCTGGCGAGAATGATGCTGCCATTATCCTCGATGTCTTGTAATATAATTAAGGGAAGAGGCAATCTTAGGAATACACTGGAAATATGTTTCTGGTGATGAGGTCAGAGCGCTTTTTGCATGTGAGTCATTCACAAACGGCTATTCTCAATCTTTTGATGTTCCAGGTTGGTTTCAGTTCCAAATCCAGCAGAGGTTTGCAGGAAGGCATGAGTCCTCTACGTGACTTTCATAAGAAAAGAAAAGAGAGGCTCCGCCGAAGTAGATTCGATGATCTATTCAGCAGATACTAGTGCTTATCAAACCTTTACTGCAGAATGCCACATTCTTCTTAGCTTTATCTGTCCTCTAAGCTTCATATGACCTCACACATCTGCACTTGGATGGACTCATTGTCACTACGTACAGGTTGCCCTCTGAACTCTTGGGGATGGAAGGATTGCTTTACATATTATGGGGACTTCTCATCGAAGCATCCTGTCATTGTACTAATGCCTCGCCTCTCAATTGTATCATCTTCTACTATTCGTTCTCTCCGTCATCAATGATGGTCTCTGTGCCTCAATGCCAATATTACTCCTCCAAACACCTACTTTCTAATCGGCCTTCTTGGATCACGGCCGAGTGGCTGTAACAGGAATGAATCATCCGGGTAGGTAGGAGTGTTCAAATAAGGCGCGAGCCGCGAGCAGGCATGACGCGAGGTCGTGCTAGTCCTAGGCCAATCAGCACTAACGTAAAGCAAATTCGGCCTCAGGAGGGAGATCGAAGCAAACAAGACGGGATACGGGAACATAACGAGGCATGCAAATATTCATGCTGCTTCAACATCAGACAATGAAGCGGACGAGCGGACGAAGCGGATGGTTCTGCTACCAATAGGCGTCCTCGACACCTAGTCCTGATGATATTGACATGAGGGCTGATCGTCTGTGCTGCGAATGGTCGACTGGGTGCAGTGCTATCCGACAATCGCATACCACGCCGTCTGACAGCATTAGGCCGAAATCAATAGTAAGTCACCGCGAACATGTATTATGTTCAGTTATATATCAAGCTGTAAGACCGTCTTGAGACACTCTCAAACTATCACTGCTGCTTCAAGTGCAAGACAAGACACTCTCGGCAGAGGATAGACGCGAACCAGGCAAAATCAATGAGACTACTAGACGTGCTTGTTTCAAAGTTGGTTTTGGCTTTTCGCTGTCGCGCGTGGCTGTCGCTAAGACGTCACAGTAGCGGGGTGGGAAATGGAGGGGCATATTTAACCTCAACCGTCTGATCTTGTATGCTTTGCAAACAACAACGACATATTAACCACAACTCAACTGTTAACTTCATCACCTCAATCTAAACTACTTATACAATGGCCGGACTCGTAAAGGGCGTTACTGACACCGGTATGTCCAATTCGAACTAGTATTCGTTGTATGCTTGGAGCTTGGCTTCGTAGCTTCTCTTGCTGAGCTATTTGCTGCATACAACATAGCAAGCAGTGCAGAACTTGGAGCAGGCAAGAAAGTAGAAAAAGATAACCGAGAGCGACGGATCAGAAAAAGAAGAGCTACAATATAGCTTCATTTTCGGAACCATGACAGCCACAAGAATGTTAGCTAATAAGATAATTCAATATAGTTGGTGGTGTCACCAAGGGTGTTACCGACACTGTTGGCAACACAACAAAGGGTGTTACTGACACTGTTGGCAACACTGTCGGAGGTGTTACTAAGACCGCTGGCGATGCTGGTATGTTCCTTCTCTTTTCTTCTTCCGATTCACACTTTTCAATCCAAACAGAAGCTAATCACATCCCACCTCCATAGTCGGCAATGGTAAATCCCACCCCCTCTCTCCTCTCACAGAAAAAGTCATCTCCTCCCTCCCAGTGGAGCGCGAGAAACAAAATGCAGTTGCAGAATATGTGTATGACCACTTTGGCGAGATTCTGGCAGTATTGGTCTGCAGCTTCGGAATCTTTGTGTATTTCTTCCTCGAGAAGATCATATGAAGAGCAAGACAACAATTTCAAGACAAAACCACGAGAACAAAGCAACATATTGGGAGAAAGCATCGAGGACACATGGTGCGTGTGTGCCGGAGCAAGAAACGCACATGCCATGGAAGCAGACCAAGATTGCATTATTCACACAACACATACATACGTTGAGCACAGGATGACTAACACCCTTTCTTCAACAGTTGGCGGAGCTGCAGGCGGCGCAACTGGCGGCGGTGGTGCTGGAGCTGCAGCCGATGACTTTGGTGGAAAGAAGCAGAGCAGCGACAACCCTCTCGGATTGTAAACGTCTCTACTTAACGAACAAAGCCTATCATCACCGAAATAAGGAGACATGACCAACGTTGGACTGCGGACCTAATGTTTTAGTCTATATTTATAGCTTAATCATGAACTTGGAAACCTTACCATGCTTTTCTTCCGAACAGTGAAGTATCCCTATGATGAGTGGCAAGTACCACTATCTTTAGTGTTAGTTTCCGTATATTTGCACTCCAGGTCTAGTGCTTCCACATATCTAGTCAAATCTTAGTGCCCGTCCCATGGCGTCGTAAGCTTATGCATAAAGTATACCAAGTAGGAATAGGAGGACTTCCGGGTTCACACCACAGACACCTTTCTACACCTCAAGCCTTTCCTTCTGCTGCCAACATCCAGTTCTTAGACTGCCAACGAGAGAACCTTCAACGCACTCGGATGTTGTCTTCGTGCCCAACATCAGTAATCTACAGTACAACGATGATAGCAGAAGGACAGAGATAATCTCGCATCATGGGACTGTGCCCTCGTCTGGCGAATCCTGAAGTACATGTAACGCTACTACCACGATCGAGACCTCTGCAAAGTCCAAAAACCAACTAAGCGTCCTGATCACATTCTGATCCAAGCTCATGGGTTGAAATATGCGATCACGAGTTTGTCATTATTTCCAAGATACGAGAAAAAAGATAATCAAAGAGGAGGAGAGATGGTAAGTTGTGTTTATAACCACGATAAACGAGATGGCTGAGATGGCGATCCAATGGATTAGCACTTAGCACTTCCATGCACGAAACATCGTCGCTGATGCCAGGAGGAGAAGGGCTTGCGATCAGGAAGTCTAAGGATGATGTGAGAGGGCCGAGCAGGATATTGATGAGATGGTAATGGCATGTTTTGAGGCCAATATTTCTTCTACTGTATCCTACCCCAAGTGTCTTCATCACCTAGGCTGATACCTCGGAGGTTGGCTACCATTATCACATCAACCCATGTTCCTCCGTGTGAGCTGGTATCAGTTATCTCAAAGCTGCTGACCAGATGGTCCTGCCTTGCGAGTTTCAGCGAAGCTGTTTGGGATCGAGCCTATGGAACTACCTGACCTCGAGATTGGCTTGTAGAGTAGTCAGGTAACGGATAGATATAGAAGCCAGCCAAGGCTATCAAGTCTTCCTACCTAGTCGGCGACCGCATACTATAGGGTGCGTGCGCCTGGACTAAACACTATCCACAATTCAACGTTGATGCTTTTTCGACTGTAGCAATTTGATCAGAGTCTAAAAGGCTCTACCAGACATATCAGACAGACACATGAAACAAAACGCAAACCCATCGCCGAGTAGGTGGGCTGAGCTGAGCAGCATGCGCAGCGAGCAGCAGAAATCACACACCAAGCGCTTGACGCAAAGCAAAGCAGCGCGTCCTTGGTCGGCTATATATTCTTGCTAAGCTCACTGCATAACCACGATAAGCACTGACTTACGCACGTACCTCTCTTTCCGCACGAGAAACAGAAGCAAGACCAGCAGGATAGGAACGTATATTTCTAAGCCTACACTTTTAGGGGGGCTTACGAACTCTTCGACCACTGCCGCTCTAAGCTTGGACTCTAAGTGTGTAGTATAGAGCAAGCCAGGCCATGTGTACATAGGACTTACTGGCATCACAGCGATGAGCCGATTGATGGTTTTTCTCTTCATAGAGTATGCAAAGGTCTCATGCAAGGGAGCGTTACGTACAGAGCACCACCGCACATCATGAACTGAACGATGAAAGCATAAAAGAAGGTGTCTCAAGACACAGCCAGAGCAAGCCTCAGAAATTCAGGCCAATCCAGCCACGCGCGTCTGAGGCTGGACAAGCGGCATGTGTATGAATAAGGAATACTGCATAGAAGTATCTTCACCTTGTGCCTTATTCGTGAGTGGCTAGAATCCTTCGAACGACGATTGATTGCGCTCACCTTTCCATATCGAGGACGTCATATGACCAGATCGACGTTCGGAGGCGTTGCCGTTGTAGTACACCTCCACATGTTGCACAAGACGGCTGGAAGTACAGTATACAGTCGGACTCTGTGCCGCAGGCCGACTAGCTCGATCTTGGAGTGACCATAGTGTTGGGACTGGGGCCAGCAGAGACGTGTAGGTAAATGCTCTGTGCCGTGGGTAGTCGAAGTGACGAAATTGCGAGAGGTGCTGCCAAGTAAAGTAATCAAGCATATAGAGCGTCAGCGTCTGTGACTCGGATAGCATCATGAGGCTCAAGCATTCACCATGACACAACAGAGTGCATAAGCGACGATATAAGCGACACTCGGCCAAGCAAACTCGGGAGAAGAATAAGAAAAAAAGACAAGACAAATAACAGACGAAAAAGGTGAGACGATTTCGAAACATAGCGTCGATCCAACGTCGATCACCGTTTCAGTCATTGTTTTTAGCTGGAGCTGAAGCTGAATCAGGAATGTATGATCGGCGCGTTCGGAGTCAGTCGGCGCTGAGATGTGCATGGTAGATAACCTCTTCGGTTATCGTGCCGAACTGTGTCTGTCGAGCTCTCAACGTGTCTAGTGCATCTGACCATCGTGCATATGGTGGAGGCTGGTTAGGTTTGTCTTCTGTTTGCCACAATAAAGTGTACTTAAGAGACATTATTGAGATATCGACTAGGATCCTCCACACTTGACAGTGCTGATGAGTCTGAAACGCCAGCCGTTGTCAGTACCCCAGTGCGGGGTCGTGATGAGATGATATCACCACCATTGTGAATGGAGACCTTAGCGTGCGATCCAGTCAAGAAAAAGGATGAACGGTAACGTAAAATACTGTTGGAATATAGCGTCGAGGCCTTATGAAAGAAGATCAGGGTTAGACGAGACCATGGAATGCTGCATGGAGCATGTCACTCGATTGGTTAGATGGGATCCTTATTGAGCGAATGGTGTGCAGCGTGCAGAATGCAGACGTAAATACACCTGCAGATCGCAGATAGCGCAAGATCTTGTAAAGGAGCGTGCGGTTGGCGATCCGGTATGCCACAGCTTATACTTCACTCCACTGTGGCAGCGTCGATATGGTTAAAAGTGGTTCGAATATTTGCACATACAGGAGACACCATCTTGGGGAAGACGGCTCGTTTGCAGGCGAGAGCTCCGTTGTGCATTGGAGAGGGTGTAATGTAGTGTAGCGTAGCGTAGCGTGGCGGCGTGGGCTATAAGAGCCACACCACCAACGTCATCGAGAAATGCCACATCAGGAATGATGCGGACTGCAACATTAGAATCGCTTTGCTGCATCGCGCGTAATACTGCTCTTGTTACACATCTAAGCATGCTCTGTACAAGACAGGCCGACATGGAGATGAAGGAAGGGTATAGAGGTGTGTGCGGTGTCAAAGTCATCGCGCTGATGTCTCTTTTTCTCTGACAACCCGGAGTGAGCGGCAATGCACTCTGTACTATCACTATTGTCAAGTAGAGAGGGGGGTTGTCGACTAGTCAGCACAAGGATTTGGCGCCAGCCGCCCATGTCAGCCACATTGCTCAGTCAAGACGCTGATCTTGTAGTAGTGTATTTCTGCGTAGGATAATGATCTTAGCATAGAAAATGCGGTGCTGTGCTGTGTTGTGTTGTGCTTTGTCTCTTGTTGTTCTGCTTTGCTCCCAAATCTGCAACAGATGATATGGAACGGTAGCAACACTTTTCCTCAGATCTGTTGTTGATGTGAAAGACCTGGAACGAGGCTCCGGAAATTCGGTGACGGAACCAAGATTCACATGTTAGCTTGGGGACCCGTTCGGACGACAAGATATCCACCCATCAGCCTCAAAAACCAAAAACCAAGATGGCAATGTGGCTAGGAATGGTTTGGCGCTTGTGAGGCAGGAGTACAGGAGGCTAAGCTTACTGTTCCTTTTGATCACGAGGTGGGCAAGGTATCAAGGTATGAGATTGATCATGACCAGCATTTCGTTTGTACGCTGTTGTGTTCCGTTTTGGTAGCTTATCGTTGAGTTGGCTGGCGAATAAACATAATTGCAATAAGCATCCCAATCGTCTGTTTCGGAGACCGGCAGCGATGGTTTCAGATAGAGGTTGAAGTTAGTGCGTGAAGATTGTTGTTCGTTGACATGGAGAATGAGGTTAATATTAGGTTATAGGCACGCTCTGCACGATCCGTGGCTGAGAATACAACGGCTGTCCATACCTCATTTGGTTCTTGACCAACGTCAACCCAACACAAAATAGAAGGCCGAAGGGGGGAACAGCGCCATAGCACGTCCAGAATAGCTTGTCCAAATGAGCACGAACGGTCGCCCTTGAAGTCCTCCTGTCTATCCGGCCATCACATGCATGGAGCAAGAGCCTCAATCGTCATGGTTGAGCCTTTTCTCTGTCGCCTCACCTTGCGACATTTACTGGGGCCGTCAGCGGGACAGGAACTAGCACAGTGTCTGGCCAAGGTACACAACAAACAGCAGCTTGTATGATATTCTGTGCCGGGAGATCGACTGTTGCTCGATCGCTTCAGCTCGCCCGCACTCATCAGCGAGGCGCGTAGATTGATTGTGGAGTGATATGCAAAAGCTGCTTCTTCTCTATGACGAGATGGATGTGTACCTTATTACATCTCAGAGTAAGCATTGACCCTCGAAGATCAACATAACCTTCTCCTCTCTCTTCTCTTACTGTTCGCTGGGCACCAAACCGTCAGCTTCTTCTGGGGACTTAATATAGGACTAGCTTCATCCTCCTTTCCAAACGTTATTTCGTTTACTGCATCTCAAACCACGTCCACGACGATTAATTAGAAACAAGAACAACAACACCGAGCGATACCGCAAGCCACCCAACACCACCACGAAAACCATATCCACCAAAAAGGCGGCCTCAGAACGCCCGCTACCTGCCTTTCATCTGCCTGCCTCTCCATCTGGCTTCGGAAGTGGGCCCGCAAGCATTTGAACCGATTTCGATGCTCGCATAATCTCCAGCATTCCAAAAGTAAGTGAAGGTCCACTTTCAAGATGTTACTAGTGCTCTAGTGCATGCCTCTATGTCGTGCCTTGCAAGCCACGATCCTTATCCTTGCAACATGGCATCGTCACCATCTCCATTCTCGAATCAAGATCAAGATCCATTGAGCAATATTAGCATCAAACAACTCGATCCCAACCCACTCTTTCTTTCGTTTCTCCCTCACCACCCCCACAAGACAGACGTTTATTACTTCGGTCAACACCTTCGTTGCTCCCATGTTAATAGAGCAACCTTATTGTTGCCATTAACGCGAAAAGGTGCTTGGCTAGAAGCCGGCGTTTAGAAAGAGGCTTGTCACCCACACCGGAAAAGCACATGCTACCTTGTCGTCGACATCTTTTGTGATATTCTCGTCTTCCTCCATCTTCATACACCTCACCGGACACTGTTCGACCCATCAATCACCCCTCCACATTTGTCATCTCGAGTCTTGAGCGTCAATTGTTCTTGTCCGAACTACAACCTCTATATCCGTCTCTTCACTCATCATACCGGACCAACTTCATCATACAGGCTCAGTCTAACACAAACGACTTGCAGTTGACTTTATTCACTACGGATTCTACCTTGGCTCCTCCACCACATCACGGCGCCATTCCCGCATACACCTCCTCCAAGGTCAACATACGCGAGACCATCTGACCGATCCAACTCTCTTTCGAACCACCTAGTCTTACCCTTCAAGCCTCCTTACGCCTTTGATCTCTGGTCATGGAGGGGAAGTATTCGAAGGATATCAACTTAGGTCAAGCCCCTGCCACGTCTACCACGACAACTTCGAGATAATCACCCACGTTTCTTCTTAATTTCACAGCAACATGTGCCACCTGCGAGCACAACGGCATGCATGCGGGCATCTTGTCAGTCGTCCAGTATCTTCCTGCCGCTTCACATACCTTGCTCCAGGTTCTGGAGAACGACCACTATGCCATGCTTCCCCAGGACTTGTCATCAACCTACCAACGAGTTGTCGACAATGTGATTATAATGTCTTCTGTCAGCGATGGGAACTAAGACTATCAGAAGCAAGATCGAAACAGACAGCAGCACGCATGCTGTTACGAGACGTACTACAAGAGGAGGATGACTGGGCAGCTGGCGAATGGGGATCGCCATCCAGTCCTGTAGATGGCGACGATGAAGAAGAAAGAGGACGACCGGACTGGGGCAGAAACACCTTGAGTCCTACGGACGACACATTTGGCTGGGGTGGACTAGGAGATACTGGCTTCAGTGACACCGGAGCCGCAAGAAGAGAGCGAGAACGTGCAGACCGCGAGGTCGACAGTTTATGGTCACAGTATCAACGCGAACAATGGTCAGCATGGCGTTACTTTGTCTCTGGACCTTCTGTCGAGTCTGAATCACCACATCGTCGTAGCTTCCGCCGTCGGCAAACACAAGGTCGTTTCCCTGGGCCAAGTCGACTGTCTACCAGCACCAGCATTGATGACTTGCCAGATATCGTTCCCGTGGCTGTCAACTATGAGGACGAATGGGATCGTCGCAATAGCGCACCGAGTCCAGGTAGTGAGCAAAGTCAAGAGAGTGAGGGTAGCGATCAGGGAGGTGTTTCAGCTGCTTCTCTTGCGAGAAACATTCGCAGCGATGTCAGCAGCGATTGGAAGACATGGGCATGGCCTAAGGCAGGTCGTCTTCCTCCACCAGGCGTTGAACATCTCAACCTTAGCACATCTGGCCGAACATCACCTCCAAGTCCAACCACACTCAGTCCACCTACTATGAGCCCTAGCAGTGGCATGTCCCCGTCATCACTCTCTTCTGTTACCTCAGCATGGGATGAAGATGATGACAGTGGTGCGCAATTCGGCGTTGCAAGTCGATACCGACCTCGAGCTAGCAATGACAGTGGCATTGCCATGATGGAAGCTGGAGGTGACTGCAGCTCAAAGTCTTCCGTCGACCAAGACGATGATTGGCTACCTGCCTGGGGCGTTGCTTGAACACAACACGTACTGTCGACACTCATCACTGACGATTCTCAATTTTCATCTATTTTGTTTTTTGCTTTTGCGTTTTAGCGGGATCTGGGAAACATGCATAACGCCATTCGAGGATATATCCAATCCCAAGGAACATTAGGCTACGGAGCAAGGAAGGCCTCACAATCATGACGGTTTGCATTTCACAACAAGGACGGGAATGGGCATGGCATGGCATGGCATGACATTGCATGATATGGTGTTCACTGATTTAGCTTCATTTTCGCTTCTTTTGCTTCTCTGGCTCTATCTGCGTACAATGTACGAGATGTTCGAATATAGGTAGTCTTGTACCACTACGTTACACGATACAAATAATTAATGCTCTCATTCACGATCTATACTGTTTTCCATTTTTCTCAGTGTTCCAATCCTGTCCTCGAGATCACTCAAAGGTCTAGGTCGGACTGTCGTCTATATCGGACTCTCGGACATCATTGGTAAGTACTCTGGTCTCTTGCCTCTTCCCTTGGTCCTCTTGACGCCTCACAAACCTCCCAAACTCAAATATCCGGAGCTGATGATTTCCGCATCTCGGAAGTCGTTGCAGGTCTTGCACCTAACCCTCATCTCTCATCTCAACTTGCGTCTAAAAGCAGCAGCAGTATCCTGCAGTCTCTTTGGGGTTTAGTTGTCTTGCTATCTATCGTTTTTCCACATATCACAGCGCATTCATCATTCACAGGGCAATATTCGAAGCATGTAATCATGTTTGTGCGTAAAGGAGGGTAGCGAGTGTTATTGGCTTGGCTGAGCTTGACCTTGGGAAGTTTAGGAGTCGGTAGCCGAGGAATGGAGGCGAGATCGATCTCGTCTGGTAGTGCCGTTGCCGTTACTTTTGTGTATGTAGACATGTCCGAAATTTGATTCGGGATTTGGGGAAGGGAAAGAGGAAGATGAGAAGGAGGATGGATGGATTGCTTGAGATGAGAGGATTGCACGGGTGGGTAGGTGTGTGCTGAGCTTGAGCTTGACTTCTCGCTTGAGCTTGAAGATACGATGATCGTGCTCCACATGAGATCTGGTAAATGGTGATTGGGTGACGATGATACATCATACATAGGCTGATCTCTATGAACAGACAGCTCGTGCTTTAGCTGAAGAGGCAAAGGAAAGTCTTGTTAGCTGTGGAGAGTATAGAGGTCGACAAAAAGGTCGACAAAAAGGTCACAGGTGAACATGGGCTGTAGACAAACAAGGTAGCATAGATCTAGTTCATCGTCAAGCCGTCGTACTCTAATAACGTGCCCTTGTCAAATGGGACGATTTCAGCCCTGTGTATTATATTGTACTCCTTCATCCTGCCTGGCTCGCGCTCCACTTAGTGCTCGGTAGACGAGCTTAAGCCGTCCTTGTCCGGCTCGTAGGCAGTTGGCGCCAGCTCCATCTTTCACTCATCTCCAGACTAAGATTGCGTGCAGAGCATCACTACTGCCACTAGCTTGTTTGCGACCGTCTTTGTCTTTTGTCCTGCTCGCGCTTCGAGTCCTCCGCAAATACCATCGTACCCGACAATTTGGTAAAACACCCACACCGACTTATTCATATGACATAGACTGGGAAGACTTCTAGACGGCGACGTGGTCTTGATATCCTTGTCCTACTATCTGGCACAAGGACTGGACGTATACGCACATTACAGCGACTTCTTGTGAGGTCTAATGCTTTAGTGGAGCTTACACCTTCAATCTTCATCAAGTGCTCGACGTCCCGCACTTCCAGGCCTTCGAGAATCAAGCAATCCGGCAGGACTAGGCCAAGATGAAACGAAAGTTTGCTCTCGGTGCCCTCGTAAGCTTCTTCCATCCCTTCTTCCTGCGTGCTTGTCTCGTTGGCCTCGGCCGCAGCACCAAAGTAGCGCTGCTCAGCTCGTAACTATGCAAGACAAGCAGCATTGGTACTCAAACCAATCAAGCCCAACTGACACTCGATCTCCCTCACAGCGCCTCAGCTCAACCAAAGCCTCCAAAGATGACGACCCCATCAGAACGGAGGTTGTATCGCCAACATCCCCCGTCCCCGAAACACCACTCACACCAACCGATCCACATCCTCCAGCCGCGCATCGTCGCAGCAAGCTTGACCCGACAATCGAAATCGAACTACGAAGAGCCTGCGCCATTATCCTGCGCGACCTCAAACCTTCCGGACATGACCTCGAAGATACGCGCATGAAACAGGACATCCTGGTCGAAGCTCTCACACCACCTAATGAGATGGATGATGTGCCCAAGTTGCCCATGCTAATCAACAGGAGTGGTCAGCGCGCATCACAAATCGCCAAGCATCGCTTGTCTCGCACAATGGAATCTGAATCTGGAGGTGAAGGATCCTGGCCACTATCGCAGACAATGTCGAACGCGTCTAAGGGCAGGAGGAGTCGACCAATGTCCTACGATTCACTTTCGGGTCGTCCCATTGCCTACGATACAAAAGCAAGAGTGGATGCGCTCATGGGAAGTGCTTCTGGACCTACATCGCCATTACGAGAAGAGTTTGCCAGTGGACTTGCGCCAACACAAACAAGGACCATTGCTTCACCAATCAATGCACAGAACGAACGCCCACTGGCTGGATATCTACTGGAGGATTACTTTCAAGCGCCAGAAAAGTCCGCAATGCCCAATGCAGAGTCATTGTCGAGCAACGACTCGTCTGTGACGAATCATACTGGCTCTACGAACCATGGCCGTTCTGTATCTACTGAGTTGAGCTCGACTGCGTTCACAACGCCTGCTTTGGCGTCGAATCGTGTCAGCGGCTTCGGTGCGGCGACGACCGCATCGAGTGCGTGGCCGCCGAACGCGGAGAGGAAGACATTTGATACTGTGGAAGAGGGTGAGCAGGATAGTATGTTGACCAAGGAAGAGGAAGCAGAAACGATACCACAAGAACTGCCCGCTACGAAGCCACTTGCGATCAAAGAAGTGATTATACCATCTCGACGACCATCTGCGGTACCTGCAACCAATGCCCGATCTCCTACTGAAGCACAAGCTGTTCCGATCACTTTGACGAACGGATACGAGGCACAAAATGGCGAGAAGACATATCAACACTTGGAAGTCAAGCCTTTGACCATAAGACGTGTTCCGAGCAAGGACACTTCAGTACTACAAGATCAGAATACTACAAACGTAATATCGATTTTCAATGCTCCAAAGATAGCAGACGACATCAACGGGCCTTTGGTAGAGCTTCCGAATCTGCCTGCAATCGACTACGACAAGCCATTACCACCTACGATATCAGGGGAAGAATCACCAGAAGAGAAAAAGGAAAACATGCCGCCGAGTATCACAGATGAATACTCGCAGATCAAGGCAATGAAGCTGGCAAATATCAAAGACAAGTCCGAAGAACCACTAGCACAACCCAGAGCAAAGTTGATTTCGAGACCAAACTCGATAGCAGGACCGGAAGCACTTGCTTTGCCAAATTACGCAGGTTTCGATGCGCCAAAGAGTGTTGTTGAGCCTATCGCGGAAGTATCTTCACTTCCTGCTTCGAGGCCTGAGACTGCTATAGGGCAGACGCAAGGACGATTTTCGCCAATGCCAGAGAATGCTGCTACTGCTGCAAGCAAGACTCATCAATGGCCAATCACTGCTCCCATCGATCAGATTACCCCAATGTCAGACGCCGCACCTACTCCTCTGGTTCGCTCGACTTCGCAAGGTCTTACGACACATCAACAAGATAGCACAGTCTACGTCAAGGACTTCTGGCGACCAGTATCACCATCACGACCTCGTTCGCGTGTCTCACATTTCAGCAACGAACCAAACGTGCAGTCAAGAGAGGCTGAGAATGAGATGGCCCAAAAACCTGTCATGCTTAACAGTCTGAACACAGATGTCGCAAATGCTTCTCTTCCAGAATGGACAGCTGGTCCTGATACTTCAATCTTCAATCCACGCAGCGCCACGCCAGACAGTCCTGTCTCGAATATGGTGCGAGCATTACCCAGCACAAGCACCCGACCGAAGAGTCCTGGCGCTCCCAAAGCAGGCTCACGCACGCAAAGTACGACTTCGACATTATCAGCACCACCACTGAATGCTTCTGACAACAAGTCCCTACCACCTCTCCCAAGGCCTTATGCACAAGAAGGTTACTTCCCAAACACAACATCAAATACCTACCAAAACATGACACCAACGCGCTCCATGACATCCATGTCCTATGGTCCTGGACCAAACACATCCACGACTTTCCAGCCCCTCACCACCACAACAGTACGCACACCAACTTTCCCCCAAACACCGCAACAAGTCCCCGGCTCAGCTACAGCGTCAATGACCAACCTCCCGCACCCGCGCACAACATCCGCCCTCTCAAACCCCCAAACCACAGCAAACACTATGAAGTCGCTGAGCCACCGCAACATCCCTCCGTACATTCCTGGGTATGGCCACATCGATCCCAATGCTGTTAACAAGATGAAGAGACAATCAGGCATCACGGCGCCATACTCGAGCCCGCAGAAGCCGGGTGGAATTAAAGGGGTGTTGTTTAGATTGGGCGGTGGCGATATGCCTGCGAAGAGAGGAGGAGGTGGTAGTGGAGGTTGGAAGGCCCCGCCCGTGAGTGCGTGGGGGAATGTGTATCCAGAGGATGGATTGTATGAGGATGACTATGATGACTTGGCCTGTGCTGCGCCGGTTGTGCCTTTTGGAAGGGGTTGGTAAGAAAGTCTCAGGGAAGTGGCATTCGGGTATGTAGGATATGGTTTGGTTTGGTTTCGTGTCTGGTCTGTACATTGAGAACTAGGACACGGTTTAGCTGCGATGGTTTGCTAAGTTCGGGGGAAAGCGCTCGTTGGAGGTGCAAGAAGAAATTTGCGTCCGGTGTTACCATCTTCTTGAACTTTGGAAAGATGGGAAGGGAAGGCAAGGAAGGAAAAGGAAAAGGAAGGCCATGGAAACTCGCTGTTGTCGATGGGGTGGCATTTCATGTCTTGCGAGCTTGTAAATAATCCTCTTTGTATTCTTTGTATTCGTATCATTCATATGTGCTTTGCTCTTGCTTCGAGGCTGGATGTAGATGATTGAGGAGTTGATTGTATATGTATATGTACGCCGTGATGTGGGTAGTACGTACTACAATGACTGAGGTGATCAGAGGAGAAGACACCTTCTGCTGTTCTCAGAATTGTTACTTTCACCACCGCACAACACACTTTATACTAAACTTACTATATTATACATACTATACTGTACATACATACATACTACACACATATAATCATCACCGTCGACCTTACTCTCTCTCACCTCATCCGCATCGATTCACTTGCGTACTACGATGTCGTCGTCAACATCGCAAGATGCACGCAACGCACGCGTCGTTCACAGAGAACCTCTGGTCAGTCTACAATAGATTCTTCTTTACTTGCTTGTACACGTGAATATGTTTCTGTGGATGATGCGTATGCGTGCGACTTGTGACATTCTGCCTCGACACAGCCGGCATGTCTGGGAGAGTGAGTAAGGAGGTGGATGAACGAGTATGGTACAGCTCTGCGCCACCGCCTCGTTTCTGCGTCATTCAAATTGAGTGGGTGAGTGAGTGAGTGAGTGAGTGAGGTGAAGGAGGGAGGGAGAAAGGCAGAAGGCGTGAAATATCTCGACTCGTTGGGAGAGTATGTTACTTATGGTTGCCGCTGGCCGAGTACTAATATGCTATGTTTCCGCAACAGGATAGTAAAGATGCGAAATGGATACGACTTGTCAGGTGAGTTTTGGTCTTTTTCTCTTCTCCTCCTTTTCCTTGTTTTCGTTCGGCAATAGAGGTTGTCTTCCGTCTATCGTTGTCGTTCCTGCTGAAAGCCTTTCTTGTCTTGACGGTGTTATGCAATGCGGAGATGGGTTTTGCTGTCATGTTGTGTTATTCTTGTTGCTGGAGGCTGTTCGTGGGAGTGGTGAGGTTGTGGTAACGAAGAGAATGCCTCGATTGTGTTATTTGTGCTTTTCGTGTGACCTGCTTGGCTCTGGGTACATAGCATGGAAAAGAAGCTTGGATGAAGCGGTTGTGTGAGATGTGAGGAGCAGGGAAGAAGCGCGCGCCTTCTTGGGCGTCCGAAGTGGCTGCGTGGTAATTTGTGTTGCTAAGAGAGTGCATCGGTTCCAGTAAGATTGAGGCAAGACTATACAGGAAAGGAAATGCTTCCTTCACTCCACGGCCTTACACGATACGAGACAAGAATGAACACAGAGTCTCTTATAGAGCCACAAGACCAAGAAAATACTACCTCCCAGCACCAGAACATGTTGCACACATGGCCGTCCAATTTCTGTACTCTAAACAGGGCACTCACCTCACTGCAAGCATCACCCAGCTAACGAACACCCCCAACAGACTCAAATATACACACCCATCAGCACCAACCTCCACCCCACGCACGTACGAAGCTGCCGAGCGAGCCACTCGTCCCATACCTACGTTACGCTCAGCGGATGCCCCTGAGACAGAAACACGAGAAACAGTGTCAGCAGATAGTGTTGGTATCATTGTTATTGCTGATATGGAAGTGACCATGCCTCCCGCAGAAACGCAGAAGGGAAAGATGACACAAAACAAGCATAAGACAACAAAACAACCACATATCCTCCTCCTCAAGCAATTCCGACCACCAATCGACCGCGTCTGTATCGAGATTCCAGCCGGCCTGATCGACTCGGGCGAATCCCCACAAACTTGTGCTTTGAGAGAACTCAAGGAGGAGACGGGATATACAGGGACTATTATCCCTTCTCCATCCTCGACCACCACCACCGCAACATATCCATTCGACACCTACCCAGGACCCACACACTTCAACGACCCGGGCTTCACAAACACAGCCACTCATCTCATCCATATTGCCGTCGATCTCTCAGACTCGCGCAACACTTCCCCGGATTCTCAAAAACAATTAGAGGAAAACGAACATGTTGAGGCGCTTTGGGTGCCGGTGAAGGAGTTGTATGAGATGTGTGTTAAGCTGGAGAGGGAGGAGGGGTATGCGATTGATGCTAGGGTTGGGACGCTGGCGGAGGGAGTGGAGATGGCGAGGCGGTTGGGATTGGGTGGAGCGTGAGGAAGGAGGAGGGGAGGTACTTGATGCGAGTGGGCGAGGGTGTGAGCGGTGGGTGGGTGGTGCGTAAGGAAGGAGGAGGGGAGGGAGGGGAGGTACTTGATGCGAGTGGGTGAGGAGTGAGGGCGAGGCTGTGTGCGATGGCGTTGGGTAGGATGTAGATTGTAATGTCAGAATAATACGAGTGAAGGAAGATTGAGGGTTCTTTTCACAACGTTCGTCCGCTTCTCCCTGTCCTGTTACTGCTATGCATCTCTCGGACAAATGTATTGATGGCTTGGTTCAAGGCACGGATTGAATTTTTACTTCTTACATAGCTCAAGTCGTCAACCCTACAACAAGAATCTCAAGCTTGCTGGAAATTGAGCGACATATAAGGTATTTAGGTTCAAGATACGATGACAGTGCACACCTCAAGGCATCATTCATTGTTGGGAATAGCCAGATTACGTTCTTCCAAAGTATACTGTATGGCCAGCTAGAGTTCCACATCCGCCCCGACTGACCTAATAATGCCAGCAAGCGGCACATCCATCTTGTACTCAGCGGCCAGCTTCACCATAACTTCCTAAAACAGAAACGTAGCCGAGCCATCTTCCTTAAGCTCCTGCTTGAGGGTCTCATAATTTCACGGAAGCTTGCCCACGGTCCTTTCGTCAAGTGATCCCAGCCAATGTCCTTCCAATCTACGAAGTGTTACCGCCTGAATTGATGAACACATCACCACACCACACCACATCCCAACTTCAGCGCAATGTGAGATAGCCTCCAGCGGCTGCAATATCATTTCAAAGATTGAAGAGTATGCAGAACGGATGCAGGAGCATATTACCAAGATCGGCAGTGGTGTGCAAAAATGTCAGTCCAGGCCTGGATGTAGCTGAGTAATATGTTGAAGTAATCAGATTTAGATGTCGACGAGTATGTCGCCGGCCGCGCGTCCTGCAGCACAGGCGAGATTTGTTGTTCTGTTATGGTGAGGAAGCTGCTGTGTCTGTTTGTTGTTGGTAAGTGATGTTTGCACAATAGCTAGTGAATGTTGCGTTGTGCTGGCGTTGAAAGGCAATGTTGAGTTTGCGAAGAGGTGCGGGAGAGTTTCTTTAAAGGATATTTCTTATGATGGCTGAGTAGGACCCTTGGTAGATAGGGTACAGGCCGTAATTGATGCGCTTGCAAATATCGTAGATCTCGCGCACTTGCTCGGGAGGAAAGGTGGAGAGCTCAACACGGCTGAAATAGCCGCATTCGTAGAGCTCATTGACTACGACACACGCCTCCTTTAAGGAATCGGAGATGGCCAGGAAAATTGAGGGTTGGTGCCCATTGTAAACTAAGTGCCAGCATCAACCTTACCAAGCAACTCTTCATTGAGTCCGAATGTATGGGCAGTATCAATAGTTCCGACATCACCACCCTCAAGCACATCAAGCACCAACTTCATCATTTCTCGGTTTCGTATATCAGTTCGTACGTTGCTCCCCCATTGACCTCTTTGAAACCTGCGATGGTTGTGCTGGTGATGATGTTATGGTTACATGTTGTGATGTTCCAATGTTGGAGGACTGAGAGCATGAGCTGGGCCGTCACGCTGCTGTATGTGCGTATTGGAGACAGCTTTACTGAGTGCTCGGCCAATGCTTTTGCATGGCCGAGTGTAGATGGTAGAATGTGCCAAACTGTGGTGTGTGGTGTGCCGTCAGCGAATAAGCTGTCAAAGTGTTGTGGTCATATCAATCCATCCGCACTAGTGGCACGATGTCCACTACCAAGCAGTGATATCCTCTATTTCAGCTTCACCAAAAGTACTGTTCTTGGTAATCTTCTCAACAACTTGTTCCTGCGCCTTCTCAGCTTCATCACCAGCGGTACCAGGTCTACCCATAATATCCGGTAATGTCTCTTTCAGAAAGTCAAGAATATAGCGATTGACCTGCTCAAATTGTAGCAGGAACGCATCGTGACCTTCAGG
>Ga0160428_1000872_pt1 | contig 27717 bp, 17 predicted proteins | sample SolpanmetagenomM_FD_108198 | JGI IMG/M metagenome (GOLD analysis project Ga0160428, IMG submission 108198) | Solar panel surface microbial communities from Lawrence Berkeley National Laboratory, California, USA - M | ecosystem: Engineered > Built environment > Solar panel > Unclassified ... | reverse complement strand
TCCGCAATGGGATTAGTCAACCTCGTCGGCTCACCTGCACTCTCTGTCATTACCGGCTTACAAAACCACGACCACGATGATCTAAACCATCAAACTCGACGATCATATTCCCACTCTCGTTCTCACGCCCGATCGTCCAGTATAATAGCCACCGAAGCGTTATCGGAAGAAGACGACGATGATCTCCACTCCCAAATCGATAAAGATATTGACGACGGCTTGATGACCACATCCCGCCACTCTCGCAACCACAACACTCACAACGTCCATCAAAGACCCTCGTCTCGATCTGGAAACAATACTCTAGCAGGCGACATTACAGCAAACGCTCACTTTGATGTAATCTCCGCGTCGACGATCCACACCGGCCCTTCAGTACAATTAGTAGAACGCATGTCGTCGTCTATCCGCAAATTAGAGGCCGAAAAAGCAAGCCACAGAGACGAGATGCAGCGCTTATCTTTGCAACGAGACGAGGCTCGCGATCAACTCGTCATAATGATGCGAGAGGCCGATGATAGAAAGACTCTCGAAGAACGGTTAGACAAGATTGAGAAAGACGCCGAGAAGAAAGAAGAGAGATACGACGCCTGTCTTGAAATGCTAGGGGAGCGAGAGGAGGAGGTGGCAGAGTTGAAAAGCGACCTGGTTGATATGAGGGCTATATATAAAGACTTGGTAGCAAAGATGGGAATCCAATCTTGACCAACCACCAATATATTGACGACGTCTATTAATAATTATAAAAATATATACAATATGCATGACTAGATGAATGGACATGGTTATACTCTCGGTTTACCCTGTCGACCTCTCCTCCTTTTCCGCTCTTCTTCTGCCAAATTCACCCCGTTTGTTCCGCCAACTTGATTTCCGTTACTGTTGTTGGTATTCGTCGCGCCACCGCCCGGAACGGCAGTCTCTTCGTCGTCGTCTTTACCCTTGACCAAATCTTGCGTCAGACCCCATTCTTCCCTATCGTACCAATCCTCTCCGTCACTCATTTCTCCCACGTGACCTTCTGCACGACACCATTTCCACACTTGTCTCCGTAAGCGATCGGCTTTTAGTAGACCGAAATACAACGTTTCTGTAGAGCGGACGACTTCTTCTTGTTTCTGAGTGTAGGACAGGAGTAACATTGCTGTAGAAGCGCGCTCTTGTGGGACGGAAAGCGTATCGTGAGGATTAGGAAGTGTTGAAGGAGGAGGGAGGAAAAAGGGGGAGATGTATTCATTTTGAGAAGAAGTTGTTGTCGTGAATGAGGATGCGGAAGGGGAGAACGAAGAGTTTGCGGCGGGAGAGCGTGCTCGTGAGCGAGTTTTCATAGGCTGATGGACAAACTCTGTGGATGATTCGTTAACGGTGGATTCTGGAGGTAGATCGGTGCTCATTGGATCATTGTTTGTTGATGTATTGGCCATGTCTATAGCATGAACACCATTTGTATTGGATGTGCTATTACCGTTGATTGTGTTTTGTTGAATGGAATTGTTCAATCGGGTGTCGAGTGGTGACACCATCTCGTCCGCATCATATATCTGGGTGTTGACACCCGTCACAGAATCTGAAACTGATTGGGTATCATTATTCTGCTCGTTTTGGTCATTTTCCAATAACAACACATCTGTAGGCAATTCAAACTTTTCAGTTGGTGCCCATGGCTCATCGCCTTGAAAGTATTGTGTATATTCTTGCCATTTTGCCAAGATATGTCTTTCATGATGAAGCATATCTCTTACTGATCGTATTATTTCATCAAGATGATTTGCTGTATAAGGATGAGATAACGAAGGATGTTCAGGCAAATCACCTGCTGCCGTGAGAGGCATGAGTAACTCTAGAATACAGCTTTAGTACAGTGCATCCATCAAGAATGTGATATGACCTACGATCAATCTCAACTTCGGCATAAGGATTCTCTTCCACATACGAACAATTTTCTTCATCATACTCTTCATCCTGGAGAACAATGTCACCATCTACATCGACTATAGCTGGGTTTCTATGTATAATGGTTCGCTGATATCCGGCGTGCTCGATGCGCTAATCCCAACATGATTAGTATAATCAATTGATATGGTTTGATCTGTTTTATACCTTTCTGTAATTATTTCCTCCACTTGTATCCAATCGACCTTCGCGTATATTTCTAGCTCCTCTTCTGAGCTTGTTACCTCGGTTAGTGTGCTGACGAATCGATGAGTCCGAGTCCGAAGCTATAAAGATCAGTGTTAGCTCTATCGTCTGTAATTTGCGCGACAAAGTCAATTACCATCATCATTTCTTTGCATAGCCAATTTCATGGCACGAACGGTCTCGCCGATGGTATACGGCCGGGCAGACATGTTCGTATGTATATTTGAGCTAGACTGCCGCTTGATGGCTCCTGATTCCGGGGACGAGTACAGCTATCCTTCTCATGTTCAAATGTAGTGCTTTTTTATTTTTTGTTGTTGAACGATTGAGCGGCTTGTTGCGGCAGATAAGTTTAGCGTTTGCTATCTAGCTACGGCTTAGTCAGCAATTCTGTCGACCTCACATCATGAAGTACACTGACTTGAGTCGACTTGACTAGCTAATGATGTCTCCTGTCCAGCATCATGCTATTCATGATAGGAGGGTGTATGGATATGAAAGGTTGAATTCCAAAATGGCGAGATCAGTTGATTTTTAGCTGATCGATGACACATTTCGTGACCTTGAAAACAACCATAACTTATTGTAGATATATCTTATGCTCAAAGTATTTGATTCCCTTGTAGATATAAGTGATTTAACGACTATAACGAGTGATGGAGCATTATCCTTCAGCATATATCGAACATAATCTACCATTGATACATCTTTCCGGTCTGACCTCGGACATTGAGAATGAAAAACGAGGATTGTCAATAGAAGCTGTCTCGTCGCAAACATTACAGCGCTTTGAGATCGATCTTCCTAATCTCCCAGATTCGATAAGTCAATCAATCCTTGATGAAATTCTTCGATTCGATGGAAAGGATCTACCATGGAGTATTCCAGCAACGAATGTGCAAGGGTCTTCGTCTGCGGTCTTCAGCTTCTCTCAAATAGGCAGGTCAGTCACCTTTCCTCGTCGAAAAGCTGCACCTGCTGCTCAAGCACCCTCGTCCGATCCAATTAACCTTCATGCTCCAATTCTCGGTCAAGTCAGGCATGAACTTCATTCTACAATCTCACCATTATCTTCAACTTCACCTCTATACCCAGATGGCCTTTTCTCAACGATCTGGATGGACAAACATCAACGTCAAGTTCCATCCATATTACTTTGTTTTGTGCACATTGATACTGAAGCGTCAAGTGTCTCTGAAGATGATGCAAAAATCAGATCGGAACTGGTGGCATTGAAAAACCACGTTGCAAGATCAGGCTTCAGAACTCGTCTGGTTGTTGTTGCTGTTGGTACTAGCCGAGATCAGCAATCGGATCTCGAAGAAAGGACGTCTGCCATAAGAAGGTCTGTAGGTTTGGATGCGAAGACTGCATTTTTTGTCCTACCTGCACCTGGTTCGCGTCTAGAATTATCCTCGTTTGTAAATCGCATATTGACAACGCTACAACCGGTTTGCGCGGACTTCTACCGCGATCTAACTAAGCATGCCCGGAGGAAAAAAGGACGAAGTCAGGTTGTGTCAAGTGCAGGGGAACTGATTCCGCTATCAATCCAAGGATGGAATGTACGGTACGAATTCAAACTTGGTATCTTTGCAGAATATCGACAAGAAATGGACGTTGCTGAACGCCACTTGTCTTTGGTGCTTGATGAACTGTTCTCGCCAGAAGGAGTCTTGCAGACAACGGATTCCACTTCGAAAAGATGGGATGAAATGAAATGTTTTGCAGATGTTGCAGCGATAAGACTTGTGAGATCTCAATTATGGCGCAATCTAACAACCGCGTCTGCCGAGTCCTGGTTGATTCACCGTGATCGAATTCGTTATCTGACAGAAGCCAAAGGTCGCAGCACATCTGATGCAAGTCATGCTCGATGGGAAGCCAGATGGGCTGAAATCATGGCGCAGCTCATCTCTTACGCAGACGTGCCAGAATTTCGCGTGACAGATCTGCGGCAAATCAGATCTGGCGACGTTGAGAAAAGGGCTGCTTCAGAGTTGAGCAGTTCAGATGAAAGCGAGGAGGAAAATGACAAGGACTATGACCAGAAGCGAGCCTACCGAACAAAGCACAACCAAGCAAGACCGATCTGGATCACCCCTGAAAAGGCATACGAGCAGAATGATAGATTGAATCTCTTGTGTTACCTTCATCATCCTGGATATTGGTTACTGATGGCAAAGAAATGGACTGTTCTTCAACGCATGCGTCAGGGTGATCAGGATGGCTCAACCGAGGGGATCAAGGACGATATAATACGTCTAGACATTGCCACGGAAAAGGAATTTCAAGTGCGGAAACAAAAGCGATTCACCGGATTTGTTGCATTTGAGAAAGCTATTTTACTCCTTGAGCAAGGCCCGTCCGATGAAGCTTTTGAAATACTATCAAAGCTATGGAAGAGTATGCCATGGAGACAAGATCACTGGTCCGAGCTTATGGAGCCGGTCATCAACGAGCTGTTTGATCTTGCCATTCACCTGAAAAAGCCTAGATTCTTGACTGAGCTCAAATGGGCTTTGTTGTGTCAAGGTAAGCAGTCTACCATATTGAGCACTGAACTACATGAGTTGACTATTATAGACTTTGGATCAAGAGACAGAGACACAACGAAGAGTTTGGAAGCGGATGATTCTGCCAACAAGCCTATCATATTAGAAAGTGCGAATTATGATTCATGTCCAGGTATGCAATGATTGCTTCAAATACGATACTATTCTTTATCTAAATTCTTTCATAGTTTCCGCCACATTCGCCTTCGCTGCAGATGAAGCTTATTCTGGCGACACTGTCTCATGTCAGTTTACACTAACCTCAAAATTCTTCAAGAGCACCGCCAATCTCAGATTTGATCAATTAACATTCGTTATTGGCAAAAATGAAAGGACTATAATACTAGATAATGTTGAAGATGATATTAAAAGTACGATCCAACAACTTGAAGTCATCGAGGACGCCAATCGTGAGGACAGCGGTAATGCGGAGTTGTCGCAAGTCTTTCGAGGTCGCGCAAATCTTGGTATCACTTCCAACCAGACCAAAGTCTTCAATTTTAGCATTGCTTTAGCTGACGTTGAGTCTGCAACCACATGGGCCATCACTAAAATGGGCCTCAGTACCAAGATCGATGAGTACACCCTACAATATAACTTGACAGATTCATCAAAGTTGTCCACAAAATCATGGTTTCTTGACCAAGATAAAGATCTTCTTGCCAGAGCGTTGACACAACCACATTCTGAGGTGCTTAACGTCCTTCCAAAGCCTCCACGTATTGATATAGGCATCGCAAATGCAAAAACCCAGTATTTTGCATCTGAAACGAACAATCTTAATTTTTTCATTCGCAATAACGAAAAGGCTGGAATATTTGGTAGAATCACAATACATACGTTGGAACATTTTACAACTACTTTGAGTATTGATAGCGGGGCAAGCGAGGTGGATAGTCCAAGTGCTGGCCTATCTATCCTCTTGCCGAAAACTCTTCCCAGTGAATCTCACGAATTCAATGTTAATTTCACGGCTCCCATAGAGACAACAGAAATGCCCCTGCATATAACAGTAGATTATAACATTGGTGATAAGCCGAGTTTAATCACTACCAAAACTGATACATTCACATTCAAGATTGGACAGCCGTTTACGGCAATGGTAGAATTATTACCACGACTCGACACTAGTCCATGGCAAAGTTACTTCGTAATGCCATCCATAAAAGAAATCGGCGTCGGTAAAGCCGAAGGCTATCGACAAGAATGGGCACTTTTCATCAACCTAAGAAGTCTTGCGTTAGAATCTGTAATCATTGAGGATTTATCACTACGTATCTTGGAAACGAGTGACAATGTTCTTTGTCAACCGATACAGAGTCATGTAAATAGATTTCCAGTGATCGTCAAAGCTGGAGCCATACATGATGCAACCCTTCGTCTCTTTACTCAACGAATCTCTCTCGACGATCGTCGTCCATCAGTGTTGACCCTCGATTTACACGTTACTTGGCGCAGAAACTCTTCCTCAACACAGGTTTACACTACTATACCGCTCGAGACCATCACTCTCGCACCTCCCGAGCCTCGCGTCTTATGCACTACCTTACCTCTTCTCCAGTCTGATAAATGCGTCATACCTAACTCGAGACAAGTAACTTATACAATTGAAAACCCCTCGATGCATTTCCTCACATTCACTATTGAAATGGAATCTTCTGATCAATTCGCCTTTTCCGGTCCGAAATTAAAGAACATAGCTCTAGCACCTTTGTCTAGAGTCGATGTAAAGTATGTATTCCAATTATTGATCGCGCCGTTGTCTCTACAGCATTCTACATCCGGTCTGTCATCTAAGATACAGTCACCTGTAGATGCAGAGTCTGATACTCCAGTAACATCGGCTCGTCGTACCAAGGACATGCAAGGCTTGGAAATCTGGCAGGGTGATCCTCTATTTGATAAAGACACCTCTACTGAAGGTAATGGTGAAATCGGTAACGAAACGCAGCCTTCGTCGGCTGTTTCTCCATCTACCATCTTACCACTTCACGTCTCCACTTCAGATACTAAAGAGGTAGTAGGAAAGAAAAGGTATGGGAAATGGATATACCCCATTCTACGAGTGACGGATAATTACTTTCATAAATCTCTGAGGGTCATGCATGCTGCTGAAGGCACTTGTGGACCGGATGGTGATCCGAGATTCAATTCTACTACTACTCGAAACGAATTGGAAGAGGGAAATAATGGAAGGAGAGCAGGAGAAAAGGGCGTCACAGATCTGGGTGTGGTGGGAATAGATGGGAATGTACGTGGTAGTCAGAAAGGGGGTGGAGTCGCGGTGTGGATTTTCTGCGAGTGACTATCAGAAAAAGAAACGATTGAGTTGGCCTAGTAGATAGATTGAGGAAATTTGTGAACAAACAAGATGAAAAACTCTCGCTACCTACTACTCCATCGCGTATTTACAAATACATGCGTGATAATAAAAAAAACCATGATCCATACTCCAGAACGTCCTATTCGTACCGACCAGCTAACTGGTCACCCATGAAAAGCTAGCAATGTGTCGGAAGGTTCCAGCTTTGGATGCCTCGGGTATGGAAGTTCTGCTCTTATCTTCAAATGTTCTCTTACTTGCTTGGCGGTGTTGGATTTTACATATTTTGTCAGGGTCCACTTTATCATCCAATTTACATACTTATCATAGTACTCGGCGCCTACTCGCGAGAGTCCAAGAGTCTCTTTTAGACGACTTTCCAAGTTTTTGAAATGCTCATATTCTTCATATTTTATGTTCGCTTTCTTGGGAATGTTAGGTAACAAATTTTGCCATACTTGCTTGCGTATTTCCTCTGGTTCGTGTTCCTCATTCGCCGGTCGAGTCTCGCGATCGATTTGATTTAACCATTCTTGCTCCTCTAGGTCTTGCTTTTCTTTGGCTTTACTTTTGTAGATACCTTTCCGCTGAGCTATCCATTCTTGCTCCTTTGGGTCTTGCTCTTTTTTGGCCTTATTTTTGTGGAAATCTTCTTTCACAGCTTGGTCTTGAACAACAACAAAAACACCCGGAATCGGAATTTCGAGAACATTTCGCTTGCCTTCCTTAGGATGTCGTATTTTCTGTATCGCAATCTGTGCTAAAAGTATGACGATACGATTTGGAAGGCCTGCGGGAAAATAAGCCTCGAAATCTTTGATGAACGTATTAGATGGATCCGCTCCAAGCGTTCGTAGGAATCTCCGATGTCCTGAACCGAAGGATACTTCCAACTGATCTTCTATACAATATGCCCTGCCCTGCGCGTCCATGCGAGGCTTCTTGAAACTCTGTAAAAGCGGCTTCTTGCAATATTCCACGAAATGTTCTTCTTTCACATGCCCCCCGTTTATGACATCAGATGTTTGCTTAATTGTTTCCATATAAACAATATGATCATAACATAAATCATTTTCAGATGTTTTGCCTTTCAACTCCTCCAAACTTCTGAGTATAACAGCCTCCAAGAACTTTCGGGGTTCAAATTGCGTATTGATAATGTATGCTAGCATCATTGATTGCATCACCTTTTTCTTGTCTCTGCGAATATACTTTGTGAGATAATCGGGATTGAAATTTTGTTGGTCAACCTCTTGCTGTGTGAGATGTACTAGGTGATTATGAAACCGCTCGTTGATAAGCTTCGCGTTGATCTCTTCATCTTTTTCTTCTTCCATTATTTGTTCGATCTGACATTTACGAACCATGTGGTAAGCATATACAGCATCCAAAGGTAGATGTTGTGGATCAGTAACGCGGGTATGTGATACGCGCAGAAACTTCAGCGACCTTCGATACTCCTCGTCATCTTCCTCACTGTGTTCCCCTTTATGGTACTCGCTTTCATTTTTACGTAAATCAGTCCACTTCATCACAGTACGCGTAAAATATGCGCTATGCTGTAAAGCGTGGCGCAAGTCGTCCGCCGATTTCATATTGTGCTCCTCTAGCACTTCCTTGATTAGTGTATCGTCTGACGGCTTTGTATTGTCTGCCGGCGTTGCATTGTCTGACGGCTTTGCATTGTCTGACGGTTGTGTATCGTTTGTCGGATGCGTATGGACTAGCCGCCGAAGTTCATTGACACGAGTCCAAATACGAGTAATTAAATCGTCTACATCACTTGAGCGATAATCGGGATGTAAGCCCACTTCGACAAGCGCTTTGCCTAGGTATTTTTCAGAGCTATCTAACGTCCAGTGCACCTTTGCCAATTCCTCTTCCCAAGTTTTCACATCTCTAACATAATCCCTAAGCTGCTGCAAGTAAGTTTCCTGCAGCTCTGTTTTCCGTTTTCCAGCATGGGCTGAATCCTGATGTGCTGTCGACACACTAGTAGACTGTTTATGCACCGACGTCATCATGCGCAACAGTTGACTTCATGAGAATATACGAACAAGTGACTTCACGACAATATAACGAACAAATGACTTCATCAGAATATAACGAATTGTGTGATTGTGAAGACAATAAAAATGGGCTCGAGTGTCTGATTTATACCACTCCAGTAGTTCGCCTGGCTGCAGGCAAATCCACCGACTTTCTGACCCAGACCCCTGTTGCACCGTCAAATGACATTCTAAAAATAGCACATCTCCTGCGCAAAATATTCCTTCATGCAATCAACTGGGGCCCCCGCACGAGGCTGAAACAACCCCGCACCCTTAGGGTTTTCATTTCTACCGGATTATAGTTTGTCCTCCCGCTTCCCGTCATGTCGACCAGAAATCCTCCCGCTTCCCGCCGGACGGAAATAGAGCTACCTCTTTCCGAAGGTCCACTCACGGCATCCGACATGTAATTCAGGTGCGATGCGCAAACGTTCAGCACAACTAATTTCAAGCACTCATAAATAACATGATGGATCGAGGCATCTTATTCCTGATTCTTCCACGCATGCAATTCCATTTGTGAGAGAATAGTTGTGAGCGGACTAACACTAAGAAGTTCTACGAAAAATGCTGTATGGATATATGGCAAGTGCTTGTAATCCTGGTGGAAGGTTTTGGCACAAATAAGGTCTGCGGCTGAGATTAAGCTTCTGGAGGGACTGGGAGAATTGACACCCTCGCTTCTCCAGATTTGTATCTTGGGCGTTTCTAGCTATGAAGGTTTAGCCTTGCCTGCTCGCGGTATGTTATTTGTAGGCCGCAAACCCAGGCAGGTTTGTCAAGTTCTTTTTAACCACACTCCTCTCTTTTTCTACAATTCGTCGTCTTGTTTCCTCTACTCGTCAATACGTAATCGATCAATATGCCAGAAGTGTCGACTTTGCCAGAAGTGTTGACTTTGGAAAAGCTCCATAAAGAGATTATGGGTCTTAAAGACTTTCATACGGTATGGTCTGTAGCCTTTCCTTCCGAAAAAGCCAAAGATAGTCATGCAATGTTGCCAAAATTATTGTATGAGCTTGGTATTTCTCCACGCCATCGTAAGCTCGAGTTATCGAGAAAGATCCATGCCGTCTGGACGTTGGTCAAACAGAGGCCGGACTTCGAAAAGCTGGAAGATCTCAAGCATGAAGTTTTGAAAAAACGTATAAAGCACATCATAGAGACTGACCGACAATTAGAGAAAGATTTGATTAAAAGACTTGACGAAAGCGGCGCATTCCACCAGGGTCCACAATGGGATTTGACGATTGAGCATAGCCACGCGCAGGATAAAATAATTCTAGTTGACGCCGTGTCCCATGAAGAGGAGCAGATCACTCCTCAGAATTTACCACCACTATGTGCTTACCACTATAACGCTGTGCTCTGTAGCCAGTTGTACTTGCAGTTGAGGGAAGATTCCAGTACAAGGCTTGAAAAGTTCAATGGAATATTTTTAAAGTATTTGAAAGACATCACAACGAATTATACAACGAATCTTAAGGAGAAATGGACGATAGACAAACTTGTGGATTATATCTTCAACGATCCTTGGCGGGTGAAAATGTACATGATCCAAGATTTAATTTTGAAACACGCTCAGATTCCCGCGGAATGGTACCAAAAGCTTACAAAAGTGGCATTTGACATTTTCATAAAAAGTGTCAAACATGTAAAATCCACAGAAGAGGCGCATGTGGATAAGAGTGAGTATTTTCATTTTCAACAGGATAAATTGATTTCGAACTATCATACGGCTGCCCTTCACACCGCATGTTGTAGAGTGTTGAATTCCAAGGAGGACCGTAGAAACCTGCGAGCTGCTTGCGTAAAATCTTGGCAATTCGACAAGGGGAGATCCTTGAATGTTATCGCTACAACGCATCCGAAGAGATCCTGGACTGATATCACTGAAACGCAAATATCAGGACTTTCGGATTACATCGAAGATCTACATGTCAAATTTCCGTGTTTGCATCTGGGAATCGATAACAGCTACTCCTTTGTACATGAGCTGGAGAACGACGATATGTTATTTCAAGACTGCTTGTTACTAGCCATGAATGCCGTGTTACCTAGGCGACAATATAAACGATATATAATCATGCAAGAGAACTCAGAAGGGCAACAAGTCGAGGCACCTGGACTGCAAACTTTCTTATTGCAATACATAAGTCAAAGTGAATGGAAGTATCGATGGTTTGTATTGAAACAAGGTGAAAGGGACAGAATGGATGGTGATTTTCAAGTTTTGAAAGAGGACTACTGGAAAACACTAAATCGGACAAACTTTGAACGAGGAGTCAAGCAGATCATATTAGAGCGTAGGTCTGAACTTGTCGGATTGAGTTATGAGTTGGACGTTTTCCAAGATATCGTTGCAGAGTGGCAGAAATGTTCTCAGCACTATAAGCCATACACAGAAGGTTTGGACGATCAATACAAAAATGCAACACATGACCAAGTTCTGGCGTGTTGCATTCGAGACTTGAGTATTTCCCCTGAAAGTCGTTTGTTAGAGGTAGACGAAGTGATCGAGTCCATATGGGAGGCAACAACGAAGAACATGGTAAATTCCAGGCGAGTGAAGTTAAGGGAAGAAAAGCTTCGATGTGGGATTGATATGAATGGTGAAACGGACGTAGAGGAAGAAGATCTTCAAGATGCAAAGAATATGGCATTTGATTTAACGGAACAAGGTCTTCGAGATGAGATTGGTGAAATACTCGAATTGAACCCGGGATTCAGAACGGAGCTACATGAAGCTCTTGTGAACAGCGCGGAAACAGTATTCCCGGCGCATTCCGCGGTAGAAGTTGTCGAAGAAAGAGGGATTGTGAAGGGCCCGCCAGGACGTGTTCGCAAGAGAATCGAACGGGGAGACGATATAAATCTCAATTTACGAAGGTTGCACCCAAGAGCTGCTGGTCTTTATCTATGCGTGCTGAGCCGTGAGTTGGCACAGTGTAGAGAAAGAACTCCGAGTCTGAAAATTGCAGAGTTCAACGAGCAGTTCAACGAGCAGTTCAACGAACATCTCGGTAGAGCTCTGGTGGCTGAATATAAAAAGTTGTTCTCTAATACTTGCTATTTAACAGACTATCTATTTAGAAGTCTTGAGACACTGCAGATAGATGCAATAATCTCAAGTATAGCGTTGTTCCAATTCGAGAACCCAAAACTTGAAGAAAAACTTCCAGCAAATCATGAAAAACTCCCCCAACATCAAGAAAAACTTCCGAAAGATGGACAAAATGCCCCAAAACATCAAGAAAAGCCCCCGAAAGATCAAAAGACACGCCCAACAGAACAACGACAACTTTGGATAGATATTGAGCAATTGATTGATAAGCACCTTCCTGGCAGTCTCTTGCACATCATTAATAAGAAATGGAACCAAAATCGCGTGAATTTTGACGAGAATTGGCATTCTCAAGTCGACCTATATCATATATTAAATCTACTAATCGCGGTCTCGAAAATAGAACACAAAGTCTTAGAAGCCTGGGCGCAAGGCTGGCTCCCAAAGATCAAGGCGTGGAAGATTGGGATTTTGAAGTTCGTAGAAGAGCGGAATTGTACTCAAGGAGATCCATTTCAAACTCAAATGTTGTTTTTCGAGCAGAATTTTGCCGAATCAAAGTTCGGACTCAGCGCAAGGTTTGATGATCTTCTGGCTGAGCTAGAACGAAAAGATATGAAACGTCTGCGAGAATTTATAGTTCAGGTAGTCCTCCGGCGTAGGAGATATTTTATCAAGCCTGCCGATTCTCGTAAACTGTGCCAAGTCGAGTATGAAGATCTATGGGGACTTGTCAAATTCGAGACAACCTGGATAGATGAGACGGTAGAATTGCTTGATCAATATCCCAAGCCAACAGAAGTACTAGAGGCAGGAGCTAAATTTCAAGAATTTCTCGAGTGTAAACTGAACCACGGTGGTTACGATGTGCAGGAGTGTATTGCACTAGCATTGAAGGTAGATAAGCAAGCGATGTTATTACGACTTAAGCACGACAAGTCGGAAGACACCAAACAATCTGAAGCCAAAGCCGAAGCTGTGTACAACACAGCCAAGCATTTCCGATTTTATGACGTTCCGTGTGGTCCTGATTATAAGCACACTGCTGATTTTGTGAAATACATACGCAAAGAACTTAAGCAGGAGAAATTCAAGGATACTGATAAGTTTGTGAAATACGTTTACAATCAACTTAAACCAGAAAAATTCGAGAATACTTATAAGTTTGTGGACTACGTTTACAATCTACTCGATCAGAAGAAGCTCAAAGATACTCATGACTTTGTGGACGACGTTCACGAACAAACCCATCCGGAGAAGTCCAAACATACTGCTCGGATTAAGGAACTATTCGTATGGTATACCGCTTCCAAGGTTTTACATGACAAGAGGTGTACAACTCCTGATTGTCGTGAGGCCGTGCCACTGGAACATGACACGGAAGAAATAATCTAAATTCATTTCGACATTTGTAAGTATCATATAGATCATTATGTATGAGACATGACGAGTTATGAATAGTGCCTTTTCCATTGATTGCATTGATCCATCCCGCTTGAAGTATTGTAATCTTCGACACTGTGTTCTGACAAGGTATTATACGAGTCATATTTAAGATACGACATTATAATTGTGCTTATCAGGTGTACTACGAAGCGGTTAGGAAATCATTGCATTGTCGGCTAGATATACTGGCTTGTATCGTACAGCAGCCATGTATCGAAGTAGACATCCTCGATTAGTAGTCATGGAACGAATTCGCCATTTCAGGTAACCATCTGCGGATCCTCCACGTTGTCCTTTTGATTCTTTCTTTCTCTGTCATCCCCCCAAACCCTTTCGATTGGATACCTATCAAAGCATAATCCCTCGCGAGTTTCTATGACCAGACGAGCACAGAATTTGGCAAACATTATGACGAGAAATCAATTCAAAAGCATTAAATGAGGAAGAGATGCTGAATATATCAAAGTAAATTGATTCGAGATGATAAAAATACAGATATAATAATACAAGGTATCGTTTGTTCTAAGATACTACCAAAAACGCCCGAGAATGCAGACCAGAAACCCAGTCAATACTATGACTATTCCCTGGATCAAGAGTGTGCAGGAGGAGGACATCTGTAGCAAGGAAGAGAGTAATCAGGAGCTCTTTTTTCGACGTCGACGTCGGTAGACTCGGCAGCGTCTGGCTTGACGAGAGTTATGAATTTGTTCTCCTTTGCAGCAGCAGCTTCTGCGAGGAGGGTAGAATCAGCCTCGGGGACAGGCATGGCTAAGACGCAGACAGCGCTGGCGAGAATGGCAAAGCTGATGAAACGCATGGTGTATATATTTGACTTTGTCGATTAGATTTGGTTTGGCTAATTAGATTGGTGTTTGAATTGGTTTGGCTTTGGTTTAGAGTTGATTCTGACTGATCTTTCTGATTTCAGTATGAGTTTGTGATGAGACGGATTATACAAGACGACTAATCGAGCTGCTTTATATAGATATTACTCATCGCTAATCATGACTTGATGAAGCAATAAGACAATTTTATATAAGACACTAGTCTCATACTAATCGTTTCATTTACTGTAACACAGGTGCCAAGTGTTTTTCTATATACTTTACCTGTCAGCCTTGAGACTATTCTAATGTAGCAATGAATCGGACTTGTCGCTGTCATTCTTACAAACCGTTTTTTATTTTTAGACTCGAGCAATAAAATCCGTCGCCAAGATGAAAGAATACCATCTTGCCAAGATAAAAAGATACCATTGTAACTCCTCATGCTCATAAAGTGTCGCTTCGAGTTGTTCGCCAAGTCGATAGTTTATCCTATAACATCGATGTTTCATATCCCCGTGACAATCTACGGCATGGAGCTGTGGTGGTGGAACGTAGTTGATTTCTGACGATTGCTATTTTGTAGATTATCTAATCAACGGTCGTGAGACACTACAGCTGGATTAAAAGGTGTTGATGGTAGCGTCATTCGATTGAGACAAAATTTCTGAAAGATCAAGACAAGCTTTGGACAGATCTTGGGAAATTGATTGATGAGCAACTTCCTAGCAGTCTCGCGCACATTATTAGATATTCAGAGACCTGAAATGGCGAGTATTTTTACGAGAATTGGCCTCTTCTTTTTCATAACGAATTCGTTGTTGCAATCATAAGTCGCGATGAAAATTAAGGGTACTTCTGCGGGGCCAAGGTTTCTGACGACTGCAGGACTGCGTATAGTCATATTTCCGAACTCAAGCTTAATCGTAGTAACCACGATGAATCGCCGAGCTGCATTTGGGGTTATGTTCACGATGGAGGCGAGAGTAATTACTTCAACAATCTCATCACTTTCACATATTCGGAAATTGACACGTTATGAAGAACGATGAACAAGTTAATGCATGAAAAGTACTTGAAATCGTAATACATGACAGCCTACTACCCATCTTACTCCCTACGCCTTGACTTTCAAGGAGTTTATCGCCCGTTCTACAACTCTAACGCTCCGTTTCGTCTGCTCTGCACTGCACGCACGACGACCAAGTCAGACAAGTAAATAACCCTCCATTGTACCGTTTCCGCTCTATCTATTGGTACACAGATGTAAATCAAACATATCTCCATGTGACCGAGCAACCCACTAAAATATTCTTCATTGCCCGTTTTGTAGACAAATGTCGTAAATGATTTGCAGATGGCGCCAGGCTAAATCTGAATCGTATCCATATGGTTACAAGAAATGAACCCTTCGACTCCTTCTATGAGGAAGTACACGAATAAAAGAAAAGCAAGTCCGCTAGAAATACGCCCAAAGCGATGCTAAAATGATGTAAAAGTAGAGTGAGAGAAGGATGAGAAATAGAAATTGATGTGTTACGAGTCGTTTGTGTCGTAGATAAAGATATTCAAAATGTGCTTATTTGACGACGATAACATCGAAGAATGTAGTTGTAGTGCTCAATTGTCTCGAGATCTTATACTATAACGAGATGAAATAAAGTCGTAGTAGCTTAGATCGCATACGGGCTATCGTGTGCTTTTGTGTGAGAGCACTTTAAAATAGTTATGATGCCGGCTGATCTTTCTCCGAAGCTAGCACCGCATGAGAGCGGCACTAAGATAAAGGTATTAACGGTTGATTGGATATTATTGATATCTTTGGCAGCTTATAATATTGTACCAGATTCATATCAATTATGAAGGATAACCTCGCCAATCTTGCATAGAGTTTTGTTGTTGACCCCAAGCCGGGTGATTGGCAATGACGCCGGCTTGTGGTTGCTGCTGTTGTTGCTGTTGAGCTTGTTGACCACTTTGAATTTGTTGTTGCTGTTGTGGTTGACCAGACTGATCAAGCTGTGGAGCTGCAGATCCTGCTTGGAACGAAGATCTTTCCATATGCTGATACCCAGCATTTGCTGATGGAGGCATTGCATTGATCATCTGTCGGGGATATTGTGAGGGTGGCGCCATTGTATTATTACCATAACCTTGTATTTGTCCTTGAGCTCCCACTTGCGAGCCTGGCCACATGCCACTTTGATTTTGTGCGTAACCATATGACGCACTTTGTGGTCTTGCTCCCGTGTTCAACGCAGGCATTGGAGGGCCTGTTTGGAGAATGGTTGGAGGCAGTTGTGTAATGGACCGACGTGGTGATTGATTCAACAAACCTGATTGAATCTGCTGAGCTTGCTGTTGCGCTTGTTGCGCTTGCTGTTGCGCTTGTTGTTGCGCTTGTTGTTGTTGTTGCTGTTGTTGATAAAGGTGCTGCTGTTGCTGTTGCTGCGTAAAGCCAGGGAGAGATGGGTAACCCGCATTAGGCTGTTGACTTTGCTGGTTTAATTGTTGTTGTTGCTGCTGTTGATGTTGTGGTTGTTGTTGCTGCTGTTGATGTTGATGTTGTGGTTGTTGTTGTTGCTGTGAATGTAGTCCAGATATCATATGGTTGGATTGTGGGGATTGTTGTTGAATTTGCTGCATGTTCACCATCTGTTGACCCCCAAAATCTCCAACTGTGGTCGCCGCTGGTGAAGGAGGGGCCTCAAGCGGTCGTTTCCAATACTCGTCAAAGTATTGCTTGCGCGTGCCACGCTGCTGGGCTAAATTTCTATTATATTCGGCGGTCGATACAGCCTGACTAGCCATATCTGTTGCACTTGTCTCTCTTGTAATATCCTCGTATGAACCAGCACTTACTTCTTGTCGTGGTCTCGTGATATGTGAGAATGCTGAAAAGGTCTGTTGTTCAGGAGATAATGGTGCGGTCAACGGCAAGGTTGCAAAAGTTACGGGATGTATACCTGCTGGTACAGGTGGTTGAGTATGTAAGCCGAGGCCTATATCATTGCTGTATATGACTTGTGTACCCAAAGTGCCGAAATTGGTATTCAAATTTCCAATTACTGCCGCCGCTTCCCTTTGTCGGCCAGCGCCAGGTCGCTTTTCGCCTGCAGCATCCGCTTCTGTAAATCCTTGCTTTCGGGCTTTTGTTTCCCAATAATCGTCTCTTACCCGTCTTCCATTGACGATTACTCGACTGCCAAATTGTCGAAACATTGATCGCGCCGTAACTATTGCAATCTGTCGAGACCGATATGAATACGGCAATAGTTCTTGTGATATAAGATGATCTTTCTCATCCTGATTTGCTATCATTTTGCGTAATGATCTATTCTTGTTGAAAAGTAGATATGAGTCTCGATATCCCAACACTCGCGCACATTCTGTAGCAAGCATAAACAGCTTTTGTGCTCGATGCGGCACTGTGAATGTCCTGATTTTATATTCTCGATCGACGAGATAGCCATTTGCATCAATTTTGGCCTCCCCCGCCTCATCACGCTCTCTTGGAATGAATTCATCCCCTTCTGGATTGAGTTGGTCGGTCGTATGATCTCGAACTGTAGGCAAAGCTTTCAGTACCACGCCTTTCGTGCTGCCACCCGATATTGATGAAACGCGCGGTGGGGAATTTGCTTCGGGAGAAATTTGTGAATGTGTAGGCTCGATATATGTTTTTATCTGACCCGGATTGGGCGTATCGGGAGTTAATGGATGCATCGACATCATGGGACTCTCAATATTCCTCGACTTGGGTGGTCGTCCTCTTTTTCGCGGTTTCTGACCGTCGTATCCCGCGACTATAAGTGGTATGTCAGTCATTATTAGATAGCTTGATCATATGCGACAACAAACCTTCATGTCCTCCTTCTGAAGCTGACTGTAAATTATAGTCATCCGGTGACCGACTATGTTTCCTTCCTTGTGACTCAAAAGGCGAGGTAAACACTGGCTGTGACACTAGAGCGATTATGCAAAGATCAGCTTCGTCATTACCAAATCGAGAAACCACAGCTCGATCGGGCTATGGAGACGCGGGCATTTCCCATGTTCTGAAAAAGTCAAAAGTCGTGCATGGCCCAACACTTTGTGGGGCTGGACCTGTAGCAAGCTTTCTGGGAACAGCGCCGACTGTTTGAAAGACTAATATCAAAAAGGAAAACTTGTTTATTACTCACTGCTAGTTGTGGTGTTTAAAGCAGCAGGATTGATTGTACCTGTCGGCGGATCCATCACAGCCGTCCGGAAATAGTGGAGATGTTGCAATGAAACGAATGGCTGATGCGAAACGGATAGCATAACATCTGTTTTTGCAGTTTGAAACTTTGCATCGACTCAAAAAGTAATGTTTCTCATGATCGGGGAATATCAAACTAATTATGTATACGAGGACAAAGAATGCTAAATTTGCAATAAAAATAGCAGAACAATGCCTTATGTGATCCAATTCTCGCTACCCGCGATCAATCTACGGGTCTTCATTTCTGGTCTTGGCTTTAAATAGGCACGAGGCTGTTCCAACGACGACTACGAAATAGATTCATCACAAAAAAAAGGCCGAAATGTCGAACTACGGAGAAGAGTTGTGGCAACGGATGAACATCAATCTTGACAGAGCATCTGAAACCAAGGATTCACAACTAATCATCGACCTAACAAGTCCATATCGAATGGATGAGACTCTTACAAATAAAAGTGTGTCTCTCAATATCGACAGGTAAAAGTAATATCCACTCGTATGGTAGTCTAGTCGGCTTAGCCCGATTGTCTTGTTCGTGCCGCAAGTTGCTAAGTTATTTTTGAACTTGAGTAAAATTTGAGAAACCAAGAATCGAGGTCGAGGCGGCCAAACGGATAATGATGATAGATGAATGACAGGTTTTGTACTGCGCAGATATGATTACAGGAATGCAGGAAACAATGGATACGTTTCAGTCCCATTTATTCTGCGGTACAACATTTAAGCACGCAAGGGCTTGTTGTGGGCGCGCGAAAATAGAAGGCCAAAAATCATTGGACGGATGATAACACAACATTATGGTCAAGCAATCTATGACCATCCCAATCCTTTGACTTGTAAGCCCTAAGAAACAAACTGTCATTTTATCTAGGGTTTCAGCCGCAAGGCGTTCTGGATTTGGTCACATGCGCTTGGACAATTTTGCGGGGCACGGTTGTGTCATTTCAGAATATAAACGCATGACGATGATTTGCTAGATTTTTAAGGAAAAGGTGTTCATAAGTTGGACTATTGGAAACAAACAAACAAACAAGCCCCGAATACGGTAGAGGTTTGAAATGAGAGTGACCCGCGATGTCCGTCTCAAATTTTCATGGCAAGGCGTGGATATTATCATGGTATCATTTAACTTAATTAACGTCCGGATGGAGTTTGCCCGATGCACCGAATTTGACAACGGTATTTCTACTGGCAGCCTTGCTCCATCAAGGGAGAATCAGCTGGATCGTTTTCTCTAAAACATGTCAAATAACATCAATCCGAGATCCAGTCCTGAAGGTTAACATTAGCTATTCTATTGTTGATGATGACCTGCGCAATTATTTAGTTTTCGTGGATAGACTTCCACTCGAGAGAAACGCCAAGCCCAATTCCCCCGGAAGATGATTCTAAATTTAGCACAAATCCTTCCCGCAGCTTCCCGCTTTCCCGTTGAACTCTTTCTCGAATCCCCCGGCTTTAGGACGACTCCGACCAGACCCAAGCACAACTTTTCCCGCTCAGAAACGAATAAATTTCTGCTTGCGGTTAGCTTGGACTTTTGACCGACGGCTTACCCCATCTTCCCGTCTCGAAACTCTCGACTTTTGACACCGCTTTCCTTTTGACGCAAAGTCTATGACCCCACACTCCTCAAAACTTTGTCGAATCCTTCGTAGCAAAGTGTACGTCATCTGGACCCTGAGCTGCAGATGAAACACCGAAGGATTCGCCTTGAAGGTGGAAACTTTCTACACGTCGTGCAGTGACGGGCTTTTCTCATAAGAGTCCTCCCGTCCCCAAATATGTCTTTCCTTCATTCAATTTACCCAAAGAGATAAACTTTGTTTCCTTTTTTATCGTAAGTGCAGTTCCATTTCGTATAAAGATGGAGTACAACGACGTACTTCTTCCCGAATATGCCGAGTCTATCAGAAGTCGCAAGAGTCTCTGGGGAGGCAGATCTCGTCGCGCAAGTATCGCTTCCGTCTTTGCAAAACTCAAACCTGGTGCTGTTCAACTTCCTCAATTTACTCGTACCGAGATGGAGAAACTTGAGATCGAAAGGCAGAGATGCGCCAACTTGGTCGCCTCTGAAATGCTTTCCGAACAACGTCGCTGGAATGCGGAAACCCACGAAGCTCAAGAATATCAAGCCAGAAGTAAACTCCGTGAACTTTCTTATCAAAGAAAGGGAATGAAGAATCGTCACCGCTACACTCGCTGGTACGAAAAGGAGAGACGTCAATTGGAGAAACTCATTCACAAGAAGCGTGAGCAACTTCAAACACTCGAGACTCGTCTTCGTGATATCGACGAGGATTACAAGATCTACTGCCTTGACGGAGCTGCTCCTGAGTTCAATCAACTCGCAGCACCTCCGCCAAGTTATGCCGAGTATCTTGCGCTATCTCGTACTGCTACTGCAACGCCTGCTCCAACCGAAGCTATCCCTCCTATCCCAGCCATCCCTGCTGCTTTGCAGGCTCTTGGTGGAACTGGTTACACTTCCTTTGCTCCAGCACCACCACCTGTACCTGTCACTGTCACCGGCACACCATCAATCAGATCCGTCACCCCGTCGCTCGCCCATGTCGGCCCTCCACTCATCCGCCAATCGGGTCTTCCCCTCGACGAACTTCCATTGGACAAACAAACTCGTGCTGCTCTTGCTCAATTCGCCTTTGCGTCTTCTGTCGTAAACCAAGGTTTCAGACCTGCGTCAGCACCTCCCGCCAGTATCGTCCAATCCGGTTTCGCCAATCTATCTATTGGTCAACAAACTCAGCCAGCTACTGCGGCACAAATCACAACCACCATTCAGGCACCCCAGCCAGTCTCTGGTACTTCTGCTTTAAAGTCCATCTTGGTCCAACCGGCTGTCCTTCAACCTACCATTGTTACTGCACCCGAACAGCCACAAGCTCAATCTGCTGAGATGCAAACGACTGTTTCTTAAGACGCAATACGTAGAGAGGTAAAAAAGTACAGTTCACAACCGGGTTGTAGGTAAAGCATAAGTAATGATCTATAGTTATATTTTTCCTGCATGTTTTTTGGAGTTTGTTGAATTGTAATGCATATATAAAATGAAATGATAAAAAACAAGATTTATGAATGTTGCTATATGTAAATTACATTATGAACCATGTTATGATCATCAATTACATTTGAACTGTCTACACGCTTTAAGGTGCACTCCATCAGATTGAGCCATCCTCTACATGTCTCTTTGTCCAAGCACGCTCGTTTTCAGGCAGCTGTCATTGTGCTCAGTCGCGTGAAGATGTCATCGTCGCATCCTTTGCAACAAACTTTCGTAAAGGATCCCAAATCCTTCCGGGTCGGTCCCACATTTCATGCAACCGGCCCGACTTGGATTTCTAGACGGGACGTTGGTTGTGAGGGTTTGACAAATCTCTCCGCGCTCAGCCTGCAAATTAAAAATAATCTTAACGAAAATGATGACGTCTGCAGAATCCTGCAGGATTGGTCCCCGTGTTTATTCCCAAACGGGCCATGTAGGATTTCTAGACGCGGGACGTGTCGGGTCCTCCCGGTCGGGCTGCAAATTAAAAATAATCTTACCCTCAAAGATGACGAGTGCAGAATCCTGCAGGATTGGACCCCGGTTTTTTTCCCGAATGGGACGTGTTGGATTTCTAAGAGCGGGACTTCGGTGCGGCGCCGGTTGGCCTACAAATACCGATCAATCCCTCTATTGCGAGCAACTTCTCATTTCGTTACCACACTTCAACCATGCCTGAACACCACGATAGACAAGAAACAGTTCACTCCGACACTATTGAGCCACCTGCTTACCATGACCATGGTGGCGGGCGCAATCAGACCAACGACCTTCCACCGCGATACGAATGTGCCGAATCGGCGAAACACGATATCTTGCCTCCCCGAGCGCGTCCTTATGGACTCCACCCTCACATCAAAGCTTGCAATGAAGAAACACTTCAATTTCGATATCAAGCTGCGGATCTCAAAGTTGTCCAAGCAGCCAGGCGGTGGAACGTGACCAGGAGGTTCAATAGTGTTAAGAGAAAACTCGGCAATGCCCATTTGGACGATATAGACCTAGCTCACATAATCTCGGAGACTAACTTCCATAGCTGTAAGATTTACGAACTTCAAGCACACGAGCCAAAATACATTGTGCCACCAGGAGCGGGGCATGGAGAAAAAATGAAACTAAATGTGGTATGTTTATGCTGGCAGCACAATGCTTGGCAGATACCAGCTGAAAGTGTACTTGGATATAAGAACAAGAGAAGAGCTCTAACACATCGCATGAATCCAACGAGTGTTCAACCCCATGAGGAACAGATCTATAATCATGCCAGAAAACTCAAACCTCTTTTGTCTGCATTGCAAAAATTTGTGAGCCACGGAGGGAATGACGCCTTTCATTTAGCCTGCGCGGAGCATGTCTCAGAGCACAATTTTCTAGGCCTGATTGGTAAAGGGCTTCTGCAGGAGGGCACACCTGTGAATATAAAAGCAATTCGCGAAAGGCTCCTGGAGCGTCACAAAGCGGCGCTAGAAGATATTGCAAGGAAAAAGTTTGCCCGGACCAAGAAGAATACTGAGACAAACATGGCAATGGCAGTTGAAGTTTGCAAGAACGAAAGTCCCGCGGTGCTGGAGGATTTAGACGCTAACGAGGAAGCAGTTAACGTTGCTGTAGAAGATTACTCTGGTTTCGACGACAACGATTCCAACGGACCAACAAGTAATCGGTCGGGACCGAAAGAAGAACTTTTTCTAACGGATCATCATAATCGAATTGATTCGCAGGATCATTCGAGTTCCTCGCAATGATTATCGCAACAGATCGCATGCATGAGCGTCCGAAATGTTCGAGCTTTGTGTCAACCGTTAATAACCAAGGTCAGTTTTGTGTCTATGCGTGGAGTTTGTTGTCTATCAAAAGAATGGTTTATTTTGTCCTTGTTTTTCCACGCAGCCTTGCTTATATAATTGTTTTATGCTATCTATCTCGTCTTAGTTATGTACAAAATCCTGTATCTTTTTGCCATCTCACCACGCGTCTTTACCATTTTTTACATGACGTCGAAGATCATAGATCTGCATACGATGCGACGACATTAAATTTCAGCTAGGCTGGTTGCCTTTATCTGTCATAGACATTGCGACATAGAATGTGACACATTGTAGCCTAGGTTTCACCGGTGTTGGCCTGTGAATCTATTCGGAAGGTATCAGTATTCATTGATCTGCATAGATCATATGCTGTGGCGATTGCAACCGCGAGATGTGGTATGCAACCGGTCTAATCACGTTCAACATCGATACACATCTGTTCCGAATGCAACTGTTGTTTGATAAAGAAATCCTCATAGGTAAATTTTAAAGCAATTATAGAAGTAGTCTAGGACAATCATTCAAACTATGGCAAGACTATAGCGACTACCGCATGTTTCATCTTATGTTGGTGTTGAACTGTCATTTTTAATGATGGGTGTCCGACGAAGACTGTCGCATTCTGATTGCTGGCCAAAAGTTAGTGTGGAATTGCCCTGCTCGTTCTGCGATGCGTTTGAGGCAGCGATCATCTTGTTCATCATAATGCTTTGGTACTACGAGAATACATATCAGCAATATAGTCCGGTTGCTAAACCTAGTCCTTTTCTTCCCAATTTGATAAGGCCTTGGCAGTGAAGCAAGATGAGAGACAGATAGCACGATCTAAGATGTTTAAGGAAAAGCACGTTAAAGTATCACCTAAGTCGACATTCAAAACTAGTCACGGCCTTCATTATAACTCCGGTGCAAAGCCGGCAGTCTATCGTAACATTTCGAGCGATGAAAGAAGGCTTGACGATATTGATTATCCGGCGGAAACCCGGAAAAGAAGGCCCTCATTTCGAAATAACGCAAAGCGAAAAGTGTTGGCGCTGACATGTTGGACTCGAAAGGATTTGGATCAGTGCTCATTATGAGCACCGTCTTGATTGGGCAGTAGATATGTGTTACTTCTTCTTTACTCTGAGTTTTCGTTCTCTTGACAGGATTGACATGCATATCTGCCAAATCAAGTTTCTCATGATTACTTTTACAGGAGCGTTTGGTTTAATGTCGTATTGAATTTAGACGCGGAAATAGCACCCTATTCTGTTTAGCTTCATGATCATCAAGACCTACGTTTAGTGCATCATCGTGACCTTTTCTTGGAGCGCTCCCATGTAGATATAGCTGCTAATATGCAACAACGTGACGCGCAGTCATACTCCCCACGTGTACGAAGACTAGTACATGTCGAGAACTCGAATTCACTGATCGATTATCTTGAGTCTTCAGACAGTGACAATGAAAAAACATCAGTTATTACTCAAGACCGTTGAGTGGTGTCAGTATCTGTTTCTAAGCGCTTACTGGGATATGATTCTTGTCCATCTTGTAATTTGATGCGAATAATAGAGATTTTCACCATGACTTTCTGCTACCATAATGACGTGTAGAGTGCTGTGTTACGACTACTAAGAATACATATTCAAATGAATGATAACGAATTTATCTTTATGTTTAATAAAAGCTCGATTTCAATATTACAATGATTTATTTGATCGGGTATGCGAGTACAAGTATTCTGTACGCCGTAACGCTGAACCATTCATTTTCGGCAGAATCAATCCTAACCTACTGAAACAACATATACCCGTAGTAACAACATTTCCCGTGGCACAAACCAACAGAATCAAATTAAATTATTAAATCAAAAACTGATCAGCTGGACTGCCTTTTCATGCCATGGTTCACAATGACTTGTGTTTTGAAAATATCTGGGAGGGTGGTCGTGACAAGGCTGAGCCCTAAATCCGCAATATCATTCATAAAGCATCTCCATGCATTTCGTGTTTACTTCCTGATTTCCTTTAACGATATCGAGTGGTCTTGAAATAAGATGATCAACTCGCTATTTAGGATCAAAAAGCTCAATGAAAGTAGTAGAACAACTCCCACTGGTATAGTCCGCGAATATGACGAAAAGGGCAAATTTGTGCGTCGTGTGAAGATGGCTAATTTTCCTTTGCTCCGGTCAGGTTGGACTTTTCGGGTGTATGATGATAACAGCTATGTACATAAACACCGCCCTAGCACACACATTGCATTACACAATTATGAGCTTGCTTATTGGCATGATACGGAAGGGTTATGTTTTTTACAACCCGACGAGTCTGATGGATCATCTTGCACCATTCGGACAAGGGATAAAAATTATCTTAAAATCGCGGAAGGTGAAATAACGCTTCTCCTCTACCACAAAAGAATGCCAGTCTTTAATCATGATGGAGAGTTACTGTCGCCATCGGGAAAATTCACTAGGATTCCTCACCTTCTCGGTCGCGGATGGCTGAATGTTGTCACGAAGCGGATTGATACCGAGCACAAGAAATTGATCTCAGTTATGCAACAACCAAGTGAACACGCAGGGCACGAGAAATCCAATGTTCCTCCCGACTCCAAAACGTCCCGACATCTCAAAGCAGGAAGCGATCCAAGTCAAGCATGGCTGATCGAAAGGCCCAAGGCCACAGCCAAGAAGTTTAGCGAACCCGTCTCTCCCTCGATCGTGGCTTCTGAAATAGATTCAGATTGCTCGAGCTCGTACTCAAAAACCGGTCATGTTGAAAAAGCCGATGCTGCAAAATTCCACACCCTTCAACAAATGCCACCGAAACATATCTGACAAGCAACGCTCTGTGATCAACCCCCAACATTCGACGGTGCGATCAAACCAATCAAAGTGCATATATCCGGGACTAAATGTGGTTATCATATATACGCCAGATCTTTCCAGAACATATTGACTCTTATCCGCTGGGATCTGTCAGACTGGAACGGGTGAACTGCTTGTTGCATGTTTTTCGTATCATTCATGTCCTTGATGTATCTCTCCTTTCATGTTGTCTCATAATGTATTTTTACATCTGGTTCATATTGTATTCATCTGCACTTTTGTATTGCATTATCTTGTTTCTTTCGACTTGCATATGTTTTCTGATTCGCCTTGTACAGTCGTAGCGACTCGTCAAGTTCTTGTTAGCAATAGCTAGCAAGCAGCTTATTTTATAGATAGGTAAGCAGTGTAATCAGCTCATAGTTTCTTGATTTGCCTTTTGTATTAGCATAGCAATACATACTTATTATACACTAATATGAGCCCAAGTTTCAATGTTATAACCGCCGACAAACGTAAATCTATGACTCTTCAATCTCGCCCTCTTCACTACCACTATGCACCGCCGCATCTTCACCATCTGTGCCCTTTTCAGTCTTCTTGGATACCTTTTCGACATGACCATTTAGTTTCACTCTCTTCGAACCTTCTTCACCTCGACCTTGATCTGTAGCTCCTCGTTTAGCATTGCCCGTACTTCCACTGACAATTTCCGATTTCGTAGTTTCGACCACTTCGTCACCGTAATCCAAGCCACCATCGCCACGAGAATACGGATCCGCACGACTCATGTACATATCTCCAGCATCTCTCTCCTTTCTAGACGGTCTATCGAATCTATCTTCGCCTCTCCTCCTCGAAGACGAAGATATAGCAGACAGGAGCGGATCGTCAAGACTAACTCGTCTCGAACCGGAATGGTAATCGTCACCTCTTCTTCGATCTCTGTCTCGTTCCCTATCTCTTCTTTCGTGTCTGTTATCATCTCTATACTTTTCTCTTTCTCTTTCTTTTTCTCTATCTCTAGGAGGCGAGAGGCCCCCATCTCCATTCCCTCCTGAATGACGATAAAGTCTTTCTCGCTGCTCAATTGCTCTTCTTCTGTCCTCCGCGTACGGATCTACTTGGCCATTCCCCATGACGGACCCAGAAGGAGATCTACTTCGCCTCCCACCATCTCGTCTATCTCTATCTTTCCGTCCTCCTCTTCCAGTACTTCTTCTGCTATCTTCTTCGATACCCAGATTTCTCGACACGAATTTCTCGAATGCAGCTCGGCGATCGTCTTCATTAGGCAAGGCGGCGTATTCTTCCAAACGCTCTATGCGAGGTCGAATGACTTCCCAAGTGTCATCTGCTGATACAGCGGGTTC
>Ga0160428_1000870_pt1 | contig 27760 bp, 22 predicted proteins | sample SolpanmetagenomM_FD_108198 | JGI IMG/M metagenome (GOLD analysis project Ga0160428, IMG submission 108198) | Solar panel surface microbial communities from Lawrence Berkeley National Laboratory, California, USA - M | ecosystem: Engineered > Built environment > Solar panel > Unclassified ... | reverse complement strand
GCTGCGGCAAGCCGAGGCAGTGCGAGTGCGCTACTGCGCACCTTTCTCGCCATCCTCTCGCTCGGCCCTCACCTGCCAAGCTTCCTGCACGACACGCGCCTCATCGACAGGGTGCTTCCGCGCTTGCGTGCCGGTCTGATCGGCTGAGGCGCGAGACGAAACGGACCTGCTTGCGCTATTTCAAATTCACAACGAGGCAGTAATTGGCCTTGTCGGGTTCCGAGTGAGAAATACTTACAGCATCTGTTTGAAATATATACTTGATGTCGGCGATCATGTCATCCGGCCTTATCAGGGTGACGTGCCGGTCTCCGGTAATGTACCTGTCACACATCAGGCTGAGAAAGCCTCTGAGCGTGCCCGGGCAAACATCCTTTACGATGATCGTCCTGCAACCGGTATCTCGACAGATTTCCCGCAGATCCGCCCAGAACATCGATCGCGCGTCGGCGGGCACATGATGGAGAACGTCCGCTATCGTGATGGCGTTGAATGACCGCCCAGTCCCGGCTATGCTTTTAGCTGTCGTCGCAGGATGGAGCATCACGCGATCCAGGAATTTCGGATCGATGAAACTACCGATGTTGGGCGCGATATCCGTCATCGTGACGTGAAGGTCTGGACGCTGCTCGAGCATCGCGCTCACGATCATCCCGTCCCCGCCGCCGATATCGAGGCATCGGCTCCCCGCCGGTATCTGATCCCCGATAAATGCTGCAATTTTGTGAATATCTACAAATATTGATCTATACAACTTCCCCACGGGCTGAAAGTTTTTTCCGAGTATTCGTCTCACGATCTGCCCTATCGTCACGATTTACTTCCTCAGCAGGATTAACTTGGAACTCACGGGCCGTCCGCGATGCGGTTATCGGTGTCCGGTGCCGGTGGGATTGAGAGTGGAGGCCACTCGCATGAGCCGAGACCATGGACCCAGTCCGATTAACGCGACGCCCTTCGGGCGCGTCAGCCTGCCAGAGGCGGCGAACCGGAATGTGGCGACGGGAAAACGCCCTCGTGGGAGCGCCGGGGCTGCATGTCCGCGCGTTCAGATCCGCAGACAGGGCACATGCCAGCGGCTCCCCTCCTCGGAAAGCCGCCCATTGAAGGGCATCCTCGTCCATGCCCGAACCCGACCGTTTCAAGCCGGTCCGTTCGCGCCCGGCCGGCGCGCCGACACGCCATCCGCACGCGCCCTTCCGAGAGCGGAATCCGGCCGGCGCAGCTTCGAATGGGAACGGTCGGCGGCGGCGGGGGGTTCGAAGCTGTTGCTATATCACCAGCGAGGATCGTGAGAATGGACGTATGGCAACTCATCGAGCGCGACCACGAGAATATCGGGAGCCTGATCCGAGATATTCCCTATGCGCTGAATGCCCGCCGTTCGGTCGGCAGCCGCGAGCGGATGCTGGCCGATCTCATCGACGAGCTTGAGCTGCACGCGCGCGCCATCGAGGCGAGCCTGTACGGTCCCCTGAGCCGGGACAGCCAGACGCGCGCGCTGACCGAGGACCTCCGAAACGGCCACGCGGAGGTGACGCGGCAACTCCAACAGCTCGCCCGCTACCGGCGGAGAGATTCGGCCGGCTGGCTCAACACGTTCGAGGACGTCACCTTCCTCGTGGACCAGCATCTGCACCGCCATGTCCACGAGCTGATCCCGGCAGCCCGGAAGCTGCTCTCGGCCGAGGAGACCGGGGCCGCCACGCGGGCTTTCGTGCGCGCCAAGACGAGTGCTCTCCAGGCCCGGCGCCGGGGTGCCAGGGCCGGGGCCATGTCGAGCGAGGTCGCCATGATCGCCACGCTCGCCGGCGTGGCGGCCGGACTCGGCTACTTGGTGTGGAACAGGGGCGGCTTCGGCGGGTCGCGGTCGGGTCGAGCGGTCGACCACGAGGAGCGGGTGTCCCGGCAGGCAGTCCGCCCCATGCCGCGTTGATCGCGCCTGCATCGCGGTGACAGCGCGTAGCTCGGGCGCCGGTCCCGGCGCGCGGACTGGCCGGGCGGCCGCGGACGACCCGCCACACATTCCCGCAGGTCAGCGACCTGATGGTGACAGCAGACGGCGACCCGCGCCACGGGTCCGAGGTGATGCTGAACGGGCTCGAGGTGGCCACCGCCGTCACGGACCCGCTACGCCGCCGGCTCGCGGGCCGCCCACCTGTGCGGTCGCGGCCGGTACGGGGCCCGGCCGCGGCGACGTCATCGCGGTGGCTGGCGCGTCCCTCCTCGACCGCGTGCAGCGTTCCTGCTGCCGAGGTCCGCCGGTATCGGCCTCCCTGGCCGTAGCGGCGGTCAGCGTGCCTGCCGCCACTTCAGATAGGCTTGGTAGATTTCCTCCTTCCCGGCCGGCCGGCTGGACTGCGACTGGAAGAAGCGCTCGAGCTCCGTCCGGCCCGCAACCTCCTGTTCGCGATGATTATCGAGCCAGTCCTGGGCGGGCTGGAAGCGCGTCCAGCCGCTCACCGATGCCGCCAGATTGACCTCGCGCCACTTGGGATGCCGTTGTGGTGCCAGGAACCGGTCGAACTGCCCGAAGAACGCGTCGATGAAGCGGACGAGCTTGTCGTAGCGCGCGGAGCCCCTGGGGCTGTTGTAGACGCCGAGGATCGTGCCAACCGCGACGGTCTCCACCGCGTCCCCGGACACGAGCTTCGGATAATCGGCATGGCTGAGGCTGGCGGGAACGTAGGCCTCGTTGATCGTGTCCGGATAGGGCGTCTTCACGAGGTGAAAACGGTCTCCCGGGTCGAAGCCCGCGATGAAGGCCACCGGCTTGGCAGCCACCGAAACGACGGCCTCGATCTCCCCCTTGCGCAGCATCTCCAAGGCGGTGGGCTGGTCGACGTTGACCGCCTCCACGCTGACGCCGAGTTCGCGAAACATCGCGCGGCCGCTATAGTCGGTGCCGCTGCCCTTCACGTCGAAGCTGACCCGCTTGCCGGCGAGATCGGCGACCGTGGTGATCGCGTTCGGCGCGATGACGTGCAGCTCGTCGTCGAACAGCTTGGCGATGTACTGGATATGCCGGTCGACGTTCTTCAGGCGCTTGTCCTGGCGAAGCTGCTCCAGCGTGTCGGTGCGGACGAAGCCCAAGTCGACGCCCTTCAGGAAGCGGATGTCGTAGGCATTCTCGCCCGCGCCTTTGCCGAGGATCGGCAGGATCCGCAGCTTGTTGCCGTCATCCAGCACGAAGGCGAGATCGGCACCGACGCGGAAGTAGGTTCCTCCGGGCGTGCCCGTCACCACGGTGACGGTGTTGGCGTTCATCCGCTCGCCGAGTGCCGCCTCCGTCAGAGGCTCCCCCTCCGGCGCCGTCGCCTCCCGAGCCCTCGCGCCCGGGGACATCGCGAGGACGGCGAGGCCGAGAAAGACGGCGAACCCAGTGAGCCTCGGCATGTGCGCGTTCCTCAACGATCATCCAGCTGTCATCCGGGGGCGGTCTCAGCGGCTCGTGGCGGCGATCAGCCGTTCATCCGCCCGGTCCTGCCCGGCCGCCTTGGCGTAGAGATTCCTGGCGAGGTCCGGATCTGCTCGCAGGCCGCGCACGTTCCAGCTTTTCAGCATCGCTGGATCCCAGGTCTGCGCCAGAAGGAAGGTGGCGTTCGGGGCGTTGCGCGCCTGCGCGCGCTCCAGCAGGCGGCGGGCGCCGCTGATATCGCCGAGCCGGATCAGGCCCCGCGCGCGTTCGACGAGGGGATCGATCTGCGGCTTCGGCTGCGGAGACCCCGCGGGTCTTGGGAGGACAGCAGCCTGAGCCTTGGTCGCGAGCGTCTCATCCGCGACGGCCGAGACGGCACGAGAAGTGATCACTGCGGCGTTTCCGAGAGGTGCGACATTCACCTCCGGCACGATGACATCGGAGCTTGGGGCGTGCCGATCCGCGACGCTGAGGGCGGGTTGAATGGACGGGACTGCCTCGCGGGCCGGGACGGCAGACGGTTCGCGGCTGCCGGGTTCGCCACCGGAAGCCGCAGGATGGTCTGCAGGGCCTCGCATGAACCGGACGTTCAGGCGACGCGACGTGACCTCGTACCGGCCTCCGGTCTCCGGCATCCAGAACGCCGCGACCGCCAGCGGGAAGCTGCTGTTGCGCTCGTCACTCTGTGAAATCTCAAGCTTCGAGAGATCCCAGGTGCCGATGTCGACATCCGCGTTGTCGCTCGACGGCGAAAACGTGTGAGTCGCGTCGCTCACTGACGCGCCCGGAGGTAGACCAAGCAACGTAAGCGCTTCGATATCGACCTCTGGTGCGCGGACGAGCTTGATCTCCAGGGGGACGGCGGCACCCAGCCGTCCAACAACGTCGTGCGTGATGATCGACAGATCGGGCGCTTTGCGCGGCGCCGAATCCGAGTCCGGCCCGGTGTCGCGTGTGGCACGATCGGTGGGATGGCCATCGCCGACGCGCTGCGCTGACGCCTGAAAGGGAACCGCAGACGTCAGCACCAGCGCGAGCGCGATCTGCGCGTATCGGGCCCTATTGCAGGAAGGCGTTGCCATCGGATGCACTCCGGGCCTGCGCTTATCAATAATATCTCTTGGGCAAATACAGTACTGGCCTACCAGCGTCAATTGATACGGATTAATATCGGACAGAGCTGTGCGGAGGCAGGTGACGATATCGATCACATTGCAGGTGGCACTCTGCCGGATTTCAAGTTGCGGCTGGGGCGAGTTCGGCCGGTGCCAGGCCCGCGACGATGCGGTGTGCGCAGCCCACCACGCGCCTCATCGCCGAGGCGAGTGGGGGCGGCGATCGTGCGTCGGCAAGGCGTCACGGCCTCCGACGGCCCGTCGAGGGAAGCGTCCCCCTTCACGTCGACTCATCGTCCGAGACGGTGCCTCAGAACGGGCAAGGGCACGCCGTGCCGGGGGACCGGGAACCGGCGCGCCGGTCTCGGCGGCGCTTCGCGGAGTCCCGGAACGTCGGTGCCGTTACTCTTCGAGCGGGGCCGCAGGATCGTCCGGCTCCGGTTGGGCGTCATTCTTCGGCCGCTGCAGCACCTTCGCGGGCCGAGGCACGTGGGCCCGAACTTCCGTCTGGAAACTGGGCCGAGCCGGGGGCAGCGGCGGATTGGCGATCGGGTTGGTATTCTTCGGCTGCGCACGCGGGAGATGAGCCGTTCCGTTCACAGCGGACGTCGTGTCGGGGATCGGCGCGGCCGGCGTCGGGGCCGGGGATGCCGCCGGTCCCGCGGCTTCGGAGGTGGGGGCCGGATTTGGTGGCTCGACAGACGCGGTCGGGCTGGTTCGTCCTGAGGCGACGGGGGCTGCGGGCTTGGCACCCGGCGCCGGCACGGCCACCGCCTCCCCGGCGCCCCGCGATGGCCCAGGCGAGCCCTGCTGGCCGCAATTGCTGACGACGGCCTTGTAGGCTTTGCCCTCGATCGTCGCGGAGACGATGCAGGGCGCCGGATGGTAGATCAGCTCGTACTGGAAGCCTCCCCTCTCGTCGGATTCCGTGCGGAACTGACCGTCGAGGATCACGGGCGTGCGCGGCCGCTCGGTCGTCCCGAGGACGTAGAGCCGACCTGTTGCAATCGTTGCAATCGCGATGTCGGATCCCGCGGAAGCGGGCTCGCCGAGCATCAGCGCGGCTGCTCCTGCTGCCGAAAAGATCGAGATAATGCGGGGCAAATGAGCTGATCCTACCCGTCCGATTCAGTACGGTGATACAGACAAGCGAGGCTCGCCGACAGTTCCCTCCCCCGCCTGGCGGTTCTTCGCGCGACGATCCGGTACGCCCTGCTGCGCCCATGCGGGCCTCGGCTCGGTCCCAGAGGACCACGTCGGGCTCCCGGTCGCCCCCCGGTGGCTCACCAGCCATCTCGGCGAGCGGCGCCTCCCGCTCCCCGAGGGCGGGCGGGCTGATCGCCGTCGAGACGGCCGGGTACCTCCAACGATGGAGACCGGTTCGTAGCCCGGCTGCCATCCTGGATTCTGACATCGAACGGGACGCCGACCCGCTCTTGCGGGCGCATCTCGATGCGGTCGCCATATGGGATCGATGGGCGGGTCCGCTCGGCTGCAGCGCCCTATGCGGCCAGGTACACGCTCCCGTCGCAACGTCGGCCCTCCCAAGAGCCGGATTCAGCACGAATGGCCCGACGCACCTGACGACACGACGGGAAGTGCCATGCCTTACTCAACCTCATCATCGACGCGGGACAGGAATGAGGCCGGAATTTCTATCCCGAGTCGCTTCGCTTTCTGAAGGTTCACCGACAAGTAAAATCGCGTATTGAGCTGGACCGGAAGCTTGCCCACCTGCGCGCCGTCGATGATTTTCTTCACGTATCCGGCGGCTTTCCTATAGGCATCCACTTCCTCCGGGCCGTAAGCGATGAGCGCTTCGTTCAGCGCCGTAGCTTTGTTGTAGGCGACCACCGGCACACGGTATTGCTCCGACACCGTGCTGATGCGTTGGCGGTGCACGAAATTGAAACTGTCGTTCATCAACACCAAGCCGCATTTCCGGTCGGATAAATCACGGATCGTGCCTTCGATTTCCTGCTCGGTGGAAACATTCGACAAAATCGGCTCAATGCTCACTGACTTTGCAGCGTCCTCAAAGGGGCCCACGTAGTACTTGTAGTATGGCGCAGTCCGAGTGTTGTACATCATCGAAATGCACGGCAAGTCCGGCAAAAGTTCCTTGAGGTACTGAACCCATTTACCCGCGATGCTGCCCTCGGAATTTATGAATCCGGTCACGTTCTTCCCGGGAGCGGCCAAATTCTCCACGAAGCCGCTTCCAATCGGATCCGCGACAGTCGCGAACACGATCGGTATGGTCTTGGTTTCATTGAGCAGGGCGCTGACCACCGGTGTGGTGGCAGCAAAAATCGCGTCCGGACTGCTCGCGGCGACCTTTTTGGCATAGATCTTAGCGGTTTCAGTATTACCGCCGGACCAATAATACTCATACTTTATCGCCACATCGTTGCTTGCAGCTCGATCGAGAGCGTTCGCAAAACTCTTCACGAGATCCTGCGCTACCGCGTCATTCTCAGAGAAATTCGTAACGACCGCAACCTTCTTCTCTTTGTTGCGCGGCTCGGCGAGCGCTGGACCGCAACAGATCGTGATCGATAAGATCGGCATCGCGATTATCTTGATCATTGCTATGCGCGCTCGCTCGAGTCAGAATCCGTACGTGTGAATTGCGATGTCTCGTACTTAAGCTGACTACACTGATGCCCCGGAACTGCACATCGTTCCAAGCGAGAATCTGACAGGCCGCCTGCATCGCGCATATGGACTTCCGCGGCGTTCGACGGAGGAGCAGGATCGAATTCCCGGACTCGTCGGCATCCCTCCGTGATAGGCCTTGCGCGTCGATGTCGACAGGGCCGCGGGCGGGCTTCGACCAGCGCTGCTCGGTTCCACGTGTGAAGGATCCTGCGCCGACCGTCGCTGCGCCTCTGCAACACGTTCAGCCCATTTCCAGCGAGCTTCACCTTCGTGCCGCTCTCTAGGAAACCGGTCCCCGCCCAGCGCTGACACGCCGAGTAGACTGTCCTTCCCATCGCTTCATGATCCTCACAGCCCTGGACTTCAGACCTGAGGAGCACTCTTGGCTGCCGGCACCCGATCGAGGGACGCCTTTCGTGACTACGATCGCATCGGAGCTGTAGTATCTGCTGAAGACGCCCGCCGCGCCGGTGCGGTGAGCCTCAGCCCATTCGATCGCCGCGCCTTATGCAGGGGATTGCAGCGCATTGGACAAGACCGCACTTCAGGATGCCAGCATTCCGCTAGCAATCAATCGGTTAGCGAAGTCACTGAGCGACGGACGCTCCATCCTATTGGATTATTTTAGGGCAAATACTGATGTTTCGGCAAGCACCATGATCGCTCCGCCTGTCGCGTTCTGCTCGGCATCGCCGAAATCGACATGGTTGCGGCCATCGGTCTGATGTCGCTGGCCATCGGTTCCGCGCGACAGCAGGTGAGGCAATTGGCGAACGAGGGATCATCGGCGATGTCAAAGACGTCTGCGGCCACGCTTGCCCTGTCGATGATGATCGCGGCCCCTGCGACCGCATGGAGCTTCGGCATCGCCGGGTGCCCCGATCTCCCCGCATACAATCGGGCATTGGGGACCCTCCAGGGGATCTCGACCTGTGGCATGTCCGTCGAGGAGGCCCGTCGCGTCATCGCGGATCATGACGGTCCTCCGGTAGCGGCACCGCCGGTCGCACCGGCGCCGGTGATCGCATCGAAGCCGCGAGCGGAGCACCGGCATCACCGGACGCGGACGCGGCACAGGGCGGCACACCGTCGGCGAGCCGTCACCGGCCAGGCGGATTGACCTGGATACCGATCCGCGGCGACGCGGCGCGCCCGGCATGTGTCATGGCAGCGCCGTCCAGCCCGCCAACGGGCAAAGCGTGCTACGAGGGCTGGTCAGTCGCATTCCTCGCTACCTGATCGGGAGATATCGATGCCGTCCCTCAGCTGGCTGATCTCCAAGACCATGCAGTTCTTTCTCGGCAGCGCGCAGGAGCGCCGAGCCGACGCTGCAGCCCGCGAAAAGGGAGCCGGGACATTCGACGACACGGCCAGGGCGCGTGGCCGGAACTTCGACGACGATTACAGAGCTGCAACGACGATGCTCAAGACGCGCGTCGATAGGGAGTTTCCCGACAGCTACTACGCAAGGCTGAGCTCCAAGAGTAACAGCTCGTACGATTATGGGCAGGATCGGGCCCTCGCCGTCGACACCATGTCGACCGCCATAGCGATGGCTCTGCGAGGGGGAGCGACCGTCCGACAGGCCGCCGATGCCGGTGCGGCGAGCGTCGGCATCTGAGCAGCGGCCGGCCGGCATAAAAGCTGCGTGGCCGACCGACAGCTTTGCCCGTCCCGCAGGTCTATCGGTGCGGGAGCCCGGCCGCAGCCCCGCGCCGCTGCTCCCGGATAAATCCCGATGGACGGCACGCGTTATGCGTCGGCGCGGATCAGGTCGGCCGCCTTCTCGGCGATCATGAACACCGCCGCCTGCGTGTTGCCGGAGACGATGCGCGGCATGATCGAGGCGTCCGCCACGCGCAGGCCCGTCACGCCGCGCACGCGCAGGTTCGGATCCGTGACCGACCCGGGATCGCCACCCATGCGGCAGGTTCCGCAGATATGATAGATCGTCTGGCCGTCGCGACGGGCGAAAGCGAGCCAGTCCGCGTCCGTCCGGCAATCCGGGCCGGGGTTGAGCTCGGGGCCGCGGAACCGGTCCATCGGCGCCTGGGCGACGATGGACCGGGCGATCTTCATCCCCTCGACCATCGCGCGGCGGTCCTCCTCGGTGGCGAGGAAGTTCGGTCGGATCGCCGGGGGCTTCAGCGGATCGGGCGAGGCGGCGTGGATCGTGCCGCGCGATTCCGGGCGCAGTTGCGTGACGCCGATCGTCATGCCGGGCAGGCGATCGAGCTTGCGCTCGGCCGCGTTGGCGTAGCTCGCATGCATGAAGAAGTACTGCACGTCGGGTCCATCGAGCCCCGGTCGCGTCCGCACGAAGCCGTGGGCGAGGCCGGTTCCGAGCGACAGGATCCCCTGCCGGGTGGCGAGGTAGCGCGCCGCCGCCAGACCGAGGCGGAGTCCGCGGGTCTGCTCGTTAAGCGTCACCGGCAGGCGCACGCGCCAGTTCATGCGCGTGCAGTAATGGTCCATGTAGTTGGCGCCGACCCCGGGGAGCGCGTGCTGCACCGGGACGCCGAGCCCGGCGAGGATCACCGGATCGCCGAGGCCGGACAATTCGAGGATCTGCGGGGTCTGGGCGGCGCCTGCGGCGAGGATCACCTCGCCGCGGCAGCGGAAGATCCGCTCGCGCCCGGCGACCAGCGCGGCGACGCCGTTCGCTCGGTCCTGATGGAAGGTCAGCCGCAGGACCTGCGCGTCCGTCACGACCGCGAGGTTCGCGCGCCCTAGCGCCGGCCTCAGGTAGGCGTCGGCAGCGCTGATCCGTCGACCGCCTCTCTGGTTGACCTGGTAATAGCCGAAGCCGTCCTGGCTCGCCGCGTTGTAGTCGGGATTGCGCGGATACCCTGCAGCCTGCGCGGAGGCGATGAAGGCCTCGGCGATGGCCGGACGCTCGGCCACCTCGGTGAGCGGCAGCGGTCCGCCGCGCGCCCGCAGCGGATCGGGGGCGCCATCGAAATCCTCCAGCTTGCAGAAGTAAGGCAGCACGTCCGCGGAGCCCCACCCGCGACACCCGGCCTGCGCCCAGGAATCGTAATCCTGCGGCTGGCCGCGCACGTAGATCATGCCGTTGATCAGCGTCGAGCCGCCGAGACCCCGGCCCCGTGGAACCGCGATCACCCGGCCGCCGGTCGCCTCCTCGGGTTCGGTCTGGAAGCGCCAGTTGTAGGCCGGGTGCTGGAGCAGGCGGCTGAACCCGGCCGGGATCGAGACCCAGGGACTGCGCGCGCGCCCCCCAGCCTCGAGGAGGAGCACCCGCTGCGTCCCGGTCTCGGTCAGCCGGTTGGCCAGGACGCAGCCCGCGGTGCCGCCGCCCACGATCACGTAGTCGAAGTCGCCCGCCTCGACGGCGTCGGTGTCGATCCGTTTCAAGATCCGGCCTCAGAGTGCGCCCATGTGACGGGCCATCAGGGCGATCTGCCGTTCCAGCATCGGCAGGCCCTTCTGGATGCGGCAGCCTGCGGCCAGCGCGGCGGCGAGCAGCGGCGTCATCTCCGGCTCCATGATCGCCTCGGCGACGAACTGTCCGTCGTGAAGGGCGGCGAGATCGAACGGGGCAGCGTCCTGCGGACGCATTCCGAGCGAGGTGCCGTTGACGAGAAGATCATGGTCCGGCTGAGCGCCTTCCGCCGCGACGACGAGTGTCGGGTAGGCCGCGCGCAGGCGGTCCACCAGCGCCTGCGCGCGGCCGGCGGTGCGGTTCAAGATCGTCAGGCGCGCGACGCCCGCCTCGGCCAGGGCGAAGGCGATGGCGCTCGCGGCGCCGCCCGCCCCCGCGAGCGCCGCATTACGGCCGCGGGGCTCCAGGCCCGAGGCGCGCAGGGCCTCGACGAAGCCGATTCCGTCCAGCATCGTGCCGATCATCCGGCCGTCCGCCTCGCGCCGGACGCAGTTCACGGCCCCGATCTGCTCGGCCTCGCGGGTGAGCGCATCGCACAGGCCGGTCATCGTCGTCTTGTGCGGGACCGTGGCGATGAAGCCGCCGAAATTGCGCAGGTGCCGCAGCCCGTCCATCACGGCGGCCAGCCCGTCCGCGGTCACGTGCAGCGGGACCAGCACGCCGTCCACCCCGTGGCGGGCGAAGAGCGCCCCCATCACCGCGGGCGCCTTCACGTGGTAGATCGGATCCGCCAGGATCCCGTAGACCCGGGTGCGCCCGGTGATCCCGGCGGCGCTGATCGTCCCGTCCATGGCCGTCCTCCCGTCCATCCGCCGTCCCGGCTCACGTCATGTACAGGCCGCCGGCCACGTCGACGGTCTGCCCGGTGACGAAGCTGGCCTCGGCGGAGGTCAGGTAGAGGGCGAGATCCGCGACTTCCTCGGGGGCGCCGAGGCGGCCCATCGGCGTCAGGCGGGCCTGTTCGTCGTTGACCGCGCGGCCCACTGCCCGGACCATCGGGGTCTCGATCCGGCCCGGCGCGATCGCGTTGACGCGGATGCCGAACGGGCCGAGCTCGGCCGCGAGGTGCTTGGTGAAGCCGATCAGCCCGGCCTTCGAGGCCGCGTAGTGGCAGGCGACGATCGGCGAGTAGGTCTTGCCCGCCACCGAGGACAGGTTGACGATCCAGCCGCGCCCGGCCGCGCGCATGGCCGGCGTCAGCGCCCGGACGGTGTTGAACGCCCCCGTCAGGTTGACCGCGACGACGCGGTTCCATTCCGCCGGATCCATCTCCCAGACGCGGTGGGCCGCGCCGTCGTGCTTGGGCGAGATGCCGGCATTGTTGACCACCGTGTCGAACGGGCCGTCGAGGGCGGCGGCGGCCGCCGACAGGGCCGCCGCGACGGCCGGATAATCGGCGACGTCGAGCTGCATCGCCAGGGCTCGTCCGCCGGCGGCCTCGATGGCCCCGACCGTCGCGGCCACGTCCTCCGGGTTCACGTCGGCGACGCCGACCAGGGCGCCGCGCGCGCCGAAGCCCTCCGCGATCGCCCGGCCGATCCCGCGCCCGGCGCCCGTGACGAGGACGCGGCGGCCGGCATGGCTCGGTCGGCGCGCGATCGGATCCGGATTCGTCTCCCGCTCGATCATCTCAGATCCCCAGATAGGCGCGACGGACATGGTCGTTGTCGAGCAGGGCCGCGGACGCGTCGGCCAGCACGACCTCACCGTTCTCCAACACGTAGCCCCGGTCGGCGACCTGGAGCGTGTGGAACACGTTCTGCTCGACGATCAGCACGGTGGCGCCGGTCTTCACGATCCGGTCGACGACCGCGAAGACCTGCGCCACCACGATCGGCGCGAGGCCGAGCGAGGGCTCGTCGAACATCAGGAGCTTGGGACGCGCCATCATCCCGCGGGCGATGGCCACCATCTGCTGCTCGCCCCCCGACAGGGACCCGGCATTCTGGTCGAGCCGCTCGCGCACCCGCGGGAACAGGTCGAGCACCTCCGCGAGCGTCTCCGCCTGGCGCCCCCGCGCCGCGCGGCGGTAGGCGCCCATCAGCAGGTTCTCCCGCACCGTCATCTCGGGGAAGAGCTGACGCCCCTCAGGGATCAGGGTGACGCCCCGCTCCACCATCTCGTGGCCCGAGAGACGGGTGACGTCCTCGTCCTCGAACAGGATCCGGCCGCGGGTCGGCTTCACCAGGCCGGCGATGGTCCGCAGCGTCGTCGTCTTGCCGGCGCCGTTGGCGCCGACGATGGTCACAACCTCGCCGGCGCGCACGTCCAGCGACACGGCGTGCAGGATGCTGGTCGCGCCGTAGCCGGCATCCACGCGCTCAAGCGTGAGCATGGACGAACTCCTTGCCGAGATACGCCTCGATCACGGCGGCATCGCGCACGACGTCCTGCGGGCTGCCCTGGGCGATGATCTGCCCGGAACTCAGGACGATCACCCGGTCGGAGAGCGCCATCACCGCCTGCATGACGTGCTCGATGGCGATGATGCTGACGCCGGTATCGCGGATCGACAGCATGAGGTCGATGGCGCGGCGCACGTCGGTCTGGTTGATGCCGGCCATCACCTCGTCGAGGAGCAGCACGCGCGGGCGCATGGCCATCACGCGGGCGACCTCGAGCCGCTTGAGGCCGCCGATCGTGAGGCCGCGGGCCTCGCTCCCGAGCCAGGGCGCGAGGCCCATCCGCTCGGCGGTCTCGCGGGCGACCTCCCGGGCCTCGCGCACGTCGCGGTGGCGGTAGAAGGCGCCAACCATGATGTTCTCCTCGACCGTCATGGCCGCGAAGGGCTGCACGATCTGGAAGGTCCGGCCGACGCCGAGCGCGGCGAAATCGGCCGGTCGGCCCGGGCTGTGCCACGTCCCGTCCGGCGCGCGGACGCTCACCGATCCGGCATCGGGCTTCAGGAAGCCGGAGATCATGTTGAAGACGGTGGTCTTGCCGGCCCCGTTCGGGCCGATCAGGCCGAGGATCTCGCCCTCGCGCAGCGTGAAGCCGACATCGTTGGTCACGTGCAGGCCGCCGAAGCGCTTCTGCAGGCCCTCGACCCGGATGACGGCCTCGCCGAGCGGCCGCCGCTCCGCCGCGCGCGGCGCTGCGGCGACCGTGCCGGCCTGCACCCCGCGGGTGCCGGCGCCGGCCCGCGTGAAGCGGGATACCAGGCCCATCAGGCCGTTGGGCAGGAACAGCACGACCAGCACCAGCACGAGGCCGTAAACCAGCCCGTGGAGCCCGAGCGCCTTGGCACCCAGCCAGCCGCGGGCGAGCTCGGTGATCGGCACGAGGAGCACCGCGCCCAGCAGCGGTCCGAACACCGTGCCCAGGCCGCCGATCAGCGCGAACATCGCGATCTGGATCGACAGGGTCAGCGAGAACACCGCCGCCGGCTCGATGAAGGTCAGGTACATGGCGTGGAAGGTGCCGACCATGGCGGTCAGCGCCCCCGACACCGCCACAGCCACGAGCCGCGTGCCCACCGTCGGCACGCCCGCGGCGCGGGCGGCCGATTCCCGCTCGCGGGTCGCCACGAGGTAGAACCCGATCCGGTGGGTCCGCATCCACCACGCGACGGCCAGCGTCAGCAGCAGCAGCCCGAAGGCGATGGCCAGGGGCGGCCAGCGGTCCCGGAACACCATCCAGGCCCAGCCGAACTTCAGCGGGATCATCAGCCCGGTGGCGCCACCGGTCAGATCCCGGAAATGCAGCGCCAGCACGCGGAAGACTTCGAGGAAGGCGATGGTCGCCAGCGAGAAGAACGGCCCGTGCAGCCGGAAGCACGGATAGCTGATGGCGAGCGCCACCAGCATGGCGAGGGCGGCGCCCGCCACCATGCCGATCCACGGGCTGATCCCGGCACCGACGAGCAGCATCCCGCAATAGGCGCCGAGCCCGTAGAAGATGCCGTGGCCGAGGGAGAGCTGGCCGGCATAGCCGCCGACGATGTTCCAGGCGGTCGAGAGCGCCGCGAAGACGCAGATCGTGATGAAGACGTGGTAGATGAACGGGTTGCCGACCGCGACCGGCACGGCCACCAGGGCCGCGAGAACGAGGGCCAGCGCCGCCGCGCCCCGGCGGGGGAACGCGGACAGTCCGGCGGACGGGGCGGCGGTGAGCGGGATATCGGTCATCGCGGCCCCCTCACGGCGAGACGTGGGACAGCCGGAGCTGTCGTCCGAACAAGCCCGAGGGCTTCAGGATCAGGATCGCCAGGAACACGCCGAAGACCGCGACCTCGCGCATGTCGGCCCCGACGTAGAAGCCCGTGACGCTGTCGATCAGGCCGATCAGGATCGCTCCGACGAAGGCGCCGCGTATCGAACCGAGGCCGCCGAGAACGACGACCACGAAGGCGATCAGCACGAAGTAGGTGCCGCTGTTGGGCGAGGTCGGGTAGAGCGGCGCGATCAGCACCGCCGCCACGCCCACGCAGGCCGCGCCGATGCCGAAGGTCAGGGCGTAGATCCGGTTCACGTCGATGCCCATCAGCTCCGCCGCGGCGCGGTTCTGGGCCACCGCCCGGATCGCCCGCCCCGTGCGCGTCCGGGCCAGGAACGTCTGCAGCCCCGCCACCAGCAGGATCGCCGTACCGAGGATCACCACCTGTCCGAGGAGCACCCGCACCGGACCGATCTGCAGCGGTTGGCGCAGGCCCGACGGCGGGGTGTTGGCGATGTCGGCCCCGAAGACGAGGAGGGCGAGGTTGATCAGCACCGTCGACAGGCCGACCGTGGCGAAGATCTGGATGTGGTGGTCGCCCGCGGCGAGCAGCGGCTGGATCAGGAACCGCTGGGTCAGGGCGCCCAGCAGGAACAGGACCGGGACGACGAGGATCACGGCGGCGAACGGGTGCAGGCCGAGTCCGCTCACGGCGAGGTAGGTCAGGTACATCCCGACCATCAGGAACTCGCCGTGGGCGAAGTTGACGACCTTCACGATGCCGAAGATCAGGGTCAGCCCGACGCTGACGATGGCGAACAGGCCGCCGAGCATCACTCCATTGGCGAGCACCTGGAGGAAGACGTCCATCCCCGATCTCCGTGGCGGCGGCGCGGCTACTGGCGCGTCTGCATCGGGGCGACGGCGGCGCTGTCGGGATAGACCGTGACGAGCTTGCCGCCTTGCCACTGCATACCCATCATCGCGGCGCGCTCGTTCTGGTTGTTCTTGCCGAACTTGAACCCGTAGCCGACCGCGGTGACGCCGTCCTTGACGTCAATCCCCTTGGCCGCCTTGACGATGGTGTCGGGCTCGAAGCCCTTCGCCTTGTCGATGGCCTGCAGGATGAGCTTGGCGCCGACGTAGTTGTTCAGCGAGTGCCCGGAGCGCGGCGCGCCACCGTATTTCTTCTGGTAGGCCGCCACGAAGCTTTCCAGGCCGGGCGTGTACTGCGTGTTGACGAGGTACTGGGTGAAGTCGGTGTCGAGGACGCCCTCGATGACCGTGTGACCGACCGCGTCGGCGGTGGGTTGCATTGAGTATCCGCCGCCGCCTCCGATGATGGCGCCTGGCTTGAAGCCCGCCTCGTTGGCCTGTTGGAGGAACAGGACGGAATCGTTCTGGTAGGAGGTCTGGAGCAGGACGTCGATGCCGCGTCCCTTCAGGTCGAGGACTAGGGACGACATGTCGACCGTCGCGGCCGGATAGCCCTGCGCGGTGACGACGTTCAGCTTGGCCTGGGCGGCGAATTTCTTCTGGAAGCCCGCCACCGAGGTGCCGTAGCTCGAATCCTCGTAGATGATGCCGATCTTCAGGTCCCCGGGCTTCTTGCCGAGCCCGGCCGCAACCTTGTTGACGATCATCTCGACCGCGAGCTTGGCCATGTCCTCGGCCGTCGGGTTGGTGCGGTAGAGATACTGCAGGCCGCGCCCGGTCACCTCCTCGGCCACCGCGCCGAGCTCGAAATACGGGAGGCCCGACAGCTCGGCCACCTGGCTCGCGGCGATCGAGCGGGCGGACGAATAGGACCCGAAGATCGCCACCACCCGCTCCAGGGAGATGAGGCGGCGCGCCTCGCCGATCGCCTGATTGTTGTCGACCGCGTCGCCTCGGGCGAGCACGACCTTCTGGCCCTGGACGCCGCCGGCGGCGTTGATCTCGTCGACGGCGATCTCGACGCCCCGGGCGCTCTCCTCGCCCAGGAGCGCGAGCTGCCCGCTGAACGGGAACAGCGCGCCGAACTTCACGTCGGCGGCCCGAGCCGTCGTCGGGGCCGCGGCGCCCAGCGCGAGGGCGGCGGCGAGTGCACGCGCCAGAACTCTCATCGTATCCTCCCGTGTTCGGTGTCGACCCGGCGCTTCGCGCGCCTTCTCGGTGGGCCGGTCGTCGGCGTCAGTAAGCGAGCGCGTCCTTGCCCTCGAAGCTGGTGATCGGCGGGTAGGCCCGCTGGTCGGTGATCACGTCGATCACCGTCACGGCGCCGCTCGCGAGGGCCTCGCGCAGCGCCGGCGCGAGATCCCCGGGGCGCTCGACGCGTGTTCCAGCGCAACCGCAGGCCCGCGCGATCGCGGCGTGGTCCACCGCCTCGAAATCGCAGACGTCGGTGAAGTCGCCGAACAGGCTCAGCTCCGCGTGCTTCTGGTAGCCGAGGATCTGGTTGTTCAGGACCACGACGACGACCGGAAGCCGCATGCGCCGCGCCGTCTCCAGTTCCGACCAGACGTGCCCGAAGCCGCCGTCGCCGGTCACGCAGATCACGGGCGCCTCCGGTCGCGCCGCCTTCGCGCCCAGGGCGAAGGGCAGGCCCCAGCCGAGGCCCGCGATGCCGCGTGGCGTGAGGAAGCGCTGGCCGGATTTGCGCGCCGTGAGGAAGTTGGCGATCCAGATCGACGCATAGCTCGCGTCGGCGACGACGACGGTCTCGGGGGTCGTCGCCGCGTCGATCTCGGCCATGATCCGCTCGGGCCGGATCGGCGCGGCCTCCATGTCGACGAGGCGCGCCATGTCGGCGACGTGGGCCTCGCGGGCGCGGCCGATGGTGTCGGCGAGCCCCGCGCGGCGGCCCTCCAGCCCGGACAGATCCCGCTGCCGCAGGGCCTCGACGAGGGCCGCCAGCGTCAGCTTGGCGTCGCCGACGAGGCGCAGGGCTTCGTAGTTGCGGCCGACCTCGCCCCCGTCCACGTCGAGATGGATGAACCGGGCGCCCGCCGGGTAGAGCGACCAGCTGTCGGTGCCGTTCTGGTTGGTGCGGTTTCCGACCAGGAGGACGACGTCGGCTTCCGTGACGAGGGCGCGCAGATGGGACGAACGCGCCCGGGGCGCCATGAAGTAGCCGGCGACGCCCACGGAGAGCGGGTCGGTCTCGGCGACGGCGCCCTTGCCCATGACCGTGGTGGCGACCGGAAGTCCGAGGGCCTGGAGGGCGGCGAGTTCCGGATAGGCGCCGGAGGAATGGACGCCGCCGCCCGCGATGACCAGCGGGCGCTCCGCCCCGGCGATCAGGTCGGCGGCCTGCGCGATCCGGGCCGGGTCGGCGACCGTGCGGTCGAGGGGGTAGGTGCCGAGGTTGGCCGCACGGCGCGGGGCGGCGGCCTCGAAATCGGGGCGTTCGTCGAGGAGGTCGAGGGGCACCAGCAGCACCGCCGGTCCGGGCCGCCCGGACGCCGCAGCCGCGAAGGCCATGTCGACGTAATCGTCGATGCGCTCGGCGACCGCGACCCGTCGGACCCACTTGGCGACGCCGGAGAACAGGGCGAGGTGGTCGAGTTCCTGGAAGGCGTTCCGATCCGTGAAGCTGCGGTGGACGTCCTGGACGATCGCCACGACCGGTATGGACGCCTTCAGGGCTTCCGCGAGCCCCGGCACCAGCAGGGTCGCGGCGGGACCGTTCTGGGCCGCGACCACGGCGACCCGGCCCGAGATCCGCGCGTACGCATCGGCCATCGCGGCGCCCGCGTTCTCGGTGCGGTAGCCGATCTGGCGGATGCCGTGATGCGGCGCGGCCAGGAACAGGGCCGAGGGGATGCTCTGGCCGAACACGTCGCGGACCCCGTGCCGGTGGAGTGCGGCGGCGAGGGCGTGGGCGCCGCTCATGTTGGCGCGCTCGGACATCGCGGACATCAGCGGCTCCCCTGCGCGGCGTCGCCCATCGTCAGGACGATCTTCCCGATGTGCTGGCCCGCATCCATCCGGGCATGGGCCTCGGCGACCCGGTCGAACGGGAACACGGAGTCGATCGGCGGCCGCACCCGCCCCGCCGCAAGCAGCGGCAGGACGTGCTCGGCGAGGGCCTCGGCGAGGCGCGCCTTCAGGGCGACCGGCCGGGCCCGCAGCGTGGAGCCCGTGAGCGTCAGCCGCTTCATCAGGAGCGGCTGGAAGTCGATCTCGGTCACCCGCGAGCCCTGCTGGAAGGCGATCTGCGCGATGCGCCCGTCGACCGCCACGGCGTCGAGGTTGCGGGCGATGTACGGGCCGCCGACCATGTCGAGGATCACGTCGGGACCCTTTCCGTCGGTGGCGGCCTTCGCGGCGGCGACGAAGTCCTCCTGCCGATAGTCGATCGCCGCATCAGCACCGAGCCTCAGGCAGGCCGCGCACTTCTCCGGCGAGCCGGCGGTGACGAGAACTGTGGCGCCGCGGGCCTTCGCCAGCAGGATCGCGGTGGTGCCGATGCCCGAGGAGCCGCCGTGGACCAGCAGGCTCTCGCCGGCCTGCAGCCGGGCGCGCTCGAACACGTTGCTCCAGACGGTGAAGTAGGTCTCGGGGATCGCCCCGGCCTCGACCGCCGGGAGGCCGTCGGGCACGGGCAGCGCGACCGCCTCGTCGACGACGGCCCACTCGGCGTAGGCGCCGCTATGCACCAGCGCCATCACCCGATCGCCGGGCCGGAAGCGCCCGGCACCGGGCCCGCGCGCCTCGACGATGCCGGCGAGTTCGAGCCCGAGCACGTCGGAGGCGCCGGGTGGCGGCGGGTATCGGCCCTCGCGCTGCATCACGTCCGGGCGGTTGACGCCCGCGGCCTCGACGCGCACGAGCACCTGGCCCTGGCCCGGCTCCGGGCGGGGCCGCTCGACGATCCGGAGGACTTCGGGGCCGCCCTGCCCTGCGGCGATGACCGCTCGCATCCCGGTGCTCATCACCCCTCCCCCTGCGTTGCGACTGCTTCGGGAAGAAGCAGCACCTTCATGGCTTGCCGGCTGCGCGCCAGCTCGAACGCCGCCCCGGCTTCGGCGAGGGGGCGTCGATGCGTGATCAGCGCTTCGAGGGTCGCGGCATGGACTGCGAGAAGGCGGATCGCCTCGTCGAAGGCCCGCGACGTGGTATCGTGCGCCGCACGTAGCTGCTTCTTGCTGCGGACGAAGCCGGTCAGGTCGAGGTCGAGGGATCCGGAATGGATCCCGGCCACAACCAGCACGCCGCCCGAGCGCAGAGCGGCCAGCCCTTCGACCACCGACCGGGCTGATCCCGTCGCCTCGATCACCCGGTCGGCCTCCCCGCCGAAGGCGTGCCGGACGGCAGCCTCCAGGCTTCCACCGCAGAGATCGGCGGTCGCGCGGATGCCGATCCGGCGGGCGAGATCCAGGCGGGCGGCGTCGTCGAGGCCGGCGAGCAGCACGGCCGCGCCCCGAAGCTGCGCGACGAAGGCGATGGAGATTCCGATCGGGCCCGGGCCGAGCACCACCACCCGGTCGCCGGGCCCCAGCTCGGCCACGTCGACGGCGTTGACCGCGACCGCCAGGGGCTCGGCGAGCGCCGCGACGGTCAGCGGCAGCCCGTCGGGCAGGCGGCGGCAATTGTCGGCCGGAACCACGACCTGTTCGGCGAAGGCCCCGTCGGCGTGCAGACCGACGATCCGCCGGCCCTGGCAATGCTGCGGCCGGGCGGCGGAACAGGCCGCGCAGTCACCGCACGGCACCGTCGGCCAGCAGGTGACCCGGTCTCCGGGAGCGAGCGCCGTCACGCCGTCTCCAACCACCTGGACCGTGCCGGAAAACTCGTGGCCGAGGGTGACCGGCATGAAGGCGGTCATGAAGCCGTAGCCCGGCGTCCACTCGAAGGCGTGGAGGTCGCTGCCGCAGATACCGGCCGCGGCAACCGCGATGGTCACGCGGCCCGCGCCGGGGCCGGGCGGTGCATCGACGTGCACGAGGTCTGCCCCGAAGGCAGCCGTCGACTTGCGCAACGCAAGCATTTCCGTCCCCTGTCCGCGGCGAACCTCTCGGGCCCGGCGCCTGCGTCGCAGCACGAGCCGTCGACGCAGTTTGTAATTTGTTATAACAAATATCGGACCGAGGGGAGGAATATGTCAAGCGCTTCGGCGTCCGAGCCGCGAACCGGCGAAATCATGCCGGACTGGGTCCGTCCGATCGTCAAGGAGAGCCTGAGCGAGCGCGCCTATCGCGAGTTGCGCGTGGCCCTGATGCGCGGCCAGCTGCGCCCGGACACGCGCCTGCGTCTGCGCCCGCTGTCGGCCCGATTCGGTATCAGCGCGACCCCCATGCGCGAGGCCCTGCTCAGATTGGTCTCCGAGAAGGCTTTGGCCCTCGACGCGCGCGGCAGCGTCGTCGTGCCCAGGCTCGCCCTGGATCAGTTGCTGGAGATCCGCGCTATCCGCACGGATCTCGAGGGACGGGCGGCGGCCGCCGCGATCGCTTCACCCGCAGGGGAGATCGATGCGCTCGAGGCGATCCACGTGCAGATCTCCCAGTGTCATGCGAGCCGCGACTTCGCGCAGGCGGTGAACCTCAACACCGAGTTCCACTTGTCTCTGTGCAGGCTCGGGCGGATGCCGATCCTGTACGAGATCGTCGAGCTGCTGTGGGTGCGCTGCGGCCCGATCCTCTCGCACCTCTACGACGACGGTGTCCCCGATTGGGAGCCGCACCCCCATCGGCGCATCATCGACGCCCTGCGGCGCGGCGACTCGGATACGGCGCGCGACGCCGTCCGAGAGGACATCGAGCGCGGCGGCAGCGGGTTGTTCGCCCATGTTCGCCCCTCCCCCGCCGGGTGACCGGCGGAACGGGCGGCGCTCCGCGTCGACGACGCCCCCGATAGCGCGCCGGGATCCTCCGGCTCGTCGGCCGGCGCTTCCGGCAATCCCGCTGCCGCGAACTGCGAGGCCGATGGATCAAATTCGGCCGAGGATCGTCTGTCTGGCGGACTCATCGCGGACGAGGGGAGACGTGTGAGCGTCGGATTGATCGCCCTGCTGGACGACGTCGCCTTCATGGTCAGGACGGCGGCAGCCTCCCTCGACGATGTCGCGGGACAAGCCGCCAAGGCTGGAACGAAGGCGGCCGGCGTCGTCATCGACGATGCGGCGGTCACACCCCGCTACGTCGTCGGTTTCGCGGCGGAGCGCGAACTGCCCATCGTCGGCCGGATCGCCCTGGGATCGCTCCGCAACAAGCTCCTGTTCCTGCTCCCGGGCGCCCTCGCCCTCAGCGCCTTCGCGCCCTGGGCGATAACGCCGCTGCTGATGCTGGGCGGCGCGTATCTCTGCTTCGAGGGCGCCGAGAAGGTCTACGAGGCCCTCGTCCCGCACGGCGCTCACGACGACGGGGCGGCTGGCCAGGACGGCGCCGGGAGCGATCAGGCTCGGGAGGACCGCCGGGTCGCCAGTGCCATCAAGACCGACTTCATCCTCTCCGCAGAGATCATGGCCATCACCCTCGCGGCGTTGCCGGAGGGCGATTTCTGGATGCGCGCGGCCGTGCTGGCGATCGTCGCCGTGGGCATCACCGCGGGCGTCTACGGCGTGGTCGCGCTGATCGTGAAGGCGGACGACGCGGGCTTGGCCCTGGCGCGCAGCACCGCGAAGCCGCCGTTCGGAAGCCTCGTCCGCGGCCTCGGACGCGGCGTTGTCAAAGGCATGCCGCTCCTGCTCACGCTCCTGGCCGTCATCGGTACGGCCGCGATGGTCTGGGTCGGCGGCGGCATCCTGATGCACGGCCTGGAAGCCTACGGCCTGTCGGCGCCGGCGCATGCCGCCCACGCGGCCGCGGTGGCTGCGGCGTCACGCCTGCCCTTCGCCGAGGGCTTGGTCACGTGGCTGGTCACGGCTTTGGCATCGGGGCTGATCGGGCTGGCGGTCGGCGGTCTGTTGATCCCGCTGACGCGCTTCGTCCTGGTACCGGCGTGGCACTTCCTGTCGGGCTCGTGGCGGCGCCGGCCCTGACGTCGACCGGCCGGCCGTCCCGCAGGCCGCGTCGCCCAGGCTTCATCGCTCAGGGCTCATCGCGCAGTTCGGCCGGCGGCCCGTCACCGAGCGCTGGCGCCTCAGCCCGGGCACGACCACCGCGCCGTCCGCTTCGGAGCCCGCGTCCGGCCGTTCGGGACGGCCGCGACGGACGTGCAGCACTCGCTCGGAGGATGCGCGTCGTTCCCGGGCAGAGCGTGACCTCAGGCGGGCGACCCCACGATCAGTCCCGTGAGCGTTCCGCAGAACGCTTCGGCGGCGGCAGGCAACGTCCGCCCCGCCTTCTTGATCAGGCAAACCGAACGCACGAACTGCGGATCGTCGATCAGGCGTGACCGAAGCTCGGGCTCAGCATGGATCTCGCGTGCCGAGCCCGGGAGGATCGTCAGGCCGAGGCCGGCCCGAACCATACCGACCGCCGTCATCATGTAGGTCGCCTCGCACGCGATCGTCGGCAGGCGCCCCGCGCCGACGAAGGCCAGGTCGACCACCGCCCGGACACTCGTGGCGGGGTCCATCAAGATGAGCGGGTATTCGGCGAGCACGTCGACCGTAACCTTCGGCAGCGCGCCGATCGGATGGCCGCGGGGATAGATCACGTGCAGGACATCGCTCGTCCGATACAGAACGCTGAGCTCCGGATCGCCAACGTCGCCGCCGACGATGCCCAGATCGACGTCCTCGTTTCGCACGAGGTCGAGCACCCGCTGCGCGATCGCGTCCTTGATGAGGAAGGTCACGCGCGGATGTTCGCTGCGGAACTGCGCGATCGCCTCGGCCAGCGCGCTCGCCGCGAAGGACGGCAGGGTGGCGACCCGGACGACGCCGTGGCGCCGGGCCGCGAGATCGCGGGTATCGATCACCACCGCGTCGAGGTCGCGCAGAACCCGCTGGAACACCGGCAGCAACTCGCGGCCCAGACGCGTCGGCGCGACGGTTCGGCTGGTACGGTCGAGGAGCCGGGCCGCGAGGGTCTCTTCCAGGCGCTGGATCTGTACCGTGAGCGCCGGCTGCGACAGGTTCAGCAGGGCGGCCGCGCGGGTGAAGCTGCCGGCCTGAACGACCGACACGAAGGCGCGTACGTGGCGGAGGTTCAGATCCATAACCTTTAACTATCGCTGCGATCCAACCTTTTCAATTGCGTAATGCAGTATCTTGCCGTTTCTTCCGGCGCAAAGGCGCTCGGCAAGAGCGCCGCATTCCACCGGGAGGATTGCATGCTGGCCCTGCTCGGCCTGTGCACGATCGTGCTGCTGCTCGCCGTCATCCTCACCAAGCGCATGTCCCCGCTCGTGGCGCTGATCGTCATCCCGGTCGCGGCCGCGCTGGTGGGCGGCTTCGGCCTCGACACCGGCAAGTTCGTCCTCACCGGACTGCAAAACCTCGCCGGTGTCGTCGGCATGTTCGTGTTCGCGATTTTGTTCTTCGGCATCGTCAGCGATGCCGGGATGCTCGATCCGATCATCGACCGCATCCTCGCGACGGTGGGCACGCGCCCAACCCGCATCGTGCCCGGCACCACCCTGCTGGCGCTTCTGATCCATCTCGACGGCTCGGGCGCCGTGACCTTCCTGATCACGATCCCCGCGATGCTGCCCCTCTACGATCGCGTCGGCATCGACCGGCGCATCCTGGCCTGCGCGGCCTCGATGGCGGCGGGCGTGAACTTCCTGCCCTGGACCGGGCCGATGATCCGCGCCTCCGCGGCTCTCAAGCTGCCGATCCCCGAGATCTTCTCGCCGCTGGTGCCGGTGCAGCTCGTCGGCCTCGCCTTCATCTTCGCGGTCTCCTACTGGCTGGGGCTTCGCGAGGAGCGCCGTCTCGCGCTCGCGCCGCGCCTCGCCGCCGCCGGGGCCGCCCCGGCGCCGGTTGCCGCCCGCACCTTGAGCGACGCGGAGCGGGCCCTGCGCCGGCCGCGCCGGTTCTGGATCAACATCGTCCTCACGGCCGCCGTCCTCGGAACGATGGTGTTCATGGCCGAGAAGGTGCCGCCGGCCCTGATGTTCATGCTCGGCACGGCACTGGCGCTGATCATCAACTACCCGCAGGTCGACGCCCAGAGGCAGCGCATCGACGCCCACGCCAAGGCCGCGATCCTGATGGCGTCGATCCTCCTGGCGGCCGGCGTGTTCACCGGGATCATGCAGGGCACCGGCATGCTCAAGGCGATGGCCCAGACCGCCGTGACCTTCGTGCCGCCGGAGATGGGGCGCCACATCCCCTTCGCGCTCGGCCTCGTATCCATGCCGCTGTCGATGCTGTTCGACCCGGATTCGTTCTATTTCGGCGTCCTGCCCGTGGTGTCCGAGGTCGCCCAGCAGCTCGGCGTGCCGCCCGTGCAGGTCGCCCAGGGAGCCCTGCTCGGCCAGATGACGACGGGATTTCCCGTCAGCCCGCTGACGCCGGCGACCTTCCTGGTTTGCGGCCTGACCGGGATCGACCTCGCGGACCACCAGAAGTTCACCTTCCCGTTCCTGCTCGCGGCCTCGGTGGTGATGACCCTCGCCTGCGTCGCCCTCGGCGTCTTTCCCCTCTGACCGCGGAGATCGATCCATGAGAACCGTCAGCCTGGGGGCCGGCGCGGGCTATGCCGGCGACCGTATCGAGCCCGCCATCGAACTCGCCGAGAGGGGTACGATCGACTACCTCGTCTTCGAGTGCCTCGCCGAGCGCACCATCGCCTTGGCGCAGCAGGCGAAGCTTCGGGATCCCGAGGGCGGCTACGACCCGCTTCTCGAGGCGCGCATGCGGGCGGTGCTCGCACCGTGCCGACGGCGCGGCATCCGCATCGTCACCAACATGGGCGCGGCCAACCCGGTCGCCGCAGCGCAGAGGACACGGGCGCTGGCGCGGGAGCTGGGTCTCACGGGGTTGCGGATCGCCGCGGTCACCGGCGACGACCTCCTCGACGCGGTTCGGGCCGGGGACTTCACGTTGGAGGAGAGCGGCGCGCCGGTGACCAGCCTCGGCAACCGCATCGTCTCAGCCAACGCCTATCTCGGCGCCGCTCCGATCGTCGCCGCGCTCGCGGAGGGGGCCGACGTCGTCATCACCGGCCGCGTCGGCGATCCGGCCCTGTTCCTCGCGCCCTTGATCCACGCGTTCGGCTGGCCGATGGACGATTGGGAGCGGCTCGGCCGCGGCACCCTCGCGGGCCACCTGCTCGAATGCGCCGGCCAGATCACCGGCGGCTATTTCGCCGATCCGGGCTGCAAGGACGTTCCGGGTCTCGCCCGCCTCGGCTTCCCGATCGGCATCGTGGCTGAGGACGGTACGGTCGAGATCACGAAGGTCGCGGGTTCGGGCGGCCACGTCAGCCTCGCCACCTGCAAGGAGCAGATGCTCTACGAGGTGCATGACCCGGCCCGCTATCTTCAGCCGGACGTCGTCGGCGACTTCTCCGAGGTCGAAATGGAGCAAGTCGGTCCGGATCGCGTGCGGGCGACCGGGGCGACGGGCTCGGCGGCGACCGGCCTCCTGAAGGTCTCGGTCGGGTACGTGGATTCCTACATCGGCGAGGGGCAGATCTCTTACGCCGGACCCGGCGCTCTCGCCCGCGGTCGCCTCGCCCTGGAGGTGGTGCGCGAGCGCCTGGCGCTCACCGCCGTGGCGACGAGCGAGTTGCGCTGCGACCTGATCGGCGTCGATGCGCTGCATGGGGAGGCGCTGTCGCGCGGGCCGGAACCCTACGAGGTCAGGCTCCGCGTGGCCGGTCGGACCGAGACCCTCGCCGAGGCGGTGCGGATCGGCAACGAGGTCGAGACGCTCTACACCAACGGGCCGGCCGGCGGCGGCGGCGCCTGGAAATCGGCCCGCGAGGTCGTGGCCGTGCAATCGGTCCTCGTTCCGGCCGCGCTCGCCCGGCCGCGTGTGCAGTTCGTCGAGGCCTGAGGGCCGGGGGATCCAAGGATGAAGCTGCGTGCGCTCGCCCATACCCGCACGGGGGACAAGGGCAACACATCGAACATCGCGCTGATCGCCTACGACCGCGCGGATTACGACCACCTCGCGGCGCATGTGACGCCCGAGCGGGTGAGGGAGCACTTCCGCGGGATCGTCACCGGCGAGGTCATCCGCTACGCGCTGCCCAAGATCGGGGCGCTGAACTTCGTGATGACGGGCGCCCTCGGCGGGGGCGTGACCCGCTCGCTGGCGCTCGACGCGCACGGCAAGGGGCTCGGCTCGGCCCTGCTCGACCTGGATGTTCCGGACCGGACCCCGTCGGACTTCGCGCAGACCGGCCATTCGTCGGCGTGAATCTCCCACCATCGTGGTCGCCGCTCCCTTAGAAGGCGGGGATCGATGTACCGATCACTGCCGGGGCCATCCAGCCGGACGCCGCGTCAGGCCGCTTCGCGGTTGAGCCGAACGACGAGCTGATCAGCAAATTTCGCCGCGGCGACGGAGAGTGATCGCCCGCGCAATTGCGCGAGAACCAGCGTCATCGGCGTCAGGTCGCGGATGTCGATCGGCCGGCTGTGCAGCCTCTGATCCTGGGGGATGCCACTCGGGATCTGGAGGCTGACAACATCCTCGCGCAGCGTGAGATTGCGCAGAAATTCGAGCGATCCCGACTCGACGGCCGGCCGAAGCTCGACGCCGCGACGGGCGAGCGCCTGCTCGATGTGATGGCGGATGGCCAGCGAGTGGTCGGGTAGTGCGAGGGCGTGGGCGAGGCATTCGCGCAGCCGTACCGGCCCCGTCTCTGACGCCAGCGCATGTCCCTTGCGCATCAGAGCGCAGAGGATCTGGTGTCCGGAAAAGAGCGGATGGAGTTCCGCCGAGGGCGGCGGCTGCAGGATCAGGGCGAGATCCGCCTCGAACGCCGCCAAGGCGGTCACAGCCTGCGCGTGGTCGCGGACCTGTACCGTGAAGCCGACCTGGGGAAAGCGGGCGCGGTAAGCCTCGACCTCCGCGGGCACCACCTGCGTGACGAAGGCTTGGCTGCAGGCGAGCGACACGTGACCCCGGCGCACGCCCGACAGGTCGGCGATCTGCGACCGGACCCGCTCGAGATCCGCCGCCTG
>Ga0160428_1000869_pt1 | contig 27797 bp, 31 predicted proteins | sample SolpanmetagenomM_FD_108198 | JGI IMG/M metagenome (GOLD analysis project Ga0160428, IMG submission 108198) | Solar panel surface microbial communities from Lawrence Berkeley National Laboratory, California, USA - M | ecosystem: Engineered > Built environment > Solar panel > Unclassified ... | reverse complement strand
CCTCCACAGTCAGGCAGTACTCCCACGTCGCCCATACGACCGATAGTTTCCTCGACTGCGATCGACGCTGCTGCTTCTTTGCCTAGTCAGCCTGACAACCGACTGATGACTGATATACAATCCCTGCTACCCTCGATTTCATGGTTTACAATTCAATGCCGCGAAATGCACGAGCAGCTTAAATCCTGGCGCGAGCTGTTCCAGCGGCCCAGCATCGAAGCACAACAACTAAGAACGTTCATAACGACGATCTCCGGAGTAGAGGAACTCCTAGCGGATGTTAATATAATGAGTCGCCGCGCAACCATACTAATGAACACGATTACAAGACCTATGACAGATACGGATGCTGCTGCTATGGAGTCGGAGTTTGCAATGCATCAACAGCAGCTTGAGACGTTTAACACTAGATTCGAGAGTCTAGAACGATCGCGCATTGATCTCATGGCACATGTGATCAACATCCGCCCTGCGGAGAATATGACGACAGCAACGACAGGCGGAACATGAACATAGAAGGGCGCGGTTGGTATATACCCAGGCATACAAGTGCGAGGACACGATATCAAAAGTAAAAGCATTACTTGGGAGTTTTTATGGTCAGCACAACCAGATAGATCAATCTCGCAAAGATGCAGTACCATCTTAAATACTTCTGAGCCTCAATGGCTATAGACGCTGTATAGCCTTTACGTTTAGTGCCATTTCAGGTCTTCTAGCATTTCGCTTGTATCCGATGGAGGATGACGAGCACGACAAGCACGATAATCATTCTGAAACGTCTAGGCTCCACTGAAACAACTCTAAAACACCCCGCTTTTTCCAATGAGAAAAGTGCGGGGAACCTTGCTGTCGTCACTTAAGAATGAGACTAACATATTCTTGTCCTGTTGACTTAGCTGTCTTACTGCTGTGATTCAAACAACATTACCATCCTCATCATCATGGAAGAACAAACCAACCGCCTCATCCAAAAAGCGTGGGGCACGTCTTCCTCCTCCTGCATCCAAGCACTCTCGCTAACAACCGCAGACAAATACCAAAACCTGCCCGACTCCCAACGACTGATCATTGGCATTGCTGGAATACCAGGCTCGGGTGTGTGTATTCACCTGAGTCTTCTTCCAACTACACAGTATTGATATGTTCAAGGGAAAACAACACTAGCTGCCAAAGTCGTCAAAGCCTTGAATGCACGCCACTATGAAACGCAACCACAGAGCACAAGACCAATAGCGGCGTTCGTTCCCGTACGTCTCCTATCGTCATAACAATCGAGCTTGCGATCCTTCAGTTAGCTAACCACATCTCCACCAACCAGATGGATGGGTACCATTTGTCTCGCAGTCAACTATCCGAACTCCCCGACCCAACCACCGCGCATGCCCGACGTGGCGCCGCATTCACCTTCGACCCCAGCTCCTTCCACATGTTAGTTCGCAAACTCAGCGAACCCCTTACCCCCACAACAGCAACAATCCACGCCCCGTCCTTCTCCCACGAAACCAAAGACCCCATCGCTGATGACATACCCATTGCGCCAACCATCCGCATCGTGGTGATAGAAGGACTGTACGTTGCGCTGAATGAGGGCGAATGGGTGATGGCGAGGGAGTGTATGGATGAAGTTTGGTTTGTGCAGGTGGAAGAGAGTGTTGCGAGGAGGAGGTTGGTGAAGAGGCATGTATTGGCGGGCATTGCGAAGGATGAGGAGGAGGCTGGGAGGAGGGCGGATGAGAATGATTTGGTTAATGGGAGGGAGATTGTGGCGAAGATGGGGAGGGTGGATGAGGTTGTAAGGAGTTGGGAGGATGGAGGGTGGAAGGAGGACTGAGGTGAGGGTGCTTTCATCGTCGGGGCGATATAGTGTGAGGGAATGAATGAGACGGCACATGTGCCCGGACACACACACACACACACATAAGCACCACGCCCGAGTAAGAAACAGAACCAGGACCAAAAGTAGCGCAAATGGAAATTAGACAGCTCATGCATCAAGCACCCTTATAATCATACCTCAACCCCTTCAACTCCTCCACCCCCTCCCCCACCGCCCTCATCTCCCTCCTCGCAACAGCCAGCACCCCACAAACAACCCACACCGGCGCCGCTGCCACAAGCAACACACTCCTCTCCTCACTCCACCAGCCCACCAGCGCCAAAATCGCACAAAGCGCCGGATTCGCAGCCCAAGCGGTCCGTCGCGCATAGTTGGTACCGTCGCGAATATATCGTAGGATGCTTGACCCATAGCCACCTGCTTGGATGCCGCGTTCGAACATGGCAGGGACGTCGAGACTGCCGAAGGCGTTGGTGCTGTCTGTTGTGGATGTGGGAGGGACGTAGATGTCGTAGGCGCTTAGGAAAGAGAGGGAGAGAGCGATGAGGCAGGTTGGGTAGTAGAATGGGTGGGCTTTGTAGTCTGCGCGGATGTTGACGAACATTAGACCGAGGAGGGATAGGCCCATGAGCGCTTTCTGTGGGAGTGGGATGAAGGCGTTAGTCGTTCGAATGCCTGTATGCGTTGTGATGAGGGTACTCTTGAACGTACGCGATAGGTGGCTGTTGTTTCTGCATCGGAGTGGGAGAGGGAGGAGATGACCTCTTCTTGCTCTTGCTCGTCGAGGTCTTCGCGCGTGTCTGTATCTTCTGTTGGGTACTTGACTGCGTGGCGGAGGCGGGCTCCTGTACTGTTCATGGTTGTCACTGGAGTCTTGTGAGTCTTTGAAAGGAGAAAAGATGAAACACGAGAGGACACCTCGGCGTGGTTCATATGGGTTACCGGAGCTGGATCCGTTGTTGGGGACTGGTGATTACATAGAGAAAGACAGTATATGAGGTGGTCTGGATCGGTCACTGGTGATCACAGATAGAAAGAGGTAGGGTAGCAAGATGATGGGTAAGTCAAATTCGAGAGCAGGAAGTAAGAAAGATCTTGTGTGTCAAGGTTTTTCCTAGCAGTTGTAAGTAAATATTGTCATATGAATCTTCTCTCGTAAGTATATCCTTTCCGCCTCTCTTATTACGATCTCCTGACCCCTAGGTAAATATCACCACCTCCCAAGTATCATACGATCCTACCATCTGGTTCCAAAATCGTGCGTTTTTTGAGATGTTGTTAGTACTGTCGAGTTAAAAAATACACATGAAAGCTTTAGCTGCAGCAAAAGGAAAGAATGACTGAAGTAAGAGACGCAAAGAGATGTCGTCAGTGTGCAGCGGCCTCAGCTGCCAGCCTGAGCTTTTTAGCATGGCCCTTAGTGCCCAAGTGTCTGTTGTGGTCACGTTGAAATGGGTTGTTCACATTGCAAATAACGCAAAAGAAGCGCTTCCCTGCCAGAATTCTGGCGTTAGATTCGCGCTGACACAGGGCAGAGCGGGAGGGCTGGGGCTTCGCAGCACCGTTCGCAATCGCGACTGCATCTTTGTGAGCCTGAGTGCCCAGGTGACTGGTGAGGGCTGAAGGAGAGGCCAGTGCAACGTCACAAATGTCGCAGTAGTGGCGTTTGTCTTCGAGGACGGTTTTGAGGCTCTTGGCCTTGATCGCGAGGTACTTCTCAGGATACTTCGCCCTGACTGCAGCCTGCTTGGTGCGGACGAAAGTGATAAAAGCTTCTTCGTCTTTGGCACGCTCACGAGCCTCCCAATCTCGACCATTCTGCGCGATCTTTGCTTTGCGCATAACCTGGATTGCTGCGAGCTGCTCGGGCGTGAAGTTGAGAGTCGTACTAACACCCTCAAGTAGCAGGGGTATCGAAACGAGATAACCAGGAGACACGAAGTCCGAGATGAGGGAAGAAGGGAGATGGTATGACGCCAGCGAGGTCGAGAAGTTGATGAAAGTGAAGACAAGTTCGACGACCAGAAAGTGAAAACTCGCTCGAGGACAAAGCGTCGCTCAAGGAAGGAGCCAGCAGCAAGGTACCCCAGCATAGGGCAGTGCCAAGCCGTCATCATGCTTGGGAGGGAAGGAAGGATGGTCCGAAGTCGACGTTGTCATGCAGTCCAGAAAAATCTGCTGTGTTGTTCCCATTCGACCCATTCTCACTCGCTATTTCTCCATGTCGATTGAACTCGGTCGGTAGCTCATACCTAGCCGGGTTGGAAGGCGCCTCAACAGCGGCTTCCGAGTGTGCCTCAACCAATGGCATTCTTGATGCTTCCTCCATGTCCTGATGGAGCTTATCCACCTGTGTGCCCGAATCTTGGTGATAGCTGGGTGGACCGCTACTCGATCGTGATCGGGTATACGCGGTCTTGCTCTTCTTCTTTCGGAGCAGCCAAAACAGAAGACCTGCCAGTATGAGTGCTAAGCTCACTCCGACACCTGCTCCGATGCCGGCTTTGGCGCCAGTAGAAAGACCTGAGTGCTGGGTTGTGCTGGGAGGTGTCGTTGCTGATGCTGGTAATGTGCTGGATGGTGATGTGCTGGATGGCGTTGACATGGATTGTGTTGAGGTGGATGATGCTGAAGCTGATGGTAATCCAGCGATATGGGTGGGCACATTGGCTGACCCTGTGAAGTTGAGGATACTGCTATCTATCTATATTACATGTCAGTCTGGAGCTCACTCATTCTGAAGTCAAAGACGTGACAACTTACGCTATAATCTGCTGTGTTGTTAATCTGCGTGACTGGGAATATCTGCCATTGTTGTGCCGGCTGATAGTCAGTGATGTTCGGTGACATACGCAGTCGCTGCCAGTCGGGAAACACGTCTAGTCGAGAGTTATTTCCATAAGGTCGATTTGTGATATGGTAACTATTGTTGCCCTGCTGCGCCTGTGTAAAGGTCCAGATTGAGCCCACGGGCAGAATTGTGTTGAGCTCTATACCAATGGAGCAATCCCATCCAATACTGGTGCACTATCGTTCATGTCAGCGTTCCTGATTTATACCTCTAGCAGGGTTCAAACTGACGGACGAATCGTTATACTCCATATTGAACGAGTTCAAGAAAGCAGTCTCTTGGTAACGACTGCGTAGGAAGTATGTGCCATTTGGTGGCTGAGAGATGGGATAGAATTGCCAATGCAGTTGAGTATATTGAGTAAGATTCGGATGGAGGAGGCCATCGGGTGGTTGAGAACCGACCCCAGCGTGAGCCCCTCCAACGAATATGTTGGGAACCAGCCACGATGGTTGATATACTCCATAGATTCCAGTATGGTTACCGTAGGTGAGTGCGTACCAAGTGCTGGGATCAGCGATGAAGAGCGACATGACGAAGCTTTACCAACGAGATGATGGTGGTGAGAGATGAACAATCTACGAGACTCGAACAACAAGAAACGAGTGTTATAGGACCATAGAGAATGGAAGGTGTGCACACAGGAGATCGTGCACAAGCAGTCACAGTGACTGGCAGAGGAGTTCAAATACTTGTGGAAAGTCATGTAGCACGGCACAGATGGCGCCCTCAGCCTGGCCAGTATTAGACGAGGCTGAGATATGACGGTAGTGGGACTTCTGGCCCATCTTAGCGTCTTACTTTAGCAGTCAATTGGCTCTGAAATTGGCAGCAGCCTTGCTGTCTGAAGAAGACATCCTTGTCGTTCTCTGTGAAGGAGGATGTTGTCCTGAGTGTGTGTTTCAGATACGCGAACGTCGTGGTCGGAAAGTGGTCCACGTGCTTGGCTTGGCGTCTCTCGAATTGACTTTATGATCAAAGTCTGGTGTTTCAGGATTGGGCCAGATTCTGCAACCTGCTGAGGAAGATACATACACATCCACAACATGCTCAGCACAAATTCACTACGAGCCCTGATACGGCAGCAACAGTCTTCGCGCCAGATAAATATACTAAAGCAGAGCACTACAACACAATCATTACAACCCTCCACATCCTCTCGCACTTTTACAACCACACGCCAAAGTCGCCAAGTACAGACTTCACCACATCACAATCCCGCTCCCAATCCTACAGCCCGTCCTGATCTCTTGTACCGTGATCCTCAACGACCACTACCTACACTTGCCTCTTTATCCTCGAATCGCCGCTGGTGGCGTACTCTACCAATCTTTGTCGCCATTATTACCTGTTCTGCTCTTGCAATCTTCAATTACCAGAAGACGAATTCGCCAATCATCACAGCCACTCTATACAGCTTACGCACGAATCCAACGGTAAGAGAAGTCTTGGGAGATGAGGTATACTTTGGCAGTAAATGGGCTTGGGTGTGGGGCAGTATAAATCTGGTACAAGGACGTGTAGATGTACAATTTGCAGTGAAAGGAACAAAGGCCAGCGGCATGTGTCGTTTCAAGGCGAAGAGGTTGGGTGGCAAGAGTGGTTTGGTGAGTATTCGCTGCTCAATGTCTAACAGGATATTTGGCTAATTGATGAACGTAGTTCAAAACCACGGAGTGGAGCTTGACCACCGAGGATGGCAGGGAGATACAACTGCTGGATCCGACGAGGGACCCATTAGCTGCCGTATGATAAACACCAGCTAGTCTGACTGATACTCGGTTGACAAGCCTGGATCATGATGTTTTGCGGAATTGGTAGATCAAGGAACCGCCTGCAATGACTAGAGTCGTACATGCAGAATGCTGTATTCAAAAGATGCCAAGAAGGGCCGCATATAACATGCGCACCGAGCCGCCGTCGACGCCAGCGAAAGATCATTTTGACGGTCCTCTATCTCGCAGCATTACGGCCAGAGATAATGGGCCAGCGAGATGTGGTTGGCCAGACGTTTGGTGAACATTTGATGGACTGTTAGTATATGCATGTCCGAGGAGTGTTATCTGTGCACACAAGACCAGAGGTATCTACATAATGAGGAGGATGATCAAGCAATCATACGCTTATGCGCATACAAATCTGATGAGGTTGTCAAAGGGTTGCTGGTATAGACAACTAGGCATTGGCCCTACACAATTGACACTTTTTCAAATGCTTGGCATTGTTAATCGCTTCCTCACTCATGGAAGGAACCTCACTAGCGGAAGGAGCTACGCGGTCTCCGCATCTCTATAAGTATATCATCATCCTCTTTACTTCTTCTTCTTCCTTTCTATCAACTCATCACACACTTTCGTCCTTCTTTTCAACCGACTTTTGTCTTTCTCTTCCACGACTTTTGGTGTTTTGGTTCCTCTACTTTTGCAAACTTGCTTCAATCACACTCTTTTATCACGCTCTTTTTCATTACACTCTTTCAGTCACATCAAGACTCTTCAGCAGACTTGTTTCAGCAACACTTCAGTTACAGCAACAATGCGTACCAACATCACATCCATCATCCTTCTCTCTGTTCTGAGCGGTCTCACTTCAGCTCAAGGCACACCTGCTTGTCTTACTGCCATCATTGGTACTGTTGGGTATGTCATCAACATCATCCTGCTCTATTCACTTTACCTAATACTAATGTCTTGCTTCTTATCCTAGTCTCTCCCTCAACCTCGCCAACCTCTTGGCCAGCCCATGCAGTGATTGGCTCGATATCAATGCCAGGATACACTCTACCTGCCCTGCTGCCGATATCGCTGTTGCTATCTCGGCTTTCGAAGGACTTTGCTCTTCTGCTGGACATGCTCTTCGTGAGTCAAATTACAAGATCATATCAAGACTTACGTTGGCTGACACACTTTCCATAGCTGCCTCAGCCTTGAATGTCCTCAATGCAAACGGTGCTGGTCCTGTTGCTGCCACCACTGCTAATGGTGCTGCTCCTGCTGCTGCCATGATCACCTCAAACGCTGGTCAGGCAGTAGCAAGCGTTGGTGTATGTACATCACAACACGGAACAAAGTCTTGCTGTTACTAACAAACATACATCATAGGTTGCCATTGGTAACCTTCCTGTCTCGTTGACTGCAAATGTTGGTCAATCCGGAAACGTCCTCAGTGTGAACGCTGTTGCTCTTTCTCAGACGATACAGGCGAATGTTGCTACCAGTACTGGGCTCGCCGTCGGAGTATCTGCTGCATCGCTTGTGTCTGCAACCGCCGCCATCAATTCTGGAGGTGTTCAAGCAACGGTTCAGGCCGGTGCACTATCGCTCGTGAGCGCTTCTGTGGCTATCGGTGCAGGACAATCTGGTATCACTGCTGGTGTGTCTGCCGCATCGCTTGTATCCGCGACTGCAGCCGTCAATTCTGGAGGTGTGCAAGCAACAGTCCAGGCGAGCGCACTTTCACTCGTCAGTGCTTCCGTGGCTATCGGCACAAGACAGTCTGGCATCACTGCTGGTGGAGCTGCAGGCGCGACTCTTGTTGGATCTGCCACGATCGGTGCTGGTGTTAATACAGCAGGTATCTCCGCTCAAGTCACTGCTTTGTCTCTCATCTCCGCATCAGCATCGTTGGGACAGACTGGAGTTGCATTGGGCGCTGGTGTTTCAGTGAGTGGTGTGGCAACAGCAGGCGTCAGTGGTCAATTGAACTCAGGCGGTCTCTCAGCATCAATCGCTGCGTCTGCACCGATTGCCTCAGCCTCGGTCGGACTTGGTGGTGGTGCTGCTTCTTCGCAGGCGTCCTCAGGCTCGGTGTTCTCATCATCCAACACTGCGAGTGCTTCAGGCTCCTCAACTTCATCAGGTTCTGGGTCAGGTTCTGGGTCAGGTTCTGGGTCAGGTTCGTCATTGTCATCCTCGGGCTCATCTGGTGGTTCTTCGGGATCAACTGGTTCGAGCGATACGGGCGCAGGCTTGTCCTCATCTAGTGGTGCTGCATCGTCAGCAGGCTCTGCCATTGTGACTTCCGCGTAAGCAGTCTATCGTTCTTTTTATCATCATAACATGCTAACAATCTCTTCTCAGATCATCCTCCTTCGACCCATCAGCAAGCACTGCTGCCAATGGTCAAGGCGGTCAAAGCATTGGAGTCAGCTTCTCAGTGGCAGCGTCGCAATCTTCACCCGTTCTGGGAAGTGTCGGCATCATCATCCCAGCTTTCTCAACCTTTTCGACCTCTACAATCGTCACAAGCACCATGATTTCTGGCGGCTCGACTCTGGTCATGACCACCACTCTACCTACCACAATCGTATCTAGCCTCAGCGGCGGTACTGGTGCCGCTGCAACAAACGCTGCTGGTTCAGGAAGTGGAGGCAGTGTGGTTGGTGGCTCGGCTCCTGCTGGGAGCACATCCGTTGTGCCTTACACAGGTTCTGCTTCTAAGCATGTGCCAGCTCTTGGTTTCCTCATTGCTGTTGCAGCTTTGCTTTCTCTCGTTTTGTGAAGAGTCATGGATTTCTGGTGCATTGAGAAAAGCAAAGGTTTCGTCTGGAAAATAATGTTGTATAGATAAAGGTATATTAGTGGTATGAATTGATTTGCAGATTTCCAAGACTTCTTTGTGCTTCGTTCCTCATGTTTCAGATTGTTTCAAGTTCTGCTTACAACGGTTCTGTGATTGTGAGACGAAGTCAAGATCACACTTCACAAATCTTCTTGTACATAAAGAGCTTTTGCTGCCGCTTTTTACTTCTTCACCCCACACATCTCACATTTTAATCCCAGCGCAAGTCGCTTTCTCACACTATCCAAAGAGCATAACATTTCAGTACATTTCGAGACACTATCGACAGCCCAGTTGCAAGCATGAACGAACCCCTTCCTTATCCTCACGGACCAAAGTCATCCGACTCTAATGCACGTCACTTTCGCATGTTCGAAGAAGCACAAGTAAGTTCGCATATAGAACAGCTAATCGAGATCTTCAGCTAATACCTACCAGATCGATAACGCCTTCAATGCAGGCAATGTCCGTCAGCTCGAACGACGCTGTTCTACAGCCTTGAGCGACCCATTCCTACCTGTCTTGTTTCGCGCAAAGTACGAAGTCTACATCTCGATGTGTCCTGGACGCAATCCGGATCATCATTTGACGAATGCTGAGAAGATGTTTGACTTGATCCAGCAGAAGATTGATGAGGGGGAAGAGTCGGAGTTTGCGAGGGGAATGCTTGAGGCATTGAAGGGGAGTAGGGATGTTATTAGGGCGAGTATGGTGAGGGTGGATTTGGGGACTGGTGGGGTTGTTGGTGATGAAGGTAGTAATGGAGGTTCTGGAGTTGGTAAGGTTGGGAATGGTGCTGTGAATGAGAAAGCGCCGGGCCAGTGAGCCTCTATCGACGTTGACATGATTCTTTTGACATATGAGTCGGCAAGGTAATGCTTGCAGAGGATACTGGATGGCAGTGAAGGATATGTCTTTGGGCTTTGGTCGAATATATCAAATGTCGGTGTTATGAGCCTTCTACACAATTCAAGCTGGTTAAGCTAGAGGACAACCATGCTTCATTGTCCAACGAAACTATATGTCACATGGATTGTCTTTCAGCACGCTTCTGTAATCTGTATATATCCACAGCCACTCGTAGATTACAGGTCGCGTGTAAAGTACTCCTAAGGCTGTATCAAAGCTGAAACGCACCGTTGATGATCTACGCCACTAAAACTTTACTAAAAACTTAGATGCAAGGTACCGATTCTGGATCTGCAGGTTGGAGCAAGACAAATTGCCTCAAGATGCCGACTTCCGATGACTGCTTTCGTTGTAGCAAGCGTCAAGGCCACAGTCGATGGAGGGGATTGTTCAGATATTGAGGCAGGCAGCGGTCGAGGGCACGATCAAAGCTCTACGCGCTAAACAACGTAATCAAGGCAAATTAAGAGCCAAGTCTCTTGGGCGTTTCGGGTGGGCGATACAGATTTAGAGCCGCATCATCATGAAAATAAACATCCGGGGCAAAACAAAAAAGTACCTGAGTACCTGGTGTTTGGTTGAAAGCACTGTGCAGGAACGAGCTTCACCATGAAAGCGGGCTTCTTTGTGTGAGTAGTGCTATATCCAGCTCCGACTATTATATCTAGATCTTGCCAATTGGACAATCCAAGAAAAAATGGTTGAAATTGCACCAGCTTGTATACCTTGGCTGGCGCGCCAATGGAATTGGACAAGATTCAGCTCTCCCCGCCGGGAAAGCACGTTGCTTTGGTTTGCCTTCAAACTCTTTTCTTCTTACTTCTTCCTCTTGACATCCTCCACTTTCTCTTGTCTTTTCTTTTCTTCTCTCACTCACCACCACACTCTTTACGACACCTCCCCTTCTGGTAAAACAATTTTTGATTAAGCTTTTGGAGAATCTTGCTCCAGTTGCTTACTTGTCTTCACATCAATTAAAAACTTCTGTCGACTCTACTCCACAACGACTCTTCTCACAATGGCTGCCCGCTTCGTTCTCCCAGCGCTCGGCCTGCTCTCCGCCTTGAGTAGCACTGTCGACGCAGCTTTGCCAACTATTACCACGAAAGGGACCAAGTTCTTTCTAGATAGTGGAGCTCAATTCTTCTTCAAGGGTGTGGCATATCAGCTTGTTCCTGAGGATCCCTTGATCGATACTGCTCAATGCCAGCGTGATGCTACGTTGATGCAGCAGTTGGGCGCAAACTCCATCAGAGTAGGTTCAAATCAAGATGCGAGGGTTTGGCAATTATCCTTACTGACACGACGTTCTCCACTAGGTATACCACGTCAACCCATGGGCGAACCACGATGGCTGTATGGCTGCTTTCGACGCTGCTGGTATCTACGCACTCATCGACCTTGACACTTTCAACACAACCGTCACACAGACCGAACCCATGTGGACACAAGCACAATTTCAAGCCTATGCCCACGTTATGGACACTTTCTCCAAGTACGACAACGTTGCAGGTTTCTATATTGGAAACGAGATCATCAACAGTGCTGGCGCCCCTACATTGGCTGCTCCTTATATCAAGGTATGCATTGGAGTATCAAGGAAATAAGATGAATGGACGCTGACCATGTTCAGGCTTCCACTGCTGATCTGAAGGCATACCAGCAAAAGATGAACTACAGACGCATTCCCATTGGTTACAGTCACGCCGATGTTCTTGGTTTAAGGCCGGGTCTCCAGGACTACCTCGTTTGTGGAGACTCCGCAGATGCTCTCGACTTCTTCTCCTTGAACGCATATGAGTGGTGTGGTCAACAAACCTACGAGACTTCCGGCTACGCTGCTCTCGAGAACGCGACTGCTTACTACCCGGCGCCTATTTTCATCTCAGAAACCGGCTGCAACCAGCCCGCGGGACGAACTTTCGCTGATCAGAACGCCATCTTTGGTCCTATGAGTACTACTTGGTCAGGTTCTATTATCTACGAGTGGATTCAGGAGGAGAACCAATACGGTCAGTCGCGGTTGTTCAAGACTTGTTTCATTAAGCTGACTTTTAAATCTAGGTCTTATCACTTATGGTGGCGGTAACACCAATGCATTGAACTCTGCCGCGCCCGCGGGCGGTTTTGTTAGAAGCGGTACACCTACACCGGTTACACCAGACTTCAGCAACCTCGAGGCGGTTTGGAAGACTGTCATGCCAGAATACAGCACATCAGCAGCTGCTTACTCGCCCAATGTCACCCCCATTAGCTGCCCTGCCTCGACTGCTGGCGGATGGGAAGTTGACCCGAATGGTCCTATTCCTACTCTCGGTGCAGCCGCTGTGACTGCCATGTCCGGTTACACCGCTCCTGCTGCTACTGGCGCATCTGCAACTTCATCGGCTTCTTCAGCCCGATCTTCATTGACTTCAGCCGCTTCTTCCGCAGCTTCCAGCGCGTCTAGCTTGAGGAACTCTCTTCAAAGTTCCGCCATTGCTACTGGTGCTGCCGCTGTTAGCTCGGCATCTGCTGCAGCTACCTCTGCAAAGCCTAATGCAGCTGGTAAGCAAGTTTCTGGAGTCAGCACTGGTCTTGGTGGTCTCGTGCTCGGTCTACTCATGTGGTTGTGAGTGGTCGAAAGTCCTGGTCTGATGATTTTCTCTTTCTACTGTATACCTTCAGGCATGGATATTATGAAGACAAACTGCAAAAACGCATACCGGTTGGGGTGTAATCATCGAGCATATTTTGATGTAGGATTATGACATATACGGACAAGCGCAGAGTGTCCCTTTCTTTCACTGTAATCTTACTTTCAGAGCACTTTATGTATAGCATTCACTTCAGAACTCTGCAATCTTCAACTTGAGATTCTCAATGTCGTTCGCAGTGTTATTTGCTTGAGTATCATCTTGACTCCGTTCACCAATTGTCCGCTCAATGATCTTCACGATATCTAGCGCCTTCCTCAACCTGAAGTCGTAATCTGCAACATCATCGTCCGTGTTCGCCGGAGAAAGTGTTGTGGGTTCTGTGTATACCAGCAGATTCTCAATATTCCTCTGCAATCTCTCATTGGCTTTCAACACAGGCAGCCCAGCTCTATCCGCCTCTCCTTCTGCTGGTTTCTGTCTTATTCTCGCCGACCATATGCGTGCGCGAGCGTGGAGACCGCCCATGACGATGGCTTTCTGAAACCCTTGCTCGACTCCGAAGATGCGCGATTCGAATGCAGATTGCCGGAGGCCGTCGGCGTGACCTTGGGCGTAGCCTTCGTCGTAGAAGGACTCTTCGAGGTTGAGGAGGGAGTCGAGGTCGAGGTCGAGGTCGAGGCCGAGATTGTCTGTGCTTGCCATGATTGATGGTGGGATTAGAGAAGCTGGACTGGAGTAACTTTAGACTAGGAGCGAGTTGAAACAGGACTGTGTTTTGGTGGTGTTTCATGATAAACTTTTGTGACGATCCTCCCACATGCCAAATGAGTCAGTCAAGCCGCAAGGAGCTTCTTCTTGTTTCAAATACAATAGACACACACAGCAAAGATGGTGAATAGGAAACGAAGCAATATCCTGCCCAAGGATGGCGAGCGTAATATCTTGATCACAAGTGCTCTTCCTTATGTGAACAACGTGCCACATCTTGGTAACATCATCGGCAGTGTATTGTCAGCAGATGTATTTGCAAGGTAATCCGTTCTCCTGCGATAGTCCAAGCTTCTCGTGCTAACACCTTCTCTTATAGATACTGCCGAGCTCGCGATCTAAACACTCTCTTCGTCTGCGGCACAGACGAATACGGTACGGCAACAGAAACAAAAGCCATTGAAGAAAAGGTCACCCCTCAAGAACTCTGCGACAAATATCATGCCATCCACAAACAAGTCTACGACTGGTTCAACATCGACTTCGACATCTTCGGCCGCACACCAACACATCAGCAAACAGAAATCGCGCAAGACATTTTCCTGAAGCTCCAGAAAAACGGCTTCTTGAAGGAGGACACGACAAAACAGCCGTATTGCGAAACACACAAGTCATATCTGGCAGATCGGTTTGTGGAGGGCGAGTGCCCGTTATGTGGCTATGTTGATGCAAGAGGAGATCAGTGTGATAAGTGTGGAAAGTTGCTGGATCCGTTCGACCTGCTCAAGCCAAGGTGTAAGCTGGATGGTGCTACACCAATACCGAAGGATACGAAGCATGTCTTCCTCTTGCTGGATAAGCTGCAGGCGCAGGTCGCAGAATGGAACAGCAAATCCAGCAAGGAAGGAGCTTGGTCGTCGAATGGTATCAACATCACGGAGACATGGCTGAAGGAGGGATTGAGGCCCAGAGGTATCACGAGAGATCTGAAATGGGGTACCCCAGTACCATTGCCAGGCTATGATGAGAAGGTACTCTATGTTTGGTTCGATGCTTGTATTGGCTACGTCTCAATCACGGCAAATTACACGAATGAGTGGGAGAAGTGGTGGAGAAATCCGGAGAATGTCAAGCTCTACCAGTTTATGGGCAAGGACAATGTGCCATTCCATACTGTCATCTTCCCTGCCTCGCAAATAGGCACAGGCGACAAGTGGACTATGCTTCATCATCTCTCCACAACCGAATACCTCAACTATGAAAATGGAAAGTTCTCGAAGTCGCGCAACATTGGTGTTTTCGGAACTAACGCAAAGGACACTGGTATCCCTCCAGATGTCTGGCGCTACTACCTTCTGTCTCGTCGTCCTGAGAATGGAGACGCTGAATTCGAGTGGAAGGCATTTATTGACACTAACAACAACGAACTACTCAAGAATCTGGGTAACTTCGTCAATCGTGTTATCAAGTTTGTTAACAGCAAAAACTACAACTCCGTCATCCCAGATTACACTTCCACCGAAGCAACCTCATTCTTCGAGTCTGATCTGGCTCACCGCGTCGAAGAGGTTAACAAACTACTAGCTCAATACAATGCTGAGCTGGAAGCAGTCAAGATCAAGGCCGGTCTCGTCTCGGCTCTGCATGTTTCTTTCCTGGGCAATGCTCTACTGCAGCACAACACACTCGATAACAAGCTCTTCGAGGAACAACCACACAAGTGTGCAGCAGTCGTTGGTCTCGCTATTAATCTCGTCCATCTCCTCGCTGCTGTCATCGAACCCTACATGCCAGCCACTGCCGCATCTATACTCACACAACTCAATGCCGAGCCTCTCATCATCCCCGACACATGGATACCAAACTCAATCAAGCCGAATCATACGATTGGCAAAGCAGCATACTTATTCACCAATATCAAGCCTGAAAAGGAAAAGGAGTGGCGCGAGAAATATGGCGGTTCAGAAGCTGAGAAGGCTAGGTTAGAAAAGGCGGAGAAGGCAGCGAAAAAGAAGGTGGATAAATTGAGGAGGCAGGAGAAGAAAGCTGCGGAAGGTGGTAAGGAGAATGGTGAAAAGAAGGAGAAGAGTGTTGAGGCTGTGGAAAAAGATGGGGCTCAGAAGTTGACGTCGGGCGTGGATGCAGTGAAGCAGGTTACAGAAGGTATTGAGCAGGCTGCGTTGCAGACTTCTTAGTGGCGCATGGTGTAAGAGATCGTCAGTAGATGTACGGTTATACGCTGAACATGTTGCGAAGTCAGCGATCAGCTTTCCATCAGAGTATACATGCACGACTGATGAAACGCAAGGTTGCAGAAAGGAAGAAAATGATGCGAATCTGAAACAATCATGTGACAAGTTTGAGTAACACACCTCAACGTCTTAATCCCTTCTCACTTTCTCATGTCTTTCCATTGACATCATTACCACTCCTAAAAAGACACTTCCTAATGATACAATGAATGACATCCAAAGACAAACTCACGATGCTATAGCTACATGTCGACACAACTTGAACTGGGCAGGGTCTGCGCAGTGAGTGTAGACCATCATTGGACTTTAGAAGGGGGAGTGCGCATCCAGCTTCGACCACATGATACAACTCAGCTCCTCTCGCCTGAAAACATCATCTCCCGAATCAAGGAACATTCACTCTGGATATCTCGCGGCAATGGCCTGAGCTTGGCTGTTCAATTCAACCACTGTGACTCCTTTAGCCAGCCTGATTTTTGTCTATCCACGCAACGACTTTTCTCGGCGCTGAGGAATTCGATTGTTGGTGCGGAGGTGAGTCAGTCTCAACAAACTTTGGAATGAGACTCACGATTTAGAACAGTTGTGGAAGCAGCTTGAACTCGACGTCAATGTACTGGACAATATCACAGATCCTCCTGGGGCTGATCACGCGACATTTAGCCTGGGCATACGGCATTCTTTAGAACTACCACTGGGAAAGGTCAAGAGACTTCATCGTCTGAATGTTGGGGATTCGGCTGCTGATCTGAGACCACCTGGTGCTGTGGAAGTGCTTGAGCTTGAGCGGATTCTCGTTACGCTGAATCTCAAGCATGAAGATGAAGGAAAGATCGTCAGTGGCGATGCTGATGGCAATAATGACCGCCGGAATGACGAAGCAGGGCAGGGCAATAACAGTGTGTTTGATCAGAACGACGAGGAAATGCTTGATGCGCCGGACAGCATGATGCTGGCGATGGGCGAGCTATCACCACTCTTACTAGATGAAACAATCATTGCTTTCATGCAACATCGATCCTCTCAGATTGTCCAGAGCTCAGGAGCAACACCGCTATCCAGTCAACCTACCAGCTCTGTCAAAATCTTATCCGCACTCGACCTCCTGGACGCCACCTTCCGCAGCCTCATCTGCTCTAAGCCCACGAAGCTACCCCTAGGCGTCTGGTTGCCTCAATCTACCAATGACCTGTCCTTGTCTGCCTTAGCTCCTTCACTGCTTTGTCCAGGCTACGCAAAGGTAAGGCTCTCAAGTCCTGAACTTTTTTCCACGACTCTAGTTTCAAATTGACCAATCATGACAGGCTGTAGCAGAACGAGCATGCTTCTTGCCCACCATCACACACGCACTGTCCTCCTCTCTGCTTCGTCATGCACGATCAACCACACTGAGAGGAAAGTTGGAAGCGCTACGCGTAGATAATGTATCGGAAGATGATCCTGGGGCGGCACCGTCATTTTCAGATATTGTGAAAGCAAAGTTGTGGAGGACAATACAACGAGGAGTGTTTCGAGAGGATGCCGCAAGATGCCTGAAATCTCTAAAAGCACCATCACAAAACCTGGATACTTTCCAGCAAGAAGACGATGACGATGATAATATGCTGCGACCAATCCCGTACGAGCTTGTTACTGTGCCACTGCGAGCACGGAAGGCAGAATGTACAAGTTCGCCACCCGGGATATCAACCATATCACCTGAATCACCTATTCTACTTGGGAGGTTATTCGCCCATCAAGGTCAGAATTGGGATGGCGGATTACTGGCACAGCCAGTCAATAGTGACTTGTTCCGCCGGATGCTGTACGCACCAGACACGCAAAGGCTATCGTCACACTTTGACAAAGGTGCAGATGCTGGAGATCTGGTTCAAGACGCTGATAGCATTCTCAACGATGAGGAGTACCATGAGTATGACAGCATACTCGACGACAACGACAACGACAGCATACTCGATGACAACGACAGCTTACTCGATGATAACGACGATGATAATGATTCTCTTATCTTCAAACAAGAAGATGCAGACGAAGACGACTTCATCTACCCTCACAGTCTCACAAGTAGCACAATCCTACAAGATCCACACGTAAACCCTCTGAGCCGTTTCGAAGGGACAGACCATGACCACGATAAGGACGCTCTATTTTTGCCACAATACGTTAGCTCTGGGCCTGTGCAGCAGGAGGGAGACGCTCTGCTGCAAGACGACACCTCAGACTTGGACATTCTTCTGCAAGATGTGGACGATAGCGACGGGCTATTCACCAGCCAAGAATCATCGCTCCCAGCTATGATTGTGTACAGCGATATTGATACCACTACAGACTACTACAATCACGTTCACTCGGCTACGCACATTTCACTTTCTTCCCGTCTCCACAACAACTCTCTAGAAGCAGGTGATCGTACTTTCAGTGTCTGTTTGCCCAACAACAACGACAACCTTCGAGAAGCGTGGCAATGGCAGAGACGTAATGGCATGATGGCGGAGGAATGCGAGGACGAGTGGCAGGATGACGATATGCTCGGTCCGAATTTGGAGGATAGTGATGAAGAAATGTTGGCTTTTTGATAGATAGAGAGACGCTTGCCTTGCTTTCATTGGGCTTTTTTTTGGAGCGAGAAAGGTTGCTTCGCTTCAATTATCATCCTCTTTTGGTATTGATATGACCAGGCTGTATCATCATCAATATCCGAGCTGCTCTATAAGAAGATTTAATCGTACATTATATGATTCCCTCTGCTTGTCTTGAGTCATCATGACCCTCGCGCTAGACTAACGTTGAACATAGGAGTACTAGTCCTTCTGGAGGGGGAGAGGGAATGATGTCTTGTTTGCCTCGACGTGAAGAGCGTTCAAGATCTCCTTCGTTTACCTCTGCCGTTGCTGCTGGTGAGCATTCCCATTCGATCTAGCACCAGCACCACGCTCCCCTCTTCCCTCCACCGTTCTTCTCTCCCGTTCTCTACTACCACCATCTTGACGTGTACCTCTATCTCTCTTCTCCGCCATCTCCTTTTGCTTGTCTTGTCCCTTTTGCTGTTGACCACCATCGCCTCTGCCATTCTCCTGCCTCGCACCTGCCTCCTCCTTCTTTTTCTCCTTCTCCGGCTGTTTTTCCTTAACAACACCCCTCCCAACCACCTCCTTCGCTGCTCTAATCTCCCCCATCCCCAAGCCCAACTCATCCGCAAACTCTCCAAACTCATTCACCAATCCTTTCAATCCCTCTCTCAACGCTTTCAGCACATCCTCCACCTCCTCCACTTTCCTATCATCATCAAACTCGACGTCCGTCCAATGCGGCTGCAACGCGCTCACGAATCGTACGATCCCATTCTCAGCAGCTGTAAACGTGCGGATGATATTCGCCACATCTTTCGATACGGTGCCGTATTCGTCCTCTTTTAGACTCGCGATAGCTAGACGTGATAATGATGATATTGATGCGAGAAGAGGCGTATGTGCACCGTAAGGCGCGCCTGTCACCACCGCAATGGCGCGAGCAGCAAATGTCTGTCGAAAGGGTGGTCCGAATGGTGAGCGAAGGAAAGCTAATAGATAGCTATTCACTACTGTAGTCACAGGAGCGGTTGGGTGAGCAAGCGTCGCTTGTGTTTCTTTCGAGAGCCCTAAGGAGTCTGCACCTTGTGTAAGTAGTTTCCGCGCAGGGTCGCGAAGGAGTTTTGTTGGATCTGCTGCAGTCGAGTTATTGTCGGAGGGTGAGTGGGGTGTTGAGAGCGATTTTGCGGCGGAGGCTGTGATGGAGGCGAGTTGTTGTTCTGCGCGTTGGTAGCGGGAGGTTGCTGGTGGGACTGGGACGAGGATGGGATCTTGTTTCAGTGGTGCGGAGATGCGAGGGAGTTGGGAGGATCCTTGTTGTTGTTGGGTTTGACCTCCTTGTTGCTGCTGGGGTGCAGAGAGCTGTTGGAAATCTTGAATGCGTTTGGTCATGGCGTGGAGTTCGCCAAGACAGATTGTTAGGATTTGAGACCATGTTGAACCTGTTGGTCTGTTGATGTCGCGGAAGATTGCGCGGCGGCGGGCTTCGATATTGTGCGTGATTATTAGAAGTTCCCGGAATGCAAAGTTCTGCATGAAAGTTAGTTTCTGGGATATATCATCCTATTCATGCCAATCTCACCCTTGTAACCTCCTTCTTAGCCTTTAAACCAGCAATCAGACTGTGGTTTGGATCCGTCGAGCTATCTGTCAGCGGGCTACCTTTCTTCATTGGTGACTCGGCAACATAGAGATCAAATGATAGATTTGCAAAATCCCACAGCAAAAGCATTAGAATGCTTTCCACAAAAGCGCGTCCAACAAGATCAGGCAGTTGAGGAGGTACCGCACTCAGTCGAGAGTTCTTCGCTAGTGAATGCCATGTCTTCGCGAACGTAAATGTCCAGTTCCAGATAGTCTGTCGCAGGAAGAGACCGTAAAAGATCGAGCCAATGATGAGTGAAGCTCCAGCTCTAAGTGGTAGGAGTGGCGTGTTTTTTCTTATCTGGTCTTTAAGCCTGTTCACCATAACTGTAATGCCTGTCGGCTGCAACACTCCATCCACCGCATTTTGTCCTTGAGGAAACTTGACACGATCATAATCGTAGTATAAATGCCAAAAAGCTTGCATCACACCAATCGATATAAAGACTGCTCGCAAGTACATCGGGCGCTCATTCAACCTTGGTCTTTCATATGATTTTCCGACTTCGACCATTGACAGTTTCGCGGAGCTTGATGCAGACCAGATGTAGGTTTCGCCAAAGATCCATGCTGAAATGCAGTACCAGAGAAGCGAGTTGACAATTTGAAAGGGCCAGTTCAGAAGGTATTGTAGAAAGGTATTGACTTGAGAAGTTGTTGTACGCGGACCAATGTGCAGTTGTGCTATTCGTAGGATGAAGATGCTCAGGACTGATGTGAAGAGAAGAGATGTTCGCAGGCCTGCAGGACCGAAGGGAAACCATTGCCAGAATACTATCATCTCTTGTCAGCATCCTCAGCTATTGGCTTTTTTCAGGACTGCTTACTATCCCATTGACCAAACCACACAGCTTCGAGGTAGCACACCCCAAGTGTCAGCAGAGCAGCATTGGTAAATCTCTTGTGTAGCGCAGGCGTCAAGAAGTCGCGGTAGGGTCTGGGAGGGGATGGTTTGGCCGACATATTGACTGTAGTTCCTGGTGGATTTGATCTGCTCGTCTCAGTACTGTTTCGGCGCTTCTACCACATTATCGACGTGGTTTCTGCGCTCTTTCGTCTTTCGGGGTCCAGCTGTGGCTCTGGAGACAGCCTGGGTCTGGTTTCAATATGGATTTTCGTGTTGCAAAGAAGGATTGGCGAAGATTAAAGAACAGCGCGTCCAAAACAGCATCAAATGTTTCGGATGTTGTAATTGTAAATAAAGCTTCAAACACTCGCGAAACACGCCAGACCCTGCCAAGCCCAGACCAGCCTCGTCATCGTCTCAGGTTTCATGGATAGATACATGTACTGCCTTGACGATAATCTACTACTACCTGCTTGTAATTGTCCTTTGCAAATTTCATAAGCAAAAGTGTTACGACCAGCTTCCACGGCATCGCCCGATCCAGTCCAACCCATCCCCTATTGCCATCCCGACCTTTCATCGCGCACCAACTACCACCCCTTCCTCCCATCTCACACCACCCACAACCACCCATCATGTCCTTCCAACACGGCTCAACCCTCGAATCCCAACCCACCACCACCCGCCGCTCCCAAGACGCCCACTATTCCGACGACCCCGAATTCACTCGCTTCACCGAAAACCTATCCACCCAACTCTTCTCCCTCACCTCCAACATCAACGCTCTCTCCAAACAAATCCCCTTGCTGTCCACCCGCCGCGAAACCCCGCGCGTCCGCGAACGCATCTCCACACTCATCGACGAAACCTCGCTTGGATTCAAAGACGTCGGCGAAGGCCTGAAACGGCTCACGACGTGGGAGGATCTAGGTCCGGCGCAGAAGTTCACGCAGGGAAAATTGAATCAGGAGTTTCGTGCTAGTTTGACGCAGTTTCAGATCTTGCAGAGGCAGGCGCTGGAGAAGCAGAGGGCGGGGCAGGCGGCGTTGCAGGATCAAAACTCGGACGCGAATACAAAAAGCAACGATTCTAGTGCGCCGAGTAATCAGTTCCCGCAGGCGCAGTTGCAAGAACAGCAGAGTCGATTAGCGCCGCAGGAAGAGGTTGATTTTCAGGAGAATCTGATTGTGGAGAGGGAGGCGGAGATACGGCAGATTGAGCAGAGTGTGGGCGAGTTGAATGAGCTGTTCAGGGATGTGGCGACTATGGTGCATGCGCAAGGGGAGCAGATTGATTTGATTGGAGAGAATATCGAGGGTGTTAGGGAGGATACGAGGGGGGCGGATGTGGAGTTGAGGACGGCGAGTAGGTATCAGAGGAGTGCGAGGCAGAGGGCGTGTTGTTTGTTGTTGATCTTGGCGATTGTGTTGTTGGTCGTTATTTTGGCTGTAGTTGTTGGATGAGGAACGGACGTATCGTTGAGTATTAATTCTGACGCCTGGTTCTGGCTGTGTATAAGAAGGGTTGGGATTCAAGGATACAGAAGAGCATGCAATATGGCTCGCAGGTCATAAGGATGGAATGGCACAAAGTTAATCGTAAATAGATTCATCCATTTCTTGGAAGGCACATATGCCAGTCGTGTAATCATACTTTTACTCATAACGCAACATGGTGTCTGCTTTTCATACACTCATCAAGGATCATCATCTTCACCACTATATTCTTCTCCTGCCTCCTCTTCACCTCCACCATCACCTTCCTCACCACCATCATCCTCTTCTTCACTATCACTCCCACTACCTTCGCTCTCCCCACCACTAACCTCATAATCCTCCTCCTCTTCATCCTCCGCATCCTGTAATGCCTTCTCAAGCTCCTCCGGATCCATGTTCTCACCTCCTCCATCTCCTTCACCCTCCCCACCAACCTCTCCAATATCACCCCTAGCCAAAGGTGCATTAACATTATACTTCTTCGCCCTCCTGCTCTCCGCCAAACTCGCATCATTCAATCCATGTCTCTTGACATACGCATCAATCCCCTCGAAATCAACCTGATCAATCATTCCAAATTCAATCTCCTCCTCCCCACCATCCGTCGTAGTAATAACAACCATATTAAACGTCCTCTGCAAAACGCTCGTATAACTCACACTCTTCACCTGCTCAAACCCCAAAAACATTACCGGCTTCTTGAACCCCCATAATATTCCCGTATCTAAGAAATACAGAAATCCCTCTTTACTCCCCCGATGTGCCTTGACGTGCCATAACCGCTCGCCCTTGCGGCGCCCTTGTTGCGATTTCGATTCGAATTCGGTAGATGAGGGGGTGGTGACTTGTGTGGAGGTGCAGGCTAAGGCTGAATTCATGGCGCGCTCGATGTAGAGTTCGTAGGTGTCGTTTTCGATTGGTTCGCGGAAGGAGACGTCTTTGGGGCGTTTGGACGGGACGGTGAAGATGATGGGTTCGCTGGTCGAGTGGGCGCGTGGGACGAGGATGAAGTTGAATTGAGCCGTGGGTTTTTCGGGGACGGGGACGAGGATGACTTGGTCTTTTGTCATGGCGGTTAGTAGTTGATTGTATCGCTTTGGGGGGTGTCTTTCGGTTGGAGTAGGTTGGGCTTCTACTCACCAATATCACTATAACTCATGCCCACTTCAAACTGTCCCGTCGCCGGATTGACTCCTCTAATTCCCCCATTACTCCCATCTTCAGCTGTGCCAACAAGTTCCAGTCGTAATTTCTTCCGCACAGGCACAGCAAAGCTAATATCCGCCGCCTGGAATGACGTCTCGCCATCTGTCGTCCACGCTATCGATGTCGACCCTGTCCGTGGCGTTGCGCCATCATCTTCCGTTTTTATCTTTTTGCGCTCAGAACTGTTGTTGTCTTCGTCGTGCGCGCGCTTCTTCGATGCCGATGACTTGAGTGATGGATTTAGGGTGAGGATATATTCGGCGATGTCGTTGAACAAGATGGTTAATTCTTGTGTTCCTGATAGAATGATCAAAGTTAGTGTATGGCGACGCTAGAGACGTTGCCCTGATCAATAGGGCACTTGCACGCAGAGGACTTGGCCGAACGTACGAGATGCTGCAGCTACACGCGACCGTAGGTCTTCGTTGGAGCCGAACAGGCTATTAACCGCTGTCGACATTTTCGCTGTAATTGGAGGTATACCCATTTTCCTCGATTTCAATTCTGCTACTTTGATACACAAAGTCGCGTGTCAGGTTTCACCGGATGGAGTGCCCGACCGCGTTGTGACGTGTTAATTCGTCATACTCGCCGGGTAGTCCGAGGCCATGTGACATTTTTGCGAATGCTTCCATAGCTGGCAAGTATCATAGAAGAAGCTTGATAAGCCAGGGTACAAGGTCTTGCAGGTCGAGCTAGATGTTCTCCCACGACCTAATAAAGAGCGAACAAGGCATCGTTTCCTAACCAGTAGCTACCCATTGTAGCCAACGGACAGATTCAACTCCAAGACTGTACATATTTGACCATGGCATTGAGCTGATGACTTGAACGTGCTGTGCAATATCTATCATAGAAGACGCAACGTCATCGGATACAAAGAAAGGAACAGGAGTTATGGATGTGCATGCTCGTACTAAGAGCTCGTGTTTTGAAGTCCAGGACCTTGGTTTAGGACTCAAATACCTTCAAATACGTTCATGACTTCATGCTCACATTTCCTGGGCTATCATATTATCATATCAGGATCAGGGCAGATGGGGCATTGTCCAAGCAGCAGGAGTATGTATTTGTCCAAGCGAATGTCTACATTCTGATCACAGTAGTCTTATCGCTTCGGGTGGTCTTGAGGCTTCGGTGCAAAGCTGCTTTTCTATACATTTGAAAAGACTCATCCAACAGCAAGGAATGCCAACTTGAATGCCTTCTTCGTAAATGAGTAGCAAGTTCAGCAGCCAGGCCTGGATTGATAGAGGGTCTTTACGACGTTCCGGTTGTAGATGACTTCATGTAGATATTGTAGAACACTGATTTCGTACTAGATCAGGCAGTCTCCATAGTATGCCCTCTACTCAGCTATTCCACATCAATATCAAAGCATACCGTACTATTACTGTGACTCCGTGCGAGATCATATGCTTGTCAGCTTATCTTTGGTGTTGAAAAGAGCTCCTACACATAGTACGACCAATTGATTATACTCTGCCCGGTGTTGTTTGGAGTCCGGTTCACTGTACTATACCCGTCTTGAGCACTGCTTGCAGTGGCGGTAGTGGTCAACCTTTTGGTATGACACCGAAAAAGATTTGTCATTTCCCCAGTCATGGACAGTGTCCATTCATTTCCACCAAACTAGTAGCATGGCCTGGATCGGATGGCCGATGGAGCTCGAGTCTCAAGCTAAAGCAGGTTGCGGAGGATACTACAAAGGCTGTCGCCATAGAGCACGCACTCCAAAGCCCACACAGGGTGGTGGAGATGATTTGAGTTCATGCCCGAGCAACGCGAGGGGCTAGTGGGTTTCCATTGTTGTTGTGGTGCGCGTTCGTAACGGTACCAATAACGATAAGCCTGTGAAGTCAGTTTGAGCTACGTTGTTGTTGTTGTAGGTGCCTGCTCGGAGAAACTCGCTTGAGGTGTGGCAACAATGAGACTCCTAGTGTAGTCTGTTGATTGATCAATAGAGTGCCTGTCACTATCACTTGTCACAAATCGTGTACAATGTAGCAAAGCTGAGGCGGACATAAAGACAGTGATGACCTGAGATAGACGAGCTGATCGACAATCTTTCGTCATATGAATCGTTTTCTTCCTCCTTGTTTCTTCGTTCGGCATGGCAACGAGGCCGTTCTCGTGTTGATAGGGGCCAAGATAGTTTTCTGGAGTAGTAGGGCGTGCTGAGGGGTTGTGAACGCGCTACGGGGGATAATTCACAAACATCATCTTCTCATGAAATTGTCCGAGTACAAGGTTTCAGGGTTCAAGCCGAGATAGACACTCCCCTGTGGCGATCTGCCGGCATCTTCGTACCTGCTTGTGGCAAGGTTGCCCATACTGGCGGGGGTGCTGAGAGAGACATATTAGACTCGTCTTTGTAGTCGTCGTATAAGCTCGTGTTGAACAGTGACGAATCTGACGGTTAATTGGTCCAAGCGGCAAAATGCCAAGTTTTCTGTTCGGGTGAACGAGCGGTTTCAAAAGAGGCGCGCAGCCGAAACGTCTTCCACCAGTGAGCATGAGCTTAGGCAAGGTTTTTGCTCGAGGGCAAGCTCCACAGACCTGGAAGACTAGCAGCGCAATCTCCCAGAGCAACAACATGGAGTGACGGCAACAGTGAATATAAGTTGATCTCTGGCTTGCTATATAGGTCTTCCATCTGTCGACCGATATGTTGCATTTATTGAAGTGCAAAAACATTGTTGTTTCGCCTTCATTCCTGCCTCACTCCAGGCACGCTCACTCAACTCGCTCGTGCCGATAGCCTGCGTGCAGTCGGAATTTGTCACGCTCGAGCTCCAGACCTCCCCCCTTGCATATCACGCCGAAGGCTTTGCTTTCGTATTCACCTTCGCAACACGAGGTTGTGCGCCTTGACGCGTCCTGCTTTGGGCTGTTGAGCTTGCGCTCACTTTCCCTCCGACCACCATGCTCTCAAGAACGTTCTCACCGAGATTGCAGCCTCATCTCGTTGTTATCGTCGCAAGAATGTGACTCCACCAAATGGTTGTTGCTTGGACCTGGTCTCCCCTGCATACACAGGCACCACTGTTGCCGCGCCTCTCGTCATACTCCACTAAAGCCGTCGACCTTTATTCGTTGTTGTATGCAGGTGACAAAGATCGTGCTCATCCCACAATATGCAGCACGCGTATCAACAACCGACTTGGAGTCTCCTAGACTTTGCCAGACGGTATGGTATACCCGGGAGGACATCCACTCACCAGATTCATACTTTGGCCCCAGATAGTTCTGAGATCTGGCCAGCATGTCTTTTCAAGCTCTTGATTCAAGCTGGCTTTATTCGGATGTTCCTATACTGAGTTGTGCTTCGGTACGATGGCCGACAAAACTGGCCAAGGGGCGACCATGTCTGCCGTTAAAGCTCCTAGACTTTTGAAAACCGCCGACTGCAAGCAGGAACATACTATCTCGCACGTTCTGAGCACAAACAAGTCTGATAATGTCCTGGGGCTGCTTAATGCAAGGCAAGCTGATGCTTTGCCAAATTGTCCGTCATTGCGCACAAGTCAATTCAAGCATGCTCATCCCCTTGTGTGCGCGATCGTGAGAAATGCTCCGTGGTTGCAAAGCACGATGTCGTGGGATACGAGCCTGAAGCTGATGCATATAAGATGGACCTCGTATTTCCCTTGTGATGCTCAGATTGTCGATCAACACTCATTCACTTCCAAATCAGTCTCGAAGAACCAATATATCTTCCCACACTCCCTTGCATTCCTCGCACCTGCCAAAACTCCAATCTCCATCCACGATCTCTACTTTAACTTTCTCCACTCTCTTTTCTTCCCACACTACAATGTCTTCTTACACCATGACTACCGATGCACACCTTGCACCTGAGCGTGCTTTACATCCTCTTAACACAGCTACTGTTCGGTAAGTCCTTTGAAGCCTTGTCAAATCGCGTGAACAAAACAAGCTAATATATTTCCAGCATTCCTAGCTTCAGAGAATCTGGATTTGCAGACCTTGCGAGTGCCACACCTCACGATGCGCAACCTCGTAGTGCTACCACTTCCTACCCAAGTGCTCAGTCTCTAGGAGAGTACCACTTCAACAGATCGGAACGTTCAAGCTACGCACATCTTGCACCTGGCAGTGAGCACCGCCAACACATGCCTATGTACACTTTCAACGGCAACCGGTCTCCCATGTCACCTATGGTAGAAATCTCACCTGCAACTTCCAATGCTCCCCACCTTCTCGACCCCAACGGTGCGAAGAAGGGCTCAAGGAAGGAGCCTTGCCCTCGCCCTG
>Ga0160428_1000868_pt1 | contig 27812 bp, 32 predicted proteins | sample SolpanmetagenomM_FD_108198 | JGI IMG/M metagenome (GOLD analysis project Ga0160428, IMG submission 108198) | Solar panel surface microbial communities from Lawrence Berkeley National Laboratory, California, USA - M | ecosystem: Engineered > Built environment > Solar panel > Unclassified ... | reverse complement strand
CTGGTCTGCCATAGAATCCTTCCTTCCGCTTCCCTTAGACCCGGCGGCGGGGAAGGCGGTTTGCGGCCATTTCGTCGCGCAACGGGTGGACTACATCCCGACGAGACCGTCTAGGAACCCGGGCGCGGGCAACCCGTGGGGCGGGCCGTCCAGGTCCACCCCGATCCTTTCCAGCGCCGAGCGGGCGGGGCTGGCGACGCGGGGATAGGGCGAGTCCGCCAGCTCGATAAGCTGCGCGATCGCCGCCGCGTCGCCGTTCGCAGCCAGGACGTAGGCCATTCCGGAGAGGGCGAGCTCGTCGTCCTCCACCGCGTACGCCTTCTGCACCAACGGCAGGGCCTCCGCCCCGAGGGCGTCGTGGAGGGCGACCGCCGCGTAGCGGCGCGCGAAAGGGTCCTCGTCCGCCAGGAGGACGAGCAGATCCCGCCGCGCCCGCCTTCCGAGCAGCTGTCCGAGGGACGAGACCGCCGACAGGCGCACCATCAACTCCGCGTCGTCCAGACGGTCCCGCAGGGCGAGCGCGTCGGCGGCGAGGCCGAAGTTGCCGATCTCCTCGGTCGCGAGGGTCCGGGCCAAGGCGTCGCGATCGGCGAGGCCGATCCGCAGGATCGCCCGCAGCCGCGTCCGGCCCGTCCGGGACGGCGCCGCCTCGTAGGCGTGGACCGCCTCCTGGATCGCCGCCTCCCGATCCTGCGAGTCGCGTCCGAGGGCGCGGCGGGTCAGGTCCTCCCAGTCGACGTTCGCCATGTCGTGGAAGAGGGTACACGAAGCGAACGCCGGGCGCTCGGCCGAACGACGGAAGCGGCCGCCCTTCGTGGCGACCGCTGCGAGTCCGTCCTAGAAGTAGGCGTACACGGCGGCGAGGTTGGAGGTCTTGCCGCCGAAGACGGCGTCGACGTAGGTCGCGCTCTCCTCCCCGCCGCCGCCGGGGGCGTACTCGAGGCGTCCGGACGCGCCGATCGTCGCCGCCCTTCCGGTCGAGATCGGCAGAACGCTCCAGGCGACGGCGTCGGTCACGTCCCGCATGGTGCCGTCCTCGAAGACCGCGATCGCGGTGAACTGGACGGGGGCGTGGCCCGGATTGGGACGGCTGACGGGCGAGATCTCGAGCGAGGCGAGGCCCGTGATGGGGGCCGCCACCGTGACGGTCCCCTGGGCGGAGATCGTCCGGCCCGCGTCGTCGACCTGGAAGCTCGCACTCACCGTCGCCGTGCCCGGCGCGACGCCCCGGACCTCGACGTCCTCGCCCGATCCCGCGACGGAGGCCACGCCCTCCGCGTCGGAACTCCAGACCAGCCGGTCGCCCGCCGCGCCGACGCGCAGCGGCACGAGCGCGCCCTGCGCGTCGCGGGCGGTGGCGGTCAGCGTTCCGGTCTCGCCTTGGGCGACGGTGAGCGGCGTCGGCCCGATCGCCAACGTCGTCGCCGTGGAGGCCAGCGCGGCGCGTCCATGGGTCTGCTGGCTCGGCAGGAGGATCGGCGTCTCCGTGCCCCTCGCGAGGACGGTCCCGCCGCCGTTGGGCTGGGAATAGGCGGCGACGGTCACCGTCACCGGCCCCGCCGGGAGGCCCGCGAAAAGGAAGCCGTCCGCCGAGGCCCCGTCGGCGCCCGCCGGGCGGTTGAACGTTCGGGTCGCGACGACCTGATCGCCGACGGCCACCGTCACGACCGCGCTGTTGGCGGTGAGGGGCATGGCGCGCGTGCGGTCGGGCCACTCCACGGTGTACTGGAGCGTCGCCGTGCGGACGATCGGAGCGGTAGGCCCGGTGGGCGTGGAGGGACCGGCAGGCGTGGTGGGAACGCCGGGAGCGACGGAGGCTCTGCCCCCGCCGCCCCCGCCCCCGCCGCAGCCCGCCACGGTTCCGAGGAGGAGGCCGAGCAGGGCGAGGAGCGGAAGCGCGTTCCGGTAGAAAGGCGAGGTCATGCCCTCATTGTCGGCAGGGGCCGGGCCCGCCCTCAGCGCTTTTCCCTTTTAAGGCCGGGGGAACGGTTCAGGCGCGCTTGCGGCGGCGCAGGAACAGCAGCGCGAACGGGACGGCGGCGGCGGGGCCGGGGGTGATCGGCGCCTCGTCGACCCGCACGTTGTCGAACTGGTGCAGGGCGGGCGTCTGGTTCCAGCGCACGGAGACGAGGTTGGAGAAGCCCCAGAACGCGATCGACTGCAGACCGTCGTCGTCGCGCAGGGCGTAGCGCCGGGTCACCTCGGCGCCGTTCGCCTTGACGCCCACGAACGTGACGACCTCGTCCGGCCCGCCCGGCCCCGGGAAGACGTGGGCGAGGTCCATCCGCGCCAGCGTGAACGTGCCGCCGTCGACCCGCTCCATCGTCAGGAAGGCGCCCGCGTCCTGCGAGAAGATCGCGGTCGAGCCGGTATCGTTCCCCCCGATGTAGAGGGGCGCCGAGGGCTCCCAGGACGTCAGTTCGTCTCCCGAGAACACGAAGCCCCCCGACTCCAACGAGCCGCCGTAGGTTCGGCAGTAGCCGTAGTCGTCGACGGGAACCACGTCCTCGAAGTCGATGAGGGCTCCGTGCGCGGCGCCCGCGAGGGCGGTCAGGACGGCGAGCGAGGCGAGGCGGGGAAGGAGGGGAGTCATGCGGGTCCAGGACAGGGCGACGATGGCCGCGAAGAGTCTACAATCCTGGCGAAGGTACCAGCGTCGCCGAATCCTTTAGCTTGCGCCAATAAGAACAATCTCACACGTCCTGCACGGCCTAAAGGAGTCGCACCGACTCGTCGAAGCCTCGTTTCGGACTAGAAATCCATCAGCTTCATTCAATCTGGACGCAAAGGTCGAGTTTCCGGGCGTACTCTTAACCGCGTTCGGAAAATCCTATGGCTCTCTCCCTCTCCGCGCCGCGCCACCCAGGTCTGAAGCTCGCCGCCCTGGCAGGCGGACTCCTCGTGCTCCTCGTGATGGTCTGGCAGGCCGTCGCGATGGCGGGCGCGCCCGATCCTGGCGCTCACGGCCTGAGCCGCAGCGCCGTCGCCCTCAGCAGCGGCGTCCTCGTCTTTCGCGAGGGGTTGGAGGCGGTGCTCGTGCTCGCCGCCTTGACCGCCGGGCTCGCGCGCGACAAGAAAGGTTATGGGACGCCTGTGGCCGCCGGAGTCGGAACCGCCCTCGCCGCGACCGTCGTCACCTGGTTCGTGGCGGTCGCCTTGATCGCCCGCGTCAACGCCCCGGAGTACGCGGTCCAAGCGGGGACCGGTCTTCTCGCCATCGTGGTCCTGCTCGTAGTGATGAACTGGTTTTTCCACAAGCTCTACTGGACGGGCTGGATCGGCCACCACACCAAGCGTCGCAAGGAGCTCTTCGCGCAGTCCGACGCCTCGCCGGCGCGCGTCTTCTGGGGCCTCGCGCTCCTGGGTTTCACCGCCGTGTACCGTGAGGGCTTCGAGATCGTGCTGTTCCTCCAGGACCTGAGGCTGAAGGCGGGCGCGCCCGTCGTGCTCGGCGGCGTGTCGGTCGGCCTGATCCTCACCGCCATCGTCGCCGCCCTGACTTTCGCCGCCCATCGCAAACTTCCCTACAAGCGGATGCTCGTCGCTACCGGCGGCCTTCTCGCCGTCGTCTTGGTCGTGATGGTAGGCGAGAGCGCGCAGGAGATGCAGCAGGCGGGCTGGATCGGCGCCCACGCCGTCCCCCTCGCGATCCCCGACTGGATGGGCGTCTGGCTCGCCGCTTTCCCGAACGTCGAGGGCCTCGCCGCCCAGGCCCTCGCGCTCGCGGTCGTCGTCGGCTCCTACGCCTGGGTGCGTGGCCGCGTCCCGAAGGGCGGCGGGGCGGCCCGCGCCGTGTAGGACGGGCCCTCTCTCCGCTCTGAGAGAGGGCCCGGGGTGAGGGATGGGCGAAGCCCGCGCGAGGACGGGAACACATTGACGAACCACGCCGAAGGCTCCGAAGAAAGGACGTGCGAAGCCACGGAAGAGGCTGCGTTCCGCGTTACGATGGCTTACCGAAGGGCCCTTTGGACCGTCGTCCTTCTGAACGCGGGTTTCGGAGCGGTCGAGATCGGAGCGGGATTCCTGGCGCGCTCACAATCGCTCAAGGCCGATGCCCTGGACTTCGTAGGCGACGGCGTGATCACGGGCATCGGGCTGTTGGTCGCGAACTCGGGAGCGAAGATCCGTGCAAGGTCCGCGCTAGGCCAGGGTCTCTTCCTTGGAACCCTCGGCTTCGGCGTTCTCGCCTCGACGCTGTATCGACTCCTGTTCATCGCGCGACCGGAGGCGGATGTCATGGGGGCGGTGGGGTTGGTCGCCCTTCTCGTCAATCTCGCGGCAGCGGCGGTTCTCATTCCGCATCGGAACGGAGACGCCGGCGTAAGGGCCGTGTGGCTGTTCTCTCGAAACGACGCGATCGGCAATCTCGTCGTGGTCGTCGCGGCTGGACTCGTGTCCCTTACAAAGGCGCCTTGGCCCGATTTGGCGGCGGCGGGTGTGGTCGCCTCCCTCTTCCTGTCTTCGTCTTGGGGCATCGTGAAGGATGCTCGGAAAGAGTTGAGGCGACTCTAGAACGATACGCGATTCGCCGAGCGTATCGCTGCCTTCGCGAGTGCGTCGCGCTTGCGGCTTAAGTGACGCCGACCAATCACGACTTTTTGGTCAATATCGTCCGTTCGTCAGGCCCTGCCCCTGAGCTTCGAGGGACGCGCGCTAACCTCTCTTCTGGTCCGGTCGAAAGCCATGAACCACGAAGCCCAGGAAACCCTCGCCCACACCGCAGCGGCCACGTCAAGATGTGCCTTACCGGCTGCGTCCACGTCACCTTCGGCCAGGCCACGCTCCACTTCGCGAGCGCGGACGAGTTCGAGGCGATCGCCCATGCGGTCGCCCTGGTGGCGGACGCGCGGGCGGAGGACGAGGCGTTCGACCTCCACCACGGCTGGCTCTCCATGAGCCTGACGCTCCACGGGTCGAGCGAGTTCACCGCCCTGGTGTTCGAGGCGATCGCGAACCTCGCCAGGGCTCGGGGCGGCGGCGAGCCTACCGACGAGCTCGCGCAGTCCCGGACTCGTCGTGCGAGCGAGGCGTCGGGACCGTCAGCGCCCGCCCGAGGGCCGCTTTCCACGCGTCCGAGGGGAGCCCGGAAAGATCGAGGATCCACGGCCCGCGCGCGGGGCTCGGCGCCGCCAGCGCCTGGCGGAAAAGGAAGAGGAGCTGCGGCACGACGTCCGGGCTCGTCGACCCTAGGGGCATGGTCTGCCGGTAGGGGGCGTTCTCCGGGAGGCCCCCCGAAGGGAGCGGCCCCGCCCCTCCCCACGGCGTGAAGACGGTGGTGGGAAGGGGATTGGAGGGGTCGTAAGGGTGCGGGACCTCGACCTCGGTCGAAACCTCGCGGGGAAGGGCGTCGAGCAGCCGGCGCAGGGCCGCGACGTTCGTCTTCCGGCGCGCCTCGTCCCAGCGGGGAAGCGTCGTCTTCGCGCGGGCGAAGAGTTCCGGCGAGACGCCCGGCGAGGAGCGGGCCTGCAGGTTCGGGTCGGGGAAGAAGCTGGGCCGAAGATCGACCGATCCCATCAGCGCGCTCCAGCCCAGATCGATCGGGTCCACGCCCTCCCGCCGAAGGTGCGCGAGACGCTGGCCTTCGGTGTAGCCGAACGCGGTGGCGGCGACGCGGCGCGGGGGAAAGGTCGAGGGGAATCCGTCCGGGCGCGGCCCGTCGTAGCCCGGCGGCGCGGTCTCCACCAGCACGACCCCCTTGAGGCCGGGAGTGCGGGCGAGCTTCGCGAGGCGGGCGACGTGGGCGGGCCACTCGGGCGCGTCGGGGGCGATCGTCTCCTCGATGACGCGCCTCGGAAAGAGCGGGCGTCCCAGGTAGTCCATCGTCTGCGCCGAGCGCTTGAGGCGCCGTTCGAAGTCGACGGCCCGGTCGCCCAGGATCGTCCGGTCGGCCCCGCCCGGCGGAACGGCGCTCCGCCACGCCCAAGGCCGGAGGACCAGCCGCACCGCCAGCCCGGACGCCAGGGCCGGGGCCAGCGCTTCCGGGCTCTGGGTCTCCAGCCAGATCTCGCGGAACCCGTACGACCGGGCCAAGGCGGCGGCGGCGGACGCCTCCGGGGCGGCGTCGGCGCGGAACAGGATCGGCCCGTCGGGATTCTCCCGCTCACGGTCGAAAGGCGCGGACCCCTCCTTCAGGCCCGGAAACTCGAAAGGCGGGGCCTCGCGGTCGAAACCCGCCGCGTCGCCGAGGCCGCCGTATTCCGGCTCTAACCGCCGCCCGTCGGGCAGGACGAACCGGTAGGTGAACGAGCTGCCGACGGTGACCGCGTCGGGACGGATCCCGCGCGAAGGATCCGCCTTCGCGAAGGCGGCGACGAACGCCCGCAGGTTCGGCGTGAGGGCTCCGATCGGAAGGGTCGAGGCCCGCCAGACGTTCGGGTGGGCCGCCATCCCGCCGCGCATCCGTTCGTCGGGCGCGGCGGGGTCGTCCGCCGCGTAGCCCAGGCCGCTCAAGGCCCCGCGCGTCTTGAGGGCCTCCCGCCACGCCTCCTGACGGCGTTCGATCCCGCCGCGCACCCCCTCCTCCCAGGCGTTCACCAGGAGCTGGCGGGCGCCCCGCCCCAGCGTGTCGGAGGTCAGCAGGTACGCGGAGCCGACCCGGCGGTAGGTTCCGCCGACGGCGAGCGCGAGGGCGTCGAGCAGGTCGCCCCCGTTCGCCGTGCCCGCCCCGTAAAGGACGGGCAGGTCTCGGACGGCCGCGTCGGCGAGGATCTCGGTCCCCCCACCGCGTCCGACCGCCGCGAGGATCGAGCCGATCGTCGCCTTCGGCCCGACCGCGACGGGGGCGGCGAAGCGCCGCGTGTCGAGCGCGCCGCGCTTGGGCCGGTTCTCCGCCGTCCGCCGGATCGCCGCGCCGAACGCGGCGTCGGACTTCTGGTCGTCGTCGCCGCGTCGAACCCGCTCGAGGTCCGTTCCGGGAGTGAAGCGGGCGTAGAGGCTCGTCGGCAGGGTTTCCGAGGAGTTCGGGTCGTTGGGATCGATCAGGCCCAGGTCCAGCTTGCGCACGACCTGGACGCGCACCTTGCGAAGATCGTCGCCCTCCACCGTGCCCTCGTCAGCGGAACTTAGGCCCTCCGCCGCGACCCGCACCGCGCGCCAGCGCAACGGCTTCGGAAGGAGGGAGGCGAACACCTTGCGCGACTCGCCCTCCAGGTCGTCGATCGTGAGTCCCGGCGAGGCCGCCCGCCGGATCTGGGCCGGGGTCAGCGTCGTGAGGAGGTAGAGCAGCTTCGCCTCGCGCGGCAGGCCGTCGTAGAGGTCGGGCGGCTGCGCCAGATCGTCGTCGAAGGCCGCGATCGTCGCGGGCACGACCGCGCGGAGGCTTCCCACCTGGACCGCCTTGCGGTTGAAGGCGGCGAGCCCGTTCGCCCCCTTCGCGGCGAGGACGCGCTCAGGATCGACCACGAGGGCCGCCCGCTCGGGCGACGTCCGGAGAAGCGCCGCGAGGGTCGGCGCGTCCGACGAGGCTTGAAACGCGAGCAACGATCCCAACGCGGCGGCGATCACGCGGCCATTGTATACGGTTTTGTCGAGCCACCCCTCCTTTCGGGTGGAGGGGAAGAGGTGGGGTGGAGCGCCGTCGTCGTGAACCTCTCGCTCGATGACGGCGCTCGGAAGCTCTCTAAGATTCGGGCCATGGGTCGGTTTGGATCAGCGCTCTGGATGGGGATGACTGATCGTGTACCTTCCCGCTTCGAGCCATGCGCTCGGCCCGTATCCTAGCCGCGCCGACTCCTCCGCCACGATCGGCAGGAAGCCGGGCTTGGCCTCCGACGGATCGGGAGCGACGTCGGTGAACTCCGAGCGCGTTCCGTCGCGGCGCACCAGGCAGGCGCTCAACGCGCCCCCCAAGGGGTCTTTGTGGTAGTCCGCGAACTCGACCCGCGCGTCGAGGGCGGATCGTTGCGCCGGGGTGAGGCGGCGAGCCCGAATCCTTGCGCCGTTCGTCCCGAGGAAGAGCCGCAGCGTCCCCGCCCCACGCGTGGGCGCCTTCAGGCTCTCGGGTTGGTCCAGGGGGAGAAACCAGACGTTTTCCGCTCGTGCGCCGATCATGCGCTGGAAGACGAGGAAGCAAGGCCCTCCCGCGCTCGGGTGCGCGAAGACGTAGCGGCGCGAGGAGACGCCTAAGGGATAGAGGGCTTCGCAGAACTGAGCCTCCAGCATCGAGAAGAGGCGGTCGTACCCTTTGAACCGAGGCGACTGGACGAGCCGCGAGTCCAGGGAGGCGCGCTCGCGCGCCAGTCTTCCAAGTCGGACGTCCCGGTCCGGTCTCCCCACCCCGCCTTTGAGCGAGCCGAGCGGAGCCGTCAGCAGAGAGAGGAGGAGGGCGGACACACCATGATGACGTTCGATCGCGGGCAGGGTTGCGCACGACTCGAAGCCAGCCTGTCTCGAATGGGTAGCGGGTGAAACCAGACTGACCGAGTACAGAGATTCGTCGTCTAGAACCTGTGTGGACCGATGGATGAGATGCGATTTACGCGGCGCTCGGCGTCCCTTCCGAAGCCAGGGTGAAGAAGAAGGTCGACCCGTCGTCCGGTTCGCTCTCGGCCCACACGCGCCCGCCGTGGGTCTCGACGATCCGCTTGACGTTCGCGAGCCCGATGCCCGTGCCGGGGAGCTCGTCGGATTAACGACGGCGCGATATTACGGCGAAAAAGGCGATGTTCAGAGCCCCCGCCGACCGGGTGAGGGAAGCCGCAAGAATGGCCTATCCTCTTCTCATGACTCCCGCGCCGATGCCGACCCTCACGACGCCCCGGCTCCGCCTGCGGGCGTGGCGCGCAGGCGACCTGGAGCCGTTCGCCCGGCTGAACGCCGACCCGACGGTGATGGAGCTCATGGGGAGAACGATGGACCGGGCGGCGAGCGACGCGGTGGCGGCGCGCATCCAGGACCGCTTCCGGGAGGATGGCCACGGCCTCTGGGCGGTCGAGGTTCCAGGCGAGGAGCCGTTCGTCGGGGCGGTCGGCCTCGCCACCCCGCGCTTCGAGGCGCCGTTCCTGCCCGCCGTCGAGATCGGCTGGCGCCTCGCGGCGGCGCACTGGGGCAAAGGCTACGCGACGGAAGCGGCGCGGGCGGCCCTCGCGTACGGCTTCGACGTTCTCGGACTGAGGGAGATCGTCTCGTTCACCGTCCCCGCGAACGTCCGCTCGCGCGCCGTCATGGCCCGCCTCGGCATGGCCCACGACCCGGACGGCGACTTCGACCATCCGCTCCTCCCCGAGGGCCATCCTCTCCGGCGCCACGTCCTCTATCGCCGGTCGATCTAAGGCTTGTCGCCCACATGGGCGACTCACCGATACGCCTCGCTAAGCGTAGGGAAAAGGGCGACGGCGGTGTGCGCGACTCCCAAGGGGGAAGCCCGACCGCCCAAAGCACGGTTCCGGCTAAGGAACCGGAACGAGGCCCGCCGCCAGAGCGGGAGAAACGGATACACGGATCGATGCCCGAGCCTGCGAGGACCAGTCTCGGGCCTTTTTGCGCCTTTCGCGAGGCGGAAAAAGGCCCGTCCGCGTGCTTCGCGCGGACGGGCGATGCAGCGCCACTTGGGTTTCTTCGAACCCACGGCGATCCCATTCGAGGACGCCTTATGATACGACAAGCGCCGACAGGCGCCGAAGAAAAGCGCCCCTGCATGTCGGTCTTGGCGCCAAACCGGCAATTGCTGTATAGGAGAGATTCGGAATAACTCCGATTCGTACCAAGCGCGGCCTGCGCCGCGCCCGGATCGATCGGGGAGGGCGCGGCCTCGCCGACGGCGCCGACGAGGATGCGGTCGATCGGGATCCGCGTAAAACGCGAAGCGTTTGGAGTCGGAGCGAAGCCTTCGGAGAGCGTCACGCCTTCCGAACGCTTCGCCTGCGGCGTTGGGGGGTCTGCGTCTAGACGATCTTCTTGACGAAGAACGTCCCGGCCAGGAACATCACCAGCGCGACGACGAGGAACAGCACGAACAGGATCTGCGCCACGCCGACCGCCGCGCCCGCGACCCCGGTGAACCCGACGGCGCCCGCCACGAGTCCGACGACGAGAAAGATCAAGGCCCACTTCAGCATGGGTCTACGACAGACGGACCGAGGGAAAGGTTTCGGGAAGCTCTGAAGGCGATGCGCTCACCCTCGGTCTCATCCCGACGCCCCGGCTGCCGGTCGGACTCATGCCTGCCGATCGCATGAACGGCGGATCGGGAGGAAGGTGAGGCGGAAACCGCTCAGATCTGCGCGAGCCGGTCGAGATAGGCGCGCAGAACGTCCCGCTCGAGCACGACGCGCATCGTCTTGCCCTCGCGGAGGATCGCCACCAAGCCCGCCGTCTCAAGCTCCTTGATGTGGTGCGACATCGTGCCCGCCGAGATCGGATGGGCCTCTTGGATGACGCTGCAGGGGCAGGGTTCGGGATAGGCGCCGACGTCCCGGAGGATCTGGACGCGTCGCGGCTCGGCGAGAGCGCGTCCGATCCGCTCGAACTGCCGGTCGGTCAGTCCGTCGCCCTTCTGCTCGCCCATAGCGTTAAAGGTACGTCGTGCGAGGCCCGAATGTCCAGTCGTCCCGGCGGGCTTGACAAGAACGGTTCGACGATTCTATAATTATCAAAACGTCGAAGTGAAAAGGCTTCGCGTTGAGGATTCCAGATGAACCGATTCAGAGGAAAGGTCGCCGTGGTCACCGGCGGAAGCACGGGCATTGGGCTCGCGATCGCCAAGGCGATCGCCGGGGAAGGGGGCCACGTCTATATCACCGGGCGCCGCCAGGCGGAACTCGACAAGGCGAAGGCCGAGATCGGCGAGGGCGTCTCGGTCGTGCGGGGCGACGTCGCGAGCCTGGAGGACCTTGATCGCCTGTTCGCCACCGTCGGGGAGGCGAAGGGGCGCGTGGACGTGCTCGTCGCGAACGCGGGCGTGGTCGAGCACGCCTCGGTCGACGAGGCCACGCCCGAGCGCTACGACCGGATGTTCGACGTGAACGCGCGGGGCGTGTTCTTCACCGTCCAGAAGGCGCTCGCGCTCATGGGCGAGGGAGGCTCGATCGTGGTCGTCTCCTCGGCCCTGCACAGCATGGCCGTGCCCGGCGACAGCGTCTACTGTGCGACCAAGGCCGCGGTGCGATCGTTCACCAAGACCTGGGCGATGGAGCTGAAAGGCCGTGGCATCCGCGTGAACACGCTCAGCCCCGGCGCCACCGACACGCCCATCATCGACCTGCAGTTCCCGGTCGAAGCGGAGGCGGAGAAGGCGAGGGTCGCCATGGCGGCGCTGACGCCGATCGGGCGGTTGGGACGTCCCGAGGAGCTCGCCGCCGCCGCTTTGTACCTCGCCTCCGACGACAGCCGCTTCACCACCGGAGCCGATCTGGTCGTCGACGGCGGTCTCCAGCTCAAGTAGGAAGGGGCCGGAATCGGGCGGCGCCGATCTAGACTTGGGGGCGAGGTCGGTCGGTCAGGATGGCGCTCGCGACCAGCCCGAGAAGACGCGCCTCCCGGGGCGCGAACGCGGGCTGGCCGACCATCCAGGCGAGCCCCGACATCAGGGCGAAAAGGTCTTCCCCGTCCATATCGGGGCGCGCCGTCCCTTCGGTCTGGGCGCGGAGCAACAGCCGCGCCCCCGAGGCGTGGACCGCGAGGCACGGCGCGTAGAGCGCCGACTCCGGGTCGTCGTGGGCGCTCGCCATCAGGGCGACGACGCCCCGGTAGCTGTGGGTGAACGCGACCCCCTCGCGAAACCAGGCGGCGAGCGCCTCGCCGGGCGGACGCGACGCCTCGAGCTCGCCCGCCCGGCGCGTCAGCTCCTCCAGCTTCGGACGCAGCAGGGCCTCGAACAGGGCTTCCTGGGTAGGGAAGTGGCGGAACAGCGTGGCGAGGCCGACGTCGGCCCGGCGGGCGATCTCCCGCATCGAGGTGTCGACCCCGTGCTCGGTGACGACCTCGCGCGCGACCGCGAGAAGGTGATCGTAGTTTTTTCGGGCGTCGGCTCGCATCCCCTTGACAAACGGATCACTGATCCACATATACTGGAACCGTAAGCGGATCAGTGCTCCACAAGAGTACCACCCCGCCCGAAAGGAACACCGACATGAACCGACTCCATGGAAAGACCGCCGTCGTCACGGGCGGCGCGACGGGCATCGGACTCGCGGCGGCGAAGCGCTTCGTCGAGGAAGGCGCCGTCGTCTTCGTCTTCGGCCGCCGGCAGGAGGCGCTGGACGCCGCCCTCGCCGAACTCGGCCCCAACGCCCGCGCGGTGCGGGGCTCCGTCTCCGACGAGGCCGACCTCGACCGGCTCTACGCGGCGGTCGAGACCGAGCGCGGAAGCCTCGACGTCGTCTTCGCCAACGCCGGGGCGGGAAGCCCGCTCCCCCTGGGCGGGATCACCGCCGCGCACATCGACGAGACCTTCGACACCAACGTGAAAGGAACGATCTTCACCGTCCAGAAGGCCCTGCCGCTGATGCGCGAGGGCGGCTCGATCATCCTGACCGGCTCGAGCGCCGGAACCACGGGCGCCCCGGCGTTCAGCGCCTACGGCGCGAGCAAGGCGGCGGTGCGCAACCTCGCGAAGACCTGGGCGGAGGAGCTGAAGGGAACCGGCATCCGGGTCAACGTGCTCTCGCCCGGACCGACCGCGACCGAGCTCGCGAAGGCGGCGCTGGGCGAGGAGGGCCAGAAGGCCTTCGCCGCGATGAACCCGCTCCAGCGCATGGCCGATCCGGCGGAGATCGGGGCGGTCGCCGCCTTCCTCGCGTCGTCCGACAGCAGCTTCATGACCGCCAGCGAGGTCGCCGTCGACGGCGGCCTCGCGCAGATCTGACCCCTGTTCCTTCTCGTCCGGGCGGGAACGGCCGGACGAGAAGACGGATCAGTCGTTGTTCACCTCGTAGGTCTTGCTCACGCCGAACAGGCTGCCGGTCACGGTGGAGATCTGGGGACCGTTCCCCTGGAAGCTGAAGAGGCCGCCGGCGGTGATCGTGCCCGGCGCGGTCGCGGACCACGCGGTGAGGCCCGTCACGTCGCGGGTCTGGCCGTTGGCGTAGATCCCGGTCGCGACGAACTGTCCGCCCGTGCTGGAACTCTCGGCCGCGAGGAGGAGGGACTGGAGGGCGGCCACGGAGACCGATGTGGTCGCGGTCTTCGTCGTGCCCGCGTCGTCCACGACCATGCTGACCGTCAGGTTGGCGGTTCCGGGGGCGACGGCGGTCAAGGAGCCGTACGGGCTGACGGCGACCTTGTCCGAAGCGTCGGAGATCCAGCGCAGCTTCTCGCGGTACACCGTGTCGAGCAGGACGACCGCGCCCGCGGCGTCGCGCGCCGTGACGTCCGACACGTAAGAGGTGTCGCCCGGCGTGAAGTCGCTCGCGATCGGGGCGATCGAGAGCGTCGCCACCGTCGAGGCCATCGTGGCGTGGTCCTCGACGATCTGGCCCTTGACCAGCGTCTCGGTCGAGACGCCCTTGGCCTGGGCGACGCCCGTGCCGTCCGTCTCGGGATACGCGGTCAGGGACACCGTCGCCTCGCCCGCCGGCAGGCGCTGGAAGAGGATCTCGCTCGATCCGCCGCTCGGAAGGGGCGACCGGGCTCCCAGCCGGCTGAACAGGGCGCGGGCGACCTCCTTGCCCTTCACCGTCACGATCGCGACGACGCTGTTCGACGCGTTCGGCACCATCCGGCCGGGAGCGGGCCAAGCCATCTTCATCCGCAGGGCGGCCGTGTTCGACGGGGAAGAGCCGCCGTCGCCGCCGCAGCCCGCGAGGGCTCCCAGAACGGCGACGCACGAGAGGAGGCCGAAACGGCCTTTGAGCGTAAGCATCGAAGGGGTTCTCGGAGAACCCCGTACGATTCTCCAGGGGCTTTCCCAACCGAGGCGGCTCCCGCCGGAAGTAAGCTTTCCGCGTGGCCAAGCTGTCGCTCTGCATGATCGTCCGCGACGAGGGCGAACTCCTCGGGCGGGCGATCCGCTCGTTCGAGGGCGTCGCGGACGAGGTCGTGGTCGTGGACACGGGATCGAAGGACGACACGGTCGCCGTCGCGCGGGACCACGGGGCGCGCGTCGTCCACCATCCGTGGGCGGACGACTTCAGCGCGGCGCGCAACGCGGGCTTCGACGCCTGCGCGAGCGAATGGATCTTCGCCCTCGACGCGGACGAGTTTCTCCTTCCGGAAAGCCGCGCGGAGGTCCGAAAGCGGGTCGAGACGGGCGGGGCGCAGGGCTACACGGTCTTCCGGCGCGACGTCACGCCGGGCGGCGTCTCCGAGATGCGGTTCTTCCGGCTCGGTCGGCGCGACTCGGGACGGCGGCTGGTGGGCCGCATCCACGAGCGCTTCGAGCCGCCGTGGAGCCACGTCGAGAACAGCGAGATCCGCATCCAGCACGAAGGCTACGTGGCCAGGCGGAACGAGGCGCGCCTGCGCCGCAACGTCCGCCTTCTCGAGATGGAGCTTGGCGATCGTCCGGGCCAGGCGTACTATCTCGCCGATCTCGCGCACGCCTACTGGCTGCTCGGAGATCCCCGCTGGCCCGACGTCCTCGGCGCGGCGGTCGGCGCGCTCGACCTCGACGCCCCGCGCGCGCCGGTCTCGCTCGCCCTCGCCCTCATCGAGATCGTCCTCTCCGCGCCCGAAGGCGCGCTTCCGCCCGGCATCGACTCCGCGCGGGCCGAGGCGCTGGCCGAGCGCTGGTATCCCCGGTCGGTGCCCCTTCTCGCGCACCGGGCCCGGCTCGCCTTCGGGCGCGGCGACCTGGCGGGGGCGGTCGAGCTCGGCGAGCGGGCGCTGCGCCTCTGGGAAACGGCGGCGTACGACCGGACGATCAGCTTCGACCCTTCGGTGGTCGGCGCCGAGTTCCGGCTCAATCTGGGCGTCGCCCTGGCGAACGTCGGTCGGCTGCGCGAATCGCTCGCCCGCTTCGAGGAGGCGGCGCAGGACCCCCGCTTCGCCGAGGTCGCGCGCGCGAACGCGGCGGCGATCCAAGGGATGATGGAGTAGAGCGCCCTCTCGTGGCGCGCGGACCGGATCGCTCCGGACCGCCGGACGACCGTTGCCCTTCCGGCCGCGATACGCTTCCGAAAAGGGTTTCGCCCCGCGCGCGACAAGCCGCGCGGCGACTCGTCGCGCCTGATACGTACCAAAATGAGAAAAAGGTGAATTCTTGCGGTTCAGCGCGCAATAGTCATGGGGCGGGTCGCACACTGGACCGTCCCATGAACTCTATCGATGCGAAAATCGGCGCCGTCGCCGTCGTCCTCGTCTCCACCTGGAGCACCGCCCACGCCGACGACTTTCGGGTGACGATCCAGACCACGACCGCCCTCTCGAACGTCCAGGTCTACAACGATCGCCTTCCGAGCATTCTCCAGCCCAAGGACACGCCGTCGCTCTCCGCCAATCTCGGGAGCGTCGCGGCAGGCGGCGTCCTGACGACCCTGGTCTCCACCTCCTACGGCACCAGCACGGCGGCCAGCAACGGCGGGAACATCGCCGACTTCAGCGTGCTCGCGACGACCTCGACCTCCGGCGTGGTGGTCGGCGGGGCGACCACCACCTCGAACGTGGACTACGCGTTCCACTTCGGAGGGAGCGGGGTGAGCCAGAGCGCCGCCCGCGACGCGATCGTGGCCGGAAGCCTTCCGGGGGTGCGCCCGCTCTTCGGCAGCAGCGGGCAGTTCGGCAACCGCCTGTTCGCGAGCCAGCAGAACGGAACGGTGACGGGGACGCTGTTCGACTTCGACGCGAACGGCGCCCAAACCCGCATCGGCACCTACACGGTCACGTTCGTGCCCACCGCCGCCGCCGTCCCTGGCCCCGCCGCCGCCCTGCCCTTCGCGCTGATGGCCCTGCGCCGACGAAAGCGGTCCTGACGCGCGGGTGGAGAGGAGGGGCGTCGTGAAGACGCCCCTCCGGCTCTGACGCTTCCACTCTGGACGAAAAGGGTGGAAGCAACCTTGATTCTGATCCTTTCGTCCCTACCGTCGTGGATGAGTTTCAGGTTGCGCGAAAGACGGAGGAGGAGATGAAGGAGACCGTCCGGGAGATGCAGGAAGAGGAGAACCGATTCCGGGACGACGCGCTCCATATCCTGAAGAACATGGAGACCGCGCGGGACCACGCCGCGTCGTTGGACCAAGCGGCCTAGACTCCCCCGGCCCCCGCCGCCTATCGACTCGTTGCGGCATGAAGAGGGGGCGAACTTGAGCGATCGCTCGCTTGACGGATCACGCTCTACAATGGAGCGTCGCCCGAACCGGCGCGCCGATCCCCCATGAGCGACCTTACCGTTCGATTCTTGTCGGTTCCTGAGCTGCGAGAAGTTCGGACGCGGATCGTAAGGGAGCTGGAGCGGTTCCGGGAGCCGATGCTCCACGATCACGTTCGCGTGTACGAACTCCGCGACGGACGGGTTCTCTGGACCCGCGAGAAGCCGGAGATCTATGGCCATTACGGTTCCGTGTGGCCGTCCGAGGACGCGCTCTGGCGGCACATCCACAAGCCTCCCACCGTTCCTGGGCGCAAGAAGGCCCCCACCCTCGCGGCTCTCATCGGGCTCGACGAAGCGGACCTACAGCCCGGTTCGCTCGAGGCGACGCGGGTCGCCCTCGCGGAGGCCCTGAGCGTCCCCGCCGCGTCGCTGGACTACTCTAGAGCCTCGTTCCGTCGGCTCAACGGGGCGACGCGAAGGGAACCGATCGAGGTGTGGTACGAGCCGGAGTGGTTCCGGCCCCTGATCGCGTACTTCGGGGAGGCGGTGCGCCGGGCGGTGGACGGCCGGTGGGCGTTCCAACGGGAACCCCACGGCTTACGGGTCGAGATCGAATCGTCTTCCGCACATCGGATCGACTTCATCGATCGGGCCTATTGGCTGGTCGACGAAGCCCAGTACCCGGACTGGGTCTCGACCTTTGACGAGTGTCTGTCCCACGATCGGCAGGGCATCGATGAGTCTCCGGGCTAGCGATCGAACGACCTCTCGACGGATCTCCAAGCTTTATAGCTTTAACACGTAAAGACATCCATGCTTATGCGCGGTGCGTTCGCGATGGTCGTCTTCTACGATTCGCAAAGCATGGGGTTGCCCAAGGTCTCCCCTTGCTTAAAGCGAGGGGAGACCTTCACTCGGGCAAAGGCAAGGGCGGAACGTGGGGAGTGGTGACGTAGAGCCGCCGACTCTCGGCGTCGCGTCGGACGCGGCAGCCGTGCGCGCGAAGCGCTTCGGTCGCATCGTCCATTTCGGAGTCCTTTTCGAACTCGGCCTCCAGGATCGTGCCCGGCTGGCACCCTTCGATAAAGTCTTTGGCGTACTCGGCGAATCGGTGTTTCAAAGGGACCTCTCCTCTCCCCCTCTACGCCGCTTTACGGCGATTTCCCTCGTGTTCAGAAAAACCGTTCTACCGAAGGACCCTCATCTCCCTTTCGGACGCCGAACGCGGCAGGCCCCGCCCTCGAAGGGGCGCCGACGGCCTTGATCCCGACCCTAGTCCTTCCAGAACTCCATGCAGCGCGTGATGCGCCACTTGCCCGTCTCCCGCGACCACTCGGTCCGGACCGTCCGCTCGTTGGGTCGCGAGGTCTCCGTCTCGAGCATCTCCATGAGGGGAGCCTCCTTCATGATGGCGCGGACCTGATCCTTCGCCTCTTCCTTCTCCTCGTCCGTCAGTGTGGTGATGCGCTTGCCCATGCTTCTCCTTAAGACGATACCGGACGCCCGAGAGATTCCTCCGGCTCGGGGCGGGTTGGAGGGCGGCGAACGCGAAACCGGTCAAAGGTGCGAGGAGGGTTAGGACTCTTTTGCGCCATGTGCCATGTTCGACTCTCAAGCGTGGATCAAGCGTGTAACTTGAGGTCGTTCGAGCCGATGGCATCTTCGGCTCGACAAGGTCCTCGCCCTCATGAAGCTCGTCCGCCACGCCTCGCTCCTCGCCCTCTTCGCCTGCGCCGCCGCCTCCCAGGCCCTGATCGACCAGAGCCAGACGTCGGCGGCGGTCTACATGACCGCGTTCGCCCAGACCGGCCTCGCGCAGTCGTTCCGGCCTTCCGTCGGCACGATCTCGGGGGCCGGGATCCTCCTGTTCACGTCCGGCGACCCGGCCTCGGTGACGATCAGCCTCTACACGGGCCTGCCGAGCGCGGGCGGCGTCCTGCTCGGATCGGGCTCCAGCGGCCCGGCCCTGGGCGGCTCTTGGGTCGACGTCTCGTTCGGCAAGGACGTCTCGCTCGTGCCCGAGTCCACCTACTTCCTCGTGCTCACCTCAGCGGACAACGTCGGCGGGGTCGCGGGCGACACGAGCGACCTCTACAAGCGGGGCGAGACCTACGCGAACGGCGGCTACCAGGAGTATCCGAACTTCGACTACACCTTCCGCACCTTCTATAACCCGAGCGCCGCCGCCGCCGCCGTCCCCGGCCCGATCGCCGCCCTGCCCTTCGCGCTGATGGCCCTGCGCCGACGAAAAGCGGGGAAGTAGCCCGGTTCGCGGTTTGTCGGGGCATGGATCGCCGGTTCGAAAGGGTCGATCGGAGTTAGGGCGGCCCCGACGAGCGAAATCGCCTATCGCCCGGGCGGGCGCGCCCGCTCGACGGCGTCGAGCTGGTTGAGGTAGTACGGGGTGCCGTCCTGCGCCGCGAAGCCCCGCAGGGCCGCCATCAGTTCGGGCTCCGGCTCGCGCCCGAGGGCGATCAGGGCGTGGGCCCGCGTCGCGAGTCCGAAGGGGGCGGCCCCGGAGGCGTAGGCGGGGTAGGCGAAGCGCAGGTGCTCGTCGCCCAGGGCGTCGAGCGCGCTCTCCGCGTCGCCCAGCCTCAGGTGGACCTCCGCGAGGTCGATCCGCCGGAAGTACGCCTCGCCCGGCAGGTCGTCGAGGAGGGTCGCCTCCTCCAAGGCCCGCTCCGCCAGATCGATCCCCCGCGTCTCACCCGCCGTCGCGAGGGCCACCGCGCGGGTGCCCATCGTCCAGGCCCGTTCGGGGGAGCGGGCGAGCGTGGCCGTCTCGTCGGCGAGGGCCCGGAAAAGCCCGAGGGGCGCGGCGTTGGGCCGGAACCGCACGTCCGCCAACACGATGTTGGCGCCGACCGAGCGCGAGTCGGCGTTGGGGTCCGGGGCCATGCGCCGGATGCGGCGCAGCAGGGCGTCGACCTCCCCGAAGCGACGGTGGAAGGCGTACCAGACCGCCCGCTGCACCGTCGCCCGGAGCAGAGCCCGGTCGAGGTCGGGGTCGCGCATCGCGCGCCACCACAGCGAACGCTCGTTCGCGAGCATCGCCGCCTCCCGCAACGGGCCGGGGATGCGCTCGATGTCGTCGTGCACCTTCAGGGGGTCGTCGCCCGCCGCCGACGCGTGCGGGTGGGCGAGCAGGGCCAGGGCCTCCTCGCCCGTCGCCCCGAGGGCGAAGAGGGCGGCGTGCAGGGCCGCCCCCTCGGGAATCCGGCTGCCCGCCTCCCACTGCGCGACCGCGCTCTGCGACACGCCGGTCCGCCGCGCCGCCTCCGCCTGGGTCCAGCCGCCGCGCAGGCGGAACGCCCGCAGGAGCGCGCCGTGGTCGACGGGCGGGCCGTGGGGAGTGTCCATCAGGGCGACCCGGGCGTACGCCTCGTCGTTCCGGGCGAGCAGATCCGCCCGCTCGCGCGGCGTCGCCTCCAAGGATAGGAGCAGCCGGTCGAGGGCGGGGCCGCGCGGCGCGCGGCGTCCGCTTTCCCAGCCTTTGAGCGTCTCGGTCGACGTCTCGCCGCCTGCCGCCGCCGCGTCGCGGGAAAGGCCCCGCGCCTGACGCAGGGCCTTCAGGCGAGCGCCGAGGGCGGGGGCGGGGGCGACGGAGGTCGTCAAAACCGTGATCTTTGTACCCGCGTTTAGAAACCGGTTGGGACGTGGCCGCCGTTTTCACGTTGCCGGGCGTCTCACATGAATCGATATTCATCCGACGCCTTCTGGACGCGGAAAAAGGCCCGGCCGCGTGCTTCGCGAGACCGGGCGGATCGGAGTCGAACGGGTCTCTGACGGACCCAGGAGACGTTCCCGAAGGAGCGCTGTCTCTAGGCGGGGCAAGAGCCGTGCCGATCGCGCCACCCCGCCGGGCAAGGAGGCGACTTACACGAGAAACAGGGTCAATCCTGTAATAAATTCGGGCCTCGGCGAAAATCGGGAACCTTGCCTGTACTCTCTAAAAGGCCGGGGCGAGCGACGGAGCCCCTCCGGCCAAGAGTCCTCGAATGCCCCTCAAATCCTCCATGCTCCGCTCCGTCTCGCTCCTCGGCTTCGCTTCGTGCGCCCTCTCGGCCCACGCAGGCTTCCTCGACGTCACCTCGATCACCGCCGGCGCGAACGGCTCGTTCGCCGGAACCCTGAACGGGATCGGCGTGACCGGGGGCATCGTCGTTCCCGACGCGACCGGGAACGTCACGCTGAACGACGCCGACAACGGCTCGTACGAAGGCTCGACCCTCGACGGCACGTCGCCCCAGTACAGCTACTCGAGCGTGTACGCCGACACCGCGGCGGGCGCCGACCGCCTGGGCTACACCGTCTTCACGAACGGTTTCCGCCTCGCCACGTTCACGATCACCTTCGACCGGGCCGTCGTGAACCCCATCTTCCACGTCGCGAACCTCGACAACGCGGTCTTCGACTTCTCGGCCACCACCGCCGCCCCCAACCTTTCGATCCTGAAGGGGAACGGCGGCGACGGCGACGGCCTGAGCTTGGTGGGCGCCGTCCTGCAGGACGCGAACCCGTCGACCTAATTCGGCGTCGATCCGACGACCGCGCCGCTCACGACCGGCGACCGCTCGGCCTACGGTTCGCTTCTCATTTCGGGCGCCTACACCTCGCTGACCTTCGTGGTGCGCACGAATCCGAACGCGCTCAGTGGCGACGGCGGAAGCTTCAGCCTGAGCGCGGCCCCCGCCGCCTCCCCCGTCCCCGGTCCCGTGGCCGCCCTGCCCTTCGCCCTGATGGCGCTCAAGCGGCGCAAGCGCGCTTAGGCGGACGGATCGCCCCTTCGGTTCCCGCCGCAGGGGTGTCAATTCCGTAATAAATTCGACTCCCGCTGAAAAGCGGGAACCTTGCCTGTACTCTCCTAGCGCCGGGGCGAGCGACATGGCCCGTCCGGCAAGGTCTTCGAACCATGCGAACCTCCATACTCCGCTCCGTCTCGCTCCTCGCCCTCCTGGCAGGCGCCTTCTCCGCCCACGCCGTCGTGGCCTTCTCGCCCACGGGCGTGTTCTCGGGCAACAACGGGGGCTCCTTCTCGTTCGGCTACTCGTTCTCGGTCGCCGGACCGAGCCTGCTCGTCACGTCGCTCGGGTACTTCGATGCCGGACAGGATGGCCTCGTCGACTCACACGACGTGGGAATCTTCACCTCGACCGGGACGCTCCTCGTTCGCGGAACCGTGTCGGCCGGCGTGTCCGACCCGCTCCTCGGATCGTTCCGCTACACCTCCACCCTCTCCGGATCGCGCCTGCTCGCCGCCGGGGACTACGTGATCGCCGGGGTCTCGCCCGGGAGCGGGGACGACTACGGGCTTTTCAGCGGTTCGCAGGGAGCCGCCGCAGGCCTGACCTACGGTAGCCCGCAGTTCACGGGGTCGACGGTCCTCGCGTTCCCGGACCAGGGCGACGGCGGCTCCTTTGGCGGCTACTTCGGCCCGAACTTCACCTTCGAGAGCGCGCCTGCCGTCCCCGGCCCCGTGGCCGCCCTGCCGTTCGCGCTCATGGCCCTGCGCCGCCGCAAGAAGGCGTAACCTCCCACTTTAGACCCTACGAGGGCCGCGCTTCCCGAGAGGAGGCGCGGTCCTCTTCGTTTCCAAGCCCCCTCCCTCCTCCCTCGCATTCGTCGGGGTCGGTGTAGCGGGTTCCTGCGGGTTCCTCGTCAAGATCGGAACGGTCACGAGATATACGCGGAATGTGAACAGGCACGGCCCGAAGAGGTCCGCACAATAGGCGCGGCATTGCCGACTACCATGCGTATCCTTCGCTCCGTCTCGCTCCTCCTCCTCGCCTCGTGCGCCCTCGCGTCCGAGGCCGCCGTGCGCTACACGTTCGCCAGCCCCGCCTCCGCTTTCTCGCTCACCACGGGTTCGCCGATCACGACCACGACGACCTTTGCGGCGAGCGCCCTCGACTCCTCGACCGGCCTCGGTACGCTCGGCTCGGTGACCTTCAATCCCGACGTCCTCGGTCTGGGGTTCGTTGCGTCCCTCCAGGTGCACAGCAACTCCTTCGGCGCTCCCGCCAGCGATATCTACTTCTTCAACGTGGGCACCTTCACGACCTACGGAACCTACTCTCCGCGCGGGAGCGTTGACGCCGTCCTGACCGTGACGAACCTCGCCCCGAACGTGACCTCCGCCGTCCCTGGCCCCATGGCCGCCCTGCCGTTCGCCCTCATGGCGATCAAGCGGCGCAAGCGGGCTTAGGCGGTCGGATCGCCCCTTCGGTTCCCACCATAGGGGTGTCAATTCCGTAATAATTTCGGCCCTTCGCGAAAACCGGAGGGAAGGGCTGTACTCTTCTCTTTGTCGGAGCGCGCGATGTGGCCCGCCCGCCGAGTCCTCGAACCATGCGAATTTCCATGCTCCGCTCCGTCTCGCTCCTCGCCCTCGCATCGTGCGCTTTGTCCGCCCACGCCGTCGTTATCGACTTCGAGTCGACCGCGAACGGTACCGCGACGGCCTTCTCGTCCACCGTGGACGGACTCACCGCGTCCTTCTCGGCCGCGACGCCCGGCGGCGTGCCGTCCGACGGGTTCTCCGTCCAGAATTCCTTCTTCTCCACGCTCACCGGACACGTCCTAGCCTCGGGCTCGGGCTCTGACCTGACGCTGACGATCGGCTTTAGCCAAGCTCTCGACGGCGTGTCGCTCACGTTCGCGACGCAGGCTTCCGGTCCCCTCTCGCTGATCGCGTACCTGGGCGGGACGCAGGTGGGAACCGCGTCCGCCACCGGAGCCATCCCCTCGGGGAGAAGCTTTCCCGAAGGAACGCTCTCGTTCTCCAGAATCGCTTTCGACCGCGTCGTGCTGAAGACGACCCAGGACGCCTTCGCGATCGACAACGTCGACGCCAGCCCGATCGCGACCGCCGTCCCCGGTCCCGTGGCCGCCCTCCCGTTCGCCCTCCTCGCCCTTAAGCGGCGCAAGCGGGCGTAAAGACCAACCGATTTTCCGGCCCGTGGCCGGGAAACAGTCCCACCGCCAGAGTGGGAACGACAGAAGCAAAGGATCTCTGATTCCCGGACGCGCTCAGTGTTTGCGCGGCCGGGACTTTTTTCGTCCGAAGGCCACCTTCGTAGCGTTGGCTGCTTCGAATTGTCCAAGAATCAGCCGCGCCGCATCGCGTCGAGCTCCCGCTCGACGCTCGCCAGGCGGTCCTGGTAGTAGGGGGTGCCGTCGGTCGCGGTGAAGCTCCGGATGGCGGCGAGCAGATCGGGATCGGGCTCGCGGCCCAGGGCGATCGTCGCCCGCGCGCGGACGGCGAGCCCCTGCGGGTTTCGACCGCCCTGCCAGAGAAGGCGGTCCACGCCGTCGGGACCGTCGCCCAGAGCCTCAAGGGCCCGGTCGGGCTCGCCGAGGCGCAGGTGGACCTCCGCCAGATCGACCGTCCGGTTCTGCGATTCGATCATCGGGTTGGCGGTTCGGAGGCTCTCCTCCAGCGCCTGCCGGGCGATCGCCACCGACCGTCGCTCCCCCATCGCCGCGAGTCCGACGGCCTGGCTGCCCTGCGCCCAAGCCCGGAACTCCGTCTCGTTCAGCTCGGACTGGAGGCCGTCGAGCCGACGGGCGAGCCCCGAGGGCGAGGCGTGCGGACGGTAGCGCACGTCGGCGAACACGATCGCAAGCCCGCTCGGACGCCCGTTCTTGCGGATGTCGGGGGCCATCGCGCGAATGCGGCGCCCCAGGGCCACGACCTCGTCGAACCGGCGCATAAAGACGTACCAGGTCCCCCGCTGGACCATCGCCTCAAGCAGGGGGACCTCCCAACCGGGTTCCCGCGCCGCGCGCCACCAGAGATCGCGCTCGTTCGCCAGGAGGAAGGGCTCGCGCAGGACGCCCGGGATCTGCTGGATCGAGTTTCGGACGAGGTGCGGATCCTCTTGGACGGCTTCCGGACGGTGCGGGCTGGCGAGCGCCGCCGCGACCTCCTCGGCGTTCGCCCCGAGAGCGAAGAGCGCCTGGTGGAGCGAGGGCCCCTCCAGGCTTCGCAGCCCCGATTCCCAGTGGGCGACCGCCCCCTGGGTGACGTCGAGCGCGCGCGCCGCCTCGGTCTGCGTCCAGCCCCGGCGCAGCCGGAAGGCCCGCAGCACGGCGCCGAGTTCCAGGGGCGGCCCGGCGGGATGGTCCGCCAGCGCGAGGCGCGCGTGGGCGGGATCGGCGAGGGCGATCAGCTCCGCCCGCTGGCGATCGCTCGCCTCGAGGGCGTCGAGGAGGCGGACCAGGGCGGGGCCGCGCGGCGTCCGGCTTCCCGTTTCCCACGCCTTGATCGTCCCCGCGCCGACGCCCGCGAGTCGCTCCGTCGCGGCGCGCGGCAGGCCCCTCGACTCGCGAAGTTCGCGCAACCGGAGGCCGAGGGCGGGTTCGAGGGCGGGGCGCATACCGAGAGGGAAGCCGGACCGGCGTCCAGTCGAGTGTAGTACTTTTCTATCACCGGAAGGGTTGGCGAGGCGTTAAGGATTTCGCAAGGGAGACAGATTCGTAATATTTTTCGGTTCGGCGGAAAACCGGGAACCCGGCGTGTAGCCTTCTCTTCGCCGGGGCGCGCGACGTGGCCCGCCCCGACGAAGGTTCTCGAATGAAGACTTCCATGCTCCGCGCCGTCTCGCTCCTCGCCCTCGCCTCGTGCGCCCTCGCCGCCCACGCGACGCTCCTAGACTTCGAGGAGCTGACCGGTTCCTCCAACGGCTCCATCAACACCTACGGGTCGCCCCTGACGACGCAAGGCTACGTTCTGTCGGCCCTGAACTCTGGATTCTTCTCGTTTAAGCCCTCGAACAACGGGGTCGACAACTACACGGGATCGATCGCCCTCTACAGCGGTCCGACGACGCTGACGCGCTCCGGCGGCGGGCTCTTCGACGTCCAGTCGATCGACCTCGCGAATTTCTACCAGCAGGGCATCGTTTCGGGCGGGTCTACGGCGGTCTTCGTGGGCGTCCGGCCCGACGGCACGACGATCGCTCAGAGCTTTGCGCTTCAGGGGGTCGACGCCCTTCAGACGTTCGCCTTCGCCGGCTTCACCGGCCTGACCGCGCTCAGGTTCGGGGTACCGAGCCGTCCCACCTACCAGTTCGACAACGTCGTTCTGACGCCATCCGTCACGTCCCCCGTGCCCGGCCCCCTCGCCGCCCTGCCGTTCGCCCTCATGGTCTTCAAGCGCCGCAAGCGGGCCTGACTCCGTTTCTCGAGTCCTCGAAGAGGGCCGCGCCTCCCAAAACGGAGGCGCGGCCCTTTCCCGTACCGGAGCCCGCCTCCCTCGCCTTTGTCGGGGGCGGTATAGGGGGTTCCTGCGGCCTCGCCGTCAAGATCGGGACGGTCGGAAAATATACGCGGAATGTAGACGGGGGCGGTCCTAAAAGGCCCGCACACTGCTCTTGGCATTGCCACCTACCATGCGTACTCTCCGGTCCGTCTCCCTCCTCGCCATCGCCTCCTGCGCCCTCTCGGCTCACGCGGCCGTCATCGACTTCGACGACCTTGACGGAAGCGGCTATACGTTCGTGAACGACTACCAGGGCTACACGTTCGCCGGGCTCTACAGCTACTCCCAAGGCAACAACGCCGCAGACTACGCCAACACCTACGCGTTCCCCTCGCAGGCGAACGCGATCGCCAACGCGTACGGGCACAATCCCACGAGCTTCTCCTCGGGCACGGCGTTCAGCTTCGCGGGCGGCTACTTCGGGTCGTACGGATATGCCAACGATTACGCCGGGTACTCCGCGACCGGGCTCCTGATCGAAGGGCTTCGGAACGGCGCGGTCGTGGGCTCGGTGACCACATCCCTGGGCGCGAACGGCCTGAGCTACGTCGCGACGGGCTTCAGCAACGTGGACGAAGTCCGCTTCACGGGATTGGGCGCGCAAGACCCTCAGTTCAGCTACTACTTTATCGATTCGCTGAACGTCGGGGCCGCGTCCGCCGTTCCCGGCCCCATGGCCGCCCTGCCTTTCGCCCTCATGGCCCTGAAGCGCCGCAAGCGGGCGTAACCGCCGCACCCTGAACTCCAAGAGGGCCGCGCTTCCCGGTAGGGAGGCGCGGCCTTCTTCATCGACGCCCGCCCTCGCCCTTATCGGGGGCGGTGTAGGGGGTTCCTGCGGCTTCGTCGTCAAGATCGGGACGATCGTAGAATATACGCGGAATGTGAACAGGGGTGGCTCTAAAAGGCCCGCACAATAGGCGCGGCATTGCCACCCACCATGCGAACTCTCCGCTCCGTCTCGCTCCTCGCGCTCCTCGGAACCGTCGCCGCCGCGAACGCCGCCGTCCGCTACTCGTTCGATTTCGGCGGCTCCGGCGCCTCCGCGAGCAACGTGACGGTGACGACCGCCACCTTCCTCACCGCCGCCCAGAGCTTCGGCCCGACGCAGGTCGATTCGGCGAACATCTTCCTCTCCGACTTCGACGTCATCCGGTTCGACCCGTCGGGAAGCGGCCCGGACGCCGTCACCGTCGACTTCAGCTTCCTCGGCTTCCTCCCCGGTTCCTTGACCGACACGTTCGACGACGGCGCCTTCCAGACGTACGGGACCTACACGAGCGTGTCCGGCTCGAGCCTCACCGTCTCGAACGTCGCCTCCGCCGTGCCCGGTCCCCTCGCCGCCCTGCCGTTCGCCCTCATGGCCCTTAAGCGCCGCAAGCGCGCCTGACCCCGTTTCTCGAGTCCTCGAAGAGGGCCGCGCTTCCCGGTAGGGAGGCGCGGCCCTCTTCATCGACGCCCGTCCTCGCCCTTGTCGGGGGCGGTGTAGGGGGTTCCTGCGGCTCGGTCGACAAGATCGGAACGGTCGCGAGATATACGCGGAATGTAGACGGGGCGGTCCTAAAAGGCCCGCACACTGCTCTTGGCATTTGCCACCCACCATGCGAATCCTCCGCTCCGCCCTTCTCCTCGCCCTCGCCTCGTGCGCCCTCGCCGCCCAGGCGGCCGTCATCGACTTCGAGAACCTCGCCGGAACCGGGCAGGGCGACGACTCCGCCATGTTCTACGGCCCGTCCGTGGTCTCCGGCGGATTCCGGTTCGACGCCGGGAGTTTGGCGTCGGCCGGCCCGGCCGGCCCTTCCTTCGGGCTCAACTACACCGGATCGATCGCGCTGCTTGAGGACAGCCCTTTTGGCACGATCACGATGACGCAGGTGGGCGGCGGGGCCTTCTCGCTCGATGGGATCGACCTCGCCAACCTCTACACCGACGTCCTCCCTCAGGGTTCGACGGTCACGTTCACGGGGAGCCTCGTGGGCGGCGGCGCCGTGTTCCAGTCGTTCACCCTCGCCCAGGGCAACGGGCTCCAGACGTTCGCCTTCACGGGCTTCTCCGGCGTGACCTCCGTCAGTTGGACGCAGGATTTCCCCTTCCACCAGTTCGACAACGTCGTGGTGAGCGCCGCCGCCGTCCCCGGTCCCTTGGCCGCCCTGCCGTTCGCGCTGATCGCCCTGCGCCGCCGCAAGCGGGTCTGAGCTTCCGCACCCGAGACCCCAAGAGGGCCGCGCTTTCCGAGAGGAGGCGGGGCCCTCGCCTTTGTCGGGGGCGGTGTGGGGGGTTCCTGCGACATCGTCGTCAAGATCGGAACGGTCGCGAAATATAAGCGGAACGTGGACGGGGCGGTCTTGAAAAGCTCCGCACACTGTTCCT
>Ga0160428_1000866_pt1 | contig 27878 bp, 31 predicted proteins | sample SolpanmetagenomM_FD_108198 | JGI IMG/M metagenome (GOLD analysis project Ga0160428, IMG submission 108198) | Solar panel surface microbial communities from Lawrence Berkeley National Laboratory, California, USA - M | ecosystem: Engineered > Built environment > Solar panel > Unclassified ... | reverse complement strand
CCGCGCGTTCACCCCGATGCCGGCCCCGGGGCAAGGCCCCGAGGCGCCCTTACGTCCGGCGGCCCGATCTCCGGCTCAGAGGTGGAACACCACCTTCACGCAGCCATCCGTCTTGTCGCGGAAGGCCTTGTAGAGATCCGGTCCCTCCGCGAGATCCTTGGAGCGGTGGGTGATCAGGGACGTCATGTCGATCTTGCCCTCCTGGATCAGCTTGGTCAGCGTCTCGAGGTACCGCTTCACGTGGGTCTGGCCGCTCTTGAGGGTCAGGCCCTTCTGGACGATCGAGCCCATGTTGACCGGGATCGGCCCGCCATAGACCCCCGGCACCGAGACGATCCCGCAGGGCCGCACCGCCTTGATGGCCTCCGCCAGGGCGTAGGGCCGCTCCGTCGCGGTGAGCTTTTCCTGAACGGTGGAGAGCAGGCCGGTGAGGCCGCCGTGGCCGGCGCTGGCTTCCATACCGACGCAGTCGATCACGCCGTCGGCGCCCTGGCCCTTGGTGATCTCCTTGATGCGCTCGAACACGTCCTCGTTCATGAAGTCGATGACGTCGGTGGCGCCCGCCTTCTTGGCCAGGGCGATGCGCTCGGGCACCGTCTCGACGGCGATGATGCGCTCGGCGCCCATGATCCGGGCCGACTGGATGGCGAAGATGCCGACCGGGCCCGCCCCCCAGACTGCGATGGTCTCGCCGCCCTGGATCTCGCAATGCTCCGCGCCCTGCCAGCCGGTGGGCAGGATGTCGGTGAGGAACAGGACCGATTCGTCGTCCATGCCGTCCGGCACCTTCATGGGCGCCACGTCGGCCATGGGGACGCGGACATACTCGGCCTGGCCGCCCGCGTAGCCGCCGGTGAGGTGCGAGTAGCCGAACAGCCCGGCCGTGGGATAGCCGAACTGCGCGGCCGCCATCTCGGCGTTGCGGTTCGAGCGCTCGCAGACCGAGAAATTGCCGAGTTTGCACTGCCGGCACGCGCCGCAATTGATGTTGAACGGGACGACGATCCGGTCGCCCTTCTTGAACTTGGTGAAGCCCTGCCCGACCTCCACGACCTCGCCCATGAACTCGTGGCCGAGGACGTCACCGCTCTCCATGGTGGGCATCAGGCCGTCCATCAGGTGGAGATCCGAGCCGCAGATCGCGCAGCTCGTCACCTTGATGATCACGTCGCGGGCATCCTCGATCACGGGATCCGGGACGGTGTCGCAGCGGATGTCGTTGCGGCCGTGCCAGCACAATGCCTTCATGGCGAGGATCTCCGAATGTCAGCAGGCCGTGGCCGGTTTCGGCCACCTCCGAGGACAAGCGCGCGGCGATATGGCCAAGTTCCGGCGGTGCGGCATCCGTTCGCGCCCGGGTGGCCGGGCCTCGGCCGCGCGATGTCGGCGATCCGCCCTCCGCCGCGCCGGGGCCGCCGGCCAAGGGTTTACAAATGTTTCACGTGAAACACCGGCCTTCACCGATGCTTAACCGGTGACGCCCGCCGCGCCCGCCCGCGAGGTGCCGGTCAGGCGACGGCGTCGATGGCGATCCGGAGTTCCTCGGGCCCGCGAAGCGAGGCCCCGGACCGGTACGGCGGATCGCGCATCAGCCTCGGGGCCACGAGGCGTCGGCTCAGCGCCACCAGCGCGATCTCCGCCTCGATCCGGGCGAGGGGAGCGCCCACGCAGTAATGCAGGCCGCCGCCGAAGCCGAAATGCTCGATGTCCGGGCGATCGGGGTCGAAGCGGTCCGGTGCCGCGAACCGCGCCGGATCGCGGTTCGCTGAGGCGAACAGCAGGACGACCGCCGCGCCCTTCGGGATCGTCTCGCCGGCGACGGTGATGGCGCCGAGGGCCTTCCGGGTCCGGAAATGCACCGGCGGCTCGTAGCGCAGCACCTCCTCGATCAGCCGCGGGGCCCGTTCGGGATCGGCCCGCAGGCGCTCCAGCTCCTGCGGGTGCCGGAGGAGGGTCAGCATCGCGTTGGTGATGAGATTGACCGTGGTCTCATGGCCGGCGACCAGCAGAAGGATCGCGGTGGAGATCAGGTCGAAGTCGCTCATCCGCTTCTTGCCGCCCGGCCCCGGGGCGGCGAGCCCGCTGAGCATGTCGTCGGCCGGGTGGCGGCGTTTCTCGGCGATGAGCGCACGCATGTAATCGGAGATCGCGTCGAAGGCCGCCACGGTGTGGCGACGGGCCTCGACATCGCGGCGCGCGTCGGGCTCCAGCGCGGTGGCGAGCTGCGTCGCCCAGGACTGGAACCGCGGCTCGTCGGATTCCGGCACGCCGAGCAGCTCGCAGATCACCGAGACGGGCAGGGGATAGGACAAGTCACCCACGAGGCAGATCTCGCGGCGCCCGCGGCACGCGTCGAGGAGCGTGTCCACCTCCCGGGCCACGCGGTCGCGCAATCCCTGCACCCGCGGGATGGTGAACTCGCCCATCACGGCGGCTCGCAGGACGTCGTGGTCCGGCGGATCGCGGAAGATCAGCGGCCGATGGGCCGTGGCGATGCGGCTGCGGATCGGGTTGATGATCCAGTCGCGCAGGGGGTTGCCGGTCCGCGGCCGCTTGAACGGCGGCAGATCCTCCGAGCTGAGGCGCGGATCGAAGATCAGGGCCCGGATCGCGGCCTGGGTGCTGACGACGTAGCTGCCGTCGCGCTGGCGCGAGACCGGGCGCTCCCGCAGCCGGGCGTAGAGCGGGTAGGGATCGGCCCGGTTGGCCGGGTCCGTCACGGCGGCGAAGAGCAGGTCGTCGGGGACAGGCCCGGTGTCGGGGATAGGCCCGGTGTCGGAGACGGGCATGGCGGCGTGGAACGCCGTGCCGGCGGGGAGGAGGGTGTCGTCAGCCATGCGCGACCTCGGCGGGCTGCGCCGCCGGAGCGGCGGCGCGCGGCGGCGGGAAACCGGGTGCGGCGGTCTCGATCCGGGGCTGGTCGGCGGCGCCCAGGATCGGCGGAACCGGATCGCCGGCCCGGATCGCCTCCGCGTAGGCCGGCAGCCAGCGCGCCTGATCGAACGACAGGGCCGCGATGCTGCGCCCGGCTTGACCGTAGACGGCGAGGAGCCGACGCGACGCCCGCGTGCCCTGCACGACCGAGATCGAGTCCGCGCCCGCAGTCAGGCCGACGAGCTTGATGTTGATTCCGAACTGGCTCGACCAGAAGGCCGGCAGATGCTCGTAGGGCCGCTGGTCATCGGCCTGGGCCAGCATGTTGCGGGCGGCGTGCGCGGCCTGCTCGACGGCGTTGCTCCAGTGCTCCACCGAGACAAGCCGTCCGCCGTAGAGCCGGATGGGCCAGCGGGCGACATCGCCCGCCACGTAGATGTCGGGGCAGGCCGCGCCGGCCGCCGTGCGGGCCCGGCAGGCCGCGTCGCAGGTCACGCCGCCGGGATCCGCCATCAGCCCGGCACCGTCGAGCCATCCGGTGGCCCGCGTCGCGCCGAGGGCCGCGATGACGAGATCAGCCTCGATCGCGCTGCCATCCGCCAGCCGGGCGCGGACGACGCGGCCCGACGCGTCGCCCTCGAAGGCGCGCACCATCGTGCCGGGGCGGAACTCCGCGCCGGACGCGCGCAGGCACGCGGCGATCACGCTGCCCACGAAGGTCCCCAGGGTCTTGGCCAGGGGCGTCGGGTTCGGGTCCACGAGGGTCACGGGCAGGCCGAGGTCGCGCAGGCAGGACGCCGCCTCGCAGCCGATCAAGCCGCCGCCGACGATCAGCACCCGGCGCGGGCCGGCCACCAGGGCGGCGCGCAGGGAAGTGGCATCGTCGCGGCCCCGGAGCGTGTGGATGCCGGACAATCCACCCCCGGCCGCGGCCGGCCAGGGCCGGGCCTCGGCGCCGGTGGCGAGGAGAAGCCTGTCGTAGGCCAGCACCGAACCATCGGAGAGCCGGATCGTGCGGGCCGCCCGGTCGAGCGCCACCGCGGCGCTCCCGAGGCGCCACCGGGCCCGCAGGGCGGTGAGTTCCGGCAGGCGGGTCGCCCCGGGCTCCAATTCCCCGGCCAGGACATGCTTGGACAGCGGCGGCCGGTCATAGGGGCGGTAGGGCTCCGCCCCGACGAGGGTCAGCGGGCCGCCGTAACCGCCCCGCCGCAGCGCCTCGGCCCCCCGCAGGCCCGCCAGCGATGCGCCGACGACGACGATGCCGGCTGGCTCAGGGGTCACGGCACGTCTCCCTCATCCGCGCCGGCCTGGATGCGGATGGCGCGGACCGGACAGGCCTGGACCGCCCGCTCGATCGCGCCGCGCTGCCCGGCCAGCGGCGCGGGATTGTAGAACAGGATCTCGTGTCCGCGTAGCACGAAGGCATCGGGCGCCGCGTAGCAGCACTGCGCGTAGCCCTGGCACAGGTTGAGATCGACGACGACGCGCAGGGGCGCCTCGTCGTCCGCGGGATCGGGATGGGCCATCACGCCGATCTCCTCAGCGGCACGGCCAGGCCCGCGCCGACGCCGCGAACCGGACCGGCGGCGCCGAGATCGTCGATCGCCGTCATGATCCCAGACAGGGCGTCCCGGGTGGCGAAGGACGCCTGAAGCGCTCCGGCGCGCCGCCGGAAACCGGGCTCATCGAGCACCCGCGTCACTGCGGTTCGGAGTTGGTCCACGCTGGGCGCGTTGGTGGCGAGGTTGAGGCCGGCGCCGGACCAGCCGATGCGCGCGTTCACCTCCGCCTTGTCCTCGGTGAGGCCGGCCGAGACGATGGGCACGCCGGCGGCGAGGGCCTGCGAGACGCTGCCGTAGCCGCCGTTGGTCACCAGCACGCTCACCCGCGGCAGCAGCTCGCGGAACGGCAGGAACTCGGAGACGCGAGTGTTGGCGGGGATCGGTCCGCGCAGGGCCGCGGTGGGGCGCCCGCCGGTGGTGGCCAGGACGAGGAGGTCGTCCCGGTCGGCCAGGGCGGCGAGCGTCGGCTCCACCAGCTCGCCGAAATCCGCGTTGGCGAGGGTACCCTGCGTCGCCAGGACCACCGGCCTTCCGGCCGCGTTCGCTGCCTCCAGTTCGGGCCACCATTCCGGCAGCGGCGCCGGCGGCGCGGGCGGCTGTAGCAGCCCGATAAAGCGGACACCCGGGGGCAGCGCACCGTAATCGTACTCGAAGCCCGGCACGGTGGATTGCAGGAACAGATCCGGCAGGACGACGATGGAATGGGGGAGGGAGGCCGGCAAGGGCGGCAGGCCCAGCCGGGCGAGCTGGCCGTCCGTGTAGGCGCGCACCGGATTGGCGAAGGCCGCGTCCATGCCGGCCTTCAGCGCCGCATAGCGGACGCGCTCGGCCTGATCCCGCGCGGGCGGCAGGCCGAGGCCGACGGGGGCGTGATCGGGACGCTCCAGGAACAGGAAGCTGACGTTGACCGTCACGATCGGCGGGCGCGGGGCCGTATCGAGCAGCAGCGGCAGTACGCCGAGGAACATGCTGCCGGCCACGATCACGTCCGGCGCCTCGTCGGCGATCAGCCGCCGGAGCGTCTCGGCCTGAACGGGCATCGGGTCGATGAAGCGCCGCTCGAACTCGCGCCGGTAGCGCTCGGGGCCGGCGGGCAGCTCGGTCTCGCGATACGCGGCGGACCCGTTGTCGGGGTAGCCGGTGAAGCGCAAGCCGGCGGCCTCCACCTTCGGGCGGAACGCCGGGTCGCTCAGCATCAGGACGGTGTCGCCACGCGCGGCGGCGGCCCGGCCGATGGCGAGCATCGGGTTCACGTGGCCGGTGAGCGGGGTCGCAGCGATCAGGATCTTCATGTCGGGCTCCTCGGGCGAGGCCAGCGGGGCCGGCCTTGCTCCACGTCTTCGTCGCGTCTTCGTCACGGCGGCGCTCCGCGCCTTGGGCGCTGCAGCATGCCGATCTTAACGAGAAATCGCGTCCACGCCGACATGGTTACGGGCGCTGCGGCACTTCGTGCGGCGGCGCACAATGAGCTCCCTCCGCGGGCCTTCGGCGCGGCGGGCCGCGCCGGCTTCGAGCGGCGGAGCCGGTTCCATCCGTCCCTGAGGCGGGACGATCCGGGACGTCCGGCCGATCACCCCGGTGCGCCGTCCGCGCGAGCGGGGCGAAGCCGAACGGCGGCGCATCACCGACCAAGGTCGCGCTGGCCGGGATCGCAACCGCGCTTCAATCGACCACGATCACCCGGTTCGGCAACTCGTCCGGATCGTCGGCGTCGGCCGGGAGGTGTTCGGCCAGGCGGGCGCCGACCCGCTCGATCGCCACCGTGAGCCCGGCCTCGGTCGCGCCGCGGCCGAGCGCCTGTACAAGGTCGGCCAGAACTGCGCTCCAGGGATCCCCCGGGATGCGCCCCAGCACGCCCAGATCGGTGACAATCTCGGCGTGCCGCTCGGCGAGCGAGAGGTAGAGCAGCACGCCGGTGCGGCCGCGCGTCCGGCTCAGGCCGCGGGAGCAGAAGGCGCGGCGGGCGGCCTCCCGGGCGCGGGCGCGGCGGAGGGGGCGTGGCACCAGGGCGAGCCGCAGGGGCTGCTGCTGGCTCGCCAGGAGGAGCGCGGCCACGAGGGCGGCCTGCGCGAGCAGGATCGAGGCCGCGCTCCACGCCGTCAGCGCGATCAGCGGCCAGGGCAGGATCAGCGCGGCGACCAGCGCCGCCAGCAGCACCACCGACCGGTAGGCTCCCGCCTGCCGGCACACCATCACGACGATCTCGCCGGACGTGCCGGCCTCGGCCCGCGCCACCGCTTGGGCGAGGCGCGCCTGCGCCTCGGGTGTCAGCACCTCCCCGCGCCTACCAGTCACCCGAGGCTCCTCCGCCGCCCGACGAGCCGCCCCCGCCCGAGAAACCGCCGCCGAAGCCCCCCGACGATCCGCCGTCCGAGAAGCCGCCACCCCATCCGCCGGAACCGGGACCCGGCAGGATCACGATACCGCCGCGACGGCCGAGGCCACCCCGGCCGCCCCGCCGGCCGCCACCCGCGCTGCCGCCGGTCCGGTTCATGCGCCAGGCGACGAACAGCACGATCAGGAACAGGCCGATGAACAGCGCCACCTGCGCGGGATCGACCTCGTCGGTGCGGACCTGCGGCTTGCGCTGCCACTCCTGCGCGTCCCCCGCGAGGATCGACAGGATGCCGTCGACGCCGGCATCGAGCCCGCCGAAATAGTCGCCGGTCTTGAAGCGCGGCGTGATGGCGCCCGCGATGATCACCCGGGAGAGTGCGTCGGTCAGCGCCCCTTCGAGCCCGTAGCCGACTTCGATCCGGACCTTCCGTTCGCTCGGCGCCACGAGGAGGAGCACGCCGTTGTTGGTCTTGGCCTGCCCGATCTTCCAGTCGCGGAACAGGCGGTTGGCGTAATCCTCGACGCTCGTGCCCTGGAGGTTCGGGACGGTCGCCACCACCACCTGATCGGAGGTCTTGTCCTCGTACGCCTTCAGCTTGGCTTCGAGCGTGCCGCGCTGGTCGGGTGTCAGGATCCCGGCCGCGTCGACGACGCGGCCGGTGAGCTTCGGAAAGCTCAGCTCCGCCGCCCGCGCGCCGACCGCGTAGACCGCCAGGCAGGCCGCGATGACGGCGAGCGCCAGGGCGAGCCGCACCGGCCCGGGGATGCTCCGGCCCACGGGCCGACCCTAGAACTTCACGTTCGGCGGCCGGTCGGCGTTCGGCGTCGCCGTGAAGGTCTCCATGGGCTTGGCGTCGGGGTAGAGGACGGCCGCGATCCAGCGGCCCGGGATGGTCCGCACCTCGGTGTTGTAGGCCTGGACGGCGGTGATGTAGTCGCGCCGCGCCACCGCGATCCGGTTCTCGGTGCCTTCGAGCTGGGATTGCAGGGCCAGGAAGTTCTGGTTCGACTTGAGATCCGGATATTTCTCCACCGTCACCAGCAGACGCCCAAGGGCGCCCGAAAGCTGGTTCTGAGCGTCCTGATACTCCTTGAATTTCTGCGGGTCGCTCACCGTCGAGGCGTCGACCTTCACGCTGGACGCCTTGGCCCGCGCCTCGGTGACGCCGATCAGCACGTCCTTCTCCTGCTGGGCGTAGCCCTTCACGGTCTCGACCAGGTTGGGGATCAGGTCGGCCCGGCGCTGGTACTGGTTCTGCACCTCGCTCCAGGAGGATTTCGCCTGCTCCTGCAGGGTCGGCACTTGGTTGATCGCTCCGCAGCCCGAGAGCCCGGTCGCTGCCAGGATCAGCGTGAGCATGCCGAGGAGGCGCGCCGCCCCGGAGGTCCGGCGCAGGCCGCCGGCATTCAGCATCGCGATCATGTCGTGGCCCCTATCGCCCGGGTCACGCCCGGTGCATCGATCACAGAACCGAGAGATAGGTCCCGGAACGCTCAAGGTTAAGGCCTCCCCGGGTCTCGCCTCGAACCGGCGGTGCATCCGTCGATCGGGGGCAACGGGTCGGATGTATCCGCGTTCGACACGGAGCGTGCGGATGTGCGGAGATCCGGAATGGATGCAGGGATGGATGCAGAGCTCGCCGACCACGTCAGGGCTGCCGCGGCGGCGGCGCGGCGCCACGCGCTGGCCTTCCGGGCGCCCTCCGGCAAGGATGCGCTGCCCTGGTCGGTCATCGAGGCCTACGATGCCAAGATCCGCGGCCATGTCGAGCGCGACCCGCGCCTCGAGGACGAGCGCGACCGGGTCCTCATCGCCGCCGTGAAGCTCGCCGAGACGCCGGTCGAGGAGGGGGAGGACACCATCGCGGCGGCGCGCACCCACCTCGTCGACGCGATCGACGGCCTGGAGCGGGCGGTGATGCGCTTCGGCTTGGTCAATCGCCAGGGTGCGAAGCTCGGCCACGGGACCTACCGCCAGCCGGTCGGGGCCCGGGACTGAGCGGCGGCCGCGTCCCGACCGCGAAGAGGAAGACCGGATGCCCGCAGAACTGCCGGCCGCCGCGACCCTGAGCCGCCTGGACCTCAAGACGCTGCGCCTGTTCGCGGCGATCTGCGAGGAGGGCACACTCAACGGCGCGGCGAGACGGGCCGCGATCGCCCCCTCGGCGGTGAGCAAGCGGCTCGCCGAGTTGGAGCACGCGCTGGGCTGCACGCTGCTGACCCGCGAGCCCCGCGGCATGCGCCCGACGCCCGCGGGCGAGACGCTGCTCCACCACACCCGGCGGATGCTCGCGAGCGCCGAGCAGATCGCCCTGGAACTCGCCGAGCACGCCCGGGGGGTGCGCGGCTTCGTGAGGGTGCTCGCCAACCTCTCAGCCATCGTGGAATTCCTGCCCGAGGACCTGCAGGCCTTCCTGGCGGTGCAGCCCGGGATCCGGCTCGGTCTGGAGGAGCGGCCGAGCGGCGGCGTCGTGGCGGGCGTCGAGGACGGGCTGGCCGATCTCGGCATCTGCGCGGGCGGCACCGACACCCGCAGCCTCGTCGCGCACCCCTACCGGTCCGACCGTTTGGTCCTCGTGATGCCGGCCGGTCATGCCCTGAGTGGCCGCGGGGCCGTGGCCCTGTCCGAGACCCTCGACTACGACCATGTCGGATTGCACGCGGAGAGTTCGATCTACGGGGCTCTGCGGGACGAGGCACGGCGGCTCGGCCGGCCGCTGCATCTGCGCATGCATGTTCCGAGCTTCGACGCGATCTGCCGCATGGCGCAGGTCGGGATGGGCCTCGGCACCGTGCCGGAGCATGTCTACGCCTTGCTCGGGCCGCCGATGCGCCTCGCCGCCGTCACCCTGACGGATCCCTGGGCGCAGCGCACCCTGCGCCTCGTGGTCCGCCCCGGTCCCCTGACGCCGGCCGCGACGCTCCTGCTGGAGCATCTGAGGGCAGCCGCGCGCTGATCGCGTGCGTTCTCCGTCGGCGAACGCACGATGGTGCATGGCGGTTGGACCTAAATTGCTGAATGGCAGTAATCACACAATCAATAAAGATGGAGGAGAGAATGTCCGGTCCGCTCAGCGGTATCCGTGTTCTTGAGCTTGGTCAGCTGATCGCCGCGCCGTTCGCCACGCGCCTGATGGCCGAGTTCGGCGCCGAGGTGATCAAGGTCGAGCCCCCGGGTGAGGGTGACCCGCTGCGCAAGTGGCGCAAGATGCACGAGGGCACCTCGCTCTGGTGGTACCTGCAGTCGCGCAACAAGAAGTCGATCGCCGTCAATCTGAAGTCCCCGGAAGGCCTCGACATCGTCAAGCAGCTCGCCCGGAGCGCCGACGTGGTGGTCGAGAATTTCCGCCCCGGCGGCTTGGAGAAGCTCGGCCTCGGCTGGGACGTGCTCTCGGCGCTCAACCCCAACCTCGTGATGGTCCGCATCTCGGGCTACGGCCAGACCGGCCCGTACCGCGACCGGCCGGGCTTCGGCGCCATCGGCGAGTCGATGGGCGGCATCCGCTTCACCACCGGAAGCCCCGAGGCGCCGCCGGCCCGGGTCGGCGTCAGCATCGGCGACACCCTGGCTTCGCTCCACGGCGTCATCGGCGCGCTGATGGCCCTGCTGCGGGTCAAGACCGGGCAGGGTGCGGGCCAAGTCATCGACGTCTCGCTGGTGGAGAGTGTGTTCAACGTCATGGAGAGCCTCGTCCCCGAATACGACCTGCTGGGCGAGGTCCGCACCCGCACAGGTGGCGCTCTGCCGGGGATCACGCCGTCGAACACGTATCCCACCCGGGACGGCGGCTACGTGGTCATCGCTGGCAACAGCGACCCGATCTTCCGCCGCCTGATGACGGCGATCGGCCGGACCGACCTCGCGGAGGATCCGGCCCTGCGCAACAACGCCGGCCGCTCGCAGCAATCCGCCATGCTGGACGGCACGATCGCGGACTGGTCCAGGACCAAAAGTGTCGAGGAGGCGCTCGCCGTCCTCGACGCCGCCGACGTGCCGGCCGGACGGATCTACTCGGTGGCCGACATCGTGGCCGATCCGCACTATCAGGCCCGCGACATGATCCTGCAGGCGGAGCTTCCCGGCGGGACAGCCGTCAAGATGCCCGGCATCGTGCCGAAGCTCTCCGAGACCCCCGGTGAAGTCCGCTGGCAGGGACCGGCCCTCGGCGCCCACACGGATTCCGTGCTCGCCGAACTCGGCCTCGACGCGGCGCGCATCGCCGCCCTGCGCGAGAAGGGAGCCGTGGCATGAGTGGCGACACGCTGATCGTCCAGGAGGTCGCCACCCGCGACGGCTTCCAGATCGAGCCCGCCTTTGTGGAGACGGCGGAGAAGATCCGCCTGATCGACGCCCTCGCCGAGGCCGGCTTCAGCCGGATCGAGGTCTCCTCCTTCGTGTCGCCCAAGGCCGTGCCGGCGCTCGCCGACGCCGCGGACGTCTTCGCCGGGATCCGGCGGCGGCCCGGCACGGTCTACGTCGCCCTGGTGCCGAACCCGAAGGGCGCCGAGCGGGCGCTCGCCGCCAAGGTCGACGAGATCAACCTCGTCGCCTCGGTGAGCGACACTCACAACCACGCCAACATGGGCATGAGCCCGGCCGACTCGATCGCCGGCTTCGCGCGGATCATGGATTCGGTGCGGGGCGCGCCGGTCAGCACCAACGCCACGGTGGCGACCGCCTTCGGCTGCCCCTTCGAGGGAGACCAGCAGGCCGACAAGGTCGTGGCGCAGGTGGAGCGCTACCTGTCCCTCGGCGTCGACGGGGTGACGCTCGCCGACACGACCGGCATGGCCAATCCCCGGCAGGTGGCGCGACTCGTCGCGCGGATCCTGCCCCTGGTCGGCCCCGAGCGCCTGACGCTTCACTTCCACAACACCCGCGGCCTCGGCCTCGCCAACGTGCTGGCCGCCTACGATGCGGGCGCCCGCCGCTTCGACGCTGCCCTCGGGGGCTTGGGCGGCTGCCCGTTCGCACCGGGCGCCACCGGCAACATCTGCACCGAGGATCTCGTCAGCATGGCCCACGAGATGGGCGTACCGACGGGACTGAACCTGGACGCGCTGCTCGGCCTGTCCCGGGACCTGCCCCGCCTCGTCGGCCACGACGTCCCCGGCCAGGTCGCAAAGGCCGGACGGCCCTGCGATCTCCACCCAGCCCCGCCCGCCAGGGCGGCCTGAGAGCCGGTTCGATCCTGGCAACCGCGATCACGCGCCGCGACGGCACAATCCAACCCCGCGCCCTCATCCTGAGGCGCCGGAGCGCAGCGAAGGCCTCCGGGGTCGCGCGGTCGGGCCGGAGGGCTCCTTCGGGTCGGCTTCGCCGCACCTCAGGGTGAGGGTCACGGTCGACGAGGTCGGGTCGAGCGGGATCCAGGATTTCCACGGAAAGCCGCCGGTCCGAAAGCGGCACCGCTCATCACGCGTCCCAAGAAACAGCACGGAGGAAACCATGACCGCAGCCCTGTCGGGGTCGCCGGCGGCCGCCGAGGTCGACGCGGTGTCGGAGGACGGCATCGTCCGCAAGGTCGCGTGGCGGCTCATGCCGCTGATCATGATCTGCTACATGTTCGCGTTCTTCGACCGCATCAACATCAGCTTCGCCAAGTTCCAGCTCCAGAGCGACCTCGGCTTCAGCAACGTCGCCTACGGCCTCGGCGCGAGCATGTTCGTCGTCGGCTACGTGATCTTCGAGGTGCCCTCGAACCTGTTCCTCTACCGGGTCGGGGCGCGGCGCTGGATCGCCCGGATCATGATCTCCTGGGGCATCGCCACCGCCCTGATGATCTTCATCCGCACCGAGTGGCACTTCTACGCCCTGCGCTTCCTGATCGGCGCCATGGAGGCGGGCTTCGCGCCGGGCATCCTCTACTACCTGACCCTGTGGTTCCCGGCCTCGCACCGCGGCCGCATCACCAGCTTCATGTTCGTGGCCTCGGCCTTCTCGGGCATCTTCGGCGCGCCGGTGGCGGGCCTGATCCTCGGCGGTCTCAACGGCGTCGCGGGTTTCGCCGGCTGGCAGTGGCTGTTCCTGGCCGGCGGGCTGCCCTGCCTCGTCCTCGGCGTGCTCGTGCTGACCCGCCTCGACGACCGGATCGCCGACGCGCGCTGGCTCTCCGAGCCGGAGAAGGCGCTCCTGTCGAGCCGCATCGCCCACCACAACCGCGACATCGGCGACCACTCGCTCCTCGGGGCCATCAAGCAACCCGGCTTCCTGATGATCGCGCTGATCTACTTCCTGCTCCAGATCGGCTCCTACGGCCTCAACTTCTGGGGTCCGGACCTGATCAAGACCGCGAGCGGCGGGCAGGCCGCCTCGGTCGGCTTCCTCACAGCGATCCCCTACATCTGCGGGGCGATCAGCATGGTGGTGATCGGGCGCCTCTCCGACGCCTCGGGCGAGCGGCCGAAATTCGTCGCAGGCCTCGCCATCGCGGCGGCGCTCGGCTTCTTCGGCGCCGGCCTGTTCGACAAGCACATCGTGCCGCTGATGTTTGCGCTCGCGCTGCTGGGCGCCGGCATCGTCGCGTCGATCCCGACCTTCTGGACCCTGCCGGCCAAGCTCGTCACCGGCGTCGGCGCGGCGGGCGGCATCGCGCTGATCAACACCCTCGGCCAGTTCGGCGGCATCGTCAGCCCGGTGATGGTCGGCTGGGTGAAGGACCTGACCGGCTCGACCACGCCGGCCCTCTACGGCATCGGGGTGCTGTGCCTCGTGGCGGCCGGGCTCGCGCTCTTCGCCATGCCGGCGAGCCTGCGGCGCAGCGATCGGGTGATCTGAGACGAACGCGGCGGGCGCCCCCGGATCGACGGGTCACGGGGACGCGCGAGGGCTGTGTGCCGGAAGCCCCGGGGTGCCAGGCCCGACCGCTTTCTGAAACGGTGGGCGAAAAGCACCGGGCCGGCGAAGCCGCTTCCGCACGCCACCCCACCGGTCGGCAGGTGGGCGCAGACGGGATCGGCCACGCACTTGGCGTCCGCCTCCGGCCGGTGCTTCCAGATGCAGTCCGAGACGTGCCTGCCGCGCCCTGGGGGATCCGGAGCGAATGATGTCGGCCGGAAAGAACGTCCGCATGACTGCCGGCATGGCATGTCATGACGGGGCACGGTTCGGCGAACCGCGCAGTACCGGCCCGCGCGTTTCAGGGGGGGCGATCGGTGCATCGGAGCTATCGCCCCCGGGCAATCCGGTGCGTGGCGGTCATCCGCAGCCCCCGAGGCGGGGGCATCCCGCGCGGATCCCTGCCGCCAGGGTTCGAGGGGAGTCGGCCATCGCCGAACTGAGGTTCGGATGCCGATCTCCGCGGCGGAAAACAGTGAACGCCGCAGTAACCAATCCGGATAATCCGCCGATCGCGCCGTGGAGCAAAAAACCTCGCGCCGTCGGACAAACGCCTCCGATCCCATATTGTATATTATCTGCACACTCAAGAAAAGCCAGTTTGGCAACTTGAGGTAAGGTGCCCTCCGGTGCGATCCGGACGTGCACTGGTCTGCCTGAAATCCCTCGGGCACCTGGGCAGATCGCTCGATGCTTGCCGTTGGCCCGAACCTGAATCCTTCAACAGTGATGTCGAGAAATGAACAACTTGAGAGAAATTCCCCCGCATTTCATGTTGCAGCAGGTCGGCGCGATCGTCGCTGCTTATGTGTCCCGGAACGCGGTCGGCGTCTCGGACCTTCCGGGGCTGATCGACCACGTCCACACGGCCATCGCGGTCCTGAAGGATCGCGCCGGCTCGTCTCACGGGGCGGGTCTGGCCCAGCCGGAGGTCGCGGCCTCGATCCAGCAGGACGGGCTGATCAGCTTCATCGACGGCCGGCCCTACAAGACCCTGAAGCGCCACCTCACGGCGCACGGGCTCACCCCCGAGCGCTACCGGGCGCAGTACGGCCTGCCGGCCGATTACCCGATGGTCGCGCCCGGCTACGCCGCCAGGCGCTCGCAGATCGCCAAGGCGATCCAGCTCGGTCACAAGGCCGCCTGACGGTGGCGGTCGGATCTTCGCGGGTCGAGGCTCCGGCGCCCGAGCTGCGTTCGGCTCCGGCGTGCCGGGACACCCTGGAGCGGGTCGCCAGGGCGCTCGGCGTACCGGTCGCGACCTTCTTCCGCGCTGAGGACCAGCCCGATACGGCCGTCGTCCAGGTCGCCGACCTCGTCTGCGCCTTCGGAGCGATCGCGAGTCCGGCCGCGCGCCGGACCTGCCTGGCCTTCGTGCGGGCGATGGCGAGCTTCTGAGGCGTTGAGGGGCGCCTCAGGGGGCAGGGCCATGATCCGTGTCGGAGGCGGGGGCCCGGCCACAGTCGAGCGCGCCTGACCGGGTTCACGGCGTCAGAACACGTGGCGCAGGATGAAGAACAGCCCGGCGGCCAGCATGATGGCGGCCGGCAGGGTGAGGATCCAGGCCAGTGCCATGTTGCGCGCCGTCGAGGCCTGCAGCCCCGAGCCGTTGGCCGCCATCGTCCCGGCGACGCCCGACGAGAGGATATGGGTGGTCGAGACCGGCAGGCCGTAGAGTTCGGCCAGCCCGATCGTGCCGGCGGCGACGATCTCGGCCGAGGCGCCCTGCGCGTAGGTGAGGTGGGTCTTGCCGATCTTCTCGCCCACCGTCACGACGATGCGTTTCCAGCCGACCATCGTGCCGAGCCCGAGGGCCAGGGCGACGCAGACCTTCACCCAGCCGGGGATGTAGCGGGTGCCCGCGTTCAGCAGCTTGGAATAGCCCTTCAGCACCGCCTCGTCGGCCTCGGACAGGTCGGCCCCGGCGCCCGGCAGCAGCCGCACCGCGTCGGCGGCGAGGTACATGTCGCTGCGCAGGTTCTGCGTCTGGGCGGCCGGCACCGTGCGGATCGCCCCGTAATTCCTGACGCTGGTGGCGATGTCGTTCGAGAGCGCCGCCAGCGCGGCGTAGACCTGCGGCCGGTTGAGATCCTTGGTCTTCAGCGCCTCCGTCACGGTCCGGCGCGCCGGCGCGGCCTCGGGTTCCGGCGCGCCGGCGGCGCGGGCGGCGAAGACGCGGCTCGCCGCCGTGGAGGCCTGCACGAAGGCGGGGGTCGTGTCGTCCGCCATGGTGCGGTTCAGCGCGTAGGCGGTGGGGGCGGCGCCGATCAGGATCAGCATGATCAGGCCCATGCCCTTCTGCCCGTCGTTGCCGCCGTGGAAGAAGGAGACCAGCGTGCAGGTGAGGATGAGCAGCCCCCGGATCCACAGGGGCGGGGGGCGTATCGCCCTTCGGCGCCTCGTAGAGGTCCCGGCGGCGCACCGCGAATTTCAGGGCGAGCAGCAGCAGGGCCGCCAGCACGAAGCCGCAGACCGGCGAGAACAGCAGCGCCTTGAAGACGTTGAGCGCCTGGCCCCAGTCGACGCCCGCGGTGCCGTCGCCGCCGTTCATCAGCTGGTTGGCGAGGCCGACGCCCAGGACCGAGCCGATCAGCGCGTGGGACGAGGAGTTCGGCAGGCCGAAGGCCCAGGTCCCGAGATTCCAGAGGATGGCCGCGAGGAGCAGCGCGAAGATCATCGCGTAGCCGGCTCCCGATCCGACGTTCAGGATCAGCTCCACCGGCAGCAGCGTCACGATGGCGTAGGCCACCGCGCCCGAGGAGAGCATCACGCCGAGGAAGTTGAAGAAGCCCGACCAGACCACCGCCACGAGCGGCGGCATCGAGCGCGTGTAGATCACCGTGGCGACCGCGTTGGCGGTGTCGTGGAATCCGTTGACGAATTCGAAGGCCAGCGCGATCAGCAGGGCGAGCCCCAGCAGGGCGAAGGCGCCGTACGCCAACGGTGCTTCGCCGACGGCGTTCATGTCGGCGATCAGGCTCACCACCGCGTAGCCGAGCCCTGCCACCAGGACGAGCAGGAAGGCGACGAGGCCCCCCAGAGGCATCCCGTGGTCGAGCCGCGGGCCGCCCTCCGGTCGCCTCCGCGCAACCCCCGACGGCATCACGGCGGAATCGGACATGAAGCCTCGCGCGCTGATTTCTGATGGTCGCCCGGGATTAAGAGGCGGCCATGACGGTCCGGTGACGCGGCGCACCGTCGCCGGGCGTGGCGGATCGCACCGCCCAGCCTGCTCGGTGCTCCCGATCCGCGCACCGCCCGCGCCTTGGTGCTCCCGGCGGCCACACGGGACAGGGCTTCCGTAGGATCGGCTGGATGATCGCCCGCGGCGCGGCGGCGCTGACGGGCGTCGCGCGGGTCTACGCTCCCGGTGCCGCCAGGGTGGACGCGGGGGCGCAGACGAACCCGGATCCGGGCCTCGCCCTGCCGGGGACGGCGCGCGGCCTCCCGGGCTGCCGGCGCGCCTTCGGGGCTGCGGTCCCGGCGGCCCTGTCGCCGGCTGTCACACGCCTGACGCGGTCCGGCCGCTAGCCACCGGTTCGCGCACGAGCGAACGAGGGATCCGCATGATTGACGCCACGGTGCCGGCCCTGTCCTTCGGCGCGCTCCTGGCCTTCGTCCAGATCGGCAGCATCGCGGTCGCGGGCCAGCGCCTCGGCAGGAGCCACGGTCCCTCACGGTTTCCGGCGGGGGCGCCCGTCTCCCTGGTGCGGCCGCTCCGCGGGCTCGAAGCCTACAGCGAGGAGATGCTGACCCAGAGCTTCCGCCTCGACTATCCCGCCTACGAGCTAATCTTCTGCGTGGCCGATCCGGGCGACCCGATCGTGCCGATGGTGGAGTGCCTGATCGCCGCCCACCCGCACGTGCCCGCCCGCCTGATCCTCGGCGACGAGCGGGTCAGCGCGAACCCGAAGCTGAACAACTGCCTGCGCGGCTGGCGCTCCGCTGCCCACGACTGGGTGGTGCTGGCCGATTCCAACGTGGCCATGCCGCCCGATTACCTGCAGCGCCTCCAGGCGGCGTGGCGGGGCGGGACCGGCCTGGTCTGCTCCACGCCCGTCGGCGCCCGCCCGGACGGCCTCATGGCCGAGGTGGAATGCGCCTTCCTCAACACCCTCCAGGCCCGCTGGCAATATGCCGCCGAGGCCTTCGGGCTGGGCTTCGCCCAGGGCAAGAGCATGCTCTGGCACAAGGCGTTCCTGGACCAGCGGGGCGGCCTCCAGGCGCTCGCGACCGAGATCGCCGAGGATGCGGCCGCCACCAAGCTCGTGCGTGCCGCTGGCCGGCGCGTCCATCTGGTGGCCAGCCCCTTCGAGCAGCCGCTCGGGCGGCGCGGCTTCGCGGAGGTCTGGGCCCGGCAGCTGCGCTGGGCGCGGCTGCGGCGGGTGACCTTCCCGCTGTTCTTCGCGCCGGAGATCGGCAGCGGCGTGCTGCTGCCGGCCCTGCTCGTGGCGGTCTGGGCGGGCAGCCTTGCGGGGATCGCGGGCGCTGCGGGGCTCGTCGCCCTGTGCTATGGCGCCGAGTACCGGCTCGCCGCCCGCGCGGGCTGGCACCGTTCGCCCCGGATGCTGGCGGCCTTCCTGGTGCGCGACGCCCTGATCCCGGCGATCTGGCTGGGAGCCTGGGTGCAGAGCGCCATCGTGTGGCGGGGCAACGCCATGGATGTGCGCCCGCGCCGGGCAGCCGTCGACCGCCCGTACGCGCCGACGGCCTGAACGCGGCGCCCGGGAGGCCAAACGTGACCCGCCGCTACGCCCTCTACTGGTTGCCCGCCCCGGGCTCGCGCCTCGAAGCCTTCGGCAGGGCCGTGCTCGGCATCGACACCGTCTCGGGGGATGCGGTCGCGCATCCGGCGGGTCTGCGTGACCTCGCCGCCGTCACCGCGGGGGCGCGGGTCTACGGCTTCCACGCGACCCTGAAGGCGCCGCTCCGCCTCGCCGCCGGCACCACGGAGGCCGACCTCGTCGCCGCCGCCCGGGACCTCGCGACCGCGCACCCGCCGGTGGCGGTGGGACCTCTGGCGGTGGCAGCACTCGGGCCGTTCCTCGCCCTGGTACCCGAGTCTCCGCCGCCGGGTCTCGCGTTGCTCGCGGCCGAGTGCGTCGCCGCCCTCGACCGGTTCCGCGCGCCGTTAACCGAGGCCGAGCGCGCGAAACGCCGCCTGGACCGCCTCGGCCCGCGCGGACGGGCGCTCCTGGACCGCTGGGGCTATCCCTACGTCTTCGAGGCCTTTCGCTTCCACATGACTTTGACCGACGCCCTGCCGGAGGCCGAGCGCGGCGACTGGCGGGCGCGCCTCACCGAGGCCTACGCCGCCGCGGGTCCCGGGCCCCTGGTGATCGACGCCGTATGCCTCCTGAGGCAAGACGGATCCGAGCCGTTCCGGCTGCTGACGCGCCTGCCCTTCGAAAACACGAGGGACGACGCTCAGGAAGGCACCCAGGAAGGCACCCAGGAAGGCACCCTTGGCTGACCGCGCCCCCGGCCTCGAACCGGCCCTGGATCCCAGAACCCGGATCGAGGCATGCCGGCTCGGCCGCTCCCGAGGATGTCGCCGCGCGCGTGAAACGCCTCGCCTGGTGGAACGCAAGAACACGCGCGCCTGCGCGGGGCGCTTCCGGACTTCCACGCGCTTCCGATCGCCGCATTCCTCGGCCGCTACGAAGCAAGACCCGGCTTTTGAACGTATCAATTAAGCCGGCAAAATATCGTGTATTGTATGCGTCATCCAATCGTCGCGTAATGCGCGCTTAGCTGCGGCCCTTCCCCAGCGGATGGATGCATGCTGGTCATCGAGGATCTGACGCGCCAGTACGGCGCTCGCCGCGCACTCGACGGTGTCTCCCTGCGGATCACGCCCGGCAGCTTCGTCGGCGTGATCGGTCGGTCGGGCGCCGGCAAGTCGACACTGCTGCGGCTCGTGAACCGGCTGGCGGAGCCGAGTTCCGGACGCATCCTCCACGACGGACGCGACGTCACGCTTCTGCGGGGCCGCGCCCTGCGGGATTGGCGCACCCGCTGCGCGATGATCTTCCAGCAGTTCAACCTCGTCGGGCGGCTCGACGTGATGACCAACGTGCTGATGGGCCGGCTCAGCCACGTGCCGAGCCACCGGTCCCTGCTGCGCCTCTGGTCCGAGGAGGACCGGGCGATGGCCCTCGCCGCCCTGGAGAGCTTCGACATGGGGGAGTTCGCCGGCCAGCGGGCGGACGGCCTGTCGGGCGGCCAGCAGCAGCGCGTCGCCATCGCCCGCGCCCTGGTGCAGGAGCCCGAGATCCTGCTCGCCGACGAGCCGGTGGCGTCCCTCGATCCCCGCAACACGCGCCTCGTGATGGATGCCCTCGCGGACGTGAACCGGCGCTACGGCATCACGATCCTGTGCAACCTGCACTCTCTCGACCTCGCCCGCGCCTATTGCGACCGCCTCGTCGGCCTCAGCGCAGGCCGGGTGGTGTTCGAGGGCGGCCCGTTCGACCTGACCGAGGATGTCGCCCGCCGGCTCTACGGCCTGGAGGCCGGCGAGGTGCTCGACGACTCGGCCGCGCGCGAGGCCGAGCAGCGGGCGGCGATGCCGGGCCGGCTCGGCATCGTGCCGGCCCGGCCCGTTCGCGAGGCCGCCCTCGGCGCCTGAGCCAGGCCCTCCACGGCCCGATGACGACGGATCGGGAATCCTCTGGGCGGCCCCGGCCGGCCGAACCCGCGACCTACGCCGACACGAAGGACGACACGATGATCACCCGACGCATCCTCGCCGCCGCCGCGGCGCTCGCCCTCCTCAGCCTGCCGGCCGCCGCCCAGGACTGGAAGGCGCAGTATCCCGAGCTGACCCTGGCGGTGATCCCGATGGAGAACGCCAGCGGCACAGTCGACCGCTACGCGCCCCTGGCGACTTACCTGACCCAGGCGGTCGGCGTGCCGGTGAAGCTGCGGGTCGCCAGCGACTACGCCGCCGTGATCGAGGGCCAGCGGGCCGGCAACATCCAGCTCGCCTTTTACGGGCCGGCCTCTGTCGCCCGCGCCGCGATGACCGGCGTGAAGGTCGAGCCGATCGTCAGCCCGCAGCACGAGACCGGCGCCGCGGGCTACTACTCGGTGATCTACACGCTGGCCTCCGGCCCCTACCGGGCGATCGAGGATCTGAGGGGCAGGAACCTCGCCCTGGTCGATCCCAACTCAACCTCCGGCAACCAGGCGCCGCGCTTCTTCCTCAAGCGCGCCGGCTACGACGTGGACAGGTTCTTCGGCAAGGCCGTCTTCGCCGGCAGCCACGAGAACGCCGTCCTGGCATTGACCCAGGGCACGGTGGACGCCGCCGCCAACCTCTGGAATTCCGAGACCGACTCGATCATCACCCGCATGATCACGAAGGGCATGCTGAAGCGGCCCGACGGCACGCCGATGCAGAATTCCGACTTCCGGGTGGTGTTCAAGTCCGACTTCCTGCCGGAAGGACCCTACACCATGCTGGCGACCCTGCCGGAGGACCTGAAGGCGAAGATCCGGGAGGCCTTCGTCGCCCTGCCGAAGGCCGACAAGGCCGCCTTCGACCGCCTGTCGGACGGCAAGGACCAGGGCCTGAAGCCGGTGACGCTCAAGGATTACCAGCCGATCATCGACATGCTGCGGTTCAACGACGAGCAGCGCAAGAAGTCCTGACCGGGACACGGCCATGCGCGGCCTGACGAAGCTGGCGCCGGAGCGGGAGGCCGCCCTCTCCGGCCACTACGCGGCGGCGACCGGTGCGGCGCGCCGCCGGACGCTCCTGGGCTTCGCGGTGGTGGCGACGCTGGCGATCCTCGCCGGCTACGCCGCCGAGGTGCGGCCGCTGGTCCTCGCTGAGAATATCGGCCAGTTCACCGCCTACATCCGGCAGATCCTGCCGCCGGTCGGTCTCGACCATCCGGTCGCGGATCTGCGCGCCTGGTACTGGGGCCTGCCCAGCTGGCTCGCGCTCCTGGGCGAGACCCTGCTGATGGCCTATCTCGGCACGCTGCTGGGGGCGCTCGCGGGCTTCGCACTGAGCTTCGTCGCCGCCGCCAACCTCGTGCGGTCGCGCCTGCTGCGGATCCTGGCCAAGCGCTTCCTGGAGATCTGCCGCACCGTCCCGGAGGTGGTGTTCGCGCTGCTCTTCGTGATCGCCTTCGGCCTCGGGCCGATGGTCGGCGTGCTGGCCGTCGCGATCCACACCACCGGGGCGCTGGGCAAGCTGTTCTCCGAGGTGGTCGAGAACATCGACATGCGCCCCGTCGAGGGTCTGTCCGCCTCGGGGGCCTCCTGGGTCGAGACCGTTCGTTTCGCGGTGCTGCCGCAGGTGCTGTCGAACTTCGCCTCCTACGGGCTGCTGCGCTTCGAGATCAACGTGCGCGGGGCGGCCGTCCTGGGTTTCGTGGGTGCGGGGGGCATCGGCCAGGAGTTCCTGGCCGCAATCCGCAACTTCTACTACGCGGACGTGGGCGCGATCCTCGGGCTGATCATCCTGACCGTGGTCTGCATCGACCTCGCCACCGAGCGGGTCCGCCACCGGCTGATCGGCCCGGAGCAGGCCCGATGAGCGGGGCCCGCTCCGGAGCCCTGCGGGCGACCGCCCGGGCCGACCTCGCGCGGCTGCGCGCCCGTTACCCGGAACAGTTCCGCGCGGACCGGGCCGCGCGGGCGCGCCTCATCGTCGGGCTCGGCGCCGTCGCGGGGCTCGCTGCCCTGGCGTGCTGGCGCCTCGACGTGTCGCTGCCGCGGATCCTCCACGGGATGGGGCGCCTCGGCACCTTCGCGATGCTGATGCTGCCGCCGTCACCGGAGGGGCATCTGCGGATCTTCCTGCACGCGCTGGGCGAGACGCTCGGCATCGCCTTCCTGGGCACCCTGACGTCGGCGATCCTGGCCTTCCCGGTGGCGTTCCTGGCCGCCCGGAACGTCGTGCCCAACCCGTTCGCGCGCTTCGCGATTCGCCGCGGCCTCGACGTCCTGCGCTCGGTGGACGTGCTGATCTGGGCGCTGATCTGGATCAACGTCGTCGGGCTCGGCCCCTTCGCCGGCCTGCTGGCCATCGCGTGCTCCGATGTCGGGGCCCTCGGCAAGCTGTTCTCCGAGGCGATCGAGACCTGCGACCGCCGCGCCGGCGAGGGCGTCGTCGCGTCGGGCGGCTCGACCCTCCACCGCATCCGCTTCGGGCTGATCCCCGGGGTGCTGCCGGTGCTGGCGAGCCAGGTGCTGTACTTCTTCGAGTCGAACACCCGCTCGGCGACGATCATCGGCATCGTCGGCGCCGGCGGCATCGGCCAGTACCTCACCGAGCTGATCCGGGTGCTGGAGCTGAAACAGGTCGCCTTCCTGGTGCTGATGATCCTGGTCACCGTGGCGGCGATCGACTGGGTCTCGACCCGCCTGCGCCGGGTAATCATCGGGCCGGCCGCGCGCTGAAGGGGGATCGGGGCGGTATCCCCTACCCGTGCCCCCATCCGGGGCCCGCCTCAGCTGGCCTTGTAGGAGCCCTCCAGTGGTCACGTGGCTGGCTTGAGGCCCCCGCCTCCCGCCGGCACCTCGGGATGACGGCGAGGCAAGGGAGGGGGTGCGCCCGCGTTACCCGCCGATCACCAGCTCCACCCGGTCGGCGGCGAACAGGGTGCGGTTCGCCTGGATCGGCGCGCCCGCGGGGTCGACGTTGACGCTCGACACCACGAGGACGACGCGCCCCGGCGCGATGTCGAGCCGGCTCGCCTCCGCGGCATCCGCAGGGCGGGCGCGGACGCGGGTCGAGAGCCGGGTGTAGTCGGCGACGCCGCAGGCCGCGAAGGCCCGGGTGATCGAGCCGCGCGCGGCATAGGCCTCGCTGAAGCCGGAGAAGCGCGGCAGCGGAAGCCACGTCAGTGCCGTCGAGAGCGGGGCGCCATCCGCCCGGTGGACGGTCAGGAGTTCCAGCACCGGCGTGCCGGGCGCCAGCGCCAGCGCCGCCGCCTGCTCGGGGGCGGCGGGAACGGTCGCGGCGGCGAGCAGGTCGCCCCAGGCTTCGCGCCCCGCCCCGGCGACGATCTCGGAGAAGCGGGTGCGCGTCCCGATCGGGTAGGACAGGGGCGCGCCCTCCACGAAGGTGCCGCGGCCCTGGCTGGCGCGCACGAGGCCGTTCTCCGCCAGCGACGCCAGCGCCCGGCGCACCGTGTGCCGGTTGACGGAGAAGCGCGCCGCCAGCGCGGATTCGGTGGGCAATTGCTGCCCGGCCGCGTAACGCCCCGCCGCGATCTCGACGCTCAGCGCGTCGGCGATCTGCCGCCAGGCGGTCAGCCCCTCGCCCCGGACGAGGCCGGGTGCCTGCTCCTGCGCATCCATCCTGTCATCCAAACTTCATTTGCCCCCGCTACGCCAGTTGTCTACACGACTATACAACAGCGATGCGGAGGAAGTCGCCGATGACGACGAGCCCGGAGCAGGACGGCGAGGTCGCCGCGCGGCAGGCCGTGATGGCGCTCTGCGCCGAAGCCGGACGCGACGCTCTCGAAGCGGCTGTCGCGGCCCTCGGTGCACCGGTGGCCGAGGATCTGCGGCCCGCGGAGACCGGGCTCGTCATGGCCACGGGCCGGATCGGCGGCGACGGACGGCCCTTCAACCTCGGTGAGGTCAGCGTGACCCGGGCCGCCATCCGCCTCGACGGCGGCCGGACCGGCTTCGCCTACCATCTCGGCCGCGACCGCCGGAAAGCCCGCCTCGCCGCGATCCTCGACGCCCTCTGGCAGGATCCGGCCCGGCGCGGCCGGGTCGAGGCGGCCCTGGCGCCAGCCACCGCACAGTCCGAGTCCGCGCGCCGACAGGCCGCCCGCCGCACGGCGGCGACCCGAGTCGACTTCCTGACCCTCGCCCGCGGGGAGGATTGAGCATGCTGGCTCCCGGTCTCGCCGACCCGGTCCACGACGCGCAGGGGAGCTTCCGCGCCGTCATGGACGTGCTCGCCCGGCCGGGGCAGGTGCGGGCGCTGGCTCCCGGCCTCGCTGCCGGCCTAGCGCCGCCGGAGCCCCTGACGCCGGAACTCGCCGCCGTCGCGCTGACCCTCACGGACGCCGATACGCCGGTCTGGCTCGACGCGGCGCTGGCGGCGGTGCCCGCGGTCGCCGCGTATCTGCGCTTCCACACCGGGGCGCCCCTCACCGACGACCCGGCCCGGGCGGCCTTCGCGCTGATCCGCGACCCGGCGCGCTGCCCGCCGCTCAGCCGCTTCGCGCCCGGGACACCGGCCTATCCCGATACCTCCACGACCCTGGTGCTCGCCCTCGACACCCTCATCCCCGGGACGGGGCTGCGCCTCTCGGGACCGGGCATCCGGGGCGAGGCCCGCATGGCGCTGGCGCCCCTGCCCGAAACCTTCGCGACGCAACTGGCGGCGAACCGGGCGGACTTCCCCCTGGGTGTCGACCTGATCCTCTCGGCACCCGGCCGCGTCGCCGGCCTGCCGCGCTCCACCGTGGTCACGGAGGCCTAGCCATGTACGTGGCCGTGAAGGGCGGCGAGGCCGCCATCGACAACGCGCATCGGCTCCTCGCCGAGGCGCGCCGGGGCGACCCCGCGATACCGGAACTCTCCGTCGCGCAGATCCGCGCGCAGATGGCGCTGCTGGTCGACCGGGTGATGACCGAGGGCTCGCTCTACGATCCCGACCTCGCGGCGCTGGCCCTCAAGCAGGCCCGCGGCGACGTGGTCGAGGCGGTGTTCCTCGTCCGCGCCTACCGGACGACGCTGCCCCGCTTCGGCGCCTCCGTGCCGGTCGAGACCGGCGCCATGACGGTGGAGCGCCGGATCTCGGCCACGTTCAAGGACCTGCCGGGCGGGCAGGTGCTCGGGCCGACCTTCGACTACACCCACCGGCTGATCGACTTCGCGCTGGCCGCCGAATCCGAATGCGAGCCCGCCGCAGAGGCCGAGCCCCGCGCCGATGCCGGCACCTGCCCGCGGGTCACCGACCTGTTGGCCCAGGACGGCCTGATCGAGCCCTCGCCCGCAGACGACGGCGCGCCGGTCGGCGACCTCACCCGCGAGCCGGTGGACTACCCCGCCGACCGGGCCCTGCGCCTCCAGGCGCTGGCCCGGGGCGACGAGGGCTTCATCCTGAGCCTCGCCTACTCGACCCAGCGCGGCTACGGCCGCACCCACCCGTTCGTGGGTGAGATCCGGGTCGGCGCGGTCGACGTCGCGTTCGTGCCGGAGGAGCTGGGTTTCGCGGTGCCGCTCGGGCGCGTCCGGCTCACCGAGTGCCAGATGGTCAATCAGTTCAAGGGCTCGGGCGCGGCGCCGCCGCAATTCACCCGGGGCTACGGGCTGAGCTTCGGGCAGAGCGAGCGCAAGGCCATGGCCATGGCCCTGGTGGATCGGGCCCTGCGGGCGGAGGAACTCGGCGAGCCGGTGGCGAGTCCGGCCCAGGACCAGGAATTCGTGCTGGCCCATTGCGACAGCCTCCAGGCGACCGGCTTCGTCGAGCATCTGAAGCTGCCCCACTACGTCGATTTCCAGGCCGAGCTGGAGCTGGTCCGGCGCTTGCGCGCCGCGTTCGAGGAGACATCCGACGCCGCCGGGATGCAGGAGGCCGCCGAATGAGCGCCGCGATCGCGCAGCGCCCGGAGCGCGAACCGGGCTACAACTTCGCCTATCTCGACGAGGGCACGAAGCGGATGATCCGCCGGGCCATCCTCAAGGCCATCGCGGTGCCGGGCTACCAGGTGCCCTTCGCGTCCCGCGAGATGCCGATGCCCTACGGGTGGGGGACCGGCGGCGTGCAGGTGACGGCCGCGATCCTGGGCCGCTCCGACGTGCTCAAGGTCATCGACCAGGGCGCCGACGACACCACCAACGCGGTCTCGATCCGCCGTTTCTTCGCCAGGACCTCCGGGGTGGCCACCACCACCCGCACCGCGGAGGCGACGATCATCCAGACCCGGCACCGTATCCCCGAGACGCCGCTCTCGGAGGGGCAGGTGCTGGTCTATCAGGTGCCGATCCCCGAGCCCCTGCGCTTCCTCGAACCGCGCGAGACCGAGACGCGCCAGCTCCACGCCCTGGCCGAGTACGGCGCCATGCACGTCAAGCTCTACGAGGACATCAGCCGACACGGGCACATCGCCACCACCTACGCGTACCCGGTGGAGGTCGCCGGCCGCTACGTGATGGACCCGTCGCCGACGCCGAAATTCGACAATCCCAAGATGGACGATTGCCCCGCCCTTCAGCTGTTCGGCGCCGGCCGCGAGCGGCGGATCTACGCGGTGCCGCCCTACACGCGGGTGCGCAGCCTCGACTTCGAGGACCATCCGTTCCGGGTGCAGGAATTCACGCAGCCCTGCGCGCTGTGCGGCGCGAGCGGCCACTACCTCGACGAGGTGGTCACCGACGATTCCGGAGGCCGGATGTTCATCTGCTCCGACACCGACATTTGCGAGACCCGCGTCGCCGAGGCGGCCCGATGAGCGCGCCGCTCCTCTCCGCCCACGGGCTGACCAAGGCCTACGGCAGCCGGCTGGCCTGCGCGGGCATCGACCTCGACGTCACCGAGGGCGAGGTGCTCGCCATCGTGGGCGAATCGGGTTCGGGCAAGTCGACGCTCCTGTCGCTGCTCGCGGGTGAATTGGCACCCGATTCGGGTGAGGTCCGCTACCGGATGCGCGAGGGCCGGACCCGGGCCCTCGCCGATCTGGGAGCCGCCGAACTGCGCCGGCTGATGCGCACCGACTGGGGCTTCGTCCGCCAGGACGCGCGCCAGGGGCTGCGCATGGCGGTCTCGGCGGGTGGCAATGTCGGCGAGCGGCTGATGGGGATGGGCGAGCGTCACTACGGCCGGATCCGCGGCCAGGCGCTGGACTGGCTCGGCCGGGTCGAGATCGAGGCGGGCCGCGTGGACGATCCGCCGAGCCAGTTCTCCGGCGGCATGCGCCAGCGCCTGCAGATCGCCCGCAACCTCGTCACCGGGCCGCGCCTCGTGCTGATGGACGAGCCGACCTCAGGCCTCGACGTCTCGGTCCAGGCCCGGCTCCTCGATCTGATCCGGCGGCTCTCGGCGGAGCTGGGGCTCGCCGTGATCATCGTCACCCACGACCTCGCGGTGGCGCGGCTCCTGTCGCACCGGATCGCCGTGATGCGGGCCGGCCGGGTGATCGAGACCGGCCTGACCGACCGGGTGCTCGACGATCCCGAGCACGCCTACACCCAGCTCCTCGTCTCCTCGGTGCTCGCCGCATGACCGCGCTCCTCACCTTCCAGGACGTCGCCAAGAGCTTCACCCTGCACCTGCGCGGCGG
>Ga0160428_1000865_pt1 | contig 27909 bp, 22 predicted proteins | sample SolpanmetagenomM_FD_108198 | JGI IMG/M metagenome (GOLD analysis project Ga0160428, IMG submission 108198) | Solar panel surface microbial communities from Lawrence Berkeley National Laboratory, California, USA - M | ecosystem: Engineered > Built environment > Solar panel > Unclassified ... | reverse complement strand
GGCCGTCGGGCCGCGATCCCGGCTCAGGCCACGCCCGCACACTCACCGAGTGGGCAACAGCACCCGCCGGACCAGCGTATCGCGCCGGCGAAACGCCGCGGACCTGTGGCGCATCCGCGCCCACGCCAACCAGAACGGCAGTCCATGCCCGCCCGCCGCCCGCTCAACGACTCACCGCCGCGTCGGCGGCGCGGCGTCGGTCCGACCGGAAAGCCGCCCCGACGTGTCCTTCAGGGATCGCGGGGCGCTCCAGGGCTATTCGAGGCCGCGCCGCGGAGCGCAGGTCGATGTGCGCTCAGCAGCCATGTCCCTCACCGGGCGCTCAGCCACGCCCGACGAACGGCATCTTGGTGGCCATGATGGTCATGAACTGCACGTTGGTCTCCAACGGCAGGTTCGCCATCGTGAGGACCGCCTGGCCGACATGGTCCGGATCCATCACCGCCTCGGGGCGCAGCGATCCGTCCGCCTGGGGCACACCCGCCTTCATCTTCCCGCCCATCGGCGTATCGGCATTGCCGATGTCGATCTGTCCGCAGGCGATGTCGTAAGCGCGGCCATCCAGCGAGGTCGCCTTCGTGAGCCCGGTCACGGCGTGCTTGGTCGCCGTGTAGGCGATCGAGTTCGGCCGAGGGGCATGCGCCGAGATCGAGCCGTTGTTGATGATTCGCCCACCCTGGGGGTTTTGATCGCGCATGATGCGGAAGGCGTGCTGGGTGCACAGGAACAGGGCCGTGAGGTTGGTATCGACCACTTGGCGCCACGTCTCCAGCGGCAGATCCTCCAGAGGCACCGCGGGAGCGCCGATCCCGGCATTGTTGAACAGCAGGTCGAGGCGGCCGAACTTCGCACGGGTCTGCTCGAAGAGGCTCGCGATGGAGCCGGGATCGGTGACATCGGTGGGAACCACCAAGGCCCGATCGCCGATCTGAGCCGCCACCTCTTCGAGGGGCGCCGGCCGCCGGCCGGACAGCACGACGGTCCATCCGCCCCCGGAGAGCGCCAGGGCCGCCGCCTTGCCGACCCCCGTGCCCGCCCCGGTCACGATCGCGATCCGACCCGCCATCGACATGCGTTTCTCCCGGCCCTGCTGGTGTTGTCCGCCTGTAGCGGATGGCGGCCGCGACGCGAAGACACCCGCGTTTCAGATGCGGCACGCGGTCACGAAGTTCGGCCTTTACGCTAAGGCTGTACCGCGTTTGTGGACCGGGGAGGGTGGGGGCGATGCGGCGGTGTCCTGGGAAGAGCCTGCGCCATCCCGCCGGTCCCGTGAGGGACGCGTGAGCACGCCCCTGATTCCGTTCCTGGCCGGGCTCGACGCGCCGGCGATCGATGCGGTGCGCGCCCGGATGGTGCCGGTGGCGGTGCCCGGCGGCCGAACGCTCTTCGAACAGGGCGCGCCCGGGGACGCGCTCTACACCCTCGTCTCGGGGGTCGTCGGAGTCTCGGCTCGCGACCACAACGGGACGCCGACGCGGATCGCGCGCCTCCGCCCGCCCGAGACGTTTGGCGAGATGGCCCTGTTGTCCGACACGCCCCGGGCGGCCACCGTGATGGCGCTGCGGGACTCGCATCTCCTGCAGCTCACCCGGGACGCCTTCGAAGCGGTGATCACCGAGCATCCCCACACGCTCCTGTACTTCGCCCGCATGCTGGCGGACCGGTTACGCGCGGTCTACGACGGCTACTCGCTTCATCACGCCCCGCGCATCTTCACGATCCTCGCGGTGACGGAAGGCCCGGATCCGGCGGATCTCGCGCGGCGGCTCGCCACTAGCTTCGACGCGATCCTGCCCGGTGAGACCGGCTGCCTCACGGACTGGCCGGCGGGCGCCGACGAGACCTGGTTCCAGGATTTCGAGGGCCGGTGCGCGCGCACGATCCTCGCCGCCCGGGAGATCGACTGCCCCTGGTGCCGTCAGAGCCAGCGCCGCGGCGACCACGTGCTTCTGCTCGCCGAACCCGGCGCCCCGCCGCGCCCGGGCGCGGCCGCCTACCTCGAGCGCGTGCGCTCGGACTGGATCCGCATGGACCTCGTGATCCGGCAGGAGGCGGGCGCGCGGCGCCCGAGATCCCTGCATCCCGCGGTCGCCGCCCTGCCATCGGCGCTGCGGATCCAGCTGCGCGACGACTGTCCGGCGGATCTCCAGCGCCTCGCCCGTCTCGTCAGCGGCGCGGCCCGGGGCCTGGTCCTCGGCGGGGGAGGCGCGCGGGGGCTCGCCCATCTCGGAGTCCTGAAGGCCCTGGACGAGGCCGGCTGCTCACCGGATTTCGTCGGCGGCACCAGCATGGGCGCCATCATCGCGGCGAGCCTCGCGATGGGCTGGAGCACCGCCGAGATCCACGCGCAGACCGAGGCGTTCTTCGCAACCAGCAACCCGATCAACGATTACACGCTGCCACTTCACGCCCTGACCCGTGGCGCCAAGGTCGATGCCGGTCTCGCCGCGCGCTTCGGCGGCGTGCGCATCGAGGATCTGTGGCTGCCGTTCTTCTGCGTCTCGTCGAACCTGACGACCGGCAGCACCATGGTCCATCGGTCGGGCGACCTGCCGAAGGCGCTGCGTGCCAGCATCGCGATCCCCGGGCTCCTGCCGCCGGTGCTGTGCGACGAGGGCGTGCTGGTCGACGGCGGCATGATGAACAACCTCCCGGCCGACGTCGCCGCCGGCATGGAACGGGGACCCGTTCTGGCCGTCGACGTGGGCAGCGACCGCGCCTTCCAGGACATGCCGTCGCGCGGCTGGAGAGGCCGGCTCGTGCGAAGGCTGATCGGCTCGCCGCTGGCGATGCCGGGGCTTGCGCCGCTGCTGCTGCGGGCCGCCACCGTGTCGAGCGACGCCCAGAGCCTGATGGCGGCCACCCACGCCACGGCGGTGCTGAAGCCGCAATTGTCCGGAATCGACCTCAGGGCTTGGTCGCGCTTCCGCGAATCCGCAGACCTCGGATATCGCGAGACGCAGGCGGGCATCGCGGGCGGGACACTCGCGCGCTGGCTCGAGCCGGTGCGCTGACGTGTCCACGTGCGGCGCCGCACGCGCACGCTCGCCGGCCCTGTAACTGAACGCGCCGGGCGCCGATCTGTCCTGAGAGACACGGGGAGCCTCCGATCATGACCGACACACCTTCGAACCCGATCCACCCTCATGCTGCCGGGGCGGATCGCGCAACCGCTGGCGGGGGCCTGCTGCAGGGTGCCGCCTTCGTCCTGCTGTGCCTCTGGACCCGGACCTCGCCGGTCCGTCTTCGGGACCAGCTCTCTCCGGAGACGGGCGCCTCCGCGGCGCTCGGTTACTGAGGGCCCGACGGGGCGGCTACGGGGAGCTCGGGCGGATGGAAGTGGCAGACGTAAGCTTTCGCCGGATCGCGCTGCCGCAGGTGACCCTGCACGTCGCGGAGGCGGGGCCGGATGACGGACCGCCGGTGATCCTGCTGCACGGCTTCCCGGAGTTCTGGTTCGGCTGGCGCCATCAGATCGGCCCCCTCGCGACGGCCGGCTTCAGGGTGATCGTCCCGGATCAGCGGGGCTACGGCCTCAGCGACAAGCCGTCCGGAATCGCCGCCTACCATCTGGACCGGCTGGCGGGCGACGTCGTCGCCCTGGCCGACGCCTGCGGCGCTCCGACTGTGCGGCTGGTGGGCCACGACTGGGGCGGTCTGGTCGCGTGGTGGACCGCGAGCCTCCACCCCGAGCGGATCGACCGCCTCGCCATCCTGAACGCGCCGCACCCTGCCGTCGTCGGCGACTACATGCGGCACCATCCCGGCCAGTGGCTGCGCAGCGTCTATGTCGGCCTGTTCCAGCTCCCCCGGCTGCCCGAGCGCCTGCTCACGGCCGACCGGTTTCGCGCGCTGCGGCAGGCGCTGACCCGCACGAGCCGGCCGGGCGCCTTCACGCGGGCCGATTTCGAGCGCTACGTCGCGGCATGGCGGCAGCCCGGCGCAATGACGGCGATGCTGAACTGGTATCGCGCGCTGGTGCGCCTTCCGCGGACGAGCCCGCCCCGGGTTCGGGTGCCGACGCTGATCCTCTGGGGCAAGCGGGACACCGCCCTGCAGTCCGGCTTGGCCGAGGCGAGCCTCGCGTTCTGCGACCACGGCAGCATCCGCTGGTACGACCAGGCCACCCACTGGATCGCGCATGAGGAGCCGGCCGCGGTCAACGCGGATCTGGCACGCTTCCTGGCCTGAAGGACCGGTCCGATCCGGGTCGACGGGCCCCGGCCACCCTGTCGAGCCTGCCGGTGTCAGCGGTTCTTGAAGTCCCCCCCGCGGTGCGAAGCGGGGATCGGGATGTGAACGCGCAAGTCGGCGGCCTCGAGCGCCGAGGCCTTGCGCCACCGGATTGCAGTAAAGATAGGAATTCGCCTTTAAGTTATATCTGACGCTCGATGGCTGATTGCAAGCACGCGCCAGGAGATCAGTTAATCCCTGAACTCGACAAAGGCAGGGGTTTATTTTCCGGTTGGCGCGCGGAACATTTCAATCGCTTCCCCATTAGTCTGTGACTCATGAGGTCAAACTGAGGTTCTGCATAATGTCGTTTCGCAATTTGTTGACCGCCGGCCTGCTCGCGGTGGGCGTCCTGGCCGGGACTGCGTCGGCGCAGGCAGCGCCCGCGATGCCGCAATCCGGTCTGGCCGGGGGCGGTTTGCTGGAGAACGTCGCGATGCATCACCGCCACCACCGGATGCACCGGCACCACACCACCCGGCACCAGCGCCGCATGCGTCGCATGAACACGATGCGTCACGGCAGCCCGAACGCGAAGAACCCGGCCATGCGCGGGTATCAGCAGAATCTCGGCAACACCACGAACGGCCCGCGCTACTGAGGTCCGGCCGGCCCCGGATGCTGGGGCTGGCCGCCATCCACTGCCGCGGCGGCTTCTCCCCAGCCGCGTCGGTGCCCGCGTCCTGATTCGCGCGCGGCGCTCTGCTAAGAGGCGCCATGGCCATTCCCGCCGTCCGCCCCGCCGCCGACAAGACCCCCGGCCTCGACCCGACCGGCGCCACGCCCATGATGGCGCAGTACATCGAGATCAAGGCCGCCAATCCGGACTGCCTGCTGTTCTACCGGATGGGCGACTTCTACGAATTGTTCTTCGAGGACGCGGAGATCGCCTCCCGGGCGCTCGGCATCGTGCTGACCAAGCGCGGCAAGCACGCCGGCGGCGAGATCCCGATGTGCGGCGTGCCGGTGGAGCGCTCCGACGACTACCTCAACCGCCTGATCGCCCTCGGCCACCGCGTTGCGGTCTGCGAACAGACCGAGGATCCCGCCGAGGCGAAGAAGCGCGGCCCGAAATCGGTGGTGCGCCGGGAGGTCGTCCGCCTCGTCACGCCGGGGACCATCACCGAGGACCGGCTCCTCGATCCGGCCCGGGCGAACCTCCTCCTCGCCATCGGGCGCCGCAAGGCCGGAGAGGGGGCCGTCGCTTACGGTCTGGCGGCCGTCGACATCTCCACTGGACGCTTCGCGTTGAGCGAGGTCGCGGGCGGCGATCTCGCCGGCGCCATCGCCCGGCACGACCCGCGTGAGATCGTCCTGTCCGAGGCGATCCACGCGGATCCCGCCCTCGCGCGGATCTGGCAGGAGAGTCGGGCCGCGGTCGTGCCGTTGGCCCAGGCGGAGCTGGAACCCGCGGCAGCCGAGCGGCGCCTGCGCGAGCAGTACGGCGTCTCCACGCTTGACGGCTTCGGGCAGTTCACCCGGGCCGAGATCGCCGCGGCTGGGGCAGCGCTGCTCTACATCGCGCGCACACAGCCCGCGGCCCGACCCACGTTGGCGGTTCCGAGCCGGGAGGACGGCGGCGCCACCCTGGCGATCGACGCGGCCACCCGCGCCAATCTCGAATTGACGCGCACCCTGTCGGGGGAGCGGGCGGGGAGCCTGCTCGCCACGATCGACCGGACCGTGACGGCGAACGGTGCGCGGCTCCTGGCGGAGCACCTTGCCGGCCCGCTGACCGATCTCGGCGCGATCGCCCGGCGCCACGCGTCCGTGGCGCATCTGGCGGACGATGGCTCCCTGCGCGGCGTCCTGCGGGAGGCCCTGGCCCGGGCCCCCGACCTCGCCCGGGCGCTGGCGCGCACCGGGCTCGGCCGGGCCGGGCCCCGAGACCTGGCTGCCATTCGCGACGGAATGGCGGTGGCCGCGGATCTCGGGGCGCGTCTCGCCGCAATTCCGGACCTGCCGGCGGACCTCGCCCGGTTGGCCGGGCACCTGTCCGAAGCCGATCCGGACCTGATCGCAACCCTGGCGGCGGCCCTGGCCGACGAGCTTCCGCTGAGCCGCCGCGACGGCGGCTTCGTGCGCGGGGGGTACCATCCCGAGATCGACGAGGCGCGGGCCCTGGGCCAGGATTCGCGCAAGGTCATCGCCGCTCTCCAGGCGCGCTACGCCGAGCAGACCGGCTGCCGAACCCTTCGGATCAAGCACAACAACCTGCTGGGCTATTTCATCGAGGTCCCGCAATCGGTGGGTGAAGCCTGCCTCAAGGGACTTCAGAGCGAGTTCGTCCATCGCCAGACCATGGTGGACGCCATGCGCTTCACCAGCGTCGAACTGGGCGGGCTGGAATCCAAGATCTCTGGAGCGTCCGACCGGGCGCTCGCCCTGGAAGCCACCGTCTTCGACGACTGCGCCGCCCGCGTCCTCGCGCGCGCCGAGCAGATCGCCGAGGTGGCCGAGGCCCTGGCCGGGCTCGATGTGGCCGCAAGTCAGGCCGAGCTCGCCGTCGAACTCGATTGGCGGCGGCCGGTGGTCGACGACTCGTTGAGCTTTGTCATCACGGGGGGACGGCATCCCGTCGTCGAGGCGGCCCTGCGCCGGGCGGGCGAGCCGTTCATCGCCAACGGTTGCGATCTGTCAGGCGATACCCGCGGCCGCATCCGGCTGATCACCGGCCCGAACATGGGCGGCAAGTCGACGTTCCTGCGCCAGAACGCGCTGATCGCGGTTCTGGCCCAGATGGGCGCCTTCGTTCCGGCGTCCGAGGCGCGCATCGGCCGCATCGATCGCCTGTTCTCCCGGGTCGGCGCCGCCGACGACCTCGCCCGCGGGCAATCGACCTTCATGGTCGAGATGGTCGAGACCGCATCGATCCTCAATCAGGCGACGCGCCGCTCCCTGGTGATCCTCGACGAGATCGGCCGTGGCACCGCCACCTTCGACGGCCTCTCCATCGCCTGGGCCTGCCTGGAGCACCTGCACGAGGTGAACGCCTGCCGGGCGCTCTTCGCCACGCATTTCCACGAGCTGACCGCCCTCGGCGATCGGCTGGCGCGGCTGGAGAACGCCACGCTCAAGGTGGCCGAGCATCGGGACGGCGTCGTGTTCCTGCACGAGGTGGTGGCCGGAGTCGCGGAGCGGAGTTACGGCCTGCAGGTCGCGCGGCTGGCGGGCCTCCCGGGCAGCGTGGTGACGCGGGCCGGGGCCATTCTCAAGAGCCTGGAGAAGGCGGAGCGCGGCCGACCGGCGCGGGCTCGGATCGACGACCTTCCGCTGTTCGCCGCCCTGGCGCCGCCCCCGCCGCCGGAGCCGCCGCCCGAGGATCGCCTCGGCACGCTCCTCGACGCGATCGATCCCGACACGCTGACCCCGCGGGAGGCACTGGATGCGCTCTACAGGCTGAAGCGCGAGCGATTGGCAAAGAGCTGAGCCGCCCTGCGCGGGATCGGCTGGAGCCTCAACGCGGCGCGGGCGAGAAGCCGTCCGGCAGATCGGAGTCGCTGCGGCCGGCGCGCCGGTCCGCCACGTAATCGAGGGTGCTGGCGACGACCCGCTCGGAATAGGGTTTCGCGATTACCCCGATGGCCCCGGCGAAATCGGGCGGGATGCGCTTGGCGTTGGCGGTCATGAAGACGACGGTGGTGCGCCGGTCGGCCGAAAGCACCCGCGCAACCTCGATGCCGGTCGGACCGTCGACCAGATGGATGTCCACCAGGGCGACGTCCGGCGCCGTGGTTTTGGCCATGGCGATGGCCTCGGCCGCGTTGCCGGCGACACCCACGGTGACGTGGCCGAGGTCATCGAGGAGGCATTCCAGCTCGAGGGCGATGAGCGCCTCGTCCTCAACGACGAGGATGCGAAGGGCGGCTTCCGCGGCTGCGTTCCCCGACCCCATGTCCACTCCGTTCTCCGACGTGAGCACCGCCGAGTTTGCCGCGACCTTGTAGCGTCAGCACGGAATCCTCAAGACGATCCCTGGATCGGAATGTCGATCTCCACGGTGGTGCCGGGTCCGGCATCCGCCCACGCGATCGTCCCGCGCATCTGGCGGACCACCATCTCCACCAGATTGCGTCCGAAGCCCGCCGGGTTCGGGGGCACCGCCGCGAGGCCGACGCCGTCGTCCCGGATCGTCAGGTGCATGCCCGATGAGGTCCGCCGGGCGGCGATCGACACCACGCCCTCACGCTCTTCCGGGAAGGCGTGCTGAAGGGCATTCGCGGTCAACTCGTGGAGAAGAAGCGCCAGCGGCGCGGCCATCGCGGCGGCCACGGCGATCGGCTCGACATCGGCCTCCACCCGACGCCGCCCCGGATCGAGGCCGGCGTTCATGTCGGCGAGAAACTCGGTCGCGAAGTCGCCGAGGTTGAAATGCGTGCAGTCGCCCTCCGAGTAGAGCATCCGATGGGCGGTCGACAGCGCTCCGATGCGCTCCGCCATGCTCTGGAGCGCGTCGCGTGCCTCACCCTCGGGAGTGCGTCGCGCCTTGAGCAGCATCAGCGAGGAGATCACCTGGAGGTTGTTCTTCACCCGATGATCGACCTCGTGGAGCAGGGCCGTCTTCTGCTCCAGCGCCGCGCTCAGATCACGCGTCCGCGCGTCGACCAGACGCTCCAGTTCGTCGTTGGTGCCGCGCATGGACACTTCGAGCTGGTGGGTGTGCGTCATGTCCGCCTGAGCGGCGTAGTAGAACGCCACGCCCTCGGCATCGCGCACCGGCGTGATGGTCATCGCGTTCCAGAAGGTGGTGCCGTCCTTGCGGTAGTTGAGAAGTTCCACCGAGATCGGCTCGGCCGAGCGAACGGCATTGCGGATCCGCGCGACGGTCGCCGGGTCCGTGGCCGGTCCCTGGAGCATGCGGCAGTTGCGCCCGATGACTTCCTCGACATCGTAGCCCGTGGCCTGCAGGAAGGCGTCGTTCGCCCAGGCGACCGGGTTGTCGGGCGCGCGCGCGTCCGTGATGACCATCGGTGACGGACTGCTCGCGAAGGCGTCGACCAGCGCCATCGGCGGTGGACTGGCTTCGATTCGAATACTCAACGCACTCTTCCATGCACGGGCGATGTCAACCGTTCGTCCGGCGGCGCCTCCCTCACGCCGCGATCCGCGGGTGGTGAACACCGCGTTAAGCAAGCTTCAATCAAGATTGGGGCGAAAAACATCACAATCCAGCGAAAAGCCCTGCGGCGTAAGGCTGCCACGATTTCGCGGGATCAAGGCCACGCAGGCTCAGGAGTTCCATGCCATGGCCAACCCGCCACAGGCTGTGCACCGCTTCCGTCTCCGCGACATCGTCGAGGATCGGCGAATCGTGCTGATGCTGGCCCTCGGATTCTCCTCGGGCCTTCCGCTTCTGCTGGTGCTCGGGACCTTCACGCTCCGGCTGGCTTTCTCCGACATCGACGTGCGCGCCATCGGGCTGTTCAGCTACGTGGCGCTGCCCTACTCCCTGAAATTCCTCTGGGCGCCCGCCATCGACCGCCTGAACGTCCCGGTACTGACCGCCCGGCTGGGGCGTCGCCGGGCCTGGATGGTGACTACGCAGGCCGCCGTCGCCCTGTGCCTCGTGCTGATGGCCTTCTCCGATCCGAAGACCAACCTCGCGCTCCTCGGTCTCGGCGCCTTCCTGGTGGCGTTCTGCGCGGCGAGCCAGGACGTCGTGATCGACGGCTGGCGCATCGACGCGGCCGGAAGCGATTTCCAGGGCATCCTGGCGGCGACGTCGAACCTCGGCTACCGCCTCGGCCTGATCAGCGCGGGCGCCGGCGCGCTGTTCATCGCGTCGTCCGGCGGCTGGACGCTGGCCTACCTGATCATGGCGGCGCTCATGCTGGTCGGGATGATCGCGGCCCTGCTGGCTCCGTCCTTCGATGCGCCGCGCCGGGTCCGGGCCGAGACGCCCGGCCGGTCGCGGTTCTGGTCGATGCGCCGCGCCGTGCTCGAACCGCTGACCGAATTGCATGGCCGCTTCGGCAACGCCCTCTGGGGCATCCTGCTGCTCGTCGCCCTGTACCGGCTGCCCGACTTCCTGTCGGGCGTGATGGCGAGCCCCCTCTACCGGACACTCGGCTTCGACCTGAAGGAGATCGCCACCGTCACGAAGCTGTACGGCATCTGGGTCGGCATCGCGGGTGGCTTCGCGGGTGGCTGGGCGCTCGCCCGCGTCGGATTGTTCCCGACGCTGCTCCTCGGCGCCTTCCTGGCCGCGTCCTCGCACCTCGCCTTCGCGTGGCTCTCGGCCGGGCCCGCCGACATCTGGCGCCTGACCGTGGCCATCTCCATCGAGAATTTCTGCGGCTCCTTCGCGGGGATCGTGCTGATCGCCTACATGTCGAGCCTGACCAGCATGGCCTACGCGGCCACGCAGTACGCGCTGTTCTCCTCGCTCTACGCCCTCCCGGGCAAACTCGTGGCGGGCTCCTCCGGCTTCGTGGTCGCCGCCATCGGCTATCCCGCCTTCTTCGTCATGACCTCGCTGGTGGGGATACCGGTCCTCGTCCTCTGCCTGGCCGTCGGGCGCCGGAACGGCCAGCCCCCGGCCGAGGCGCCGGCGGCGGGCGAGGCGGGGAACCGCATCCCGGGGCCCGAACTTCCTTCCACGGCGCGAGCCCCGGGGGCGGCGTGAGCCCCGCGGGCGGCGTGAGCGCGACAGAACCAGGAATCCTCGGATGAGCACGAGCGACCTCACCCGCGTCGAGACGACGCTTCCGGCGGCGACCCCGGAGGCGATGCTGAGCGAGGCCGATCTGGCCGCCCTGCGACGGGCGGTCCAGGTGCTGGAGCGGCCGAGCCTCGCGGCCCGCCTCTCGGCGGCCGCCGGCGCGCCCCTCGACATCATCGGACGCTCGCTGCCCGCACCGGTGACGGAGGCGGTCGGACGAAGCACCGAGGCCGCTATGCGGGGCGCGATGCGCGTCGCCCTGGCGACGCTGCCGCGCACGGATCTCGCCCCGGCCGAGGACGACGGGCTCGGGGCGGCGGCCGCGAAGGTCGAGAGCCGGGTCTCGCGGCTGCTCGGTTCCGGGGACACCAAGCACAAGGCGATGGCGGCCCTCTCGGGCGCCCTCGGCGGCGCCTTCGGACTTGCCACACTGGCGGTCGAACTCCCGGTCTCCACCACGCTGATGCTGCGATCGATCGCGGAGATCGCCCGAGAGGAGGGCGAGAATCTGGAGACGCCCGAGGGCGTGCTCGCCTGCGTGCAGGTCTTCGCTCTGGGCGGCCGGGCGGCGGCCGCCCCGGAGGCGGGCTCCGCGCTCACGGAGAGCGGCTACTTCGCGGTCCGCGCCGCCCTGGCCAAGACCCTGGCGGAGGCGGCCCGGTACGCCGGCAGCAAGACGCTCCTCGACCAGTCCGCCCCGGCGTTGATCCGCTTCACGGCACAGATCGCGGCGCGCTTCGGCCTCGTGGTCTCGCAGAAGGTCGCCGCGCAGGCCGTGCCGATCCTCGGCGCTTTCGGGGGTGCCGCGGTCAACACGGCCTTCATGAACCACTTCCAGGGGACCGCACGGGCCCATTTCACCGTCCGGCGCCTGGAGCGCGCCTACGGCGCCGCCGCCGTCCGGGCCGCCTACGAGATCGAGAAGGCCGCCCTCGGGGTTGCTTGATAGCCGGCTCATAATCCGCGAGTGTCCCGGCCGCGCGGCGCGGGAACGGGGAGGCGGTCCTGATCGGCAACGGCGAGATGGTGGCGCGGCTCGCGCTGGCAGCCCTGTTCGGCAGCGTGGTCGGGCTGGAGCGCGAGCGCCTGCTCTGGGCCGCGGGCCTGCGGACCCACATGCTGGTCTGCGTCGGCTCCTGCCTGATCATGCTGGTCTCGGCCTTCGGCTTCGCCGACGTGCTCGGCACCGAACACGTGGTGCTCGACCCGTCCCGGATCGCCGCGCAGGTGGTCTCCGGCATCGGCTTCCTCGGAGCCGGCACGATCCTGCTGCGCGGCGAGGTGGTGAAGGGCTTGACCACGGCGGCGAGTCTCTGGGGCGTGGCGGCGATCGGGCTTGCGATCGGCAGCGGCCTCTACGTGCCGGCCCTCGCCACGACCGCGCTGATCGTCGGCATCCTGGCCGGCGTGAAACCCTTCGAGGAGCGGTGGCGCGAGCGGATGCGGGCGCACACGCTTCGGCTGACGGTGCGCCGGGGCATGATGTCCATCGACACCCTGCAGGCCGCCACCGGCGAGCGCGCCTCGCGGGTGCGGACCTTCACGGTCCACCCGAGCGACGATCCGGCACTCGACGCGGTCACCGTCACCTTCGTGCGCCTGTCGCGCACGAGCGTCACGACCATCGCGGCGAAGCTCCGGGCGATGCCCGACGTCGTCGCGGTGGCGGAGGAGTGAGCCGGCACCCGGGCGCATTGTCGAGGCGCAAGCGCGGGTCCGTCATCGCGCCCTGAGCGCAGCGCCGCGGGTCGGCGCATCGACGGGAGTCCTGGCCCCTGGCCGCATCACGCCCGGGCGCGCCGGCACCTCACGCCGCTCCGCGACCCTCGCCGTCGAGGAACAGCCGGTAGCTCGGATTCTCGGTCTCGTCGGTGGCCGGGTAGCCGAGCGCCTCGATGACGGTGTCGAACCGCGCCCGCTCGCCCGGGGGGACGGCGATACCGGCGAGCACGCGGCCGTAATCCGCGCCGTGGTTGCGGTAGTGGAACAGCGTGATGTCGAAGTCCGGTCCCAGCGCCTCGAGGAACTTCATCAGCGCGCCCGGCCGCTCGGGGAACTGGAAGCGGAACAGGCGCTCGTGCGCCACGCCCACGGCCCGGCCGCCGACCATGTAGCGGACATGGACCTTGGCCATCTCGTTGTCGCTCATGTCGAGGACGCGGTAGCCGGCCTCGCGCAGCGTACCGATCAGCGCCTGCTTCTCGCGCTTGCCGCCGCCGACGTTGATGCCGACGAAGATCTGCGCTTCGGAGCCCGGGGCGTGCCGGTAGTTGAACTCGGTGACGGCGCGCGGCCCGAGTGCCTGGATGAAGGCCCGATAGGCACCGGGCCGCTCGGGGATCGTGACGCCGAGCAGAACCTCGCGCTGCTCGCCGATCTCGGCGCGCTCGGCGATGTGGCGCAGGCGGTCGAAGTTGAGGTTCGCCCCCGACGAGATCGCGATCAGCGTACCCGCGCCGCCCTCGCGTTCGGCGTAGAGCTTGGCGCCGGCGAGGCTCAGCGCCCCGGAGGGCTCCGACACCGCGCGGGTGTCGTCGAAAATGTCCTTGATCGCGGCGCACATGGCGTCGGTGTCGACGGTAATCACCTCGTCGAGGTGCTCGCGGCAGAGCCGGAACGTCTCCTCGCCCGCCTGACGGACGGCCACGCCGTCGGCGAACAGGCCGACGGAGGGCAGGCTGACCCGCGTGCCGGCGGCGAGCGCAGCGGCCATGCAGGCGGCGTCCTCGGGCTCGACGCCGATCACCTTGGTGCCCGGCCGCAGGTACTTCACGAAGGTGGCGATCCCGGCGGCCAGTCCGCCGCCGCCCACCGGCACGAAGATCGCCTCGATCGGCCCGGTATGCTGCTCCAGGATCTCCTTGCCGATGGTCCCCTGGCCGGCGATCACGTCGGGATCGTCGAACGGGTGCAGGAAGGTCAGGCCCTGCTCGGTCTCGAGGATCTTCGCCTGCGCGAGCGCCTCGTCGAAGGCGTCGCCGTGCAGCACGACCTCGGCGCCGCGAGCCCGGCAGGCATCGACCTTGATCGACGGGGTGGTGCGCGGCATCACGATGACGGCGCGCGCGCCGAGCTTGGCGGCCGCCAGCGCCACACCCTGCGCGTGATTGCCGGCGGACGCGCAGACGACGCCGCGGGCGATCTGGTCGGGGCTCAGGCCCGACATCTTGTTGTAGGCGCCGCGCAGCTTGAACGAGAAGACCGGCTGCAGATCCTCGCGCTTCAGCAGAACCGGCCGGCCGAGCCGCTGCGTCAGGCGCGGCATCGGATCGAGGGGGCTCTCGATCGCCACGTCGTAGACGCGGGCGGTGAGGATCTTGCGGATGTAGTCCGTCACGGTGTGGAGTCTCGGCGGATGTGCAGGGCTATGCCGGCCAGATAGACCCTCCGGCCCGCGGATGCGAGCGCACCCGGCGCGAGGCAGATCAGCCCAGCCGCTCCACCAGCGCCGCCACCCACACCAGCAGGGCCGCCATCTGCGCCATGAAGGTGCCGGCGGAGGCGAGGTCCTTCACGGTGCCGATCATCGGATGATGACCCGGATGGACGTGGTCGCAGAGCTTCTCCACAGCGGTGTTCAGGAATTCGGCCGCCAGCATCAGCAGCAGGCTCACCACGAGGGCGACGCGCACCCACAGCGTCGGGCCGAGGAGCAGCGCGACCGGCACGCCGAGCGCCAGCAGGACGAGTTCCTGCCGCACCGCCCGCTCGGTGCGCGCGCCGTGGCGCAGCCCGCGCCAGGAATTGAGGAAGGCGACAACGAGGGCGTTCATCGGGCCGCCCCCGGAACGGAGCGGCTGATCCACTTGGCGAGCAACGGGCCGGTGAGCAGCACCACGAACAGGCGCAGCGTCTGTACCGCCAGCACGAAGGAGACGTCGGCCTTCGAGCCAACCGCGATGATCGCGACCGAATCGAGACCGCCGGGGCTGGTGGCGAGGACGGCGGTGAGAAGGTCGATCGGCAGCAGCAGGGTCAGGCCCCAGCCCCAGGCGGCGCAGAGGGCGATCACGGAGAACGTCGCCGCCAGGATGCCGGGGAGTGCCGTGAAGGTCAGGCGCAGGGTCTCCCGGGTGAACCGCAGGCCCACGTAGATGCCGATGCAGGCATAGGCCAGTTCGAGGAGCGGCACCGGCAGCGCCATGCGGACGAGGCCGGTGGCGTGGAGCAGGCTGCCGAGCACCATCGGGCCGACCTGCGCGCCGGCCGGGACCCGCAGCGCCAGGGCTGCGCCGGCACCGACCACGGCGACCGCCAGGGTCGCGAGGAGCGAGAGCGGACCGGTCACCTCTCCGGATCCCGCGACGGCGGCCCCCGGGACGGGGGTATCCATCAGGAATCGCGCGGCGAGGGAGGCCGAGAACACCACCGCGGCGACGCGCACGTACTGCATGAAGGCGACCAGACGCGGGTCGGCGCCGAAATCCTCGGCCATCGCCACCATCGCGGACGCGCCGCCCGGCGAGGATCCCCAGGCCGCCGTCGTCCCGGGCAGCACGCGCAGCCGGGTCAGGATCCAGCCGACGAGGCCGCTGACCGCGACCGTCACCAGCACGACGGCGACGATGAGCGGTCCGTCCTCCAGGAGGGTCTGGGCGATCTGCCCGGTGACGGCGTGTGCCACGAGGCAACCGATCGCAGCCTGCGAGGCCTGGAAGGCCGCGCGGGGCATGTGAAGGCGCGATCCGCCGACCCCGAACGCGATGGCGCCGATCATCGGCCCGAGCAGCAGCGCGGCCGGAAACTGCGCGCGCACCAGGCCGTACGAGACGGCCGCGGACGCAGCGATGAGGGCGGCCCAGAGGCCGATGGTGCGGAGAGAGGGCAAGGCGACCGATCAGGAGGGGCCCGCTGGGACCATCGGGCGTCAGGCGCGCGCTATAGCGCAATATTGTCGCTGTCACGGCAGAGTTTCGACACAGCGGATCCTGGGATCGACGCTGCGCGCCCGATTGGGCAGGGTTGAGGGTTCGCGGTTACCGGCTACGCCGTCAGTCCCGGTGCCGTGGCCGGCCCAACGGCCCTGGGCTACGCCTCCGTCACGTCCTCGTCGCGGCAGGCGGCCGTACCCGGCGGCGCATGGGCCCGGAAGAATGCCGCCAAACTCGCCAACCCGGCCGCCCGCGGGTCGCTGGCCCGCCAGACCAGCGCGATGGTGCGTCCGGGTCCGTCGACGTCGAACGACCGGGTCACCATCAGGCCGCTCGGGTCGGGATGCGCCGGTACGGCGAGCGCCGGAAGCAGCGTGTACCCGGCGCCCGCCGCCACCATCGAGCGGAGGGTCTCCAGGCTCGTGGCGTGTCGCCCGACCGACGAGCCGGCGCTGCAGGCCGCGATCGTCTGGTCGCGCAGGCAATTGCCCTCATCGAGGAGCAGCAGATCCGGTCCGGCGATCTCGGTCGCCGACAGGGCGCCGCCGCGGGCGAGGGCGTGCTCGGCCGGACAGGCGAGCCAGAACGGCTCGACGAAGAGCGGTGCCACCGAGAGCCCGTGCTGCGGCACCGGCAGCGAGACGAGGGCCGCATCGATGCGGCCGTCGCGCAGACCCTCGATGATCTCGGTCGTGCGCGATTCCGACAGCGACAGCATCAGCAGCGGGTATTGCTCGCGCAGCGGGCGCAGCACGAGGGGGAAGAGATACGGCCCGAGAGTCTGGATCGCCGCGAGGACGAGACGTCCCGTCAATGGCGCGCCGCGCCCCTCGCTGGCGAGGGCGAGCAGCCGCTGCGCCTCCGCCAGCACCACGCGCGACTGCCGCACGATGACCTGACCGGCCTCGGTGAGCAGGACCCGCCGATTGGAGCGCTCGAACAATGTCAGGCCGAGCGCAGTTTCCAGTTTGCGCACCTGCACGCTGAGCGTTGGCTGACTGACGTTGCAGCGCTCGGCGGCGCGGCCGAAATGCCCTTCGTCCGCGACGGCGGCGACGTATTCGAGATCGCGCAGGGACAGACCAGCCAGATTCATAGGCTGCGTCTATCAGAACCTTTGTGACGATGCATTTGCCTCGGGGTCGTCCCGGGGCCATAACCCTTCCACAGAACGGTTCCAGGCTGGCCTGTCCCCGGAACCGTTGCACCACGGAGAAACGGAACGCATGAGCGATCAACGCCCGATCCTGACCACCCGCCAGGGCCATCCGGTCCGCGACAACCAGAGCACCCGCACGGTCGGTGAGCGCGGGCCGGCGACGCTCGAGAACTACCAGTTCATCGAGAAGATCACCCATTTCGATCGCGAGCGTATTCCGGAGCGCGTGGTCCACGCCCGCGGCGCCGGCGCCCATGGCTGGTTCGAGGCTTACGGCAAGATCGGCGACGAGCCGGCCTCCAAGTACACCCGCGCCCGCGTGCTGAACGAGACCGGCGTGAAGACGCCGATGTTCGTGCGCTTCTCGACCGTCGCCGGCGCCAAGGAGAGCCCGGAGACGGAGCGTGACCCGCGCGGCTTCGCGGTGAAGTTCAAGACCGTCGACGGCAACTGGGACCTCGTGGGCAACAACCTCAAGGTCTTCTTCATCCGCGACGCGATCAAGTTCCCCGACATGATCCACGCGTTCAAGCCGGATCCGGTGACGAACCGGCAGGAGGCCTGGCGCTTCTTCGACTTCGTGGCCCAGCACCCCGAAGCGATCCACATGGTGACGCACCTGAAGTCGCCCTGGGGCATCCCGGCCAATTACCGCGAGATGGAAGGCTCGGGCGTCAACACCTACAAGCTGGTCAACGACCAGGGCGAGGCGGTGCTCTGCAAGTTCCACTGGGAGCCGAAGCAGGGCGTGCGCAACCTGACTTCGAGCCAAGCTTCCGAGATCCAGGCCAAGGACGTGGGTCACGCCACTCGCGACCTCTACGACAACATCAAGGCCGGCAATTTCCCCGAGTGGGAGTTCTGCGTGCAGATCATGCCGGACGGCCCGAACGACCACCTGTCGTTCGATCCTCTGGACGACACGAAGCTGTGGCCGGTCGATCAGTTCCCGCTGCTGCCGGTGGGCCGCATGGTGCTCGACCGGGTGCCCGACAACTTCTTCGCCGAGGTCGAGCAATCGGCGTTCGGCACCGGCGTCCTGGTCGACGGCATCGACTTCTCGGACGACAAGATGCTCCAGGGCCGGACGTTGTCCTACTCGGATACGCAGCGCTACCGCGTCGGTGCCAACTACCTGCAGCTGCCGATCAACGCGCCGCAGCCCGGCGTGAAGGTCTACTCGAACCAGCGGGACGGGCAGATGACCTACGGGGTCGACGGCACCGGTCCGAACAAGCACATCAACTACGAGCCCTCGACGCTGGCCGAGGGGCTCCGCGAGGCGCCGAAGCCCGCGAAGGACTATCATCAGCCGGTCCAGGGCAATCTCGGCCGCTACCAGACCTCGCGCACGGAGGACGACTACACCCAGGCGGGCGTCCGCTACCGCTCCTTCGAGACCTGGGAGCGCGACGACCTGATCGCCAACCTCGTGGGCGACATGAAGCAGTGCCCGGAGCCGATCCAGCTGCGGATGGTCTGGCACTTCTGGCATGCCGACGAGGATTACGGCCGCCGCGTCGCCGAGGGTGCGGGCATCGACCTGGAGAAGGCCAAGGCCCTGCCGCCGCTGCCGGGTCGCGCCGCGCCGGGCAAGCGCCTGCAGGCCGAGACCTTCACGGACGGGTCGCAGGCGCACCGGGTCGCGGCCGAGTAAGCATCCGCTGAACGGATCGATGAAAGGCCTCGCGGGCTCTCGCCCGCGGGGCCTTTTCTTCGACGCTGGGCACCCCGCGTCGTGTCGGCTCGCGTGGCGCGCGGGTCATGGCTCAAGACCGAGACGGCCGCGCTCCAGCGCCGAACCGGCGTTCATGTCGGCGGGGAACGCTCCACCCGGACAGGGACAGGGGCGTCGAATGAAGCCCCTGCCGACATGGGTCCGCGTGACCGGATCGTAGGTCCTGAACCGGCGGGCGCAGACCGCGACCGAAAGCGGATGTGCCGCTCCAACCGATTCGATCCGGCGCCGGAACGGGCATTTCGGCGAACGCCTCGTCGTCGGAGACGTAGGGGTCGGCGCAGTCGCCGAACACCCCGCCGAGGCCCAACCCCAAGCCGCCGAGCCCGAACCCGCAGCCCCACTGGCGCCCGGCTCGAGAATGCCGATGATAGGGGGGCCGCTACGCGAAGCCGCGCCGGAAGCCGCGCCCGATGAAAGGCCCTGCGGGCCTCAGGAGTACCATCGGTCTGCCCCACGCCCCGCCCCGCATACCGCTGTAGACGCCGCCCCCCGGGCCTCGACGCCCGTCGCAATCAGCGTCACCGCGAGCAGCGTGGCCGCGGCCAGGCGGATTCTCAGCCTTTCGATCTCTGCGATGCGTGTCACCCCGGCACGGTGCGGCCGAGTCGATCCGCCGTCGCGCGCGATTGCTCTGAGTAAGGGTGCGCGCGGGTCGGCACCCGTCGAGGACGTATCCGCGTTCCGGCCTAAGCCGCGGGATGACACGGATGAAGCACATGAAGCGGCGCTCCGCCCTCGCCGGAGCGATTTTCCACGGTTGTCCCGCCGAGTATCGGAGGACGCGCCGGCGCCCGGTCAGGGGGTCGATGCGACAGGCCGGGCAACGTCGCCCCGCGCCTCCGGTTCTGCGACGCTGACCTTGCGGTCCCGGCCGGCGGCGAGGCCGATCAGGATCGCGGCGGTGGCGATGCCGACGAACATCGCCCCCGGCACACCCCATCCGCCCGTCGCCTCATGGGCGAGGCCGAAGATCAGCGGGCCCAGGCAGGCCCCCGTATAGCCGATCCCCTGCGCCATGGCGGACAGGCCGGCGGCGCTCGCCGCATCGGCGGCACGCAGCACGATCAGGGTGAGACCCAGCCCGAAGCACCCGCCGACGCCGAACCCGAGGGCGCAGGCGGCTGGGATGCGCAGCGCATCAGCCCCGAAGGCGAGGACGAGGAAGGCCGCCGCGGTAAAACCCGGGATGGCGACGATCCACGCCCGCTGATCCGGCCTGCGGGCGGCCAGCATGGCAGTCAGGAGGGCGCCCGGCGCCTGCACCAGCGTCGTCAGGGAGGCATACAGCCCGGCATCCAGGGGCGAGAGCCCGCGGCCCTGCAGGAGCAGGGGCAGCCAGCCGAAGAGGATGTAGGCGAGCGACGATTGCAGGCCCATGAAGCCCGTCACCCACCAGGCCAGCGGGCTGCGGAGCAGACGTCCGGCGGAGGGCGCCGCCGTCGACGTTTTCCGGCGGGCGAAGGGGACCCACAGGAAGGCCGCGGCCAAAGCCGGCAATGCCCAGATCGCGAGGGCCGAGGGCCACCCGCCGTCGAGGGCGTGCTCGACGGGCACCGCCGCGCCCGCCCCGGCGGCGGCGCCGAGGCAGAGGGTCATGGTGTAGAGGCCGGTCATCAGGCCGCCGCTGCCGGAGAAGTCGCGCTTGACCAGGGCCGGCAGCAGGACGTTGTCGAGGCCGATGCCGATGGCGGCGAGGGCGGTCCCGGCGAAGAGCGGCACGAGGCCGCCCAAGCCGCGGAGCGTCAGGCCGGCCGCCAGGATCGTCGAGCCGGCCAGCACCGCGAGATCGGGTCCGATCCGCCGGATCAGCGGCGCGGCCAACGCGCAGGCCATGCCGAGGCACAGGACCGGCAGCGTGGTGAGGATCGCGGCTCCGCCGGCGCCCAGGCCGGTGCCGTCGCGGATGGTCGCCAGCAGGGGGCCGACCGTGCTGAGGGCCGGGCGCAGGTTGAACGCCACGAGCATCAGCGCGAGCCCGAGGAGCAGGCGGCTCGGGGTTGCACGACCCGCGCTCACGGCCGCCGCGCCATCACAGCGCCTCCGAGGCAGGCGGCGAGCATCAGCGCGAAGGCCGCGTCGCCGAATTGGCCGTAGAGCGTACCGCCGATGATCCGAGCCGGCAGGTCGGCGTCGAGCCAGGTCTCCTGATCGAGGGGCGTGCGTGCGACGATCCGGCCGTGCGGGTCGATCACCGCGGAGATGCCGGTGTTGGCGTCGCGCACGAGCGGCAAGCCCTCCTCGACGGCACGCAGACGTGCCTGCGCCAGGTGCTGGCGGGGGCCAGGGGTGTCGCCGAACCAGGCGTCGTTGGTGACGTTCAGGATCAGCCCGGCGGACTGCGGTCCGGCGGGCAGGATTGCCCCCGGAAAGATCGCCTCGTAGCAGATGGTTGCCGCGGTCGGCGGCAGACCGGGTACCGTCAGGATCCGCTTCGCCGCCAGAGCGCCCGCGGAGAAGCCGCCGGGTATCGCCACGAACTGCCGCAGGCCCAGCGCCCGCAGGGCCGCGTCGAGGGGCGCGGGTAGGTACTCGCCGAACGGGACGAGGTGGACCTTGTCGTAGCTGTCGGAGATCACGCCGTCGGACCCGATCACCATGACGGCGTTGAAGTAGCGCAGGCGTTCGCCCGGCAGGGGCTCCTCGGCACGGGCCGCCCCCGTGATGAGGTGCTGCCCCGCCTTCAGACCGGCCGCGACCCGGGCGAGGGCGTCGGGGTCGCGCTGGATCAGGAACGGGAAGGCCGATTCCGGCCAGACGATATGGGTCGGCGGGGGCTCCCCGGCCTCCACCGGGCGCTGGCTCAGCTCGATGTAGCGGTCGACGATGTCGGCCCGGTTCTCCGGCCTGAACTTCGCGTCCTGCGGCAGGTTCGGCTGCACGAGGCGCAGGCGCACCCCCGTCACCACCGGATCCGGCGGCCCGAGGCGCCCGGCGCCGTAGAGGGCCATGCCGACGAGCACGATGGCGGCGGCGGCGCTCGGACCGAATCGGCTGCGCGGATGCGAGCCGGTGGCGAGCGTCGCGGGTGCGGCGCAGATCAGCACCGCGAGGATCGTGAGGCCGTAGAGGCCGATCACCGCGGCCCCCTGCATCAGCCAGAGGTTCTGGGCCAGCGCCATGCCGAGGCTGTTCCAGGGAAAGCCCGTGAACACGTGGCCGCGCAGCCACTCTACGGCGCCCAGACCGAAGGCCAGGGCGGCGATGCGCGCGGGACCTCGTCCCCACAGCAGGCCCGCGGCGCAGAACCCTGCGCCGTAGAACAGGCCGAGCGCGAAGGGCAGGCCGATCACCCCCAGCGGCAGGGCCCAGAGGAATTCGTCGGCCTCCACCAGGAAGGCTTGGCCGAGCCACCACAGGCCGGCCGTGAGATAGCCGAAGCCCCAGGCCCAGCCGAGCAGGAAGCAGGGTCGGAAGCGCCCGAGCGTGGTCCGTCCGGAGACGGCGCCATCCTGGAGCCAGACAGCGATCGCGAGGGATACGGCCAGGGCCGGCAGGATGCCGTAAGGCGGCATGGCCAGCGCACCCAGCGCGCCCGCGAGCCACGCCAGCCCGAGGCGGCGCCATCCCGTCAGGCGCTGGATCGCCGAGACGGCGCCCGGCCCAGCGGCGCGGGCCGGATCGTCCATGGGACCGCCCACGGGGCCGCGCATGGGCGCGCCGGCCGCCGAGGAGGCCCGGGCGAAGCCGTCCACCAGACGAATCACGCCGGGACCGTCACGGGTGCGGCGTCTCGCTGGTCGGGCTGCTTGAGGGCGGAGGCAGGGCGAGCGGAACCACGGTGCCGATTCGCGCCGCACCCTTGTGGAAGCGCAGGCGCTTCAGGCGCCGGGGGTCGGCGTCGAGCACCTCGAATTCGAGGTTTCCGGGGCCGGCGATCAGTTCGCCCCGCGAGGGGACGCGCCCGGCCAGCGTGACGATCATGCCGCCCAGCGTGTCGATCTCCTCGGCCATCTCGCCGACCGCCGCGGCGAGGTCGACACCGGTCGCCTCCGATATTTCGGCCAGGGGCGTGCGCGCGTCGGCCACGAAGACCTCGTCCTCGCCGTCGACGCGCTGGACGTGCTTGTCCTCCGCGACGTCGTGCTCGTCCTCGATATCGCCGACCACCACCTCGATCAGGTCCTCGATGGAGATCAGGCCGTCGGTCCCGCCGTACTCGTCGATGACGAGCGCCATGTGGGTCCGCGTCGCCTGCATCCGGACCAGCAGGTCGATCGCCGGCATGGACGGTGGCACGAACAGGACCGGACGCTGGATGCGCGCGGCCGCCAGGGTCGGGGTCAGATCGACCTTGCCGAGGTCCAGACCTCGCGGCAGGCGGGCCGCCGGCCGGCGCACGCGCGGCGCGACCGGGGCCTCCGCCACGCCGTCGACGGTCGGGTCGACGGGCTTCGCCACGGCCGGAGCGGAGCGCCGGGCCGGTTCGGCCTTGGCGGCGATGTGGTCGACGAGGTCGCGGATGTGGACCATGCCGCGGGGATCGTCGAGCGTCTCGCCGTAGACCGGCAACCGGGAATGACCGGCGGTGCGGAACAGCTTGAGCAGGTCGCCGAGGCTCGTGTCGTTCGAGACGGCGACGATGTCGGCCCGGGGGATCATGACGTCGTCGACGCGCACCTTGTGCAGACCGAGGACGTTCTTGAGCATGATGCGCTCGAGCGGGGTCAGGCCGCTCTCGCCGGCATCCGGCTCCGCCAACGCTTCCTCGAGTCCCTCGCGCAGCGAGTCGCGCGGCTTGAGGTGAAGCGCCTGGAGGAGGCGGTCGTACCAGGGCTCCCGGTTCTGGGATTCGCCCTCGGTGGAACTGGGCGCGGCCAGGGCCGCGCCGCGACTTCGATCGTTGCTCATGTCTCTCGGGTCTGGGGTCGGTCGGACGTCGCGCGCTCAGGCATAGGGATCCGGGATGCCCAGGGTCGCGAGAGCCGCGACCTCGAGGGCTTCCATGACCTCAGCCTCGGCCTCGCCGATCTCGTGGTCCTGACCGAGACAATGCAGGGTGCCATGGACGAGGAGGTGCGCGAGGTGATTCTGGAGCGGCTTCGACTGCTCGGCACTCTCGCGCACCAGGGTCTCGTAAGCAAGGACCACGTCGCCTAGCGGAACGGCCGCGCCGGCCCGCGGCGGTTGCGGAGGCGCCGGGAAGGACAGGACGTTGGTGGGCTTGTCCTTGCCGCGCCACGTCCGATTGAGTTCCTGCACGGCGGCATCGTCCGTCAGCAGGATGCTGACCTCGACCGGGTCGGCGGGCTTCCCGGGGGCGACCGCGAGACCGGCCTCGACGGCGCGCCTGACATGCGCGTCGAGGCCGGGGATCGCCGATTCCCAGCGCTCGTCCTCGACGGCGACGTCGATCTCGTAGACCCCACTCACGCCGGAGGCCGCCGCCGGGGGTTTGGATTGCGGTCGGCCTCGCCGTCGCCGTGGGCCGCGCGCTCGTAGGCGGTGACGATCCGGCGGACGAGGTCGTGGCGCACCACGTCGACGTCCTTGAACCGCACGCGCCCGATGCCCTCGACCCCGTCCAGCACGTTGACCGCCTCGACCAGCCCGGACTTCTGGCCCGGGGGCAGATCGATCTGGCTGGGATCGCCGGTGATGATCATGCGCGAGCCCTCGCCCAGCCGGGTGAGGAACATCTTCATCTGCATGGAGGTGGTATTCTGCGCCTCGTCGAGCAGCACCACCGCGTTGGTGAGGGTGCGACCGCGCATAAACGCCAGCGGCGCGATCTCGATCATGCCGGTCTGGAGGCCGCGGTCGACGTGCCGCGCTTCCATGAAGTCGTAGAGGGCGTCGTAGATCGGCCGGAGATACGGATCGACCTTCTCGCGCATGTCGCCCGGCAGGAAGCCCAGGCGCTCGCCGGCCTCGACGGCGGGCCGCGACAGGATGAGCCGCTCCGCGTGGCCCTGCTCGAGCAGCGACACCGCGTGCCCGACCGCGAGCCAGGTCTTGCCGGTTCCGGCGGGCCCCTCGGCGAAGACCAGCTCGTTGGAGCGCAGCAGCTTGATGTAGGCGTCCTGCGCGGGATTGCGCGCCCGCACGGCCCCACGCTTGCGGGTCGCGATCTGTTCGAAATGCGGCTTGTCGGCCTCGGCCGCGATCGCTTCGGCCGGAAACAGCGTCGCCTGGGCGGTTGCCTCGCGTATCGCGCCGTCGACATCACCGAGCGTGAGGGTGCTGCCGCCGGTCCGCACCCGGGCGTAGAGCTTCTCGAAGACCCGCCGCGCCGTCTCGACGGCGTCGGGCGGCCCCTTGATGACGAGATGATTGCCGAGCGCCGTGGCGGTGACCTCCAGGCGCCGCTCGATATGGGCGACGTTCTGGTCGTACTGGCCGAAGACGAGGCTCGCGAGCCGGTTGTCGTCGAAGGTCAGCGGCACCTCGACCGCCTCGTCCGATCCGGCAGGCCGCGCCGCCGGTCCACGACCCCGCAGGGCGCCGCGCGCGCCCGCCCCGTCCGATGCGCTCAAGCCGTCATCCTCGCACATGCCTCATGCCGCCGCAGCCTCCGAGACCAGCTGCCCGAACAGGCTGTTCGTTCCCGCCTCGGTGATGCGTACCCTGACCACGGAGCCGATATGGTGAGCCGCCGCGTCGAACTGCACGGCGAGGAGGTGCGGCGTCTTGCCCGCGACCTGGCCCGGACGCCGCCCGGGCTTCTCCACCAGCACGTCGAAGGTCCGCCCCTCGGCCGCCCGCTGATAGGCGTAGCGCTGGCTGTCGAGGAGCGCCTGGAGTTCGGCGAGCCGCGCCGCCATCACGGACTCCGGCACTTGGTCGGTGCGGTCCGCGGCCGGCGTACCGGGGCGGGGGCTGTACTTGAATGAGAACGCGCTCTCGAAGCCGACATCGCGCACCAGGCGCAGGGTCTCGCCGAAATCCGCGTCGGTCTCTCCCGGAAAGCCGACGATAAAATCGGATGAGAGGGCGATATCGGGTCGGGCTGCGCGCACGCGGTCGATCAGGCGCCGGTACTGGTCGCCGGTGTGCTTGCGGTTCATGGCGGCGAGGATCCGGTCCGAACCCGCCTGCACCGGCAGATGCAGGTACGGCATCAGGGCCGGGATCTCGGCATGGGCCCGGATCAGCGCGTCGTCGAAGTCGTTCGGGTGGCTGGTCGTGTAGCGGATCCGGGCGATGCCGGGGATGCGCGCCACCGCGCGGACCAGCTCGGCGAGGCCGGCCACTGGACCGTCGGTGCCGGTGCCGTGGTAGGCATTGACGTTCTGGCCGATGAGCGTGATCTCGCGGACGCCGCCCTCGGCGAGTTTCTCGGCCTCGGCGAGCACCGCCGCCACGGGCCGCGACACCTCGGCGCCGCGGGTATACGGCACCACGCAGAACGCGCAGAACTTATCGCAGCCCTCCTGCACGGTGAGGAAGGCCGAGGCGCCGAGCGTCCGCCGCCGGGGCAGGTGGTCGAATTTGTCCTCGACGGGAAACTCGGTGTCGACCACGCGGCGCTCGCGGGACCGGGCCAGGAGATCCGGCAGGCGGTGATAGTTCTGGGGTCCGACCACCACGTCGACGGCGGGCTGGCGCGCCTGGATCTCGGCGCCCTCGGCCTGCGCGACGCAGCCGGCCACGACGATCCGCGTGTCGAGGCCTTGTGCTTTCCTCTCGCCCTTGAGGACGCGCAGGCGCCCGAGTTCGGAATAGACCTTCTCGGCGGCCTTCTCGCGGATGTGGCAGGTGTTGAGGACGACGATGTCCGCGTCCTCGACCGTGTCGGTCGCCGCGTAGCCTTCAGCGCCGAGCACGTCGGCCATGCGGGCCGCGTCGTAGGCGTTCATCTGGCAGCCGTAGGATTTGACGAAAGCCTTCTTCAACGTGCGCCGTCCCGAACCAATCCGCTCAAATCCTCGCGCCCGCCCCGTGCGGGCCGGCCGGCGCGAGGCCTGTAGCACGGATCGCGCGGGCCGTCGCGGCGCCGAAACGCAACCGGCCGCCCGTAGGCGGCCGGTGAACGATCGAGGCGGCGCAAAGCGCCGGCCGTCTCAGTGCGCGGCCGGCACCGCGGCGGGCACGTCCACCACCATCTGCTGGAAGAACGGCACGTAGGCCTGCAGCATCACGAACAGGCCGACGAGGCAGGCGAGCGCGATCGAGTGCCAGAACACGAAGCGCAGGATCTTGCCTTCCTGGCCGAAATAGCCGGTGGCCGTCGAGGCGACGACGATCGACTGCGCGTCGACCATCTTGCCCATCACGCCACCCGACGAGTTCGCAGCCGCCATCAGCACGCCCGGCAGGCCGAGCTGCTCGGAGGTGATCCGCTGCAGGCCGCCGAACAGGACGTTCGAGGCCGTGTCCGATCCCGTAAGCGCCACGCCGAGCCAGCCGAGCAGCGTCCCGAAGAACGGGTAGAGGATGCCGGTGCCCGCGAAGGCGAGGCCGAGCGTGGCGTCGACGCCCGCGTAGCGGGTGAGGACGCCGAGCGCGAGCATCGCCGCGATGGTGATCAGCGAGTAGCGCAGGGCCCAGATCGTCTCGAAATAGGCCGTGACGAGGCGCAGCGGCGAGAAGCGCATGATCAGGCCGGAGATGATCGCGGCGATCAGCACCCCCGTGCCGGTGTACGACATGTAGGTGAACAGGAAGACCGCGCCTTCCGGGATGGGCTTCGCCACCACCGGCGGCACCTTCATGATCACGTTGTGCAGGCCCGGCACCTCGTATTTCCAGGTGAAGAGCGGGTTCACGATGCCCTTGAACCAGCCGGTTCCCCAGATCGCCACGATGATCGAGAGAATGATCCACGGCACCCAGGCCATCAGGATCTCGCCCTGCGTGGCGGTGCGCGCGCCGGTATGGACCGGGGGTGAGCCGGGGACGCCGGCGCCGAGCGCCACCGGACGGGGACCGGCCACGGCGAGCGACGGATCGTGGCCGCGCAGAGCCGGCGACGTCCAGATCTCCTTGGGCTGCCACACCTTCAGGAACAGCACGAGGGCGAGCATCGAGGCGAGCGAAGCGCCGATGTCGACGATCCAGGGGTTCACGTAGTTCGAGATCAGGAACTGCGCGACCGCGAAGGAGGCGCCGCAGACCAGGATCGGCGGCCACACCCGGATCATGCCGCGGAAGCCGGCGAAGACCCAGATCAGCCAGAACGGCACGATCAGCGAGAAGAGCGGCAGCTGCCGGCCGATCATCGCGCCGAGGATCTCCGGCGGATATCCGGTGACGGAGGCGAGACCCTGAATCGGGGCGCCCAGCGCGCCGAAGGCGACGGGGGCGG
>Ga0160428_1000864_pt1 | contig 27946 bp, 24 predicted proteins | sample SolpanmetagenomM_FD_108198 | JGI IMG/M metagenome (GOLD analysis project Ga0160428, IMG submission 108198) | Solar panel surface microbial communities from Lawrence Berkeley National Laboratory, California, USA - M | ecosystem: Engineered > Built environment > Solar panel > Unclassified ... | reverse complement strand
GACAGGATAACAAAAAAGCCCGCTGCGGTGAGCAGCGGGCTTGGAGAATCTCAAGGGGTTCAACCAACTATATATGCCTAATGCTCAGCCTTTGGGAAAGGTTGAGTGCCACCAGCTTTGCGAAACGGTTGCGAAGAAGGACATAGGTGATAGTCGGTTTAGGAGGGCAAAGGAACGACGCTTTTCAAGAAAAGCAAATTTTCAGTGCAAAATTCTACTGCCAAGTTAAGGTTATTTCACTGGAGAGGGCGCGAAATAGGGGGGTAGCAAGTTTGCAAAATTAATCGACGCTGGCCAGGCGAGTTTCTTCGGGCCCAAGCGTGACCAAGCCTTGCTTGTAGAGCGAGCCCAGGGCCTTTTTAAAGGTCTTTTTGCTCATGCCCAAGCGGCGATACACGTCATCGGCCAGGCTTTTGTCGCCGAGGGGTAAGCGGCCGTCGGGCTTGGTGCGCAGGGCGGCGAGCACGAGGTTGGCCGCGGTTTCGACTTCGTCGTAACCGGCCTGGCCGAGGCGCACATCGAGCTTGCCATCGGGCCTGATTTGGCGCAGGTGGCCGGGTAGCAGCTCGCCCGTGCGCAGCGGCCGAAACACCTCATTGCTGTACAGCAAGCCGGGGTGGGTGCCGTTGACAATGACGGAGTAGCCAAGCGGCGTTTCCTCGGCAATGAGGAGCTGCACGCTCGCGCCCTCGGCCCCCTCGAAAGGCTCGGGGCTGAGAAATTGCTGCCACTTGGCCGAAGCCACGAGGCGGTCGGTGGCCTCGTCGAGGTACACATACACCAGCACGCGCTCGCCGACTTGCACGGCGTGGCGCTGGTTTGCATGGGGCAGGAGCAGGTCTTTTTCGAGGCCCCAGTCGAGGAACGCGCCGGGCGCACCCACATCGCGCACAGTGAGGGCCGCAAAGCTATCGACTACTGCCAGCGGCTCTAACGTGGTGGCGATGAGGCGGTCCTCAGAGTCGCGGTACACAAACACGCGGATGGTGTCGCCGACGTGCGCGCCCACGGGGCGGTACTTCTCGGGCAGCAACAGGTCGCCGTCGTCGCTGGTAAGGTAGAAGCCAATACTGACTTCGCGGGCTATTTCGAGGTCGTTAAAATCGCCGAGACGCATGGGGGTAGGGGCGGCAAGCGCAGTAAAATTGAACGCCACGAAGGTAGGGCCAGTAGCCAAGCGCTAGGTTAACCTACCAAAATGACTGCTTTTTAGAACAATCACAAGAATCGGTGCTATTATTGATATAATACTAGAAAATGCGCAAAAGTAGTATTAAATTTGGAAGTAGCAGTGGTCAGTCCCTATCCCCCCTTTATTCGCTAAGCTTTCATGATTACGCGTTTTTTAACTTGCTTGCTTGCTATCGGTGTGAGTTTTATGGGCTCGGTAGCAGCCCAGCGCGCGGCCTCTACGGTGGCTTTGGTACAACCAGCGTCCGCCTCGGGTACTCGGGTAGCGGCTTCAGCAGCTGGTGCGCGGGCAACTGCCCCAGCCTCGAGCAATCGAGCAGTAGCTCCAGCTGCGGGCGCCCAAGCGGCGGTGGCCCCAGTAGCGGCTTCTGCGCTAGCCTTTAAGCCCGATTCTATCTTCATTAATCCTGATGTGCGGCCACAGTTTGTGGGCGGCGAAGGCGGCTTGCGCGACTACCTGATGAAAAACCTGCGTTACCCCGAAAAGGCGCTGCGCCAGCACGTAAGCGGCCAGGTATTCGTGCGCTTTGTGCTGAGTGCCGCCGGCCGCATTACCGATGCCTCGGTGGTACGCGGCCCCGGTGGCGGCCTCAATGAGGAGGCCCTGCGCCTGGTGTGGCTGATGCCGCCTTGGCAGCCCGCCTACCAGCGCGGCCAGGCCGTGCGGGTGTCGTGCACGCTGCCCATCACATTTCAAGAATAAGCGGCTGCGCGTAGGGGGTAGGGCTACTGCGTGCCGTACTGAATGACGCTAGGTTGCCCAAAGCTGAAGTCGCTGAAATTATACGAGTCGCGGTTGGTCTCGAACAGCCTCAGGCCGTTGGCGCTGAGTTGGCCGCGGGGGTAGTAGCCCAGCAAAAATTGGAAGGTACGCAGCACCGTGAGCTCGTTGCGAAAGCGCAGCCCCAGCCCAAAACCCGAATAAGGCGCATTGCCGCCGAAAGGTGAGCCGCCGCCGATGCGTTCGTTCACCATGGCCAAATCGGCAAAGGCCAGCACAGCCACCCGGAAACCCAGCAGCGATAGCGGCGTGTATACGGTGCCCTCATAATTGGCCAAAAAACGGCTGGTAGCCAGTATCTGGCTTGTGGGCTGGAAGCCCCGTACCCCGTCGGGGTTGCTATTGACGCCGCTCAGCAGCACCTCGGCGGGGTAGCGATTGAAGCCAGCCGTGACGCGGGCATTCAGCAAATGGCGGCTTTGGTAGTTGCCTACCCGGTAGCGGCGCGTGAAGTACAGCACCTGGCCGCTGAGCAGGCCTTGTTCCCAGCCGCCATCGTTGATGCGCTGAAACGTGCCGAAATCGAGGCTGCCGTAGAGGTAGCCCTGGCGCTCGGAGTAGCCCGCTGCGGCAATGCGCGCGTCGAGGTAGCGGCGCGAGCCCACGGCATTGGTTTCGTAGCCGGTGGTGAGGCTAAGCAGGGTGCCGGCTGGCACGTCCTCGGTGCGGCCAAAGCCGAAAAGGTATTTGTCTTTGTAATAGCGCCGCACGGAGTAGCCCACCGAGCCTAGGAAGATGGTGCGCGTGCGGTCGTCGGGGGTGTTGGTAGGGTTGGTGGTGTGGTGCTCGTTCACGACACTGCCCGCCACGATAAGGCGGCCTGGGTTTTCGTAGCCCAGGTCGTAGGAACGCAGGCGCAGCGCCCGGCCCACCCACAGCGTCTGGCTGGTGTAGGAGCGCACCTGGAAGTTGGGCTGCTGGTCGGGCAGCGGGGGCGCGTCGCGCGGCAGCACCAGCCGAATATTAAACGCATCGGCTGTGAGCGCGCCGGCCCAGCGCGCGCTGGGCGAGTAGAAGTCGCGCCGTGCCGACACCCCGCCCGAGTGCGACTCAAACTCGTTGAAATAATGCCCTTCGGCGTACACGAAGTTGCGAAACGGCACTTGGTACGTGGCCTCGTAGCCCCAAGGCTGGGGCAGGTCACGGCCGTACTGGTAGCGGTTGCTGAGCTGGTGGCCGAGGCCCAGAAAGTTCTGGTCACCGGCTGTCACGATGGCTTGCCCCGGCCCACCCCGCAGCTCGTAGCCCCCCGTCACGCTGAATACATCAGTAGTGTACACCAAGATATCCACGCTGTCGCGGGTGGCTGTGAGCTCATTCACCAGCACCCGTGCGTCCAGAATCTCGTTGGTTTGGCGCAATAGGCGCTCGCTTTCAGCCAGGGCCTGGGGTAGCAGCGGCTGGCCCGGCCGAAACAGCAGCACCTGCCGAATGCGCGAGCGCGCCGTGCGGATGTGCACGGCATTGCCCGACTTTTCGAGGAAGGTGCGTGGCTTGCGCAGCGAGTCATTCAGACTATAGCCAAAGGCGTCGAAGGGCGTGATGCTGACGCGGCGCACAATCTTGAAGTTGTGCTGGTCAAACTGCCGGTTGAGCAGCACTGCGTCGAGGCCGTGGTCTTCCTCGCGGGGCTTGGTAAGGCGAAAGAACGCCGCCAGTGCCCGGCCCGCAATGGTTTTGCGGCGCGTGTAGCGCTCTAGGCCCAGGCGCACGCGGTCCTCATCGAAGCGGCGGCCCAGCGAGTCGGCGGGTGGGCTCGTGGTAGTTTCGGCGGCGCGTAGCGAGTCGGGCGGCACAGCCAGGCGCGGGTTAAAATCCTGGGCACGCACCCCGCCCGGCCTGCTCAGCAGCAAGCCCAGCACCAGAAAGCACAGGACGAAAAAACTACGCAACATGGGGCACCGCGGCACTATGCGCAAGTTACGGCCAGCAGTGTAGCAGGGCCCAACACGTGCGCGGATTTCCAACGTCCAAACCCCTTGCCAAGGTATAGCTCCGCCAGCCGGGGGTAGGGGAAATAGCGAGTAAGATTTGCGGCCCTACCCCCGGCGAGCAGGAAACTTTTTCTAAAAAAATTAGCTTATCAAAAGCTTGCCAAACTCAATGGCTAGCGCTACTTTTACCCCCGTTAAACGACCCTTTTTCGATGAACGAGCGCATCCAGGAGAAGCTAAGCATCTTAGCCGACGCCGCCAAGTACGACGTGTCGTGCAGCAGCAGCGGCGGCAAGCGCAAAAACGAGCAGAAGGGCCTTGGCAACGCCGAGGGCATGGGCATTTGCCACAGCTTCACGGAGGATGGCCGCTGCGTGAGCTTGCTCAAGATTTTGCTTACCAACCACTGCATCTTCGACTGCGCCTACTGCGTGTCGCGCCGCTCCAACGACGTGAAGCGCGCCGCCTTTACAGTGGAAGAAGTAGTGGACCTCACCATCAACTTCTACCGCCGCAACTACATCGAGGGGCTGTTTTTGAGCAGCGGCATCTTTAGCTCGCCCGACTATACGATGGAGCGCCTGGTGCGCATCGTGAAAAAGCTGCGCACCGAGCATAATTTCAACGGCTATATCCACGTCAAAACCATCCCTGGCGCGTCGGAAGAGTTGATTGCTGAGGCGGGCCTCTACGCCGACCGCCTGAGTGTGAACATCGAGCTGCCTTCGGAGCTGGCCTTGCAAAACCTTGCGCCTGAGAAGAACTACGCCGAGATTCTGACGCCGATGGCCCAGATTCGGGACGGTATTATTCAGAACAAAGAGGAGAAAGCGCTCTTTAAGAAAGTACCGCAGTTTGCCACGGCCGGCCAAAGCACGCAGCTCATCATTGGTGCTTCGGATGAGAATGATTTGCAGATTATTAAACTTTCCGATAGCCTCTACCAGGGCTACGGACTAAAGCGTGTATACTACTCGGGCTACGTGCCCATCACCGACGATGCGCGCTTACCGCAGGTGACCCAGCCGCCGCTCGTGCGTGAGCACCGCCTGTACCAAACCGACTGGCTGATGCGCTTCTACGGCTTCGAGGCCGATGAGATTCTAGACCCCGCGCACCCGTACCTCGACCTCGAAATCGACCCCAAGCTGGCCTGGGCACTGCGCAACCGCCACCTGTTTCCCATCGATGTGAACGTGGCCGATCGCGCCCTGATACTGCGCATACCGGGGGTAGGGGCCCGCTCGGCCGAGCGCATCGTGCAGGCGCGGCGCTTTACTTCGCTCACGGCCGAGCACCTCACCCAGTTTGGGGTAGTGATGAAGCGCGCTAAGCACTTTCTCACGGCCAGGGGCATGGCCCCGGCCGCGCTCGGCGAGCTAAGCGAACAGCAGGTGCGCCGCCAGATTTTGTTCGGAGGCAAGGCCACCCGCTCGGCCCTCGTCACGCAACAACTCGATTTGTTCGCGCAGGTGGGGTAGGGCGGCTAGCCAGTTGGCAAAGATATTGATAAGTAGGTAATTGAGTTGCTGCATTTTGTGCTTCTTATCTTATTGAATCCTTGATTTTTAAGCCCAATTACCCGCGTGAAATATCTTTTGCTCGCCCTCTCCACCCTGATGCTAACCAGCTGCCTAAACGCATCGGAAAGCGTGTGCGAGAGCACCGTGGTAGCGCCCGTGCTCAGTGCTACCGGCCCCAAAACGGGGGCCGTCAACCAGCCCGCCACATTTACGCTGGCCTACCAGATTCAGAGCCCCTGCGGCAAGTTTAGCGGTGTAGATGAGGCTAACGTAGCTACTTCAACTACTCGCGTGCTAAGCGTGAAGGTGAGCTATAGCGGCTGCAATTGCCCGCAGGCAGCCGTTCCCTCACAGGCCACTTATACTTTTCAGCCGGCGCAGGCAGGTACCTACTATTTGCAGTTCGCCAGCACTAATGGCTTTTTCACCGATACGCTGGTGGTTAAATAATTGCCTTTTGCTTGCCCGGCCGTGGTGGCCGGGAAAAACCGGTTTAAAACCATGCTCATTATTCATCGCGCTCCGGCCGTCGCGTCGGCCCCAGCCCCGCTCGCTGCCGAACCCCTAGTGGCCTTACTTACTGGCCCTACCCCCCTTGGGGCCGACAAAGCCCCGCGCCTTTCGTGCTGCTGCCGCCTCTCGGAGTTGCTACCGCTGGTGCGCCAGTTGCACGACGCTGCCCGCGCCGCGCAGCAGGCTACCGAGCAGCCCGGCGTAGCAGCCTAAGCTAGCTGGCGCAACCTTTTGGGGCCTTGCTGGGGTACAGCAGGTATGGAGTATGCCCTCGAACACCACACGGTGCCTACTAACGGCCTGCAGCTACATGTGGTGCAGTGTGGCCCAACCGATGGCCCAATAGTAGTGCTATTGCACGGCTTCCCCGAGTTTTGGTACAGCTGGCGGGGGCAATTGCTGGCGCTAGCCGCCGCTGGCTACCGCGTGTGGGCTCCCGACCAACGCGGCTACAACCTGAGCGATAAGCCCCAAAAAATCAAGGATTACGCCTTGCCGACACTGGCGGCCGATATCATCGGGCTGCTCGATGCGGCGGGCCGCGGACAAGCCATAATCATCGGCCACGATTGGGGTGGCATCGTGGCGTGGTACTTAGCGGCGCACTACCCCCAGCGCGTGGCGCAAGTAGCTATTCTCAACGTGCCGCACCCGGCGGTGGTGGCGCGCAGCTTGTGGCGCGTGCCCGACCAAGTGCTACGCAGCTGGTACATCCTGTTTTTTCAGTTGCCCGGCCTGCCCGAATGGCTGTTGCGGCGGCGCAACTGGCGTTGGGGCGAGCAGGCGCTGCGCCGTACCAGTCGGTCTGGCACCTTTAGCGAAGCCGAGGTGGCGCGCTATAAAGTGGCTTGGGCACAGCCCGGCGCCGCCAGCGCCATGATTAATTGGTATCGGGCATTGCGGCTGTCGGCCGGCGCCGCGTGGCCCCGCATCGAGGTGCCAGTGCAGCTTATCTGGGGCAAGCGCGATGCTTTTCTGAACGCGCGGCTGGCCGAAATAAGCCTGACGCAGTGCCAAAACGGCCGCTTACAGTACTTTCCGTCGGCTACCCACTGGGTGCAGCTCGAAGAGCCGGCGGCAGTTAATGCGTTGCTGTTGCGCTTTATGGCCGAAAATTCTCCTTCTTGACTTTTTCCTTCCTGCCCGCGTGAGTGTCCCTACCCCCCTGCGCCGCCCCGATGCCAGTACTAGTGTGGGCCCGGTGGCCGCTCGCCCGCCTGCCCCTGAGCTGCGCAATCCGCCCGCCGACTACACCTACGATGGCTCGTTTGAAGGCTTGCTCACAGTGCTGTTTCGGGTGTACGACCGCAAGTCGGCGCCCAACAGCATCCAGCCTGAGGGCGCGGCGCAGGGCGGCCTATTTACCCAGCCCGTGGCTATCGACACCGACGAGGTGCTGGCGACCCGTACCTGGGATGGCCTGCTGCGCTTCATGCCCGAGCCAGCGCGGGCGCGGCTCTACCACATTTTTCTCAGTGAAGACCCCGAGCGCGAACTGCTCATTTTTCGCTACGCCGACATGGCCTTGCGGGCGGGCCGCGACATCTCCGACAACTACGCCGACGCTACCGTGCGCCGGATGCAGCGCCTGGCCCAGCAGCTCTTCCGCGAGAAGCACCGCATGGAAGCGTTCGTGCGCTTCGAGAAAGCGCAGGATGGCTTATTTCACGCCACCATCGAGCCCGATTTTGACGTGCTGCCGCTCATTGCCAGCCACTTTACCAAGCGCTACGCCGACCAGCGCTGGCTGATTTTTGACAAAAAACGCCGCTACGGTCTGCACTACGACTTGCACCAAACGACCATTGTGGAGTTTGAAACGGCTGGCCCTACCCCCCGCCGCGGCGAAGTATCGGCTACAGTTCTCGACGAGCGTGAGCCATTGTTTAAAATCTTGTGGCAGGCGTATTTCGACCACGTCAACATCCCCGAGCGCAAGAAGGTCAAGCTGCACCAGCGCCAAATGCCCAAGCGCTACTGGAAGTACCTGAGCGAAAAGCAGCCCCGCGAGCGTCGCTTCGAGCCGATAAAAAACAAGCGTGGGCCGGCTACCCCACCTTCCTTGCAACAGGGAGAAACCGACCGCTAGCTAACGTAGAAAATTATCAGTTTTTCCCGCTGCGGAGAGGGGTAGGGAGTGAGGCGCTAACTTGCGGCCTGAACACTACTTACTGAAGTTGATGAATACGACGCTGGTTTTTGGGGCCTCGGGCCAATTGGGGCAGTGCCTGGCGCACGTGGCGCAGGAGCAAAACATGACCGGGCTGGTTTTTCCGCCCGAGGCGCAGGCCAATATCCTGGACCCCGCCGGGCTGCGTAGCCTTTTCGAAGAGCACCGCCCGGCCTACGCCATCAACTGCGCCGCCTACACGGCCGTGGACAAAGCCGAGGACGAGCTAGACCTGGCCCGCAAAGTAAACCGCGACGGTGTCGAAAACCTGGCCCGGCTCTGCGGCGAGTTTGGTACCACGCTCATCCAGATTTCGACCGACTTTGTGTTTGCCGGCACTGGCAACCAGCCACTGGTCGAAACCGACGAAGCCGCGCCCATCAGCGTCTACGGCCTTACCAAGCTGGAAGGCGAGCAGGTTATTCCGGCGCTCACCAGCCAGCATTTCATCTTGCGCACCAGCTGGCTGTACTCCGAGTTTGCCAATAACTTCGTGAAAACCATGCTCAAGCTGGGCCGCGAACGCGACGAGCTGAAGATTATCTGGGACCAGCTTGGCACGCCCACCTACGCCATCGACTTGGCTGGCTGCATCCTGCACATTATTGAGAGCCAGAACACTGCCTACGGCATCTACCACTACAGCAACGAGGGCGTAACCTCGTGGTACGACTTCGCCACGGCCATCTTCGAGTTGAGCCACACGGCGTTAAAAACCTTGCCTATCCGCACCGCCGAGTACCCTACCAAAGCCACCCGCCCTGCCTACTCCGTGATGGACAAGACCAAAGCCAAGCAGACGCTGGGCATAGCCATTCCGCACTGGCGCACAAGTTTGCAGACTTGCTTGGAACGGTTGGGGTAGGGATTTCTGAAGATGAAGGCTGTTGTCAGGCGTTACAGTTGTAGCGAAAGTAAAGATTTATCGACCTATTAGGAAAGCTATCCGACAGATAACGCAATGCGGTTCAAGCGCCAGCATTCTTACTTCACATAGCTCCTAGTTATAACGTGCCGGCCACAGTCGCATTCGTGTAAGAGTATATCAACTCGCTTGAAGAAGATTCCTGGAAAGAATTGATAAACAAGATAAATCGCGTACTTCGCTGGGAAGTTGAGGATTACAAAGCTAGGTAGGCCGTATCGTCTACATGTATAAAGAACGTCATGCTGAGCTTGTCGAAGCATCTCTACTGCGCCGTTCGAGCGCCGTTCGGTAGAGATGCTTCGACAAGCTCAGCATGACGTTCTCTTTTAGAGAAGTATTAACCTCACCGCCCGTAACTGCGGTGAATCACCAGCGCCAGCGCCACAAATGCGCCACCTACGGCACACACACCGGGCCAGCCGAAATGCGTCCAGGCTAGGCCGCCGACTACTGAGCCGATAGAGCCACCCGTGAAATAACCCGTCATGTACACCGTGTTGAGGCGGCTGCGGGCCTCGGGGCGCAGCGAAAACACGAGCGTCTGGTTGGAAATGTGGGCCGACTGCACGCCCACGTCGAGCAGGATAACGCCCAGCACCAGCCCGATGAGGTAGCCGCCGCCTACCCCCAGCACCAAGTACGAAACCAGCGCCAGCACCAGGCCCGCCGTAATGGCGTAGCGCGGTCCACGCTTGTCGGCCAGGCTGCCGGCCAGCGGTGCGGCCAGCGCGCCCATGGCGCCCACCAGCCCAAAAAAGCCCGCCACCTCACTGCCGTAGTTATAAGCCGGACTTTCGAGGTAAAACACGAGGGTAGTCCAGAACACGCTAAACGCCGCAAACACGCTGGCGCCCACCAGCGCCGAGCGCCGCAGCGGCGGCAGCTCGCGCACCAGTGTGGCCAGCGATTTCATCAGCGAGGCATAGGTGCCCGTAAAATTGGGCCGGTCCTGGGGCAGGCGCCAGGCCAGCAGCGCACCCAGTGCTACCATGATGCCTGCCGCTCCGCCAAACACCGTGCGCCAACCCAAGTGCGCGCCTACGTAGCCACTCACCGTGCGCGAGAGCAGAATGCCGATGAGCAAGCCGCTCATGATGCGCCCCACAATGCGGCCGCGGTCGGCCTCAGGTGCTAGGTGCGCAGCCATAGGCAGTAGCAGCTGCGGCACCGCCGAGCAAATACCAATGAGCACGCTCACCACGGTCAGCAGCGCAAAAGAAGGCGCCAGCGCCGCGCCACCCAGGCACAGCGCCGCGCCCATCAGCATCCAGAGAATAAGGCGCTTGCGCTCCAACATATCGCCCAGCGGCACCACCAGCAGCATACCGAGTGTGTAGCCGACTTGGGTGGCGGTGGCGGCCAGCGTGGCTTGGCTGTCGGGGATGCCGAAGGTGCGGCCGATGGCGGCCAGCAGTGGCTGGTTGTAATAGATATTGGCCACCACCAGCCCGCAGGTGAGGGCCATAAGCCAGACTAAAGCGGTATCGAGGCGGCGGACATGAGGAGTAGGAATAACAGGCGCGGCAAGTAATTCAGACATGGAGATAAAACGAACGAATCGGAGTAGCAGTAGCGGCGAAATAGCGTAGGTTAACTCCGAACTGCCCGCCAGGGTTATGCTTGAGCTGTGCAACCTGCCCGCCCGGCCTGCGTTTGCCCGCCATGAGCCGAGGATTTGTAAAAGAGGATGATGCCCAAACGCCGCCCATTGTGCCGCCGCGCGCCGCACTGCCACCCGGCACGCCCAACTACGTGACGCCCAGCGGACTGGAGCAGCTACGCACTGAGCTAGCCGAGCTCGAAGCCACTCGCCCCGCCGCCGAAGCCGACCACACCAACGACACCGACCGTACGCACCGCCTATCGTTGCTCAACGGCCGCCTCGCGCTGCTGGCCGAGCGCCTGGCCAGCGCCCGCGTCGTAGACCCCGCTACCCAGCCGCCGGGCGAAGTGCGGTTTGGTGCCACCGTCACATTGCGCACGGTGCAGGGGGGTAGGGCCGGCTTCGAGCGCACCTTCACCATCGTGGGCGTCGATGAGGCCGATATAACGCTGGGCAAAATCGGTTTCGTCGCGCCCATCGCGCGGGCTGTGCAAGGCGCCCAGTTGGGCCAGACGGTAACGTTGCAACTGGGCCCGCAAGCGGAGGAAGTGGAGGTAACAGCTATCAGCTACGCCGGAGGGGTAAGGGACTAGCGTGGCACTGCGTAATTACACGGAAATCGTCATACTAAAAAAGAACGTCATGCTCATCTGGCGTCCGCTTGTCGAAGCATCTCTACCGCACCGTTTGTATCGTTCAACGAGGCGAGCGAGATGCTTGGGCAAAGTCAGCACAGCATGACGTTCCTTTTCATGGTGTTACGCAGTCCATGTAAAATTTCCTGTCACGCCAGCTGCTTCTTGTACATCCCCGGCGTGACGCCCTCGTGCTTCTTAAACAGCGCCTGGAAGTACGACAGGTTATTGAAGCCCGCTCGTAGGCACACCTCAGCCACGCTGGCTAGCGGCTGGCGCAACAGGCGCTTGGCCTCGGCCAGCCGCTCGCGCACGATGTACTCGACTGGCGTCAGCCCAAACTCGCGCTTAAACATCCGAAAAAACGTGGCCTTGCTCATGCACGCCAGCGCGCTGAGCTTATCTACCGACAGGTTCTCGGCCAGGTGCTCCTTGATGTAGTGCACCACGGCCGCAAAGCGGTGGGTAGTGAGGTGCCGGGCGTAGTCATTGAAAATTAGCGCGCGGGCCTGGGTTTGCATCAGGCGCACCAGCAGCTCTTGCAGGGTGAAGCCGGCCAGCACATCCTTGGCCGCGTCGGTGGTGCGCGACACAGCCACTAGGCGCTCCAGCGTGCCCGTTAGCTCGGGCGTGTTGGTGAGGTGCGCAAACTCGGGGCCGGCCACGGCCCACGGCGCGTGCGTCTCGGCGCGGGGGTAGCGTTCGTTCAGTAAATCAATAGTTTGGCGGATAGTATCGGGCGCGATAGCCACCGCCAGGCACTGCGTAGGCTGGCACAAGCAGGCCTCTGGAAAGTCGATTTCCATCAGCTCGTCCTCGCCCACCACCACCGTTTCGCCAGGCAGGTAGTCGAAGGCCGGGCGGTCGGGCAGGTGCATCACTTTTTTGCCCCGCAGCATGGTTGTGAGCGCCAGCCCAGCGAGCCGCAGCGGTACACGCCGCGCCGCTTGGTGCGTCTCAAAAATGTTGAGCTCAAAGGAATCCAGCGCGAAAACTGTGCGGTTTTCTACCAGCGAATGCAGCCGGTTCAGTGAGAGCGGCGGCACAGCGGCGGGCAAATGAACGCGGGTGGGCATGGGGAGGAGGTATAGCTAATGGTCGGCTGTCGTTGCGAGCAACGCGAAGCAATCGCACCCGAACGAAATCTATACGACTCGTTCCGGGCCGATTGCCGCACTGCGCTCGCAACGACAGAAAATGGCAGCAGCTCAGACAAGCAGCTAAGCGTAAGTCATTATTGGTGAGTAATGACTTACTAACGCAAGTTGCGGCAATTTCGACATTTTTTGCGACAATACCACAGCCCTAGTAGGGGGGTAGGGAATCACCTTTGTCCCACTCCTTTTCTCTTTAAAATTCCCACGCAATCATGGTCGAAACCCTCGAAAAAGCTACCACCGTGGTAGCTCGCCCGCAGTTTAAATCGCACTACGACAACTTTATCGGTGGCAAATGGGTCGCGCCGGTTAAAGGCCAGTACTTCGACAACCCTTCGCCCATCGACGGCAAGGCGTTTTGTAAAGTAGCCCGTAGCAGCAAGGAAGACATTGAGCTGGCGCTCGACGCCGCCCACGAAGCGTTCAAGACCTGGAGCAAGGCCTCGGCGGCCACGCGCAGCGGTGTGCTGCTCAAGATTGCCGACATCATGGAGGCCAACCTACCCTACTTGGCGGCGGTCAAAACGGTAGAAAATGGCAAGGCCATCCGCGAAACGATGGCCGCCGACTTGCCGCTTTGCATCGACCACTTTCGCTACTTCGCCGGCGTCATTCGGGCCGAAGAAGGCTCAGCTACGGAGCTAAATGAGAACACTTTGTCGCTGGTCATTCAGGAGCCGCTGGGCGTTATCGGCCAGATTATTCCTTGGAACTTCCCGCTGTTGATGGCCACCTGGAAAATTGCGCCCGCGCTGGCCGCTGGTTGCTGCTGCGTAGTGAAGCCCGCCGAGCAAACTCCGGCCAGCATCATGGTGCTCATGGAGCTGATTCAGGACGTGCTGCCCCCCGGCGTGCTCAACGTGGTAAATGGCTTCGGCCTGGAAGCTGGCAAGCCGTTGGCCAGCAACAAGCGCGTGCAAAAAGTGTCCTTTACTGGCGAGACGACCACCGGCCGCCTCATCCTGCAATACGCCGCCGAAAACATCATTCCCGTGACGATGGAGCTGGGTGGCAAGTCGCCCAACATCTTCTGCAAATCGGTGATGGACCACGACGACGATTTCCTCGATAAGTGCATTGAGGGCGCCGTGATGTTTGCGCTCAACCAAGGCGAAATCTGCACGTGCCCGTCGCGCCTGCTGGTGCATGAAGACATTTACGACGTGTTTATTGCCCGCGTCATTGCCCGCGTGAAGGCCATCAAGCTCGGCAACCCGATGGACACGGACACCATGATGGGCGCTCAGGCCTCGAACGACCAGTTTGAGAAAATCTTGAGCTACCTCGAAATCGGCAAGGCCGAAGGCGCTGAAGTGCCGGTGGGCGGGGAGGCTTACACACAGGAAGACGGTGCGCTGGCCGAGGGCTACTACATCCAGCCTACCATCTTCCGGGGCCACAACAAGATGCGGATTTTTCAGGAGGAGATTTTCGGTCCGGTACTATCAGTAACCACTTTTAAGGACAACGCCGAAGCCATCGAGCTGGCCAACGACACGCTCTACGGCCTGGGTGCCGGCCTTTGGAGCCGCGATGCGCACGAGCTCTACCAGATGCCGCGCGCCATTCAGGCGGGCCGCGTGTGGGTGAACTGCTACCACGACTACCCGGCCGGCGCACCCTTCGGCGGCTACAAAGCCTCCGGATTTGGCCGCGAAAACCACAAAATGATGCTGAGCCACTATCGCCAGACCAAGAACATGCTCATTAGCTACAGCCAGCAAAAGCTGGGCTTCTTTTAGGGGGTAGGGCGCTAAGTTCGGTTGCCCCCGGCCGGTTGCCGCTTGCGCGGTTTCGGGTCGGGGGCAATGTTGCGTTGCAACCCCTGGCTGGCCGGTGGCGTCTACTAGTCACCACATTACCCTTGCTATGAGAAGCCTACTATGCGTTCTGGCCGGGCTGCTGACCGCGGCTCGCGCCCATGCCCAAGTGCTACCCGTGCCCAATGCCCGTAACCCCGACTGGATTCAGACGGATACCAAACTGGGCTTCCGGCCCAGCCGGCCCGATACCCTACCCGGCAGCCGCGACCAGATGCCCATTGCCGACCCTAGCCGCCAAAACGGAGCTGCGGTCATGCCTAACGCGCTGACCAAAAGCATTACGAGTATCGGCAACCAGCACCGCTACTGGGACGCTGCCCGGCAGCTCAGCTACGAGTGGCAGTCGCGCCCCGGCCAGGTGGCGCCCGACAGCCTCGTGACGGTGCGCCAGCAAGCCACCGGCGCCACCTTCACTTACCGCCGCGCGCCGGCCCGCCCGTGGAAAGCACGGCCCCAGCCCACGCCCGGCAAATAACCTCCCTAGCTCCTTCCCACCCATGCCTACCCCCCGCGTACTGGCCACCCAGGCGGCCGAAGCCACCATCGATTTGCTGCGCGATGAGCACGGCCCGCTCATGTTTCACCAAAGCGGCGGGTGCTGCGATGGCTCGTCGCCGATGTGCTTCCAGAAGGGCGAATTTCGGGTGGGTGGCAACGACGTGTGGCTGGGCCAGATTCACGGCTGCGACTTCTTCATGAGCGCCAGCCAGTTTGAATACTGGCAGCACACGCAGCTGACCATCGACGTGACGAAGGGCCGGGGTGCCAGCTTTTCGTTAGAGATTCCACTGGGTGTGCGGTTTCTCATTCGCTCGCGGCTCTTCACCGAGGCCGAAAGCCAGGACATGACTCCCGTGCTCGACGGCGAAGAATACCCGCACTAAGTGCCCAACTGCCAAATTATCGCTCCCGAAGCCTAATAACCTGACCCCAGCAAGGGGGGTAGGGCCCAAGTGCTGCCCGCGTTTCAAGTGGCCGTGGTACCCACGGCCCACGCTTTTTGCCCGACCTTTGCGGCACTTATGCTTGGTTCGTATTCGCGGGGCTTCTGGCTGATGTGCCTGTCGTCATTTCTGTTCTTCCTATCCTTTAATCTGCTGCTGCCCGAGCTGCCCGACCACCTGGCCCAGCTGGGTGGGGCCGAGTACAAGGGGTTCATTATTGCCTTGTTTACGCTCACGGCGGCCATCTCGCGGCCGTTTTCGGGCAAGCTGGCCGACACAGTAGGGCGCATTCCGGTGATGGTGTTTGGCTCGCTGGTATGCTTTGCCTGCGGTTTTTTTTACCCCTGGGCGCTCACGGTGAGCAGTTTTTTGCTGCTGCGGCTGCTGCACGGCTTTAGCACGGGCTTCAAGCCCACGGGCACTGCTGCGTTTGTGGCCGACATTGTGCCCACCGAAAAGCGCGGCGAGGCTATGGGCCTGCTCGGCGTGACGGGCAGCCTGGGCATGGCCGCCGGCCCAGCTTTTGGCTCGTGGGTAGCCGAGACGTTCTCGCTAAACGCCATGTTCTACTGTTCGAGCGCGGCGGCGCTGCTTTCGGTGCTGGTGCAAGGCACGCTTACCGAGACCCTACCCCCCGCACAACGCCGCAAGTTTAGCCTATCGCTGCTAAAGCTAAAATTGGACGAAATCCTGGAGCCGCGTGTGCTGTCGCCGGCTCTAGTCACGTTGCTATGCCTGCTACCCTACGGCGCCGTGCTCACCGTGATACCTGACCAAAGCCGGCTGCTGGGCCTCGTGGGCCCGACCAAAGGCCTGTTCTATATCTGCTACACGGTGGCCTCGCTAGCGGTGCGGCTGGTAGCGGGCAAGGCCAGCGACACCCACGGGCGGGTGCCGGTGCTGCGCTGGTCGGCGGGCCTGCTGGCAGTGGGGCTGGCGGTGCTGGTGTGGTCGCCATCGGTGCCGGTGTTCTTGGTGGGCGCGGTGATATTTGGCGTGGGCACGGGCCTGAATTCGCCGACTCTCTATGCCTGGACCATCGACCTGAGCCACCCCGAGCGCCGGGGCCGGGGCGTGGCCACCATGTACATCGCCCTCGAAGTGGGCATCGGCATTGGGGCACTCTTGGCGGGCTGGATTTTTGATAACCAGCCCGGCCGCCTACCCTACGTGCACGCCCTGAGTTTGGCCAGCGTGCTACTGGCTATTGCCTACCTATTGCTGGGCGTGCGCCTTACCCCCACCCACCCCGCCCACGATGCGCTAGCTGCCGAGGCAATGGCCGTGGCCGCCCCCGAAGAAGTGGTGTAGCTGAGATGAGCAAAACTTGGTAATCTGCTATTCGCCACCTACTTTTATCGGTTGGTGGCTAGCTATATTTTACTGCTACTCTCACCCTACATTCCTCTTCCTTTATGGTTAAAAAATTACTTGGTTTAGTGCAGTGCTCGGCAGGTGCGCTAGCTCTATTGGGCGCGGCTACCAGCCAGGCCCAACAGGCTCCCGCGAGGCCCGCTGAAATAAAGTTTGGCAAGCCCGATCCGGCCGACTTTGAGGCCAAAAACTTTGTGGGCGACAGCGCTGCGCCGGCCGTGGTGCTCTACGATTATGGCTCGACGCGCTTCCGGCTCAACGGCACAAGCTTTCAGCTGGATTCGGACCGCCTCACGCGCATCAAGATTCTCAAAAAGTCGGGCTACGACGTGGCCACCGTAGAGGTGCCGCTCTACCACCGCGACGGGTTGGAGGAGAAGGTAGCAAACTTAAAAGGCTTCACCTATAACGAGGTGGGCGGTAAAATCGAGAAGGTGAAGCTCGAGGTAGGCAAGGCCTTTACGGAGGAGCGTACTAAGAACACACGGGTGCGCAAGTTTACGCTGCCCAACGTGCGCGAGGGCGCCGTGATTGAGTATTCTTACACCGTGACGTCAGACTTCCTGTCGCAATTTCAGGATTGGACTTTTCAGCGCGAAATACCTACGCGGTGGAGCGAGTTTCAGGCCACTATTCCGGAGTATTTCGACTACAAAATGCTAATGCAGGGCTACGAGCCGCTGGCCTTGCAAACCAGGGAGCAAACCGCGACGCAGTACACGGCTACTGAGCACGTGCAGGTATCGTCGGGCAATAGCAGTTTGCGGGGTGGGGTGGCCAGCCATACCGCCACGGAAAGCGAAAACATCGTGGCGCAGGCTACCAACTACCACTGGGCCATGCAAAATGTGCCGGCCCTGCGCGACGAGCCCTACATGACGACCATGCGCGACTACGTAGCGCGCATCAATTTTGAGCTGGCCGGCCAGCGCATGCCCGGCGGGGCCTACCAAAACGTGCTGGGTACCTGGACAAAAATCAACACCGAGCTGCTGAAGGAGGAAAACTTTGGCGGCCAGCTGGGCCGGGTAGGTTTTTTGGATGCGGCCCTGAAGCCGCTGGTGGCGCAGTACCCCGACCCGGCCGCCCGCGCGGCGGCGGTGTGCGAGCTGGTTATCAAAGCCATGAAGTATGACGGCACCACCGGCTTCGTGGCCAGCGGCCCGCTCAAGAAAAGCTACGAGCTGCACCGCGGCACGGCCGCCGATGTGAACCTGCTGCTCATTGCGGCCCTACGCCAGGCCGGCCTGCCCGCCGAGCCGGTGCTGCTGAGCACCCGCTCGCACGGCCGCGTGGATCAGAATTTCCCGCTGTTGCAGCAGTTCAACTACGTGATTGGGATGCTGCCGCTGGCCGATAATAAGGAACTGCTGCTCGACGCTACCGAGCCGCTGCTGCCCTGCGGTACGCTGCCTACCCGCTGCCTCAACCAAACCGGCCGCCTCGTGGCCAGCCAGGAGGGCGAAGGCCGCTGGGTGAGCCTGACGCCCGCCCAAAGCCACAGCCACTACCAGCAAATAAACCTGAAGGTGGACGAGCAGGGCAACCTGACCGGCCAGGTGCACGAGGAGCACAGCGGCTACTCGGGCGCCTCGGAGCGCGAGCGCTTGCAGCAGTTGGGCGAGAAGAAATACGTAACCGAGTTGGCCAGTCAGCACACCGGTTGGGAGCTGCCGAGCTACAAGTTTAGCGAGGTGAGCGAGGTAGGCAGGCCGCTGGCCCTCAACTACGAAATGCGTCGGCCGGCCAGCACGCCCGGCGCAGCTCATGAGCTGTTTGTGAGCCCATTAGCGTCGTTTGGCGACGGTGAGAATCCCTTCCGCCACGCGGCGCGCACCTACCCCGTCGATTTTGGCGCGCCTACCCAGGAGCTTATTATGCTGACGCTGACCCTACCCCCCGGCTACGTAGCCGAGCTGCCCAAGCCCACTGCCCTAGCCCTGCCCAATGAGGGCGGCCGCTACGTGTACTCGGCCAGCAGCTTCACGCCGGGCACGGTGCAGCTCATAAGCCGCCTCACACTGACCAAGCCCGTGTATGGCGCCGAGGAGTACGCCGCGCTACGCGAGTTTTACCGCCTGGCTTTAGCCAAGCAGGCCGAGGCGCTGGTGCTGAAGAAAATCTAGGTTTCGGTCCTGCGCTACAAGCCTCTACTCTCTACTGCGAAAAGCACTATGAACTGGAAGAATTATCGGCTGGCCGTGGCCGGCCTAGTGCTGGCGGCCGGGCCGCGGGCCGCGGTGGCCCAAACGGTGGTGCCTGCGGCGCCCGCGCCCCTACCCCTGCATTTTGGCCAGCCTGAGGCCAAGGATTTTGAAGCCCAGAATTTTGTGGCCGATAGTGGGGCGGTGGCCGTGGTACTCTGCGACTACGGCACAGCGCGCTTCGGCAGCACGGCCGGCGAGCTGGGCATCATTCACGAGCGCACTACGCGGCTTAAGATTCTCAAAAAAGCTGGCTACGACTATGCCACCGTGGAAGTGCCGCTGTACCATACCGACGCCAACGCCGAGAAGCTGACCAACTTGCGCGGCTTCACCTACGTGCGCGGGGCCGATGGAAAGCTGACCAAGACCAAGCTGGAAGCCGCCAATTCCTTTGAGGAAAAACGCAGCGACCACCTGACGGTGCGCAAGTTTACGCTGCCCAATGTGCAGGAGGGCGCCGTGGTGGAGTACAGCTACGTCGTCACGTCCACGTTTTTTAATAATTACCAAGACTGGACCTTTCAGCATTCGATACCCACGCGCTGGAGCGAGTACCGCACCAGCATTCCGCAGGTGTTTCACTACAAAGTGCTATACCAGGGCTACTCGCCGCTCAGCATAAATGAGATAAGCAAGGGCTCGGTGAGCCTGCTGCTGACCAACCGGGTGAGCGATAACGCCGGGGTAGGGGCGGGCATGGACGTAGGCAATATTGGGGTGAGCATGAGCACCGAGCAGCACCGCTGGGTGCTGCGCGATGCGCCAGCTTTTCGGACCGAGCCCTACATGACTACCGCCAACGACTACCTGCCCCGCATGACCTTTGAGCTGGCCGGCGAGCAGTGGCCCAACCAAAGCTACCGCGACCTGACTGATAGCTGGCCCAATAAAAACAAGCTGCTGCTGGACAACGAGTTTTTTGGCCTTGCCCTCAAGCACGGCAGCTTCCTGGCGCCCGTGGTGCAGCCACTGGTGGCGCAGTACCCCGACCTGGCTGCCCGGGCGGCGGCCGTGCGCGAGCTCGTGCTCCGGAGCGTGAAGTGCGACGGCACCGCGCGCTACCACGCCACTGCTGCGCTCAAAAAAACCTACGAGCTGCACCGCGGCACGGCCGCCGACGTGAACCTGCTGCTCATTGCGGCCCTGCGCCAGGCGGGCCTGCCCACGCAGCCAGTGTTGCTAAGCACCCGCGACCACGGCCGCGTGAGTGAGGAATACCCGCTGCTGGAGCAGTTCAACTACGTGGTGGCGCTCGTGACGCTGCCCGATAACAAAGAGCTGCTGCTCGATGCCACCGAGCCGCTGCTGTCCGCCGGCTTGCTGCCCCAGCCCTGCCTCAACCGCTTGGGCCGCGTGGTGCCCGAGCAAGGCGAGGGCCGCTGGGTGAGCCTAGTACCCAGCCAGCGCTACAACCACTACCAGGAAATCAAGATGGCCCTCGATGCTCAGGGCAACCTAACCGGCCAGGTGCACGAAGAGCACGCCGGCTATGCCGGCCTCGAAGCCCGCGAAAAGCTGCAGCAACTGGGCGAAAAGAAGTTTGTGACCCAGCTAGCCAGCCAGCACCCCCGCTGGGAGGTGCCGAGCTACACGTTTACCGGGCAGGGGGAGGTAGGCACGGCACTGAAGCTGCGCTACGAGCTGCGGCAGCCCGCCGCCACGGCTGGCGCGGCCCAAGAGCTATACCTGAGCCCGCTGGAGGCGTTTGGAGAGCGTCAAAATCCGTTTCGCCACGCCCACCGCAACTTTCCGGTCGATGTAGGTATGCTGCAGCAGGAAACCATCAACCTAACGCTGACCCTACCCCCCGGCTACGTGGCCGAGTTGCCCAAGTCTACCACGCTAGCCCTGCCCAATGAGGGCGGCCGCTATGTGTACATAGCCAGCAGCGCTAAGCCGGGCACAGTGCAACTCGTGAGCCGCCTCACCCTCGACAAGCCCGTGTATAGCGCCGACGAGTACCAGGCTCTGCGCGAGCTTTATCGCCAAATGCTGGCCAAGCAGGCCGAGGCGTTGGTCATCAAAAAGGCAAGCTAAGTATTCGTGCCGCAGTAGATAATCACCAAAATAACATCCTTCGGGGCTTTCGAGGAATCTCGCTTGGCCCGTTTGGTTACCGTGCCCTAATGCGGGCGAGATGCTTCGGCAAGCTCGGAAGGATGCGCTCCGCATGAGGTAACATTTAACTTATTCTCTTGACTTACTTATTGATAAACTCGTTATGATTCTGCCCATCTTCGCCTCGCTTACGCTGCTGGGGCCGCCTACCCCCAAGTACCCGGCCGATGCTATTGCGCCAGCGTTGCGCGAAAATGCCCACGCCGTGGTGCGCGCCTACGACGAGAAGGTGGTAGTGAAGTCGGCCAGTCAGCTCGTCAATACGGTGCACCAGGTAGTGACCATTCTGGATGAGGCTGGCAGCGACGACTACGGGCAGCTCACGGTACACTACAGTAGCCTGCGGCACATCAACTACCTGCGGGGCGCCGTGTACAATGCCCAAGGCCAACTGCTGCACCAGCTGCGCCCCGCCGAGGTGCGCGACCAAGGTCTGGGCGATGCGGGCGGCAGCTTTATGATGGACCTGCGCATGCGCTACGCCGACCTACGCCAGCCCGCCACGCCCTACACGGTGGAGTTTGACTACGAAATAGTATCTGAGAATACGCTCTTCTACCCCGACTGGCAGCCCCAAAGCGCCGAGAATATTTCACTAGAAGGCGCCTCATTACAAGTAACTACGCCCACTGCCCTACCCCTGCGCTACCAAGAGCAGCTGCTGCCGGCCGGTGCCGCCACGGCGCCCGTGGTGGCGGGCGGCCAGACTACCTACCGCTGGCAGCTGCCCGCCGCCCCGGCCGTAGAAGAAGAGCCGCTATCGCCGTCATTGGACGAGCTGCTGCCAGCCGTGCACCTGGCCCCGGCCACCTTTGAGGTACAGGGCCACGCCGGCTCACTGGCCTCGTGGCAAAGCCTGGGGCTGTGGAATTACCAGCTCGGCCAGGGCCGCGATGCCCTACCCCCCGCCCTCACTGCCAAGATGGCCCAACTGCTAATCGAGGCTCCCGACCCGCGCGAGCGGGCCCGCAAGGTGTACGAGTTTTTGCAGGGCTCGACGCGCTACGTGTCGGTGCAGCTGGGCCTGGGTGGCTGGCAAACGGCCCCCGCCAGCAGCGTGGCCAGTGGGGGCTACGGCGACTGTAAAGCCTTGAGCAACTACACCTGCGCCCTGCTGAAGGCGGCTGGCCTACCCGCCTACGTGGCCCTGGTAGGGGCTGGCCCTAATGAATCGGACGTGCGCGCCAGCTTCCCAAGTAGCCAGTTCAACCACGTCATATTGTGTATGCCACTGGCCGCTCACGGTAGCGTGCCCGCCGACACGGTGTGGATGGAATGCACGAGCCAAACGGATGCCTTTGGCTACATGGGTGCCTTCACCGGCAACCGCCACGCGCTGCTGCTCACGCCCGAGGGCGGCCGTCTAGTGGCTACTCCCCGCTACGGCGTCCAGGCCAACCGCCAGCTGCGCCGCACCGACCTCTGGCTCGACGCCACTGGCGCGGCCAAGGCCACTGTGCGCACCCGCCGCTTGGGCCTGGCCCAGGATATCTATGCGCAGTTGCTGCACGAGGTAGGGCCCGAAGACCAGAAAAAATACGTTGCCAATCGGTTGCCCGTGAGTCACTTCACCATCACGAGCCTGCGCCTGGCGGCGGCTCCCACCACGGGCCTCGCGCCCCTGCCGGGCGTGGTCGAGACTATGGGCCTAGAGCTGCCGGGCGTGGGCACAGCCGCTGGCCGCCGCCTGCTGCTCGAGCCCAACGTGCTGGGCCGCCTCGCCGCGCTGCCAGCGCAGGTGGGCCCGCGCACCGCGCCGCTAGCCCTACCCCCCCCCAGCTTACACCAAGATACCGTGCGCCTGCATTTGCCCGCTGGCTTCCGAGCCGAAAATCTGCCCCAGCCCACGCAGCTTACTTCGCCTTACGGCACCTACTCCAGCACGTGCACCACCCTGCCCGATGGCACCCTACAATACGTGCGGCAGCTTGAAACCCGCCGCCCCGCCGGGGGTACATCCTTGCCCCCTACTAAGTACACGGAGTACCAGGATTTTCGTCGCAAAATCAACCAGGCCGACCACGCCCAAGTGGTGCTGGTAAAAACGGACGCGTAAAATAAAAAATAGCATAAACGGCTACCCCCGAGGCCCAAAGCGTTGGTGGGGGTAGCCGTTTTAGTTTAACTGGCTGGCATTTCTTCTGGCTTCGACAGCGAGCCGGCTAGCATGGAAACGGTGCCTAGCAGCAGAAAAGCGTTGCGGGCCGCTTTGTTTTTGGCAAAGCCTAACAGCCAAGGCGCGCCGGCGGTCAATGCTCCGGCAGCCACGTCTAGTATCAAGTGGGTTTTGAAGGGTAATTCCTTGAACAGGCCCCACTCGGCCCGTGTGAAAAGGGTAGTCAACAAGACATTGCCAGCGATTACACGCGTTGCAGTCACGGCGGTCTTTTCGTCTTCAAAGCCAGCTAGCTTTGGCATAGTGAATGCAAGCGGAACGTAGCTGTAGTCCAAAAAGCCGTGTTGACGGCGAGAAATTGGTTTTTCCATGACGGTTGGGAAAAGGATAAGTTGGGAAAAGAATTCTGCCGTAGCAGTTAGGTAGTTAAACGGGTATTTTGACCCGTGGGCTGCTAAAGTCGAGCTTGCGCAGCCGAATAATTGCCGCAAAAAACAGCTAGCACGACCTAAGAAAACTGGGCTATTCACGCCAAAAAGCCTAGTTATCGCCGCCTTACAACCGGTATCGCACCTGGGCCGTCACTTCCGAGCGGGCGCTGCCTTTTATTTCCTCTAGGCCCGAGCTAATGGTATTTTGGTGGCGATAGCGCGTGTCGGCGTAGCGTAGCCAGATGGTAAAATGCTTGTTCAAACTAGCTTGCAGCAGCGCGTAGGCCCGCGTGCCTTGGCCATAGAGCGCGGGCAGCGAAATGGCGTACAGCACATCCTGCTCAAAAATGTACTGCCGGGTGTCGTAGTTGTCGGTGTCAAACACGGCGTAGCGGGCCGCCAGGCTCACGCGGCGCGCCAGCTGCACGGTAGCATCCTGGCTCAACACGAAGCCGGTACGCCAGGGCAGGTTGTCGTCGGCGCGCAGGTAGCTGGCTTGCAGACGCGTGCGCAGGCCCAGGCGGGGGGTAGGCTGCACATCGCAATAAAGCAGCAGCGAGTGGCGCAGCTGCTGGCCGGGCAGCGGCATCGGCCTCCCCAGGCTGCTGGGCAGGTCGAGCGGTTTGAGGCGAGCGCGGTATTGCACGTAGAGCAGGCCGGTTTTGGTAGGCGCGAAGGCCACGCGCAGCAGCGCATCTTGGCCCTGGCTGGGCGCCCCTACCCGGTAGCGCAGCCAGGGAAACCGAAACTTGTCAAAATAAGCTGAGACTTCCCACCGGGGTAGGGGCCGCACTTTCAGCCCCAGGTAGAGGCCGCTCTCGTTGATGTTGCGGGTGTTTTCGCTCAGTGCGTTCCCATAAAGTGTGTGAAAATCAGCGTCGTAGTGCCGCAGCAGTACCGCCGCATCTACGTTGGGCCCGAGGCTAGCGAGCAGGCCATTGACCGTGCCCAGGCCGCCACCGCTGCTGCGCCCGCTCTCGCCAAAGAGCAGCACATTGCGCCAGCCGTAGCTGTAGTGCGCGCCCACGGCCAGGTTGTTTTGACCCTGAAATTCGTAGCGGTTATACGGCTCCGGCCTTTTTTGAAATACCATGCCGTAGTGCGTGCCGACTGCCGTGAGGCCAAAACTCAGGTTGCCGTCGGGGCTGCGGTAGCCGAGGTGGCCGCCGCCCACGGTTTCGGCCAGGCGCTGGCGGTTGGCGATTTCGGTGGTGGTGCGGTGCAGGCCGGTGAGCAGCAGGCTACTGCTGAACTCGTCGAACTGCGCCAGCGAGTCGGTGGTCTGGCGGGCATTGGCGTCGATGTTTTTGCGCGAGGCAAACGTCGTGGCCTCCCAGCGCGGCGCCAGCTGATAGGTGGCCGCCGCCCCGCGAAAAAACGTGTTTTCGAGCAGTGCCGCGTAGGGCCGCACGCCCAGCGACGCCCGGCGCAGGGTGGTTATCGTCTCGGCACCCTTGCCCGTGGCCAGCCCCGACGACAGCAGTAGCCCCTGCCCAAACTGCAACTGGTAGTCGCCCAGTGCCAGCGTCTTCAGCCTGCCCTGCTCGTAGAGCACAAAGTGAGCCGACAAAAAATCGGGTCCAAACTGGTTGCGTTCCGGTCGCCAGGCCAGCGGCTCGCCCGCGTCTTTTTCGGCCGTGAAGCCCAAACTGAAATCGTGGGCGTGGCTCACGCGGTAGCGCAGGGCTAGCGCATCGGCCGAGCCCAGGTAGCGCAGTGTGGGCCGGCCCTGAAACGTATCGACCGCCGAGTAGCCCTTGCGTTGCTGCAGCACCCGTTCGTAGCGCACTAGTACAGCGTTATTTTCTTCGTTCTTAATGCGTTGCCACAGCGAGCCGCGCACCGAGTTAGGGTTGAGGCTGGCTACCGTTACGAAGGGCGCCACCCGCTCGATGGTGCGCACATCCCAGCCCGGCACGGCCTGTAGCTCATACACGCTCAGCAGTGGGCCGGCGGTGCGGCGGTGCAGCAGTAGCGCCGCTATTTGTGCCTCGCTCAGCAGGGGTAGGGCGCGTAGTTCCTCAGGCCCGGCCGCGTTGAGGTTAAGCGGCGATTGATACAAGTTGAGCAGCGTACCGTAGAGGTCCTCGTACGGAATCTGGTCCGACTGAATCTCGGCAAATAGCTCCTGGGCCAGCCGGTCGAACTCGGGTGCCCGGCGCGGGAAATCCTGTGCACTGGCCCAGCTTGGCAAAAGCCAGCTGCTCAAGAAGAAGCAAAGAGAAAGGAAGTATTTCCTCAAAAAATGATTCTTCATTTTTTATTCCCCGCTTTTACTTCCCATCCGTTCCCATTGCCAGCCCACGCTGAAGTACTGGCTCAGGCCCAAGGCGTTGTGCCAACCGGCAGCGTAGTCGAGCTGCCAGTCGCCGGCGCGCAGGCCCACGCCGGCCGTGCTCTGCTGGCTCAGGCTGGCGTAGCCCAGGCGCAGCGCCACGGCAGCAGCAGGCAGGTATTCGATGCCAGCTTTGAAGCCGGCGGCGCGCTCTACATCTTTCTCGGCCTCCGCTAGTAGCAGCACCTGTTTTCCGGCGCGGTAGGCCAGGCCGGCGCGCAGCACAGTAGGCACACGCTCATCTTGGTAATCAGCCAGTTTGGCTTGTGTGATATTATAGAGATACACGCCTAGCGTGAGGCGATGGGGCAGAATATCGGCTTGCCCACCGAGCGAGGCGGCCACGGTGCGGCGGCTGCCCAGGTCCCGGAAGCTCACTTGCAGCGCGTCGAGCCGGCCGCCCACGCTCACCACGCCCAGCCGGTAGGCGTAGGCGGCGCCCGCCCGCACTTCGCTATACAGCACCCCGCCAAAGCGCTGCGCCTCCAGCCCAACCACACCTCGGCTGGCGCGAGGGGGTAGGCCGCTCGCCGCTGGCTCCACTGTGCCCAGCGGCAGCGCTAGGGCCACCGCTGCCACGTTGAGGCTTGGGATGAGGTAGCGATTTTCAAAATACACGCCTGCCGTGGGCCGCGTGAGGCTGGCCAGCCCGGCCGCGTTGTTGGCCACCGCCCACACCTCACCGCTGAGTGTGGCCGCGGCGTTGCCGAGTGCCTGGGCGCGGCCACCGTGCCCGGCCGGGCCATTGCCCTGGGCTAGTAGGGGAGTAGTTGATAAGAATAAAAAGAAAAAGTATAAACGTCTTAACATAAAGACTTATAAGTTTTTAAAAGTCTAAATATACTGACTATTGATTGTTTGGGGAATACTTGTGAGGAGAAGTCGCGCTTTATTTCTGCACGGGTTGCCGGGCGAGCGAGCGGCGGGTGCGCGCCGCCGAACTTTGCCCCGTTGCCTCGTCTTATTGCGTTATGTTTCGTCGCTTGCTGCTGCTTTTGGTGCGCTTCTACCAGCTATTTATTTCGCCACTCACCCCGCCGAGCTGCCGCTACGTGCCCACCTGCTCGGCCTACGCCGCCGAGGCTATCGGCAAGTATGGCGCTTGGCGGGGGGGGAGGTTGGCGCTACGGCGCATTGGGCGCTGCCATCCCTGGGGTGGCGCGGGCTTCGACCCCGTGCCGTAGGGCTCAACCGCGGGAGTAGGCTTTGCCGTACAAGCAGCCTATATGCTGTATATCCCGCTTCTCCTGCGCCCGCTAGTGGGCGTATTACTATTCACCTCGGCCTGCTCACCTGGCGAGGGTGACCACACCGCCACTGCCGCTGACCAGCCGCAAGACACGGCCCAGACGCACCCCGGCAAAAAGGGTAAAAAAGGCCATAAGAAGCACAAGGGCCAGGAAGAAACCGAGAGCCTGCCTGGTAACCTGCGCCGCGTGGGTAAGCTCACGGCGGGTATTTTGGAAAGCTCGGGCCTATGCGCGGCACCCGAAGCCGGTACATATTTTACTTTCGGTGATGATGGGCAGCAGTCCACTGTGTGGCGCGTCGATGCTACTGGCCAGCAGGTAGGCGAGTTCACGGTAGGTGCGCCCAACCACGACTGGGAAAGCATGAGCCGCGACCTCAGCGGCAATTACTACTTGGGCGACTGCGGCAACAACAACAACGACCGTCAGAACCTGGCCATCCTGCGCTTTCGGCCCGACGCGCCTAGCCAGGTTACTAAAATCAATTTCAAATACCCTGACCAAACCGAGTTTCCGCCTAGCAAAAAGGACCGCAACTTCGACTGCGAAGCCAGCCTCTGGCACAGTGGCCAGGTGTATTTATTCACCAAAGACCGCGCGCAGTCCAGCACCTGCAAGGTTTACGCCGTGCCCGATCAGCCTGGTAGCTACACAGCGAAGCTTATCACCAAGCTCGTCATTCCGGGCCAGGTTACCGACGCCACGCTCTCGCCCGATGGCCACCGCCTCGTGCTGCTGGCTCGCCAAGAGCTGTTTATTCTGGATGGTAATTCGTGGGAGGAAATCCTGAAAGCCACGCCCCGCCACATCAGCCTCGAAGGCGCTGGCCAAACCGAAGGTGCCGCTTTCAAAGACCAAAAAACCCTGCTTATCACCACCGAGCAAGGCGATATGTACGAGTTGCCGCTGTAGG
>Ga0160428_1000862_pt1 | contig 28000 bp, 16 predicted proteins | sample SolpanmetagenomM_FD_108198 | JGI IMG/M metagenome (GOLD analysis project Ga0160428, IMG submission 108198) | Solar panel surface microbial communities from Lawrence Berkeley National Laboratory, California, USA - M | ecosystem: Engineered > Built environment > Solar panel > Unclassified ... | reverse complement strand
GGGCGCCCGGGGAGGGGGTGCTGGCATCGATGTCGTTCCCGCGTATCCGCACTTTTGACAGCTCACAAACCCCGGTGCGCAGGGGTCACGACGGCCTGCCCCGCCAGCTCGCGGCCGTAGATCTAGCTGTAGTCGCGCGGGCGCTTGCCGGGGCAGAATTAGGCAAGCCGGAGTAGCCCTTTTACGGCTGTTCTGCGCTTCACACCGGCCGCCCCGGCATCATTCTGCATAACTTCAAAGCGGACGCGTTACGAGGGTCGGCGATGTCCGGGGTGGGTCATTTGCCAACGGGCCGGTTTCGGGTCTTCCAACAGAAGGTCGGAAATTCGGCCCACGGCTGAACCTCACGGGAGCGGCCTGGCGGCATGCCGTCGATGACTGGTCCGAAGTGTACGTTTGCCTCTCGCAAGATGCGCAGGACATGGGTTACCGCTTAAACTCGCGAGTACATTAGGCTACACACGGCGAGAACTTGTCTGCTCTCCGCGGAGAGCAGAAGCCGAAGGTGGAGAGCTTTGATTATTCGGGATCCGATTGAAGAACTTAGATCGACGAGTGTCTACAGGCGCTTGGTGGAACTGGACGCTTTGTATGCAGGTGCGGCGGAAACGTTTCTGGATGCTGCGCCCGGGGAGGGGGTGCTGGCATCGATGTCGTTCCCGCGTATCCGCACTTTTGACAGCTCACAACCCCGGTGCGCAGGGGTCACGACGGCCTGCCCCGCCAGCTCGCGGCCGTAGCTCTAGCTGCAGTCGCGCGGGCGCTTGTCGGGGCAGGATTGAGCAAGTCGGAGTAGCCCTTTTACGGCTGCTCTGCGCCTCATTTCAGACGTTCGTACACCTCGGACCGCTTCCGGATAGCGGACATGATTAGTCAAGCCAATCGCAGCGGCCGTTGAATGTGGTTACTATTCGAAGGCCTGTTCGGGACTTTGCGCCGATTCAAACGGCATTAATCAGCCAGCCCCTAATTTTGGGCGGACGAGCCGGACCTTGCACAGCTGTCACCGGCGCAAGTCCGTCGACCTTGCAGCACTTGAGCGCAGGGTTGAGCTAAGCGCGGCTATTTCGGTTCTTCTAAGGGCAGTGTAAATTCATGTGGCCAGCGCAAGAGTGTCGAGCAGTTGCTCAAACCCATGGCGCCCTGTGCGCCCTTTGCAGGCTGGCTGCGGCGCAGGCCCAGGATCGCGCGGCTCTCGGAGGCAACTCCGGCTAAGGCTGCTGCAAACCTTGCAACGCCGGCGAGCAAAGATACAATATTGCGTCTGGGCCATGGGTGTTGCTGCCCGCTTGGAAGACATCGCGTGTGGTTAGCGCAGCATGGCGCTGGTGTACCATCAGAAAGCCCGAAATTGCCCGACGCGATTAAAGTGCTTTGCAACTTCACCTGGTACGATAACTCAAACCGAAATCTGAGGTGCGACCGTCGAGATTGACACTGGAATGCGCAGGCTCTCCTAGAAACTTGAATCTTCGCGTGAGAGGTTATGATAACCTGCTTTTCAGGACAAAATACCCATAACTTTGTGGCTGAGTGTGACAGTTAAATGGACTAACCATCTTGGCACCATTCGCACGACCATCATATCAGAAGCCTAGGAAAATTGCTGGATGCGGGAAGTTAGCCGTATATCGACGTAGGGCGCTGAACCGACGTATAGGCTGCCAAGCGTCAAAACGCTGCCTTTCACAGGCGGTATCAAATGAGGCTCTTGGAAATCCTACTTAGGGCTCGGTTTGAGATGACCAACAGATTTGATCGTAATAAGGAAGCTCGCTGTGAGTGAAAAAATACCGTTGCTGGATCATGGTTACGTCCGGCTAGTTGATCACATGGGGGGTGACATTTCCGTCGCGCGTGCAGCCCGCGTGTCTTACGACGCAGCGTGGAGGGCCGGTGAGGACGAGGGTAGCGACGCAAGGCTCATCCGCTATCTTTGGAAGCATCAACATACGACGCCGTTTGAGGCAGTGACCTTCAGCTTCGAGGTTAAGGCTCCAATCTTTGTCCTAAGGCAGTGGCACCGCCACCGGACTTGGTCTTACAACGAACTGTCGGCGCGCTATCGGGAGCTTCCAGAGGAAGCATACGTTCCAGACCCTGCTATGATTGGGACGCAATCTGCTTCAAGCAAGCAAGCGCGCGATTTGACCGCAGCCTCATGCGAAACCCTAGTCGAGCGCACGGCTCAAGTTGCCGCACTCAAAGCGTCGCACGCACTGGCTTTCGCGACTTATAAAGATCTTCTTGCAGCGGGTTGGCCACGAGAGATAGCGCGCAGTGCGCTTCCGGTCGCAACCTATTCCCATATGTTTGCGACCGTAAATCTTCTTAATCTTCTAAGATTTTTTACTCTTCGCTGCGATAATCATGCGCAATACGAGATTCGGGTATACGCAAATGCAATGCGCGATCTAGCCCGCGCAGTAGCTCCTGTGGCAGTTGGGGCATGGGAGAACAGCACCGGCTAGCTAGCGGCAGGCGGGAGCTACATCATAAAAAGGGTTACCCAACCTGATTGTTATCTCACTTCAGAGTAGGCTTCACGCACCCACGCTAGTCTCACGACGGCTCTGGCGTGATCAGACGGGTTTAAATTATCCAGTTTGTCATCTAAAGATTTCGAACGGAGGACCAGCAGGGTCGTCGCGGGTTCGGGGGCCTAGGTTGGGTGTGAGGAGCTGTCCGAAACGGGGCGAAGAGGTACACAGACGTTCCTCACCACAGATTGCAGTTGGAAGAAAGGGTTCATTCAACGGAAAATTGAATCCAGCGTATCCGGTGAATACAAGCAAAGACCTTCAAGAGCTTTTGCAAGCTTACGAAAAAGGTAAGCAGCCCATTAAGGTCTCCTTTCGTGATCTTGTGCCTTGGATACCGATGGGTGAGCGAGCTACTCACCACATTCACACGTATCCTGCCAAGCTTTTACCCCAAATCGCACATTTCTTCTTAGCGAATACGATACTTGTAGGAGACTACGAATCAGTTCTTGACCCGTTCGGTGGCACTGGAACCGTAGCGCTGGAGACCCTTCTGTCGCGACGTAACGCTCTCTACGCCGACGCTAATCCGCTGGCTAGATTGATCGCGGTCACGAAGACAGCCCCGATTGACGGAACTCTGTTGCAGCAAGCGTTCTCCATCGTCCAGGGCCGTCTCGCCACCTCGCGAAGCCGTCGGCGCCCAAACGTCGTGAATTTAGATCGCTGGTTCAGTGAACCAGCGATCGCGAAACTGATTCGTATCAAAGCGGCCATTTCGGAATTTGAAAGCTCCGAAATACGTAATTTGATGCTAGTCACGTTTTCAGCCGCGCTACGAAAGGCTAGTAATGCTGACCCAAGATTTTCGGTACCGGTAAGGCGGAAAGCGACGGGTAGCTCAAATATACCCTCAGAGCCTTGGTTGCTATTTTCCCGTCAATATCAAGCCAACAGCGTACGCTTGGCTAATTTCTCTCGCATATTTTCGGGAACTTTTACAGCAAGACTGTGCGGTGACGATGCTCGATCACTCCGCTGCCCGGATACAGCGGAGTGCCTTCCAGATGATTCGGTCGGCATGATTTTTACTTCCCCGCCATACGCGGGAGCACAGAAATATATACGCGCGTCGAGCCTAAGCCTCGGCTGGCTCGGAATGGCTGGTGTTGGACAATTGCGTCCACTGGAAGATGTTAGCATAGGCCGAGAACATTTTCCGAGAGCGCAGCACGAAGAGATTGTGCCGACGAGTGTTGCCGCGGCTGACGAGCTTCTCATCCGTGTTCGACGGAGCAACCCGACGCGGGCGTTGATAGCTGCGACTTATCTTTCGGAAATGCAGATTGCGTTAAAGGAATGTGTAAGGGTGTTGCGGCCTGGCGGTCACATTGTTTTAGTCATTGGGGATAACACCGTCTGCGGTATGCGTTTTCCTACTTCGGAGTATCTTAGAACCATGTTGCACGACCTCGGTCTTGTTACGCGACTGGCGCTGGTCGACACAATCAAGTCGAGAGCGCTTATAACGCGAAGAGCACATGCTGCGGAAGTTATCGCAAGTGAACATGTAATCGTTATGCGTAAACCGGTATAGCGATGGGCCTGTTAGACGAACTTCGAGCCATTTTACCCGGCGATGACGAGATTACGCCAGAAGACACATGGGAATTGCTTCGCAAACGAGTCACCGTTCTCTCTCTCCGAGCCTGGGAAGGACGGAACGAGTGGCCAGCAATTCAAGCTTGGCTTTCTAATTTTGATGGAAAGTCCGGCGTTCCTGAAAAGACGGAGAAGTTGCACGCGCTATTCCTACTATCGCAGTTTCTCTACATTGGTAGTATTGAAACGCGAGTTCTGCTACAGGCTGTTTACCGGGATCTTTTTATAATTCCATTAATCCAAAAGATTCGGCTGTCGCTCAAAGGTACAAGGGATGGAAAGGCTTTGGAGCGCGGCGTAGCTGAGGCGCTTTCCAAAACTCGCTTCTTGGGCGTTGGCAACCCTTCCGAAAGTGGCGTTCACCTACTGTATTTCTTTCGTCAAGAAAATGAACTTCAGAAGCAACTCTTTATGGATAGCGCTGCCATATTCGAAAATGTGCGTAGCTCTGATGGTGGTATTCACCGGAGGCTTGCACAGCCTGAAGTGAGAAATTATGTTTTTGTCGATGATATATGCGGCTCGGGTGAAACAGCAATTACCTATTCTAACAACGTGTTAGCAGATATATTAGCATGCAATCCAAAAGCCGAACTGTATTACTTGGCGATGTTTGCTTCGGCGCACGGACTAAAGAGAGTACGTGAGATGACAAGTTTTCGAGATAACTGCGGTGCTGTTTTCGAGTTAGACGAAACTTATCGCTGTTTGACAAAAAGTTCTCGAATTATGTATGCGGCCCCGCCTCATATTGATGCAGACACTTTGAGACACATGGTTCAATGGTACGGTAAGTTGCTTGTACCTCATCACCCTTGTGGCTTCGACGACAGCCAACTCCTCCTTGGCTTCCACCATAATATCCCAGACAACACCCTGCCAATTATTTGGGCTGAGGGGTCAAGTGCTCAGTCATGGACGCCGGCGTTTAAACGCTACCCAAAATTTTGAGAGGTCGCATGCGAGAAACAGATCTCCATGACAATCCGTTCGACCTCAACAAGGCGTCGGACTTTTCTGACCAAGAGATTGCGGAACAATGGGTTGATATATCAGACGCGCCCGGAGGTTTGCTCGGTATTCTCAAACCGACCCTTCGTATGCCAATGCTGCTACTCGGAGGGAAGGGTAGTGGTAAGACGCATCTCATGCGGTATTGCTCCGCTCCAGTTCAAGCTGCGCGACGCGGCGGAGACATCGTTGGTGCTGTAAAACAAGATGGCTATGTGGGTGTTTATGTCCGCGCAGATGGACTGAACACAGACAAGTTCTCGGGCAAAGGAGAACCGCCAGAGTTTTGGACTATCATCTTCAGCATGTATTTTGAGCTTTGGCTTGCTACAAGTCTTTTAGAATTTCTCAAAGATTTCGTCAGGCAACGTGACAATACAATTGACGAAGAGGCGTTCGTATCTAAAATATCCGAATTATTCGATGTTTCTCTAACTGGCGAGTTTAACGATCTTACAAGCTTATTAGCTTATTTAACCCGTGTTCGGAAAAGCATCGACTTTGCCGTTAACAATATGTCTCTAACTGGGAAGCGAGCTGAGACAGTCATCACTTTCTCGCCCGGTAGGCTTGTGTTCGGGCTCCCCAGCTTAATCGCGATGGCGGTTCCGGAACTTGCCGAGACCTTAGTCGTCTATCTTATCGATGAAATAGAAAACTTTACTGATGATCAACAGCGCTATCTTAATTCCCTCATTCGATATCGTTGGGGCAACGCGACCATAAAACTCGGTGCACGGCTGTATGGCATCAAAACATATGAAACCTTGGGTTCCGGGGAGCCAATTAAGCGTGACTCCGAATACGAGCGAGTGGAGCTAGATCGAATTCTGCGTGAGCGCCCGAAAGAATACGATAAGCTTGTCACCGGATTAGTTTTGAAGCGTTTGAGTAAGTTTGGTTTCCTCGCTGATGCTAAAGGCAGCCGTGTACTTCCGGATTATTTTCAGGAGTTTGATAAGTCCAATTACTGGTTTGCTGTTCAGCAGGACTTAATATCTCGCGGCGAGTCGAACCGAAGGAATTCCTTCTTTAAGCAACTTAAGGAGGACCTAAAGCTTATTCGGGGCTTAACCGAGAATGATAGTATGCAGGTCCTTGCATCTCTATCTCTTCCGACTCACCTTTTTCTTGAAAAGGCTGCAACGTTCTATTTCCGTAAAAATTGGCCCAAAAGCCCGGAACAGGCGATCTCCTTTTCGGAAAACGCGGGAATTCAGGCACGAGCTTTAGCAATTGGAGATCGAGTGACTGGGCATGATCTACATGATTGCATTGCGCACTGGGGCTCTGACATGCTTGCTCAGCTTTACCACGACTTCCGTCGAAGAGTGCCTTATCTTGGATTTGACACATTAAGCACCCTCTCGCAAGGAAGCCCCCGCAATCTTTTAACCAACCTCAAGCACATTTATCGATGCGCGCAGTTCGCTGGAGAGCAACCGTTTACGGGCGGATTAATCTCTATTCGATCGCAGACCGAAGGAGTGCGCGATGGAGCAGCTTGGTTCTGGGAGGATGCTCAACCAAACAGCGATGGAATGCGAGTTCGCGAGGCCGTAGAAAGTATCGCTATCCTGTTTCGGACCATACGGTTTGGTCACGCTCCCTCCGAATGCGATCTGTGTATATTCAGCGTAGCATCGGACCAACTGACAGAAAATAGTCGGAGAGTTTTACAGATCGCTGAGAACTGGTCTTACCTAATTCGATTATCGGAAGGGAGGCGTAACAAGAATACAAGACGTGTCGACGAGAGGTATCAGCTTGCGCCCATGCTGGCGCCAAAATGGGAAGTTTCTGAGCACCTACGTGGATCGATTGAGCTTTCTGCAGAACTCGCTAATGCGATCCTTGATCCAGATCGACGAGAGACATTGCCAGCGATTTTTAAGCGACGTGTGAGTCGAATTGTTAGTCCCCCGGAGGATGGTAATCAGGAGTTGTTCCCGGCATGAAACTAGACATTGGTTCGCTGACGGACGCTAAAAGACTTTTTCAAGCTCAAACGTGTGCTCCGTGGGACATCTTCATTTCGGCTTACAATGACAGTGAACGTGTTAAAAGCGTCTTTGAGACCGTTCCGGCCAAACAACGGGTCTGGTGGATCTTACCCGAATATGGCTATTCGGAAAGCGAGATTGCCCATCTTGAAAACTTCGTCTTTCTGCTATCTGGCCGGGAAGATCAGGTCGTCATGCAAGGTCTTAGCGCTCTCAATTTCGACGCTCGGCAGCGCCTATGTGTTGACATTACCGGAATGATGCGTCCCCAAATCCTCTTTATGATGGCTTACCTGAAGCAGCTTGGATGTTTAAGTTTTGACTTCCTCTACACGGAGCCGGAACACTACAAGCGTCGCGCGGAAACGCGTTTTACAATCGGCGAGGATGTGGAAGTGCGGTCGGTGGCTGGTTACATTGGCGCTCACGAGACTGACATGGGCGGTGACGTACTCGTACTCGGTTTGGGATATGAATATCTTCTTATTTCGCATGCGCTCCAAGCTAAAGAGGCTGCTCGTATACTTCAACTACATTCGTTTCCGTCACTCAGCGCAGATATGTATCACGAAAGTGTTTTGCGCTTAGATCGAATTAGATCAGAAACATCGCGGGTCGGGGATGAGGTGTATTTCAGCAGCGCTAATGATCCGTATGTCGTTGCATCCTCGCTCGTCAATGCAGTAGCGTTGGTCGAGGGACATAAACCTATCACAAATCTGTATTTGGCGCCTCTCGCGACTAAGCCTCAAGCAATCGGCTTCGGGCTTTACTACTTGCGGCATCTCACTGGACGACCATCAAGCATTATTTACCCTAATGCCTCTCTATACGACCGTGAAACTTCTAGCGGCGTTGGACGATCCTGGATCTATCCTATTAATTTGTGAGACTATCTGCTAGCTTTATTTTAAGCATATCAGACTAATGAAGCCTTTTTATTGGCAATCGTTAATCATTAAGCTATCGTGGAATGAGGCGGCATTCCGAGCCCCAGACCCCGCTTGAGATCGGGCTAAGAATGTCCGCTGTTCACACACCTTTTCTCGAGACCAGACAGTCCGCTTACGGCCATCTCCCCTCATCCTGAAGGAGGCAGATCCACACCGTCCTATCGCCCTGACACAATGAGTTCTCACGGCCTGTGATTGCCCTTGTGAAGTTGTGGTGAGATGTTCGATGCACTGACGGTGTTTGGAGTATTGAGTGGCAGGTGGTCTTCCTCAACCAGGTGAGTTCGTTGAGGTGCGCGGTCGTCGCTGGCTGGTCGAGGGCCGGCCCATGCTGGCAGACGTCGGTGCGGTGCGATTGGCCTGCGTGGACGATGATGCCCAGGGCGAGGTGGTCGAGGTTGCCTGGAATGCCGAGCTGGATGCTCGGCGGAGCAACAGTGACACCTGGGAAAGCTTAGCCGAGAGCGGAACCGATGACCCGGCCACCTTTGCGGCCTACCTACGCACCCTGGGATGGAACACCGCGACAGCCGGTGACCGTGATCTATTCCAGGCACCCTTCCGCGCCGGCATTCAGCTGAACGCCTACCAGCTTCTGCCTCTTCGCAAGGCCCTGCGCCTCCCCCGGGTCAATCTATTAATCGCCGACGACGTGGGATTAGGCAAAACGGTTGAGGCCGGGCTGATCGTGCGCGAACTGCTGCTGCGCCGACGAATCGACCTAGTGGTGGTGTCGGCACCCGCCGGCATGATCCCGCAGTGGCAGGACGAGCTGGAAGCCAAGTTCGGCCTCGCTTTCACGATCATGGATCGTGAACACATAATTGGTTTCCGACGCACCCGTGGTTTCCTGGCGAACCCGTGGCGGGCCGGATCACGCTTCCTGATCTCCCATAGTCTGGTCGCGGACGAGACCTACGCAGCTGGCTTGCGAGAAGCACTGGGTGGCTTCCGGCCACGCAGCCTGCTGATCCTGGACGAGGCACACCACGCAGCGCCTTCGGGCGGTAGCCGCTACGCCGTAGACAGCCAGTTTACCCGGGCCCTGGACGATCTAGCTGGCCGGTTCGAACACCGCCTCTTCCTATCGGCTACACCCCATAACGGCCACCCCAACTCGTTCTCCCGTCTGCTTGCCATGCTGGACCCACAGCGCTTCACCCGCGGTGTGCCGGTGCAGCCTGCCGACCTTGAGCCGGTAATGGTGCGCCGGCTCAAGTCCGACCTCCGTGGCCTGGGCGAACAGTTCCCGCAACGCACGGTAGAGCCCATCCCCTTGCGCGGCCTAGCCGAGGACGCGCCGGAGCTGGTCCTTGCCCGCCGGCTCCGGGAGTATGGCGCGGTGCGGGAAGCTCGCCTCGCCCGCTCGCAGACATCGGACGCCCATCATGGCCGACTCGCTTTCGTCGGCCTGCAGCAGCGCCTGCTCTCCTCTGTTGCTGCTTTCGCGGCTACCCTGCGTGTTCATCGGGCCGGGCTGGAGAAGCGCGGCCGCGCGGCCCTGGAAGCGGCCATGGCTTTCGCTGCGGGGGCACCTGAGACTGATGACGAGCCGCTAGACGAGGCTGCCGCGGAAGCTGTGCTGCAGCTGGAGGAAGATGCCGCGACCGAGGCCGCAACTGCCGTGGGTGCCCGCGAAGCGTCCGAGGCAGAGATGCGGGCCGAGCTGGCGCTAGTAAATGACATGCTCGCGATCGCGGATCGCCATAAGGAGCAGTCTGATGCCCGAGTGGTATGGCTGGACCGGTGGGTGCGCGAGCACATGGCACCCGGCGACCGATGGAATGAGCGACGCATCGTACTCTTTACTGAGTGGGAGGCGACGCGCCGTTGGCTGGAACGCCGGCTCACCGTCGTGCTGGCCGACCTCGATCTGGAGACTTCGACCGGGCCCCGCATCGCGGTGTTCACGGGTGCCACGTCACAGGACCGCCGGGAGGCGCTGAAGCGCGCCTTCAACGCCGACCCAAAGACCGAACCGCTGCGTATTTTGATCTGCACCGATGCGGCACGTGAGGGGATCAACCTCCAATCACGCTGCCACGACCTGATCCACATCGATCTGCCCTGGAACCCGGCTCGGCTTGAGCAGCGCAATGGGCGCATCGACCGCAAGCTGCAGCCCTCGTCTGAGGTGTGGTGCCGCTACTTCGTGTTCGAGCAACGCGAGGAGGACATCGTCCTTGATGCACTGGTCCGAAAAACGGAGTTCATCCGCAAGCAGCTCGGCTCGGCCGGCCAGGTGATCGGCGATCGCATTGCCGATCGACTTATGCGTCATGGCATCACTCGCGCGCGTCAGCAAGCAGCCGAGGTGGACGGAGAGCAGGAGGACGACCGAACCCGCCGGGCGCGCGATGACCTCGACGATGAGACTGCCCGTCGCCAAGCTCGGCTGAAGCGCGAACTGGACGACCTGCGCCGTGTCCTGGGTGCCTCACAGGAACGCGTCGGCGTCGATTCCGAGGAGCTGCGGGCTACAGTGGATGCCGCGCTGGTGCGAGCACGCGGTTCGCTCAAGGGCACCGAGGCCGGACAAGCCGGGGCTGCCGAACTCTTCCGGCTCAGCCCCGATACTCCGCCTTTCAACGAGCCAGGTTGGGTGGACGCCTTCGACGACCTGCGTGATCGTCGGCGACGCCGTGGCGAGCGGATAGCGGAGTGGCGTGCAGCCAGCCCGGTGCGCGCTGTGGCGTTCAAGCCGCCGACCTTGCGCGACGGCACTGAAGCGCCCGGTATCGTCCAACTCCATCTCGAGCACCGCCTGGTACGCCGGTTGCTGTCGCGCTTCCTGAGTCAGGGCTTCCAGGCAGGGCTACAGCGGGTGTGCGTCATCGCCGGCCAGGGTGCCCAACCCCGGGCGTTGCTGCTGGGCCGCCTTGCTCTTTACGGGCCGAATGCCGCTCGCCTGCATGAGGAGATCATTCCAGTCACGGCACCCTGGATCGAGGCTGCTCGCGACAGCGCACCCCTACGGGCATTCGGCGACCGCGGGCAGGAGACTACCCTGGCCCAGCTTGACGCCGCATTGCGGGACCCGCGCCGGCCACCGGTGCACGCCACCGCCCGCGCCCTGACCTGGGCGCGAAAGGACGCCGAGGATCTCGCCCCCGAGCTAGCCCGGCGCGCCGAAGCGGCGCGGGCGGACGCGGAAGGCAAGCTGGCTACGCGTGGGCAGGAGGAAGCCGCTTCACTGCGAAATCTGCTGTTGGCCCAACGCGACCGCATCCTGCAACAGGAGGGGCAGGCAGAAGCTCCGCAGCAGTTGGACCTGTTCGCTGAAAATGAGCGTAAGCAGCTCCGCCTAGACCGAGCCAGCCGACAGAAGCGGCTCGGTGAGATCAGCGACGAGATTGAAAGGGAACCTCAGCGCGTGAGGCAGGGCTACCAGGTCAGGGCCCACCGCCTCGAACCGGTAGGGCTGGTCTATCTCTGGCCGGTGACGGGCTGATGCGCGGACAACACGATGCTGCCCAGGACGTCAACAAGCATTGGATCGGTGAGGTCCAACCGGTCGGGGTCGTCGTGACGGCCGGCGCACTTGCCGAGCAGGCGCTTGTGCCGGCACAGCAGAGTCGCTTGGACTGCGAGGCAGTCCGAGAGTTCCTGCGCGGTGATGACGAGGGCGCGCCCGCCTTGCGCGACCCATGGTCGTTTTTCTCGGAGATACTGAACTGGCGTCCGTCGCAGGTCGCAGGCAGCCCCAACGGTCCCAAGATCCCAGACGCGTTACGCATCGTGCTGCCCGCGTCCGAAACGGTGCTGGAGCCGCAGCTTGCAGTGATGACGCCGGACAAGGCTGGCTGGCAGATCCTAGTGCGATGTGAGGCGCCGGGGGTGGAACCGGACGCCCGGGGCTCCTTGCCTGGCTGGGAAGCCACGCCGCACCAACGGCTGGAGCGTCTGCTTCGAGACACGGGCGTTCCCACAGGCATCCTGCTCACCGACGACGCGCTGCGCCTGGTGCACGCCCCGGCCAATGGGGAAAGCAGCGGCTGGTTTTCCGTCCCGCTGCGTGCGCTGGGCACCACGGCCGGGCGCACCATGCTGGGGGCGCTCAAGCTCCTGCTCGACCGCATTCGCCTGTTCAACGACGCCGAGAGCCGGCGCCTGCCCGCGCTGCTGATAGCCAGCCGCCGCGCCCAGGCCAGCGTGTCCGCCACGCTCGCCACCCAGGTGCTCGGCGCTCTGCACGACCTGCTGCGCGGCCTCCACGCCGCGGCACCCGACGCCACCGCCGTCTTGGCCCGGCAGCGCCCCGAACACCTCTACGAAGGACTGCTGGCCGTGCTGATGCGGCTGGTGTTCCTGCTCTACGCGGAGGACCGCGGCCTGATCCCGTCCCGGGACGACCCGGGCTCCCGCACCTTCTACGACGCGAACTACGGTGTGCGCGGTCTCCATGCCCGCCTCGGTGAGGATGCCGCCCTCCATCCAGATACGATGGACGAGCGGCGCGGCGGCTGGCACCAGCTGCTGGTGCTGTTCCGTCTGGTACACACCGGCGACGGTTCGGGCTGGATGCGCGGACGTGGCGGCAAGCTGTTCGATCCCACCTCCTTTCCGTTCCTCCAGGGCCAGGGCGCGGCGGGTGACCCGGTGCGCGTCCCCCCTGTTTCCGATGGCTGCGTGCTTCGCATTTTGGACGGACTGCTGATGCTAAAGGGCGAGCGCCTGTCATACCGGGCCTTGGACGTAGAACAGATCGGCTCGGTATACGAGACAGTGATGGGCTTCACCGCCCAGCCCGCCGCTGCCGCCTCCATCGCCATCGAGGCCGGCAAGCGAAACCGCACCCCGGTCTTCGTGGACCTGTCCGCCCTGCTGGCGCAGCCCGGCAAGGAGCGCGGCACCTGGCTCAAGACAACCACGGAACGCGGTAAATTCCCGCCCAAGGTGGAGAAGGCGCTCGCCGCCGCGAAGGACGAGGCCGCACTCGCCGCAGCCCTGGGCGAGGTGTTCGACAAGCGCGGTTCCCCCGACGCTCGGGTTTGGCCCGCAGGTACGCCGCTACTGCAGCCTACGGACGAGCGGCGCCGCACCGGCAGCCACTACACGCCGCGTGATCTGACCGGACCCATCGTGCGCTATGCGCTGGAACCCGCCTTCACGCGCATCGGCCCGGCCGCCACGCCAGAGGATGTCCTGTCGCTCAAGGTCTGCGACCCGGCCATGGGGTCCGGCGCCTTCCTGGTCGAGGCCTGCCGGCAACTCGGGGCGCGGCTGGTGGAGGCCTGGCGCGTGCACGAGGACAAGCGCCCGGTCCTCCCGCCGGACGAAGACGAGGAGCTGCACGCCCGCCGCCTAGTGGCCCAGCGTTGCCTGTATGGCGTGGATCGCAACCCCATGGCAGTGGACCTAGCCCGGCTTTCACTTTGGCTCGCCACCCTGGCGCGCGACCACGAGTTCACGTTCTTGGATCACGCCCTACGTTGCGGCGACAGCCTTGTCGGCTTGAGCCGCGCTCAGGTGGAGCGGCTGGACTGGGCAGACCAGGCGCAGCCCTCCTTGTTCGCCTCTTTCGTGTCCGGGCGGCTGGAACGGGCGGCGGCGGCGCGCTCGGAAATCCGTGCCGCGGGCGACGACGTAGCACTGTTCGAGCAGGAGCAGCGACAGGCGGTGGTAGAGAAGGAGTTGGCCGACCTGCGCCGGGCCGGAAACGCCGCGGTGGCGCAGTTCTTCGGTTACGACAAGGACAAAGCACGGCGAACGGCGCTGGATCGACTGCACGAGGCCGGGCTGGACACAGGCCGGCTGTGGGCCGCAATCGATGCCGCGGCGGCCACGCTGAACGGCGGGCCGCACAAGCTGCAGCCCTTCCACTGGGAGCTGGAGTTCCCGGAGGTGTTCGCGGGCGCCCATCCCGGCTTCGATGCAATAGTTGGCAACCCACCCTTCGCCGGCAAGAACACGCTGATCAACGGCAATCGCGAACACTACCTGCCGTGGCTGCAGACGGTGCATCCTGGAACGCACGGCAACGCGGACCTGGTGGCGCATTTCGTGCGCCGGGCTTTCGCACTGCTGCGCCCGGGCGGCTGCTTCGGGCTGATCGCCACCAACACGGTGGGGCAGGGCGACACGCGCGAAAGTGGGCTGCGCGCCGTGCTGGCGGCGGGTGGCGCGGTTGTTCGGGCGGTGCGGCGCCTACCCTGGCCCGGTGAGGCGGCGGTGGTGGTTTCTGTGGTGCACGTGGTGAAGGGCACTGTGGCGTCGCCTGTGCTGGACGAGCGGCAGGTGCGGCGGATCAGCGCCTACCTGGTGGAGGGCGACATGGACGACAGCCCGGCGCGACTGGTGGCGAATGCAGGGAAAGTATTCCAAGGGTATATACTTCTGGGCATGGGTTTCACTTTCGACGATCAGGCGGTAATGCGAGGCCAGTCGGTCAGCACGACAGCAGAAATGAAACGGCTGATTGCTGACGATCCGCGGAACAGTGAACGCATTTTTCCTTATCTTGGAGGCGAGGAGGTCAACAATGACCCCCGTCACGCACACCGTCGGTGGTGCATCGACTTCAACGATTTTCCACTTCAGCGGGAAAAGGATCTCAAACCCTGGGCAACAATGGCTGAGCGCGAGCGCTCAGCTTGCCGGCGGAAAGGTCTGGTTCCCATCGACTACGCTGGACCAGTCGCAGCAGATTGGCCAGACCTACTCGCGATTGTAAGGCAACTTGTTAAACCAGAACGAGATCTGCAGAAGCGCGATGCTTTGCGTGAGCGCTGGTGGCAGTACGCTGAAAAGCGTCCCGGCTTGCGATCTATGGTTAAGAGCATGCCGGACGTTTGTGCATGCCTCTTCACGTCGGGACATTTTACTATATCCCGTCTTCCTTCGAACATTATCTTTGCTAATACTTTGAACTTGTTTTGTGTTGATCCTTCATTTGGTCTCCCCGTGCTTCAGTCGCGTTGTCATGAGACTTGGGCGCGAGAATTCTCGTCAACTATGAAAGATGATCTTCGCTACTCACTCGATGGTAGCTTTATGACTTTTCCTTTCCAGCCGAACGATAAGTATGGAGAAAGGGTCGTATCAGCGGGGGAAGCTCTACATGCTTTTCGAGCGTCTGCACTGGTTAAGGCGAACGAGGGTCTTACCGCGCTTTACAACCGCTTCCACGACCCCGCCGAGCAAACCCGCGACATAATCCATTTGCGCAACCTCCATCACGCAATGGATCAAGCTGTACTGCGTGGCTACGGTTGGGACGATCTCGCTAATTCCGCCGATCCTAAGTTCCTGACCAAAGAAACCGAGCCGGAGCATCGTTACCAAAATCGCCTGTTTTGGCCCGCCTCGTTTCGGGATGAGGTCCTTACTCGCTTGCTCGCGCTTAACGCCGAGCGTGCCGCCGATGAGCGCGCTCACGGCGTCGCCCTTGCGCCCACTATCGAGGAGTTGGAGGACGCCTGATGGACACGCTACTTCCCTTCAAGACCGCTGCCGGTGTGCGCGCCCATCTGCTCACCACGCTTCGACGCGACCTGATCGGCCCCGATGCCAGCGGGGATGACGCCGATCTCTCACGCGAGAAGCTCGCTGAACGACCCAGCCGCTGGTACCTCACCGGCTTCATCGCCCCGGAGGAAGGCGAGGCAGCGTTGCACGAAGATATCGTCGCCGAGCAAGCGCTGCTGGACGACGCCATGGAGTCCGAAGGCGAACCGCCGCCCGACCCGGTGCTCGGCGGCCAGGCTGACGACAACAGCGAACCCGACCCCGGCGCGGGCAGCCGCCGCATGCAGCCGACCTCGCTCGGCTTGACCGTGCTGCTGCGCCCGCACGTGCGGGAGATAGAGGCCGTGATCACCTGGGGGGACTACCGGACCGAGCCGCAGCTATCGCCGCAGGTGCTGACCGAGGAAACCGCACAACGGCCACCAGAGGTGCAGTGGCATCGGTTGCCGCGCGAGGTGCCGGTCCATCTCGCTGTGCCGCCTGACGGCCGGGCCGCCGCGTCTGTGATCGTGCCCGACAGTGCCGCCCCGCAGCTCCCAGGCGGCGGTCTCATCCTGCACACCCACGCCCGCAGCTACGACGTCCGTCAGCCCGACGGCACTGTCGAGACCGTGCGCGCGCTGACTGTGGTGCTGGTCAACCGTCGGCGCCGCCCCGGCCGCCGCTACCTCGACGTGTCCTACGCTTTCCAAGCTCGGCTGGAATTACGCTGCCCTGAGGGCTTCGTCCCGCGCTGCGACTTGTCAGGCCACTGGAGCGAGGACGCGGACCGTCGGGTCGCCGACCTGCACTACCGTGATGTCGCCGAGTATGCCGTGGGCCGATCCAGCAGCGCGGACTGGACCCGCGACGTGGACGGGCGCGTGCGGCGGGCCTGGACCGATCCGCTGCCCACCGCCGAGGTCGAGCGCGTGGCACCCAACGAGGCAATCGGTGGTGTGACTTGGAGCATGGAGGCACTGGCGACCCTCGCCCAATCCGGCGCGGACGCGCTAAGTGGGGCGTTGGCGAACCTGCCATGTCAGTACGCCGAGTGGATCGCCGGGCAGGCTACCTCGATCCTCGGCATCCCGGGTCCACGCCGTCAGGAGACGGCCCGAACCTTGGTGGAGGCCATGAACCGGGCTCAAGGGCGGATCGAGGCCGGCATCGCGCTGCTGGCCACCCAGAAACAGGCTCGGCTCGCTTTCGCGGCCATGAACGAATCTCTCGCGCGGGCCGCCCGCCAGCGTGGTGCTCAGACCAACGGACGAACACCCAAAGAGCAGTCCGAACCGAGGTGGCGGCCATTCCAGCTTGCCTTCATCCTGCTCAACCTGTCCGGTCTCTTCGACAAGCGGCACGATGACCGCGAGGTCGTGGACCTGCTGTTCTTTCCGACTGGCGGCGGCAAGACCGAGGCCTACCTGGGCTTGGCCGCTTGGAGCATCGCGTTTCGTCGCCTGTCCTCGTCGGGGAAGCTCGGCGCCGGCGTTGCCGTGCTGATGCGCTATACGCTGCGGCTGCTCACCCTCGACCAGCTCGGCCGTGCTGCTGGCGTGGTCTGCGCTCTCGAGCTGATGCGCGGCGAACCAGCCTGGCAGGATGGCGGCCGGCCGATGCTCGGCACCTGGCCGATTGAGATCGGCCTTTATGTGGGTTCGGCCGCCTCGCCGAACTCGCTCGGCGGCAAGGGCAACACCGGTCCCGACACCGCCGTCACCCGCATCAAACGCTACCAGAAGGACCGCAAGGAGGCGCCCGCGCCGCTGCAGGCCTGCCCCTGGTGCGGAACGTCGTTCTCTCCCCAGAGCTTTAGCCTCGCCCCGAACGCCAACGTGCCGCAGAACATGGAGCTGCGCTGCGTCAGTGAGGATTGTGCCTTCACGGGTGATCGGCCGCTGCCGATCGTGGTGGTCGACGACGCGATCTATCGGCGCCTGCCGGCCTTCATCATCGCTACTGTGGACAAGTTCGCCGGCCTGCCCTGGGTGGAGCGGGCCGGCACCTTCTTCGGGCATGTGGACCGCGAGGACCAATGGGGCTTCTATGGCCCCGCCGAGCCGAAGGAGGGCAAGAAGTTGTACAACGGCTGGCGGCTCGACCCGCCGGACTTGGTGATCCAGGATGAACTGCACCTTATCAGCGGCCCTCTTGGCACGGTGGCTGGCCTCTATGAGACAGCGCTCGACCGGCTCTCGTCGCGCGAGCAGGACGGCAAGGTGATCCGGCCCAAGATCGTGGCCAGCACCGCCACGGTCCGGCGGGCCGGACAGCAGATTCAGGCGCTGTTCGACCGCGAAAGGACCGAGGTGTTCCCGCCGCCAGGGCCGGACCGGCACCACAGCTTCTTCGCAGAGACCGTGCCTGCCTCCGAAAGCCCGGCACGGCTGTATGTGGGCCTCGCCGCGCAGGGCAAGGGACCTAAGCTGGTGTTTCTGCGTGCGTTGGTGACGCTGCTCGCGGCCGGCATGCACGAACAGCAGGGGGCCGGTGCGACCGCGGACCCATACATGACAGCCGTGTGCTACTTCAACGCCTTGCGTGAGCTGGGCGGGGCGCGGCGCATTGTTGAGGACGAGGTCAAGGCGCGGCTGACCGACTACGGTGTCAAGCGCCGTCGCGTGGAGCCGGTGGACCAGCCGTTTGCCGACCGCACCCTTGGAGAGCCGCTGGAGCTGACTTCCCGTGTCTCCACCGACCAGGTCGCGAAGGCTAAGGCGCAGCTCGAACAGCCTTGTGATGGGGTTAAGGGCGTGGACGTTGCGCTCGCCACCAACATGATTTCCGTTGGTCTCGACATCACCCGACTCGGCCTTATGCTGGTGCAGGGTCAACCGAAGACCGCGTCCGAGTATATCCAAGCCACAAGCCGGGTCGGCCGCGATAAGGACAAGCCCGGCCTCGTGCTGGCTGTGCTCAACGTGCACAAGCCTCGTGACCGGATGCACTACGAGCAGTTCCGGCACTTCCATGCTTGTTTTTACCGTGCCGTAGAGCCGACTAGCGTAACACCGTGGGCGTCCCGCGCCCTCGATCGTGCCCTGGCTGCCGTCGTGGTCGCGATCGCAAGGCATCTTGACCCGGCGCTAACGCGCGAAGCAGCGGTGCGCGCCCTGGGTGATCACCCAGGCGTCCGCCAACAGGTGCGCGACACCCTGACCCGCCGCGCGCCGCCTAAGGACAGAGCCACGGTTGGCGCGGCCGTGGACCGCCTGTTTGATGGGTGGATGCTGGTGGCTGAGCAGCAAACGAGCGGGGGCGATCCCTTCAACTACGGTAGGGGTGCGCAACGGCTACTGCACGATCCGCTCGATCCGGCTCTGCCCACGCTCATGCCGCCAGTCCATCGCGACTTCACTGCAGGACGTTCCATGCGCGACGTTGAGGCCACCGTGCTGCTGAAGGTGCGGGGCCCGCACGGTGAGCCGATAGGAGCGAGCAGTTGAGCAAGGACGTCCTGCGGCTGAGCCAGATCGTCGGCTCCTTCGGACCTGGCGCGATGGTGGATTTGCCCGACCGCTCCGTCATGGTCAGCGGGCTCGACAGCTGGGAGATGGGCAGCAAGGGCGCCTTCCGTCTCGTCGAGGAGCAGCGGCTCGTCCGGCTGTTGGAGGAGCGGCTGCGGGGAGACCCCCGCATCGCCCAGGACAAGCCGCTGTCGCTCCGTACTCCCCCGGTGGACCCGGGCGGGGTAGCGGGAGGTTTCGTGCCCGGCGTGCCGGTGACGGTCTTCCCGACCTGGTTCACCTGCGACAGCGTGGAGCCGGCTCCGTCCGGGTCTGCGGTGGCGACCAAGCCCGACGGACCAGGGCGTGGTGTCCAGCGCCGGCGCCGGATGGTAGAGTGGAAGAGCCTCGCGCCGCCGAACCGCAAGCGCTACCACGACAATGACGGCAAGGCGCACGACGTCACGCCATTGCGCTTCGTGTGCGGGTGCGAGCATGGACACCTGCAGGACGTGCCCTGGCGATGGGCCGTGCATGAAGGCGCGAAGTGCGGTGAGGCGCTCTGGCTGGAAGAGACCGGCACGAGCGGTGATCCGCGCGACACCCGCGTCGTGTGCGGCTGCGGGAAATCCCTGCTGCTGGAGCAGCTGTTCCAGGCGGGTCGCCTGGGCTTCTGTCACGGAGAGCGTCCCTGGATCGGCGACCGAGATCCGGCGGGCTGCAAGGACCCGGAGACAGGAGGACAGGTGAAACTGCGGCTGCTCACCCGCAGCGCCACCAACGCATACTTCCCCCAGGCTGCAACGGTCATCTCTCTGCCGGAAGCCGAGGACACGCTCGGTCGCATCGTGGCCGAGCACCTAACGGACCTGCGAGAGGCCGGCAGTGCTGCCGAGATCGGCATGGCACGCAAGTTCAACCAGGCGCTTAAGGCGGCTCTGAACGGCTATCCGGACGACGCCGTGTTCGCCCGCGTGCAACAGCTCAAAGCCGGCGGCGTCGCCGCGACGGCTCCAGACCCGCGGGTGGCCGAGTATGAGGTGCTCGCGAGTGGTGGGGCTCTGATCGGCGAGGACAGCGCCAGCGCTCTGCTGCACGCCGCAACCTTGCCCCGGGCAGAGTGGGACCCGATCGGTGCCCCCATGTTGGCAGGCATCCAAGCCCTCGTCGCTGTGCACCGGCTGCGTGAAGTCGTGTGCCTCTACGGCTTCACCCGCTTCAAGAGCGCTCCACCCATGTCGGACGAGGGGCTGGAGGATGTCGGGCTGGCCGTTAGTGGAGCAGCGCTCGGCATCAGCCCGGATTGGCTGCCGGCGATCCAGCAATATGGGGAGGGGCTGTTCCTTCAGTTGGATCCGACTGCAATCGAGAAGTGGTTATCCGACCCTGATGCCGAACGACACGTCCGGCATCTCGTAGCTGGGTTCGAGGCTTGGAGATCGAGCAGGCCAAGTCTGAAGCCGCGTGGGGCGCCTTATGCGCTGCTGCATAGCCTGTCACACGCGCTGATGACCGAGATCGCGCTGGACTGCGGTTATCCTGCGAGCGCGTTGAAAGAGCGCATCTACGCTCTGAAGCCAGCCACCCAAGGCGGGCCGCTGCGCTGCGGCTTGCTGATTTATACTGCCACAGCTGGCACTCAGGGAACCTTGGGCGGCTTGGTAGAGGTCACGCATCGCTTCGCACAGGTGCTGGAAGCTGCTCTGAGGCGGCTGGAGATTTGTAGCAGCGATCCGGTCTGCGCCGATCACGAACCTGCTGCACACAAGGATGATCGAGCAACACACGGGGCTGCGTGCCACGGTTGCCTGCTGATCGCCGAAACCAGCTGCGAAGCTCGCAATCTCTTCCTGGACCGTGCCCTTCTTGTCTCAACCATGGCCGAGACCGGATCTGCGTTCTTTAGGCTACCTTGACTATTAGAAAGTGTGAATGAGGTATCCGCGTCTGTTATCTCTTGGCAGCTGTGGAGATACAATTAGACTAGCGAGGTCGTCCATGCGCCGCGCGAATCGGACTGGCCTGCCCTGCAATCAGATGAAGCTCTCCCGCTCGTAGAACGACGCGGCCGCGTTGTCCTTCACAACGCTGGCTCATCTGCCGGGGTGCGGCGAGTTGATCACGCCCATCCGCTTTGCCCTGTCACGCTGGATGGAACTGACCCGCTACCGCGACGACGCACACCTGCCCGCCGACAACAAAGCCGCAGAACGCGCTACCCGGCCGCTCACCCTAGGCCGCAAGGTCTGCAGACGGTAGGACGCCTACCAACAAGCATTGGAGTGAGACACCGTGACGCGTGAGGAGTGGAACCGAATCAACGACCACGTGAGCGAGGCGATGCTCGAGCACGTGCGCTCATTTGTCACGCCCCTGACGAAGGAACATAACGCGACAGTCAGGACTGTTGGAACCGGCACTTACGTGGAACTTTGCGGTCACCCCAGCTTGCTTACCTGCGAGCACGTGGCGCGCGAAGTCCCTCTCGGGTTTCGGTTTCGAGGTTCCACGACTGGCGATGTATTTCGTTGCGACGGGCCCTGGACCATGGACGCGGATGCCGCGGCGGACATCGCCTACCATCAGGTTGCATCTTCTGCCTGGAGCGCTACGGCTCACAGGGCAGTAGCCATCCCCTTCGACAGATTTGCCGCCGAACACCGTCTCGACAGGCCCGAGGAGCTAATTTTCCTAATGGGGTTCGCGGGTGAGAACAGCCACTACGGCTTTGGCCAGCATGACGCTTATGGCTCGGGCTATCTTTCGCAGCAAAAACCGGCGGTCGGAACCGACATCTTCGAGATGTTGTGGGTGCCTGGCGCCGCCCGCTTCGCAACTGGCACCAGCGACCAAGCGAAAGCGAACATGGCCGTCAACGATGCTCGCGGCTTTAGCGGTTCGCTGGCCTGGAACACGCGGTATTTGGAAGTGATCTCGCAAGGCGGCCAATGGACGCCTCTTAACGCCGTGGTAACCGGGTTGGTGAGGCGGTGGGACCCGGACACTCAAACCTTGCTTGTCTGGCGGGTCGAGCACGTGCGGGCTTGGCTGGAGGGGCACTGACCCGCGCTCATGGTCATCATCTCCGGCTAGACTGATCATTGCCAACGGAACCTTTAGCAAAGGGCCGAAAAGCGACTTTGGGGCACGGATCTGCCACCATCACGCAAGCTGTATCAGGCCAGATTTCAAACGTGCACTGAGTGGTGGTGCGGCAGAACCAATATGTATCAGCGCTGGTAATCGCTAACTGTCGTTTCAGGCAATCGTGCTGCCGACATCGAGTGCACCCTATTTAGACGGATCACTCACCCGAACCCAAAGACTGCAATTAAAGGAAAAAGTATAAAGCGTTAGCTTCGTCTCGCTTTGCCATGTCGACCTTAGTCCAGGTCCCATATGAAGATCGCGGATAATCGTTGTTGGGTCAGTGCGGCTCCGTGTTGCACCAGGGCAGCACGAGCCCGGCCGCCTTGCCCTCGACCGGGCAGATCGCGCCGAAGATGTAGGTGGATGCGGTGCGCTGGTCCTGCGGTGCGCTCGGGCGGGTGCCCCCGAGGAGCCTCGTCCTGCCATTCCATTCGGCTGTGCCGAACGGAACCTTGGCAGGTCTCGCCCAGCGCCCCGTGATCTTGTTCTTTTGCTCAATCCGGGCCTCGTCGCCGAACCAAATCTCTATGTCGGTGAGATCGAGGCTCTGCTGGAGAGTGATGGACGCTACGAGGTCGGCAAAGCGTTTTTAAAAGCGTCCACCGCGCCCTCTGCCTGCGCGTGATGACGGGGGCGGGCTGACAGCTTGCGATATCGCATGGCGCGCAGTTCGCGGCCAAACGTCTGGCGCGAGATGCTGACAGCAAACCGGTCCCATACCCACTGCGCCAAATCGACCAAGCGCCAACGTACCATCCCATCGATGGTAGGCGTGGGGCCATCCTCGACCGCCTGAGCCAGGGCTGCCCGTTGATCGTGGGTCAGCAACGGCACCTTGCCCGGAGCCTTGCGAGCAACCAGCGCGTCCGGACCGCCGGTGTTGAGCCGTTCGACCCAGTTCCGGACGATCTGCCGCGTCATGCCGCCAATCTCGGCTGCCTCGGTCCTCGACACGCCGTCATATATCGCTGCCGGGGCCAACAAGCGGCGCACCTGGTCGGCGACGTCGCTCTGCCGCGCACAAAGCCTCAGCTGGGCCGCATCGAAACCTTCTCGAAGCACAAGCGCCGCGTCGGGCAAGACCCACGAGTCAGAACCATCAGGCCTTGGTATTAGCTCACCACGCAACGTCTTGCGAAAAATTAGAGACCCCGTAATCATATTAAAGATGGCAGCATTTCTGATTGTGGCGCGCCGGGATCGCCAGACTCTTAAAACGAGAGCTTAAAGGGAGTTGAAGTCGTGTCGAAGTCGTATTCAGCAGGCTTACCAGTCACTCCGGAGACGACTTTCGTCAACGAAGCAATCACGCGAGACACGCGATCGTTTTCCAGGCGTGCGGTGCTTGGATCGCTTGCCAGCCTAGCAATCCTTGATTGCTCGTCAGCTGCGGCTCAGACTGACGACTTCACTAGTTTACTGGCACAACTCACGACCGACCCGGACATAGTCGAAAAAAGCTGGATTTACCGGGATCCTAATGTGACCAAAGGCGTCGGGCATGGCACGCCATCTAAGCGCAAGCTGAACAAGAGTGCATCCGACCTTATCATCTCGTGTGAGATCTCCAGTCCAGCAGCATATGAGAGTAGATACAGAAGGCCGATTTGGCCAAGAGGGCAGTCTGGTGTGACACTCGGGGTCGGCTATGACCTAGCATTCTCAAATCGCAACTATATAGATCGCGATTGGCCACATTTATCCAAGTCGGACCGAGAGCTGCTGGCTAAAGTCACGGTTCTTCGCGGAGAAAAGGCACGAGAAGCATTGCACATTGTAGCTGCTGTCGATGTTCCTTGGGATCAGGCGCAAGAGCAATTCTTTGCCTTTCTACCATATCCTACTAACGACACTGAACACGCTTTCCCGAATTGCGACAAACTTCCTGACGATAGCTTCGGCGCATTGGTATCGTTGATTTACAATCGCGGTCCATCAATAGACAGGAACAGTCAAAATAGGAGCGAAATGTATGACATTAGAGAGCTCATGAGATCGAAGCAGTTCGGCAAGATTCCGGAACGTATAACCCATATGAAGCGGCTTTGGACAACCCCGGACTCTCGCGGTGTGGCAATCAGAAGAGACGCCGAAGCTGCACTTTTTGCCCGCGGCATTCAGAGCTTAAAAGGTTAAATCGAGGTTCTTTCATGCGAATAACTCGCCGAAAGCTCGGACGGCTGGCGTTGGCATTCATGGTTCCCACGATCAGGGATGCCTATGCCGAGGCTACTACCCAGCCTCCAGCAAGGCTGGCCCTTGTCATCGGCAACGGTTCATACGCTTACAATTCGTCACTTCCGAATGCATTGAGCGATGCGAAAAGAATGGCTGCAAAACTTGGCAGCATGGGCTTTGAGATGGATAGTAAGACCTTCGATCTCGGCCAAAAGGATCTGGCAAAAGTCGTCGCCGCGTTTGGAGAAAAGCTTCGAGCAGCCGGGAAAAATACAGTCGGATTTTTCTACTATTCCGGGCATGCCGCCCAGGATGCATTGGGCGTCAACTATCTTCTTCCGATTGACGCTAAAGCCGACACTCCGAATGCCGTTCATTCGGTCGGCACCCCACTTCAACTTTTAATCCAGGCGATGGAGGACGCCGACAACCCAGTCAACATTGTAATCATCGATGCATGTCGAGACTGGTTTGAGAGTGATCGGAAGAAGTTTCCCAAAGATCCTAAAGGGCTTCATGACATGGGGCTGCATGCGAGTTGTCTGATAGCTTACGCTACTCGGTCAAATGACACCGCAAAAGAGGGCGGCAACGTAGATAGTAGTCCATATTCACATCGACTGCTGGAGGCGCTCGATCAGCAAGCAAGCGACCCCATAGTCTTGCTATTAGATGACGTTAAAAGTCGGGTATATAGCGATACCGACGCCGGTCAGTATCCTCTTCTCGTGGACGGACTCACAGTATCAGGACGTTGGAGCATGGGAAGCGGTGCACTGATCAACGTCGCTGCCAAGCCAGAGCCTCCCGGTGCAGTGGTGGTCAGCGGTTCGTTTTTGGCGCAACTCGATAGGAAGAAATTGTTAAAATATTGCCGCAACAAAGTGTCTTTCGTAGATGCTTTGCTGGCTCGCCGTGATGTTTTAACAAAGTATGAAATCAATTCGCCTATTCGGTTCGCATATTTCTTATCCGCCATTGCTCATGAGACAGGAGGCTTTCAGATTCAAGAGGAGCGATTTGGTTTTTCTGTATCAGGCCTGCAGAAACAGTGGCCAAAGGAGGTCACGGACCAAAAAATTGCCCAAAGGATTGTGGGACGGCCCGAGGCTGTAGCTAGCTTTGTTTATGCGAACCGACTTGGTAACGGACCGCCTGAAACCGGCGACGGCTGGAAATACCGTGGTAGAGGTCAGTTGTTCGTAATCGGAAAAGGCAATTACCAGAAATTCGGTGATATGATAAACGTGAACCTTGTGGACGCACCGGATTTGGCCAACGATCTCGAGATTGGGTATGCGATTGCCGCCGCCATTTGGTATACCGCAAAGTGCAACGACACGGCTGATGCTGACAATCTCCAGGATACAACTATCAGATTTCGCGGGGTCTACAATCATGTTCAAGACCGCCAGATCTGGCTCAGGCAAGCTAAGCAAATGTTCGGCGTCCCGGGCTCATCAAATGCTGCGTCAAGGCCATAACGGAACGGCTCAGCATGAGCGGCGACTGTAAACGCTAGAACGCTGCAAAACTTTGGCGGCCGAAGCAGACTGATTAGTCCGCGTCCCGGCTTCGCTGCCTGCTACCGCAAACAATTCTGCTCCATCGTCACCCCATGTAGCGCGATCTGGTGCCTCTTTATGTTGGCCACCTGCGTTTTTCCGAGAGGTGCGTCATAGGGCAGCATCCGCGTATGACCCACATCGCAGCGCTCTTCCTTGCCGGCCTTCTGCTTCCGGGGCAAGCGCAGGCGCAAACCTCGCCGAGCGACAAGCACGGGATCGACGTGTACTCCAATAAAGTTAGCGGCCGTGACACGATCCATGTCGTCATCGACAAGAACGATCTGCTGGACTCATTTAGCTACTGGAAGGATGGGCATGGTCTCCGCAGCGAGGCTACCGAAACCGACTTTCGGTCACGCCCTTATACTTAAGCAGCTGCTTTCGCGCTGGCCGGAGTAGCGCCTGCCTTACACGGGCCAACTTCCATGCTTCAAGGATCAGCGGCCTCGGTTTCAGGCGACATCATAGAATCGGACGCGTATGGTCACCCGCAACGACACAGGATGTTTTCATTCACCTTCACGAAGGCGCTTGCCCACCGAATTGACTGGGACGGGTTTAAGCTAGAAAGTCTTCAAACTACCACTCGCGACTTTCGCTTTACGCCGTGGTTCGAGCAGAACTACCGCCGGCAGCCGAAGTAAGCGAGATAGCACTTCCTTTCAGGGTCAAACAAAATGGCTACCCTCTCCGGCCAACGAGCATCGTTCACGTGGTGCTTGAACCAATACAATCTAGCCGAAGATGACGCCGCGAAGGAGCTGAATGCGAAGCGGATGGCGAAAGTGCTGCAGCGCGCCCCGTCACTCGGCCTCACCATCGACGAGATCACTCAAAAACAGCTTTATCCTGAAGCGGAAGTAGCTAAGTTTCTAGGCGAGACGCCAGCCGAACTCGGGCCTGATGTCGTCGAAAGCGTAGCTATTGAGGCGGTTCACCAGGCGGTCGACACTTCGGACCTGATTAGGGTCGGGGAAGGGGCAGGTGCTGTGTATGCCTATGGCTATCGATGCGCGCCGGATCGGCTGAAGATCGGGCTTGCGTCCGGCGACACCATCCAACGGATTATGGCGCAAATCAGCACCGGCACGCCGGACAAACCGACGCTTTATCTCGAGATCCGCACGCACGATTGGGTTGTACTTGAGCGGGCGATACATGCGACGCTCGACTATCGGGGCAAACGTATCATCGGGGCTGGCAAGGAGTGGTTCAAGACGACACGCGAAGAGGTTCTCGGGATCTATGCAACGATGGCCGAACAGGCGACATTCACCGGCGGAATGCTCGAGTAACGCCAGAAGGAAGCCGGGAGATTAAGCAGCGTGAGTAATTTCAGCGAACGAGTTGTCAAATACGGCGGAATCGCTGGTGCTATTACCAGCATTCTCACATTGCTTGGTCTGGGTATTGCGTGAGCAGAAGGCGCATTTGATAGATTCAAAGATTAGAATAGTAATCATGTCTACGCGGCGGAAGTTTCCAGCTTGAAAGTTGTTGATAGGAAGGGTGGTTTTGCTGACCAGATGTCGATGTGTGACGCCGGTAGCTCTGCCATTGGTGGTTACTGCAAGAATGATGATACTTCGAGTTCCATGGCAATCTCAATAAGGGATTGTACCGGCCGCGGTTGCTGAGACACCTGGTTGAAGCCTAAGCGGCAAGTGCCGTGGTGGAAAGCTGATCCTGGCGGACGGCGTTGGGTGTTCTGAAGCCGTGGCGTTCAATCAGCCATGTTGAGTTGTAAGTTCGACGGAACTCGAGCAGCGCCAGGCGGAGTTGCTCGACGGTATCGAAAGTCCGCACCCAAAGAAGGTTCTCCTTGAGGGTGCGGATGAAGCGTTCGGCGCAGCCATTACCCTCCGGCGCGCGGACGAAGGCGGGCGAGCTCTCGATACCGAGGAACTTCAGTTCGCTTTGGAACGCGTCGGACATGTATTGGCTGCCGTGATCGTGGCGAAGAGAGAGGCCCGTCGCGACGCCTTTAGCGAAGCCGCTGAAGTGTTGGCGGACGCCCTGCCTGAGAGGTTCCAGTGCTTCGAAGCGGGTGCCGCGCCGGGCGGCATGGAGGCCGACGCACTCGGCGCTGTGATGGTC
>Ga0160428_1000861_pt1 | contig 28009 bp, 26 predicted proteins | sample SolpanmetagenomM_FD_108198 | JGI IMG/M metagenome (GOLD analysis project Ga0160428, IMG submission 108198) | Solar panel surface microbial communities from Lawrence Berkeley National Laboratory, California, USA - M | ecosystem: Engineered > Built environment > Solar panel > Unclassified ... | reverse complement strand
TATCGCCCATTTCCGAACGAAGCACCCTGCCTGAACAGATGTCCCCTTACGCACCGCAGCTGAGCTGCATGGATGTCCGGCTATGGTCCTGCCGGAGGAGGGCTTCGCGGCAGCTCGCGACCAGTTCAAGTCACTCCGCGGTCGACGCTGGAACGTCCGCAAACGCCTGAACCGGCCATTCGTACGCAATTCAGCAGTTTGACGGCGGCAAAACCAATTGTTGCCTTTCAATAATGCATTAAGGAACCTCAATTGGCCTTACATCGAGCAGTACGTTGATCAGCCGTCAAGACGTTTAAGAATTGCGCCAGCGTTGCGGCTAGCCAAGTATCGACTGGGTGGCGAAAAACACCTGTTTGTCACATGGTCGTGATCAGGAACGGGTTTTCCAAGCATCTGTCCGCCGAACGGCGATAGAGGGAATAGGGAACGTCAGCTAACCTAAAATGGCTGCCCACCGGGGGGAAACGCAGGCGACTAATATCGCACCAGCGACGATAGCCGCTGATCCGAAACATATGCCCGATAGACCGATGAGCAGCGCGTTCATGCTAGGCGTACGCAACCGTCGTGGTTACGTTGCGCTTACGATGGCGCATGGCGAAACCGATGCCGCCAAAGCCAACCAGCATCATCGCCCACGTTGCGGGCTCAGGAACGGCACCCGAGACTACCGTTGTGGCCGTAATGCCCGCTTCCGGGGTTGTCTCGAATCCGTAGCTGTTGAGTACGCTATCAGTGGTGTAGGCGAAGCCATAATAGTTTTTGTCGCCCGAAGTTGCTCGCAACCCCAAAAAGTTGTTTCCGTTCGTAAAGCTAACTGGGGTAAGTGAAGAGTAGGAGTCGAATGAACCTAGGGTATTCTGATCATACGTTAAGGTTTCACGATCGGTAAAATCGGTCGAGGGACTTCCAAAGATGCTTCGCACGGCAGCGCCGTTAGCAGTTGCGACCGAAAAGAGGCTGGCGAAACCCAAGCCAGGGCCGAAGGTAAACGAGTTGCCCAGAAAAGAGAACGTAAACGGAGTAACCGATACATCCGTGCCTACGGTGGTGACCACGGGAGCCGCAGATGCGGGGGATGCCAAGGCCATCATCGAGGCCGCCAATGCCAGTGCAATCTTCTTCATCTAAGTTCTTCCCTGCCTGCTATCGCTCGGGCGGAATCGATCGCCCCAAAGCAAACTACGTCGCACAGATGAAAATAGTTGCCGAAATGTTAATAAAAAGCATCTCTGCCAGAATGAAATCAGTGAAGTAGAGCACCGAAAGGTGACGCGACGCGTGGGTGTGGTGGGTGCGAAGGTCGCCCCATCCCCGCCCGGAAATCCAGTGCGATGCTGCTTTCGCACCGTCGAACGTGCTATAACGGTGGTCGCACATAGCTGTGAATGCGCACGCTGTCCGCTTTCGGAAACTTACTACGGCAAAGCCCACACCACATACCGCTGTCCGGCCTCACGCCAGGATGACTTTGTGGATCAAGCAGCAAGGTCGAGGTGCGGGGTGAGACTCAGCGCGTCGAGATCGAGCAGCAGCACCATCGTCGAGGCGGCACCGGCAGCAAGGCCGTGATGAGCATGTGGCGCGACCTAGATGAGCCAGCGATGACGCTCGGCTCGCCGATTTCGACCTCGGGCGCGGACTGGATCTCGTCTTTGTTGATGATGATGATGTCTGCGACTTCAGGGCGAAATCCAGAACCCTTTTGTGTCATAAGCGCGAGAGGAGGTCTGTTTTCGGCTCCTCCCTTATTTGCGGTAGCGGCAGCAACTGGACGCCAGTCGACCGACTGCTTTGGGACTATGCGTGATGAAAAACTTTCCACTTTTTATAAATCCCATTGCTTCGCAGTGCTATTTACCTCCGACAGCATGGTGCCAATTAACTCTGATATCTACACGGCCTCCGATGGCTAAGAGCTTGTTAAATTCGGTGAAGATATTTGATTTCAGATGTTGCCGCGCTGGGCGCGAGCTTTCGTGGTCAGTCGCTTAATTTAACGGCTGCAAATCGAGTCCGGCGTTATCGATTGCCTGGCGAAGTTTGAGTAGCCCACGGCGAACCCAGCTTTTCATCGTGCCGACCGGCACGCCTTGACGAACAGCCATATCAGCATGGGTAAAGCCGCTGAAAAACGCACCATAAATCGCATCACGCTCGCGGGCCTGAAGCGTTGCTAAGCACGCCAGCAGACCTGCGCTGGCTTCACTTTCTAGCATTGTCTCGCTTATGAGGGGTAGAGGATCTGCGATTTCCCAAGTTCCCTCGATCTGTTCGGATCGTCGAACATATTCGGCACGGAGCCAGTCGATGCAGCGGTTTCGCGCAATCGTTGACATCCACGCGATCGCGCTGCCACGGCCGGGATCGAACGCACCGGCCCTATTCCAGATCGTTAGGTAAACGTCATGGAGCATGTCCTGAGCGGCGCCTTGATTGCGACAGACCCGAACGCAAATGGCGAAGATTTTCGGCGACGTGAGTAGATATAATTGGCGGAATGCCTCGCGATCCTCCTCGCCAGTGCGAATGAGTGCCAGCGCGACTATCTGTTGCGGGGTTTGGCTGGCAACGCGGTTGTCCGCAGTAACGCTGATTGGTTCAGCGGTTGAGGCCAAAGAATTTACGGGGCTGCAGTCGTTCGTCCGCGTCGAAGCGCAGCCCAAGTCAGATATATGGAGAAGCGATCGATCCATTGCCGCCTTAACACCGCATTGGTTCGCAAGTTGCGTACCTGGACCCAAATGATGATGATCCTTGACGGTTGAGATTTTGCCGCGGGATAATAGCAAGGAGCTGATGCGATCAGCGCAACATTCCCAAAACGTCATCGATTCCAATAACACCCCCGTCTCGATCGCCGTTCCTAATCGAGGTAGGATTGGCGAGCCGCGACGGCTCGTTCGCCAGCGTACAGCGTCCTACCCCGAAGGTCGTCATCGTGCGCTAGTTATGGATCAAACCGATAGGGCATGAAGACCGTAATAAAAGAGCATGAGAACTACGAGCGTAGCGATATACGCTCGGCCTACTTTCCACCCTGATAATAGGATGCCCGAACCGCTTCCGCGACACAGAATTTGAAGGGGCGTCTCTCCGCTGACGAGGGCAATCACGAGAATGAGGAGGACGGGGATGTGGCCGACAATGTCGAGCATGCCGAACTCAGGCATAGCAGCGACGAAAACGATGCCCAGCAATATCGCACCGATACGGCCGAGAATTTCGCGGCCTGCGAGCAGGTAGAACGCCAGGGAAAACTCGACGAAGCCGGCAATCATCGCAACCGTTGAGAACGATTGGCCGGCCGTGATGCCAGGATGCGAAACCAATATTGAGATCGTCCACTGCGGGAACAGGAACTTTTCGACTGCCGTCCACATTAAGCTTAAACTCAGCGATCCTATGAGGATCGGCACGCGATATCGACTGACCGTAAGGCGGGACAAGAGCGGGCTGGCCAATGCGAGATGCGCAGCGATCCCCAGAAAGAACAGATAGTCGATCATATAAAAAGGGCCGAACTTCGCAACGCCCAACATATACAGGACGAGCAGGGCTGCTGCGGCAATGATCGAAAGACGCGGTATCAAAACGACGACCGCGGTTACCAGCTGGATATATCCGACTGCGTGCCCCGCACCGTACAGGTCGGGGGTCAGGATCGATCCGCTGGATGGATCCGCCCACATGACGACAGCAAGATTGCCCCACAAGCAAAGCGTGTAGAGCGCAACGCCCGCGCGTACGATCACGTCGCTCGCACGCGCCACACGATCGGCATCCGCGACGAGCTTCCCCGCGTACCGCGTTATCATAGCATCAAGCATGGCGCCGAGCATGACGAGACCGACGAACAGGATGAGAAGCTCGAGAAAGAATGGTGTCACGACCTGCCTAAAGGGCAGTGGCGGTGCGGAGCCATCGATCGGGCCGCAGAACCATTTCACATGGGCCTCCGCGGCCTTCGGTATGCTGAGAGTTACGACAAGCAACAGACCCGCCGGCCGTATCGGGAATTTGGTGCTCATCGCGATTCCCTTTGCACTAATACAAAAGGTACGAGCGCCATCTACACTTAGATGCCCCTACCGACTGCTCCCTCTCAAACGGCACGACTCCTGACCAGGACTCCCTTCTTAGGATATCAACTTATCGATTCTCAAAATGCCATCCTCAGTGAGAATGGCGGGGCTGGTCACAACGACAATTAGCGCGATCAGAAGGCCGCCACACACCGTGCGCGTTTACAGCACATAGCAGCTGCTCGATCTGTTAAGCCGCAAACCTGCGAGAAGCGGATAGCGTGACCGCTTAAGCAACGGGATTTCAGCGCCATGCGACGCGCAACCGCGGTGTCGCAAAAGTGCGTCCAATTCCGATATTCGGACGTTACTGAAATATGACATGGTTTGCGTGCGGCAGATAATGATGTCGCCATTATCAGCAAGGTCTTCGTTGGACCCGCCGCGCATTGCAACTGGCGAACGCATCTATGCGATCGGTGACGTCCACGGTTGTTTTGATCTCCTCGAAAATCTTATTAGCCGCATCCGGAAAGACGATGAATGCCGCTCCCCGCAGCGCACGACCATTATCCAGGTCGGTGACGTAATCGATCGTGGTCCACGTTCGGCGGACGTAGTGGATCTGATGATGCGTTTTACGGGCCTGAGCAAACACCTCGTGGTGTTGAAAGGGAATCATGAGCAAGTGATGGTGGACGCGTTGCAAGGCGACCTCGGGATGCTGAACGGCTGGCTCCGCGTCGGAGGTCGCGAAACCCTCGCGAGCTGGGGAGTGCCCTCTGAGGTTCTCGACCAATCCCAAAGAAATATTCTTAAGGTCGCGCGAAAGGTGATTCCCCGCAAGACCAGGAGGTGGATGAATAACCTACCGCTTCATTACCAGTCCGGCGATTTCCTGTTCGTCCATGCCGGAATTCGTCCAGGCGTTCCGCTCGCTCGACAGGAAGCGGATGACCTGTTGTGGATTGCAGACGAATTCCTCGACGTTCCCGAACCGCATTTCGCCGTGATCGTTCACGGACATACCATCGACGAAGCGGGCCCGGTGCTGCACACGAATCGCATCGCGCTCGATACCGGTGCTTACCGGACCGGGCGCTTGTCCGCTGTCGCCTTCGAAGGTGCGGAGCAATGGGTCATCAGCACTACCACCGGCACTTCCACCGCATTGCCGCACATCACCCGCGCGGTAGTCATTTGAGCAAGAACCGACCTGATCTTTCCGCAAGCCCGGTTGAGCGGGATCTCGCTGCCCTGCTGCGGATCGATGCCGGGGCCTCGCTAGGCACCGTTACGCGAGACCACGCAGTTTTCTCGCGAATTGTCGTGCTGGCTGCCGGTCGGCGCCGTCGCGATCTGGGTTTGCTGATCGGTTTCCCACTCGCGCTGTTGTTGGGCGTCGTTACGGTCAGCGACATGCGCGGAGACAGCAGCCTTGTAGCAAAACGCGATCGTGGCGAGCGCATCGATACGCCAATCATAGCGGCATCGCCACTCGCGCGGGCGTTGGCACCGTCCCCGTTGCGACAACCGGCGGCACCCGGTCGTCCGAAGGACTTGTACGTAGCGCGCAATGTGTCGACCGCGCCTGCCACTCGATACGATCGACCGAGGTCGAAGATGACGAGTCTTTTCACGGGCAAGGGTGCACAAACCCCCGTAGTGTCCCCGAGCGAGCGACCCCGTTTCGATGACGCCGGAGACAACAGCAAATCACAACCGGGGGAGGAACCGCGTAATGAGGTCATGGTCGATGTTGCAAAGGTCAGACGAGTCACGCGGACGGAAACGATCGACGATATCCGGTTTCTCAAGCTGCAATAGGCTGCCAATATTGGGAAAGGGACAGTTCTCAACGACGGCTGCGTCAATGGCCATGCTATACAGTCTGTGTAGTGTCGGTCCGGCCTTTGCCAAGGACGATGCAGTCCTAACGGAAACCCAAAATTCGTCGGAGACTGTTCCGCTCCCTGCGGCGAATTCGGGTCTTACGATGTCACTCGGCGTGGCTACGTGGCACGGCGGTTTTGGCGCACCGAGCGCAACCGATATTTCTTCGGTTTTGGTCGGCGTTCGCTATCGTCGGGATCGTCTCCGTTTATCGGCCTCCGTACCTTATATGCGGATTACCTCGAACGGGACGTTCTTTACCGGCCTCGGCGGATCGCCGCTGTTTGTCGCTCCGAACATTACCACCGTAGCGCGCAAGCGGGATGGGCTGGGCGATCTGACGATTGGCGGCAGCTACACCGTTTCAGGCTCGAACTGGCGGGGGTTCAATCTTGATGTGAGCGGACAGATCAAGATACCTACAGCGTCCCGATCAAGCCAGCTGTCGACCGGAAAGGTCGATTACGCCCTGGGTGCTGACCTGTCCCGCTCGTTCGGGCGGTGGACGCCGGGCTTTTCGGCAAGCTACCGGATTTTCGGCAACAATAGTGTATGGCAGTTTCGCGATGCGTTCCACACGTCAGCCAACGTTACCTATGCGCTGCTGCCGCGGACGGCGGTGCTCCTATCCTATGACTACACGCAGGCTGCGACTGGCTTCGTCGGTGATGCACACGAGATCGTGGCTGGAGCTTCAACTCCGATCACGGATCGCATCCGCCTGACCGGCTACATGTCGAAAGGTCTGTCCACGGGAGCCGCAGACGTATCCGGCGGCGCATCCCTGTCCTTGTCGTATTAGAACCCGATCTTCCGGCGAGTGGCCGTGGGCGGTGGAAGCGGGTTTGCACGATGGGCGGGGATGACCCGGCATCTTAATCATAGTCGGCGGTCCTCGCGTTAATCGCGGACGTGCGGCCTTGGGCGGGGACGGCATGGCATCTTCCGAGCGCCAAGCCTCTGTTGAAAAACACATGCTTGTCGAAGCCGCTCACCGCAATCGCTGGAGAATTGGAGCGTGTGCGACGGCGTAAGTGCTCCATGTTCGCCCTATTGTCCGAAATACCCTGTCGGATTGAGAAAGAGCGCGACGAATTCGGAGGCGGTGTTTTTCGTCAGGGGAGCAAGGGCAGCTATTTCGGCGTGAGATCCGGTCTCGGCGAAGTCCCCGCCATGCAAGCTGACTCGCTACCCGGCCGATTTCGGAAGCCCCGCGAATGGCCAGTTTAACCGAAACCTGACGTTCACGGCTGAATGCCCGAACGACGGCATTGTCCCAAAAGGCGTCAATTGGGTGCTTTGCGCCGCCTGAGCCGACCCGCCGGCGCTTTAGCGTATATCTGGGTCCGTTCTATGTACTGACCCCGGGCTGCTGTAGGCTGCCGGCAATCAGGCCGCCTTCTCGTGCAGCGCTACAACATTTTCGAAAAGTTTTTTTACCTGCTGCTTCGGCGACGCCGCCAAACACTCATCGATCGCAGCCTGGTTCAGGCTACGCCGTGCCTTCGTCGGGGCTCCACCAGCACCCACCGCTTCGGGAGCAGGCGTAGCCCCAGGTTTCGCCGGGGCGACGTTGGCACTCTCGGCAACCTGCGTCGCTTCGATGACGCGCAAGCTATTCGCAGCGATCGCCGGATCGACCCGGATCGGGGGCATCTGGGGGGCAGGTATCTTGGTTCGCTCGATCAGATGCTTTTCAGCATAATACCGCACCTTCTTTCCGTAAGTCGCGTACATGCCGCGCCGGAAGACGATCAGATCGTTCTCCGGCAGAAGCTCGACCTCCTGCGGTAGCATCAGCGGCCGGCGCTGGTCGGACTCGGACGTCGAGCCGCCCCCCCCGCCCCACGTCCCCATCGAGCGGGAGCGGGCCTTGAACGTGTAGCTGCCGAGCTGGTCCGAAATCTTCTTCGCCTCGGACAGAGCGGCAGGACGCAGCACCAGCCGCACGGCGCAGTTGCGCTCGATGTCGGCCGCCACCTTGTCGCCATAGACGCCCTGGATCTGCTCGAGCGACTGGAACGCCGGCAGCATCCGCAACCCATAGCCAGCGACATAGCTGAAGGCATTTGCGAGCACGGTGCATTTGCCGAGGCTCGCGAACTCGTCGAGTGCGAGCAGCACCTTGATCTGATGCTTGCCGTCCTTCGGCAGCTCGCGGACGTTGCGGTCTATAAGCTGCTGGAAAAGCAGCCCGTAGATCGGGGCTACCCGCTCAAGATCGTCCGGCGAAACGCCGAGGTAGAGCGAGATCCGCTTATCCCGGAACTCACTCAGATCGAAATCGCTCTCCGACGTCGCCGCATCGACATATGGGTTGAGCCAGGCATTGATCTTCGACGTGACCGACTGACGCAGGCCAGAGAACGTGTTGGCCGATGAGCCGGTGTAATCCTGGATCGCCGAGACGCACGCGGTCGATAGCGGCTTACCAGCCTTTTCCCGCGCAGCGATGATCTTTGGGAACCGCCGCTGGGCATCGGGAGCCGCGAACTGCCGATAGACTTCGCCGATCGTGAACGGGAGCGCGTCCTCGCCATCGTCGACGGTCGCGGCGATATAGGCGGTCACGCCTAGGAACGCGGTTCGCGCACCTTCGGCCCAAAATTTCTCGCCGGTGAGGGGATCGGGGTAGAGCATCGCCGCGATCTTCTGCAGCTCGTTGATGACCTCAACTGGGTCGCGCCGGTTGATGTAGCCAAGCGGATTCCACCGCACGGTGCGGCCAGTCGGATCAAGCGGATTGAACAGCAGCACGATCTGGCGAAGGACGTCTTTTCGATAGCCGGCGGTGTTGTCATAATTCTCCTGCTTGATGTCGAGCACAACCAACGAGTCTGGCCAGTCGAGCAGGTTCGGAATGATGACGCCCACGCCCTTGCCGGCGCGGGTCGGCGCTTCGAGCATCACATGCTCAGGGCCGCCAAAGCGCATCACCTTGCCGTTGAACTTGCCGAGCACGATGCCCGTTTCGGACAGCAACAGGCCCTTCTTGACCTCGTTAGCGCGTGCCCAGCGCGCCTCGCCGTGCAGCTTCTGGCGCGTAAACAGCGTCGAGACGATCAGGATGATGGTCAGCACCAGGCCTATGCCAAACCCGATCAAGAACGGCTGATAGACAATCGGGTAGTCCTTCAACGCCCAGAGCGCAGCCGGCACCTTCCGCCACGGCGTGTGGGCGTTCAGCAGGTGGGCTTTGAACAGGACAGCGACGGCGCCGATCGCTGCGCTCAGCACCAGGCCAATGACGGCCAAGAACGCGATCGCACCTGGCTGCGACCCTTCGTCGCTCCGCATCCACCTACCGCTCACGCTACACCCTCCTCAGTCGTTCGGCTTGCTCGCTGGATCGAACCACACTTCCGTCATGCGGTAGCGCGCCGGCCGTCCCTCGCCGGGAGGGAGCCGGTGCATCTGCACGACGATATCGACGAGGGAGCGCAGCAAGGACCGGATGTCGTGGCGGTCGAGATCGTTGCCGCCTTCGGACTCCTTGACCAACAGTGTGAGCTGCTCGAACGCGCCCTCGGCCGTGTTGGCATGGACCGTGGTGATCGAGCCGGGATGGCCGCTATTGACGTTGCGCAGGTAAAAGAACGCGGTGCCGTCGCGCAGCTCCTGCAGAAGGATGCGGTCGGGCCGCATCCGGAGAGCCGATTCCAGCAACTCCTTGGCGCCGGCCTTCTGCAGGCTCTTACCGTCCTTTGCGTACATCATATGGACGTGGTTGCGCTGCGGCACCACGAGCTCGCGGGTGTCCTCTATCGTGAGGATCCGCTCATAGTCCGGGATCAGCTTGATGAGCCCTTTCGAGAAGCTCGTCTTGCCCGAACCGGTCGCGCCGGAAATGAGGATGTTCTTGCGGGCTTCGACCGCCAGCTTGAAAAAGCCCCGCCAGTCGCCCGCTGCGCGTAAGGCCAGCAGATCGGCGTCGACCTCCTTGTGAAGCCCATGCGAACGAACTTCGCTGAAGAGGCCGGCCGCCTCGAAATCGTCGATGTTCATCGTCACGCCGGATGCCTTGCGGATCGTGATCGAGATGAAACCTTGCTCGACCGCCGGAGGAACGACGACCTGTGCGCGCTCGCCCCCCGGGAGTACCGAGGAGCAGACCGGATATTCGGAGTTGATGTCCTGCTTGGTGAGCCCTGCGATCAGCTTCGCCAGGGTCATGAGAGCGGCGTTGTCCAACGCCGGCTCCTCATGCCACTCCCAGCCATTGCGGGTCTCAAGCCCGATCAGTCCCGGCTCGTTGATGACCAGCTCGGTCACATCGTCGCGCAACAGATGCCGTCGGATCGGCTCGGCGTTATGCTCGTAGATGAGCGACGTAGGGCTGGATGCCATCGGCTTAGCGCCTCAACCCCACGTCATACACCGAGCGGAAATCGAAATCCTTGGCGACGAAGATTGCGGCCGTATCGCCCTGGTTCTTCTTCAGGATCGGCCTGATCTGCATCGTCTGGTTAAGGACGGTCGACCCTGTGGTACTAGGAACCTGCGTGGTATTGCTGCCCTCGCCAGCCAGCGACCGGCTCGCGATCTGCGAGGCATCCTCCAGCACCGAGATGACCAGCCCAACGCCGAACCGCGCCCAGAACTGCGTATCGACGCCACCCGGGAGCCCCGCTCGACCGAGGCTGTCGGCCGCGGGTGAGCCGAGGTCAATGGCGACACCGCGCGGGGTTAGAGCGCGGGTCCACACCACGAACAGGCGTGCCTGCCCTTGGGTAATGCCGCCCGAATATTGCCCAAGTACCTTGGTCCCCTTGTCGAGCAGGACGATGCGGCCGTTTTCGGAATAAACGTCGTGGTTTATGACGCAGGACACGAACCCGGCCTGCGTCGAGTTGATCGCAGTCTGGAGCGTGCACGGGATCACCGTGCCTGCGCTGAGCAGCAGGTTGCGATCCGCGACCATCGTCGCCCGCACTGTCTGGATCGCGGAGTGCCCGAGCTGGTCGCTGAAGTCGCTTGGGCCCTTTGCTGGCGCAGCCGGCGCATCGTCACCCGCGGCGCCGAAGCCACTCGCGCCGAACCCGCGACGCGCGACCGCAGACTGGCCGTTCCCACGCGCCTCATCGTCCTGGGCGCCCTGCTGCCCTTCGCTCCCAGGGGCGGTTGTGGGGCTAGCGGCCGCGGCGAGCCCGGTATTGCCAAAGGCCATAATCGGCGATCGCCGTGCCGCATCTGCCATGGCGCGCGCTTGCTCCGCACGGCGCTGCTCAGGCGACTGCTGTCCATTGGCCGTAGTGGTGGCTGCCGTTCCCGATGCGGGCACCGGGTTACCGTTGGCGTCCGCAACCTGCGTACCTGCCGCAGGCGTAATCGGCCGCCCAAAGACATCGGTTTGCACCGCTCTGGGTTGACCGAGTTGCCCCGCCAACGCGGCGCGCTGTGCGTTCGGCGAAGCCATCACGTCGTCTACCGACCGCTCGCTGGCTTTCGCCGGTTGCGCCGCAGCCTCCGTGCTGGCGGAATGGTGGAACGCGCTATAGCCGATCATGATGCCGCCCATGGCACCCAGAAGACCGATCCCGGCACCGATGAAGGCGATGTTGCCCCAGCCTCCGCTGCGGGCGACCGGAGTATCGATGTCGCTGGAGGGGACGGTATCGGCAGCGACGTCGCCACCTCGGTCAATGACAGTGCCGACCATGTTACTGTCCCTTCACTTTGCGGGTCACCACATTGGAAACGGTGCCGGTGCGGTCGCCGCGATCGTTGCGCAGCGGCGCCTCGTTGTAGATGCACAGCACCGTCGTTCCGCGCCGAAGGCGGAGTTGACGATAGACCGCATGGATCACCACGAAGTCTTCGCGCACATCGTAGGGGACGATCGTCTCGGTCCCGTCGACGTCGACCGCGAAGATCGAGGGAATGTCGGCGTGGCCTGGATAGCGCAGCACGGTGAACTCGCCATTGTCGGAGATCTCGGACGGTTGCAGCGCGGAGTCGCCCTGCACCGTGTAATTCATGTTCCGGGTGCCCTCGATCACAGCATGATCGAGCGCAGCCTGAGCGACGTTCGTCTCGATCGCCTTGGCGGTCTGCGCTTGGGCGAGCTGCACCTGGAGCGCGGCCATGGCGCGTTCTTCGCGCGGATAGTGGAAGCGCACGCCATACATCGTCGCACCCGTCCCGAGCGACAGGTTGAAGTGATAGGTGCGCGGCGACCCGCCCGCATTGGTGATGACGATCAGGTTCGTCCCGCCCGCTTTCTCACGCGGTTTCAGGAACACCACGTTGCCGACTGGGGCGATCTGCCAGGACACAGTGTCGCCCAACGCCGCCTGCGTGACCGTCTCGCCCGGACCGAACTGGATTTCGATCGCGTGCCGGAAGCTGCCGACGATCGTCACCACCTGGTCGGGATCGTAATTGACGTTGCGAACGCGCGCGTCTTTCCCGCCAGGGATAGGGGTCTCAGACGCAAACGCGGCTTGCGGCATCAGCGTCACCGTAGCAGCCCCGAGAACCGAAAGCGCGACGAGACGCTGCCACACAGCACCGATCCCGCGCCAGAAGCGGCTCTTGGAGCCGGTCTCTGTCAGCACCAGCTCCGTCTTAGGCGGTGACAGACGAACGGCCAGCTTGTTGCGAAACGCAGGCATGAAGGGGACGGCGACGGACAGGTCATTGTCCGGGATGTTGTACTGATCGCTCATCTCACGCCTCCGGGTCGGAACGATAATTGACGACCTGGAAGCCGAGCGGATCGATGTTGCGATCCTTCTCATGTTCCGGAGCCGTGGTGTATCTGAAAGTCATGATTGCGTTCCAGTTTTGCGCGACCGGTGTGTTTTGACCCACGGTGATGATCTTGGTGAAGCGAACCTGCGCCACGGTCGGGCTGAGAAAGCTGATCGTCCGGATCGAGATCGAGACGAAGCCCTTGTTGCCGTATATGTTCGAGGGGGCGTTCTTGTTGTTGGACTGAACGCTGCCCAGGTAGCGAGAGCCCTCGAGCTGATCGCTCATCAGCATCACAGTATAAGCGTTCTCGCGCGCAGCGTCGTTCAGCCAGCCTTCGCGCAGTCGAACATATTGCGAGATGAAATAGCGGTTGACCGCATCATCATAGGTGCGCGGCTGCGGCCCCTTGAGGGCCGTCACAACCTGCGTTTCGCCGGACGACTTATCGACCCGGATTACGTAGGGCTCGACCGTCTTCAGCGGGGCCAGCATGGCGACAGCCGCGACCGACGCCACGGAAAGCGCACAGGCCCCCGCGGCAACACCCCAAGCGAGCTTCTTGGACTGGATTGCCGCACGCATACGGTCGTATTCCCACGTCCTCGAGGTCTCGAAGTATTTCTCTTTATCGTCGGACTTCACCGCGCCCATGGCGTCGATCCCTTCAGCAAGAGGAGTAGGTCAGCCCGACGTCCCGCTGGGACGTTCGGCGCGCTGATCGCGGGACATTCATCGCTCCAGGTCCCATGGGCGCGGCAGGGGCGGCGCCCGGCGCCGGGGATGGAACGGGCATTGGTGCCGGCGTGTTATCCCGCATCAGCACTGGGTCTGGAGCAGGTGCCGGCGCCGGAGGTGCTGCACCGGTAGGCGGTGCGACCATCGACTGACCGGCACCTTGCTGAGACGCTGGGAGGGGCACGGGAAGGCTGGGTAAAATCGTCCCGTACAGGTTGGCAGGACGACGGTGCTTTCCGTCACACACCGAGACAGGTTTAATGTGAGTCCCGGTGCAGCCGCTAAGCGCAACCACGCTTATCGCCACGATGGTCAGCCTTTTCATACGGGTCTCCGTTCATATCTTTGCCGCGCGGGCGGTGTGCGTGATTCATGAGAGACGAGAGCGGTCACTCAGCCGAGCTATGATGAGCGACTGGCCGAACCGCCCGGGCCGCCTCCTGCGGCCGGGCGGTTTGCCTGCGTCGCGCGCCTGAACATGAGCCGGTTGGTCAACATGTTCGCACCAGTTTGCAGGAAGCCATGTCCGCCCGAGGAGGCGCCACCCGCAATGCCTGCGGCGATTGCCGGCGACTGGAAAAAGAAGATCGTGCCAACAACGTAAATCAACAGCACTGCCACTACCGCGATGAGGACTCGCGCAGCGTTGAGTGCAATTCCATCGGTTGAGGTCGACAGGAATACCGTGCCGTCACCAACGCCGGCCATGATGTCGTTCATCACGGCGACCTGAAGGCCCGTTATGAATTTCGTCATGATTGCCATCACGACCATAAGAAGAATGAAGTTAGCCGTCTGCTTCAACCAGCCATCGAACAACCAGCGTGACGAGTTGAAAAGCAGACACGCCAGTGCCAGCGGCGCGAGAGCAACGCATATCGCGACAGAGAGTTTGGCGAAGATGACGATGCAAAAGCCGACAGCTGCGGACATCGCCGCAAACACGTATATGATGACTAGAGCGATCAGGGTCAGTATGAAATATTCGAGTTTGGCGATCGCCAAAGAAACATCAGTGATCCCACTGGGTTGGCTTTGAACCTTCTGATCCGCCGCCCAAAGCACCTTCGTCATCTTATTGGCATCAGAGACGTAGTTGTCGAAAGTCGTGCCGGGATTTGTAACTGGCGTACCAGTGCCTGCGGAGATGATTTCGTCAGGCAGATTTGTCACGATGTTCACGACGAATGCAGAATACCCAATCGCACTCGCGGCCGCGATTGCAAACCCGACCTTTCCCGCTTGGAACACCAGCTCACGCAAAGGCGCCTGGATCGCACCACGCAGCACGGCAAAGCCGAGCAGTAGGAAGTAAATAGTCGCGGCGATGGCGAGAGGGGCAGCGACGAATGCCACGAGGCCTGATCCAAAGCCTGCGACAGCCGCATCAATTGCAGATGCAATGTATGCGTACATCGCTGTAAATGGGTGGGTGAGGCTCATGCAAAATGACCTTCAACATCGCCGTCGCGGGCAGACTACTTCCTGAGGATGGCGTTCGAGAAAGCGTCGTCGGCATCCTTGCCCGCCTGCTTTTGAGTCTTCACTCCGGCTGCGGACTCGGCAGAGCCGCACATCCGGAGTTTTTCATTAGCGCCGAGGTTCGAATATTCGCCGCTGCGGCACTTCTCGATCCATGTTTTGAGTAGGGCCGGGTCGCGTTCGAAGGCTGCCTCGGTTGGAACCTGCACAGGCTGGGAGCAGCTCGCGACGGCCAGTAGTCCTGAGATAACTAGGGTTTTTCGCACGGTCATTTCCTCAGAATAGCTTCGTCAAACGCCGCGTCGGCGTCACGTGCTGCTGCCGTCTGGGTAGCAGCCAGCGATAGGGAGGCCCGGCCGGCCTGCGACATCTGGATCGCCTGCATCTTTATCATGTCGTTTTGAAGCTGGGCCTGTTCGACCGAGATCCGAGCTTGCAGATCCATGACGTCCTTAGGGTCCTTGGCAGCATCGAGCTGTGTCCGGAGCTGGTCCAAACCCTGCATCCGGGTCTGTGAGAGACTGAGCGTGTTATCGCCAAGGGCTGCCATGGTTGCAGCTTGGCCGGTCGAGTCTTTCAAGGCTTGGGCATAAGCCGCGTCGGCACTTGACGATGACGATGGCGACATCGCGTACTTGGATTGGATCTGAGACGCGAGCGTGCCGAGCGAACCAATCTTCGACAGGTCGCCGCTCAGCAGCGTCGACGCATCTATCGTCGTATTCGGCAGGATGTTGCGCACCTGCGAGTTGAGCAACTGGGGGGCGATGCTGTTGACGTTAGTTAGCTTTTGAAGCGAGTTGAGCTGGCTGGTAGCCGTCGAAATCTGCTGCTCACCCTGCTCGATCATCTTTACCGTGTTTTGTACCTGGGCGAGTGCTTGCACGTAGGTCGAGGTGTCGAACACAGGGATCCCCTGGGCCGAGGCTGGCGACGCGAACGCAGCGAGCGCGACCGGCGCGGCTGCAACCATCATGATATGCTTTAGCGACATGTCAGCTTCTCCTTTGGTTGGCGTAGAAGTGCGGCAGCCATGCCGCGGGATCGGTGCCCGCATGGGCAATGGCCTCCTCCATGGCGACGAGGGTTTCCTCGCGACCTGAAAGCACTTTCAACTCATTGGGCATTCCACCCAGATCGAGCTTCGCCACGATCGAGGTGTGCCCCTGCTTGATTAGAAAGGTTCGGCTCTCCGGCGTCAGATCCTCGCGGATCAGCCGGTACTCGGCCTCCGTCAGGCCCAGCCCGTCGCAGTAATCAGACCGCTTGGCGTCCGAGTTAGGCAGGAGGATCTTGGTCGCCGTTTGCTCGATGATCGAGTGCGCGATCGGCGAGCGCAGCGCGTCGGCCGGCGACTGCGTGCCGAACACCATGAAGGCGTTGCGCTTACGAAAGGTCTTGAGGCCATCCTGCGCGAAAGCGCGGAACGCATCGTCCTCCAGCGCCTTCCAGAACTCGTCCACATCGACCACGACACGCTGACCGTTCAGCAGCTCGTCGACGCGGTGGAAGAGGTACAGCATCGTGGGTGTACGGATTTCCGGATTTTCGAGGAAGTCTGTCATGTCGAAACCGACGAACTGCGCCGCCATCGACACCTTGTCCTCCGGTCCGTCGAACGCCCAGCCGAGCGGTCCTCCCAAGCACCAGCGCTCGAGACGGGCGCCGATGCCCTCGGCATCGGCGTAGCCCAGCATTTCGCGCAGCGCGCTGAACGAGCGAGACGGCGCGGGAAGGCGCATCACAGCGTCGATACCCTCGTCGATCAGCCGCTCTTCGGCGACGCTGAGCGGCCGGTTCTCCCGGCGCACCAGCACGCGGATGAATTGCCGCAGGAACGCGATGTTGTGCGCGCTGGCAGTCAGCCCCTTGAGGGGCGCGAAGCCTGTCGGCTCGCCGTTACGGAGCGCCAGATAGGTGCCCCCACAGGCGCGCACGAAGATCTCCGCGCCGCGGTCCTTGTCGAAGAAAACCTGTTTGGCACCGGTCTTTTCCAGCTGCGCCTGCAGGAAGTTCTGCAACACGGTCTTACCGCCACCCGTAGGGCCGATGATGAGCGTGTGGCCGATGTCAGCCCGGTGGAAATTGAACCAGAACGACGAGCCCGCGCGCGTCTTGAGCAGTGTCACCGCCTCGCCCCAGTGGTTCCCGGACTTGCGCCCTGCCGGGAACGTGTAGAACGGGCTCAGCGCCGCGAAATTGCGGCTGTTGATGATCGCAGGGCGCGCCCGCATCTTAAAGTTGCCGGGGAGCTGTGCCCAGAACGCGGCTTCCAGCGCCACGTCCTCGCGCGCCATCACCATCCCGGTATCGGCCGCTGCCGATCGCGCGATCGAAAGCCGCTCCAACAGCCGCTTCGGATCCTCGTCGATGACCGAGATCGACAGATGATGCTCGCCCATGACGAAGCGGTTCGCCATCAGATCGTCCACGCCGTCGAGGAGCTCCTCCGCCTGGCTGACGCCGGCGTCGTCCGACGACACCATCTGCTTATACTTCTTCGTGAACCGCTCGCTCGCGACCGACTTCACCAGCGGCGCGAAGCTCTGGGTCAGCACGAAGGGGAAATCGAGCGTCAGGAGGCTGTTGAACTGCCCGCTCCGCGTGCTGGCAACGTACTCACGCACCCCGAACATGCCGAGGTAATGCGACTTGTGCGGCAAACGGATCTCGGCCGCTTCGCGGCCGAACACGATGCGCGAGGAATAGAGCGCCTGACCTAGCCTGCCGTTGAGCAGCGGGATACGGATGCGGTCACCCGTCAGGATGAAGTGCAGAACTTCCATCGGCTGCGAAAACAGAACGCCTTCATGCTCGTAGAGCGACAGCGGCTCTGGCGCGACGTCGGCGAGCAATGACTCAAAATCGCGGCACTTGTCCGCCATGAGCGTCAGAGCGCGATCATCGATCTCGGTGCTGGCACGCTTCTTCGAAAAGAACCGACCCACTTGATCGCCGGCCATGCTCGACGGACGCACGAGGATCGTGACGTAGAATTCGTTATGATAGAGAACCTTCTCTTTCAGGGTCTCTGCGTACTTATCTTGCAACGCCTTCGCGAAGGCAGAATGAAAGTCGCCTTCCAAAACAGGATCAGTCGCTGTCCGCACAAGATGTGTCCACATCGCGACGCGATCGTCACCGATCGAGCGCCAGGCGATGTTGAGCTTGCTATGCCATGTATTGAGGTCAGAGATGTCGCTGGTCTCAAACGGGCGCCCATCGACGCGGTACATGCGCATGAGCGAGCCGTCTTCAAGAGCGATCAGGGTGTCGTCGACGTGCCGCGTGTAGGGGATGAACTTGATATCATCCGCCTCGCGAAGCGCGATTTTCTTATGCTTCAGCTTGGAATCAGTCATTGCCGAAATGCTTCCGCTTCACGCCTTTGGCGAGGCGGACGGGAGAGTAGCTCCCGCCTCCCCAGAACTTTCGATTTTTGGATAGAAAGCCCGTCTGAAACCACAGGCCCCACAGCCGGAACGCGTTGAAGTCGTAGTGGCAGATCATGCGCGCCGGAAAGTAGAGCGCCCCAAACAACGCCAAGGGGTAGAAGGGATTGTGGAAAATCCCCCAGACCACCATGCAGACCATGATGATCGGCAGGATCGCCTCAAGCGGCAATCCCATGAACACCGATGGTCTGGTCAGGGCGAGGAACACCTTATCCTCGGCGAGCTTGTCTTCCATGTTACGCCGATCCGCCCATCCAGCCGACGATCGTCGCTGCCGAGAAGATGATGCCGATCCCGATCAGGACAGTGACGGCCTTGCCCCAGTCCATGCGGCCCGTCAGCTTGGCGTAGCCGACAGCCATCACAGCGATGACCCCCACGACCGAGGCGACCGTGGTCATCCAGGTCTTGATCGTGCCCAAGCCGGTTTCAATCGCGGTGCCGTCCGCGAGCGCCGGTTGCGCGATCGAGATGAGGGCAAGCGCACCGGCAAAACCGACGACCTGCCGGGCACGGCAATCGGACATCATCCGGCCCATGCCTTGAGTGAACTTCATACGGGTCTCCATGGCTTGAGTTTACCTCTCGAGATCGGGGGTGGGTTGGATCGGTTCGATCTGCCGAACGGGCGTCAGCTCACGGACCGAAACATCAAGGCCGCGCATCAGCGCGCCCGAGATCAATTCGCGGCTCTCGAGGCTCGCGGACATCATCCGATCCACGTCGCCCTCGAAAGCCACACCGATGTGCTGCTCCATCGCCGCCTGTGCTTCGACGGCATTGGCAAGTCGTGGATCAGCCAAGATCCGCTCGGCGCTGCCGCGCAGGAACAGCTCAGCCAATTCCTCATTCTCGCCTCGAGCAGCTGCACCTTCGTGCAGCCGCTCCTCACGGACGATTGGTGGTTCGGGTTCGGGCTTCCGTTCCGGCTCTACCGTCGATGCCGCGACCCGCTCATCTTCGCGCTCGGACTCTACGAACGCCGCGACCGTCTCTTTCGCGACATCGTGGCGATTGAGCCCGGAGCGAACCAGGTAGATCGCATCCGCGACTTCACCGTCCCACTCCCCGTCGCGCGCCATCCGCCGCAGATCGTCGGGCTCGTAGCCCGCCTTTGAGAACGAGCTGACCAGCGTCGGGCTCTCCAGCGCTTGCTCCAGCGCTCCGTCCAGCGCCTCCTTGTTCACATCCCGGCGCTTGTACCGAAACTCTCGCTCCATCGGCTCGAGGTCCGGCGTCATGCCATCCGAAAGGGCTTTGCGATCCTGGGTGTAAACGCTCAGTCTCAACAGCAGACGCTTGTCGTCGTCCGACAGCTCCGCAACGCTCTGCGCCGGCGAAGCCTCGGCAGCAGTATTCCGTCCTACATCGGCCGACCGCGCCGGGATCGTCGCATCGATCGCCGCTGCGGCAACGATCGGAGCGACCGACTCGACCGTCTGGGCAGGCGTTGCCGCGGCCTCGCGCTGGCGCAAGGCCGCCTCGACGCGCTCGCGCCGGTCTTGCTCCATCCGCGCCTGCTCGTCGAACTTGGGCTCGTAGCCGCGAACTGTCAGGCTCTCGCGCGACCCGGCTTCCCATACGGCCAGCCGAAACTCGGGCGAGCCATCGACGTCGATCGCCTCCCAGCCATTGTGCTTGGCGATCTTGACCAGCGCAGCGACGGTTTCGGGATCCTCGTTGCGCGCGATGATACGATCGCCGTTTCCGGAAACCTCGATCGACGGGTTCTCGCGATCGCCGGGCAGGAACATCCCAATGCGGCGCTCGCTCGCGTCGCTCGCCGGGATGATGCGAACCTCATACCGCTCCGCGAGATCTGGCGGCATCGTGAAGCCAGCCTCACCGGCTTCCGGCTCCACGTCCCGCGCGGGACGTGCAACGCTGTTCTCCGCGCTCATTTGAAGACCTCGACGGCATCCGACGCGATCTGCCCGACCACCCAGCCGTCCCCGCCATTGGCCGGTTTGGCTGCGCTCGTTACAGCCTCCGCCACAGTGGTAGCGCCAGGAATAGCCGGGACCGCCTGAATCGTACCCATGCCGCTTGCGGCCGACCAGACGCGACCGACGTACCCGTTGCGGAAGCCCCGGGTCAGCGTGCCGGTATTGTAGAGCGAGTAGGTCGCCGAGATCGCGTCAAGACCCGTATAATGCCGGCTGGCGAGGCCATAGCCTTCCTGGAGCAACGACGAGGCCAGGCGCAGATTTGTGCAGGGATCGAACGCCTGTTCGACCGTGACGCCGAGCCGCGCGAAGTTGGCCGAATTGATCTGGGCCAAGCCCACATCGACCGTATAGCCCTGCGCCATATAGCGGCGCACCAACGCGGCGCCTTCGGCAACCGAACCGGCGCGCACGCGCGGGCCACGGTTGATGTTGATCGATAGATCGTCGCCGCCACTTTCTGTCACCACGAGCGGCACGACGGCCTCGGTCGCCACCTCGGACGCGCATTGCTGCGCGAGCGCAATGATGGCGGCGACAGCGTGTATCATCGCTGCGTTACCGTCTGGTAGCGCGTATCGAGAGAATAGCGCGACGTGGTGCCGTCGGTCTGCGTCACGGTCATCGTGTAGCCATGCTTCGCGGACTTTGTTTTGATGCCGACCCCGGTGCAGGAGGGAAACCCGCCGCCCATCGCCAGCGCGTTCCAGAGCTTCGTGATCGGGGGCACGCACTCCGCGTACTTGGTCGGCGACCCGGGAGTGGCGAGGCAAAGCACCACTTGGCACCCCCAATCCGACGCAAGGGCCGGTTGAGGAGCTGCGATCGCGATTACGCCGGCAGCACACAGCGCGATCGCGCCGGTTCCGCCCCCGAGCTTGTTCAGAAAACGTCCGATCATGAACCACCTCCCTGAGAAGCGCGCCATTCCGCGCTCGCGAACACGTCCCATTGTGGCGGTGCCTTCGCCGCGGTCTGAAGGACCGAGGCAGGCGCGGTGTGCGCTTCGGTCCCAACCGGCGTCGACGCCGGCCCGTCAGCACTGGCGACATTGACGATCCAGTCTTCGTCTTCCTCGATCGGCCGTGTCCGATCGATGACCTGCCCCGGTCGTGCAAAAGCGATATGCCAGTGGTTGGAATGACCACGATCGCCTGGCCCCAGCAGCTCGATCAGGCGGATGCCACTCTGTCCCATCAGCGCGCGGATCTGATCGCGGTTGATCGAATTGACGCCGCCCGCAGGCACGAAGTCGACCGCTTGGCCGAATTTGTGCCAGCTATATCGCGCGCCGTAGCTCGCGTTCATCGGCCGGATCGTGTCGGTGATACGTGCGCCAAACGCGCGCCGGACCAGGGCGGTGACACTCGAGACCGTCGGAGCACCGCCTGTTGGCATGCCAGCCGTCGCATCACCGATATGCGCGAGCGCGCACTGGTCGAAAACCGATCCGGATGTAACGCCGTAGGTCGCAAAGTCTCGTCCGCTGATTGCGAGCGGACCGGCCACGAAATCTGCGCCCAGCGCGATGAGATCCCGAACGGTCGCTTCGGCGTCAGCTTCGGTAACCGGCTCGTGCCTCAGCGCTGCGCCCGCCTGTACCGAGATCGCATAAGCCGCTGGCAACGGCGCCACACCGCTTCCAAGCCCTGCTGCGCAGAGCTGGATCGCCTTTGCCGTGAGACCCACTGGAAGCATAACTGCCTTCCGTCAGCTTAGTACAAATTTGATCCTATTCTATAATTGACGAATCTGGCAACATGCAATCGCAAGCCGACGACGCGGTATCCTGTCATTGCGACAGAAAAATCGCTTTCCCCTCGCTCCTCCGCCCGGTTGCCGATTGGAGCGTCCTGACTTAGAAAATCCACTTTTTAGGGGGTGGCGGCGCTGAGCGTCGTCGCGGTCTCAGGATAATGCGCTTCGCGTAAAGGTCAGAAGATTGGGCAAAAGCGTCGCTTTCCTTGCGCAAACACCGGGTTCGGCGACGATTGAGAGCCAACAATCGTGCCTCGACCCTGATGACATCGAAGTCCTTGCGGGACGGAAGACGTTTAGCCAGCTCAGCGAGCTGCTGGAACGCAAGGGCATCGGCCTCGAGGCTGGTGACCGTGTCAAAGTCCACGATCTTTCTTGCCTGGCGATCGAAACGCCAATGCTCGTGCGGGCGATAACGAAGCTGCTTCGGAGTGGCGTGAGCTTTGAGATTTGTACGCCCCCGATTCATATCGAGCCCGGTGCCGATGATAAGCTGCACGCGATGCTCGATGCGCTCGACAGCCATTACCGGCACCTGCACGGTATCAAGACGCATCCTGCCGAGATGTCGCCTCCGGGACGTAAGCGACTGCTTGGCCCAGACAAATTGCCAGAAATCCGCGAACGGCTTAGTGCCCCAGGTGCAACCGCCACGGACGTTGCTCAAGAGCTAGGCGTCGCCCGGTCCACGCTCTTCAACTACCTCGAGCGATACGACCTCGACCGCCGAGCTGGTCGGGAGAAGAAGGGCGTGAACCGGCGTTCCGAGAACAGCGGCGATGACGATTATGTCGCGGAAAGTGACCGGGACGAGACTGCCAGCTAAGATGCGATCAACCCGGGTCGACGGCAGCGCGCTTCGCTCCGCAAGCTCGTCCTTGGATAGCCCCATTTCGCTGAGCAACGCTTGAACTCGGTCCGCAAAACGCGATCGCAACTCGGCGCTATCCGGCACAGCTATTCCTTCCGCCCCTCGCGCAGTGGCAGGATCGGCCCAAAGGCGGCTCGACATCCTAGTCACGCCGCTAGCGAAGAACGGACGAGAGACATGTCGAGGGGGCCTGGTTCGTCCCAACGACCCTCCGGCCTGATCGCCATCATCGGATCTATCCCGAACCGGATCTCGAGCGTATCCGCGGTCAACTCCGCGACGATCTCGACATATTCCACGTCTGAGAACCAGAAGGATGGGCGTGCTGGGGTGGCATCAAAGCCCAGGCGTTGCCAAAATTCAACCAGATCTGAGCGTGAATGTCCGTAAATCCGTCGGAAGCCTTTTCTTGCGCAGTGAGCGAGGGCTGCTTCAACCAACGGACGCGATAAGCTCCGGCTTCGATACTCGCGGCGAATGGCAAGGCGCTCAAGCTTCGCAAAATCCCCGAAATAGCGGATGCGGATGCACGCAGCTGGATCGTCACCGACATAAGCCAGGAGCTGTGTCGCGCAAAAATCATTGCCGTCGAACTCCTCATCGTATGGGCATGCCTGTTCAGCTTGGAAGGTGGCGGAGCGGACCGAGAAGACCTTGGCCATGTCCTCGATCGAGCGTGCTACGGCGATGTATACATGCCCCCGACGTGCCCGTTCGACGGTCCGGGCGATATCGATCGGTACGGCCGCATCCGGGCACGCCGCGACAAGATGCGCGGGAGCCCCGGGGAACATCTCCTGGGCTGGACGGAAGCCGACCGCACGCTGGATGCCGGCCGAAGCATCCGTCGCGCCGTACGAGAATATGGCGCAGCCTTCCGGACAAAGTTCACGGAAAAGCCGCGCGATCGGCTCGAACATGCGGGTCAGCAGCCCCGGCGCGACGATCAGCCAGATGGCGATCGCCGACGGCTTCTCGCCCGCCGAGCAAATCCAGGCTGGATCGGGCTTGCTGCCGTCATACCGGCCGGTTATCAGCGCCCAAGCTCCGTACGCATTAAGCGGCAGGTAGGCGAAAATGCCTGCGGTCTCACTTTGCCCAGGCACGGTTACGGACCGTATTATTTCAGGGTTCTTCTCAAGCATCCGGGCGACCTGGACCCGGTCTGCGAGTGGAAGCAGACCGCGGACGTCATCGATCATCTTCATGGTGCTGCCGGCGGGAAGGCGCTGCAGCCGGACTTGTCGGCGGTGATTACGCGCGATCAGCGCATCCATTCGCTCATTGAAGCAACCATCCCAGAAAGAGGTTGGCCTTGCGGATAACGGAACTGTAACTCCCTGAAACATTTAATACCTCTCGGACGGCCACGCGCTCGGCAGCGTTGCGGGAGGTAATATTGCGAAAGCGCCCGGGCGGCAGGCTCACAAAAGTTGAACCCCGTGTTCCAGGGGTGAACACCGAACACAATGACGACTTCGCGGACCTGCATTGGGACGATGTCAGGCTTTTCCGCGCCATCCACCGGCTCGGCAGCATGCGGAAGGTAGCTTCGGATCAGGGGGTCGTGGTCAACACGATCCGACGAAGGATCGAGCGCATCGAGACAAGGCTCGGCCTCGACTTGGCGCGTCGCAGCGTCAACGGGATCGTGCTAACCGAAGACGGAGAGAAGCTTCTTAGGATTGGACAGGCGATGAGCCACGCTGCGGAGTGGGATCTCGCCGACAGCACCAAGGACGTTCTCGTGAAGCCAGGACAGCTCACCATAGCGTGTACAGAGGGCATCGGAACACTGTGGCTGACGCCGAGGATGTCGCGGCTCCAAGCCGCCCTTCCCGAAATGACCATAGGCTTGGATTTCGATTACAACCTCGCTCGTGACCGAACCCACGAGGCCGACATCTGGTTGACGTACGAACAGCCAACCGAGGCCGATCTCACCACCTCGAAACTCGCGACCATTCATTTCGCTGTATATGCGAGCAAGGACTACATCCAACGCCACGGCACCCCATCAACGTTGGACTCGCTCAAAAGCCATCGGATCGTGGAGCATGTCAGTCCGGGCGTGCGCTCTGAGCTACTAGACTTCCTGATTGGCACCGAACGCCCTCAAGGCTTCATCGCAATGAGAACCAACTCTTCGCTATCTCAGCTTTGGTCTGTTTCCCGGGGAGTCGGTATCGGTGCCCTGCCTACGTTCGTCAGCGAAATTACAAGTACTGCAGCTCCAGTGCCCCCAGAACTGGGAATACGACGGGAACTTCGTCTCGTATATCGCTCCAAGGCGAAACAGTCTCCAGCCGTTCTCGCAGCAGTGAGTTGGCTTCGCGAGTGTTTCAATCGTGCGATGCATCCCTGTTTCGCTGATACATACATCGATCCAAAGACTTTTATCCGGGATTCTAGTGAGACCAACATCGTGAACATATTCCCGAGTAACTTCGACGGCATCAAGTAATATTTGCTCGATGCCGTCGCCCTTCAATCAGCTTCGGTGTCGAACGTCTGCGAGACGTCAAGATTTGTTATCGCCATATGCGCTTGATCCAACGAGGCCGACCGGTCCTGCTGTGCTCATCCGGGCCTGCGGTGTGACGTTCCCGGGGCCGGGCGAGCGAGTACGAGCCGGCAGTTTAGCGATATGATTAAACGATAAGAGCTACGCCGGATCTGTCGGCAAGTGTCTTGAACCTGATGGCAAGGTTGGGGTCAGTGTCGATCCGGGTGGTACTGACGACGCTCACCGCGGTCGGCGGCACGCGGTCCCCAAAGAACATCATCGCCAGTGAGGACGGGTAGGGTCGTGACTCCCAGACCATCCCGTGGGTGGTGGTGTCTTTGCGGTACAGTGACGCAGACCAGCGTCGCGTGTCCGGGAATTCGCGCGCGGGCGTGTCGATCAATTGGCTCCGCGCAATGCCCAGCTTCATTAGATCGGGAGTGAGGAAGGAGCGTAGTGCCAGCGGGTTGGCGACCCGCAGCACCGAGCAGCGAACGTCCGCGAGTTTGCTCAGCGGATAGGTCTTGAATGGCTGCGCCGGATCGAGATCATGAAAAATCGTCTCGTAGACTGCGGCCTCGAACCCGTCTGCGGCATAGGCTGTCGGCACCCGTTTCGTTTTTGGCCCGATCGGCGCAAATCGCGAGAAGCCGAACCCAGGGTTGAACGTGTCGCCAGCGAGCCTCGCGGCATGAATGCGCCAGAGGACCGCGCCTACGGGCAGGTCGGTGACATGGGTCGGAAAGGTTGCCGGCGGTTTGGGAACGATGCCAGTCGGCGCCAGCACCGTCACCCGCTAATCTCGTCGCTCTCGTGGGCCGCTGCTTCAAGAACGGCCGCTTCATCGTCGAGCAACTCTCGCGGTGCGGGACCGCCGAGCCACGAGTTTGACGACACGAACCAGAAAGCGGTCTGCCATGGTGTCCGGCTCGCGGGCAGGACCTCGAGGACCTTCTTGATGAGGGGAAGCGGCTTGCCGTCGGCATCGAACTGAAAGGTCGGGAAACGGTCTTGCCCCTGGTAGGGAACGGCGAAAACGCGAGCTTGCGCCTTCCAACGCGCGGCGGTCTGGTGCCGGTTCTTGGCTTCGTGCCCGGCGTACGTAGCGACCTCGGCCGAGGTCAGCGTTTCGACGTCGTGCATGAAGCGCTGGCGAATGGCGGTGTTGTCGGCCGCGACCGCGGAGTGGAACTCGGCCATTGGATCATGGGTGTCGGCGAGGACGTCGAGCAGCTGCTCGATCTTGCGCTCGAGGTGGCGCGCGCGGACGTCGGGCAGCAGCTTGTCGACGATCGCGTAAAGCGCCTGTCGATCCGGGTCGGCCGCAGCGCCGGTACCCGCGAGTTGCTCCATCGCGTGATCGACGGCCGTTTGATACTGTTCCGAGAAGGCCTCAACGGTAGGCGCTATATATAAGGTGTCGCCGACCGCTTCGGATCGCGTAGTCCCGCGACGCTTGGCCGGCTTAACGCGCGCGGTCTCGACCAAGCTGGCGAACACCAGATTGGCAAATGCGCCGGGATCAACAGCGTTGGCGAGGGTCGCCATGAGCAGCTCCTACAGTGAGTCTGACTAACATATAAGCGATATAACCGCGTTCGTCACCCCAAATGTATTTTCCAGTAACCCTCATTCCTGGAAAAAACATCGTGGCGCGGGAAGGGGCCTTTCGGCTATCAATTTCGAACCGATTCAAGCCCGGTCGACCAAATCGAACGAGCCTCGACCATTTTGGGATGCCGAGCGACAATGGCCACATACGATGAGATGCCAGGCAACCGCGATAAGATCGCTGCGACGCCGTTGGCGGCGGTCGACAATGCACCGGCCGGGATGACGCCCGACGTCGATCGCCCGGTCGACCTCGACGCGATCATCAGTGGCGCACTCACAGTGCTCGATCATGTCGAGCCGCAGGAACTCTATCTCCCTGAACTGGCACCCGACGACCAGGAACGCGTCGACACGTTCCTTCGCCGTGGCCGCGCCGAGGCAACGCTCCAGTCCTATCGATCCGACTGGGACCTGTTCCTCGCCTGGTGTTCCGAGCGACGCTACCGCCCGCTGCCGGCGACGCCGCCAACCGTCGCGGCGTTCCTGACCGAACTGGCCACGACCGGCTTCACGCCCGCGGCCGACCAGTTCACCAAGACGGGCAAACTCCGCGCAAGGCGCACGCCAAAACCCCTCACGCGAGCGACTATCGACCGGCGTCTCGCCGCCATCGTCTTTGCGCACCGCATGGCAAAAGTTGAGCCGCCAACGTCGCAACCGGGTGCAAGTGACCTCGGGCTGGTTGTCGGCGGTATACGCCGGACCAAGAAGGACGATGAGGTAGGAAAGAAGCGTGCGGCCGACGGCGACATCCTGCGCGACATGCTCCGGAGCATCACGGGCGACGACCTGCGCGCGCACCGCGATCGCGCGCTGCTCGCGATCGGCATGGGCGGAGCGTTCCGCCGTTCCGAGCTCGTGGCGATCACCGTCGCCAGGGTGGCGCGCGACCCGGAAGGTCTCACGATCCAAGTGAAGTCGTCGAAGACGGACCAGTTTGGTGCCGGCCAAGGCGTCGCCGTGCTCGATGGACCACGGTTGGAGCCGGTACGCTATTATGAAGCTTGGATTGAGAAAGCCGGTAT
>Ga0160428_1000860_pt1 | contig 28015 bp, 26 predicted proteins | sample SolpanmetagenomM_FD_108198 | JGI IMG/M metagenome (GOLD analysis project Ga0160428, IMG submission 108198) | Solar panel surface microbial communities from Lawrence Berkeley National Laboratory, California, USA - M | ecosystem: Engineered > Built environment > Solar panel > Unclassified ... | reverse complement strand
CAGGCCCGGAGCCTCGGTTTCGGCGAGACGCGCGTCGACGATCTGTATGCGTCGGGGCTGGCGAAGGTCGACTCCAAGCACATCCTGGTCCCGATCAAGGCGCGCGCACGGCGCATCGCCGGGCTTCCCGCCGCGGCGGGCGATCTGCTCGATTCCGTCGCGATCGAGGGCGATTTCGCGATCTCCGGGGTCAACATCCTGTCGGATAATCTGCGCATCCGCTCGAAGCGGATCGACGCCACAGCGATCATCGCGGCGAATATGCAGACCGGGCGCTACACCGGTGGCCTGAACGGGCGCGTCAACAATTTCCGCGTCGAGAGCATCGGCATCCTCAACATCCAGACGGATGCGAAGCTCGTCGCTGCGCCACAGGGCGGATTCGGTATCACCGGCCGCGTCGTCGCGCGCACGTCGCAGATCTTCAATTCGGGCGTGGCCAATTTCCTCGGCGGCAATGCGATCGTCCGGACGGACATCGGCTATGACCCCGACGGTATCATCACGTTCCGCAACCTGCGGCTAAGCGCGCCGCAATTCCGCGTCACGAACGGCTCGGGCCGGTACGATCCGACCGGCGCGCTGCTGGTCAATGCGGATGCCTATTCCACGCAATACGGCCCGCTGACGGCACGCGTCACGGGCAGCGCGACGCAACCGGTCGTACTCCTGCGCGCGCCGCGACCCGGTGTCGGCGTGGGTCTCGTCAATCTCGAGGCACGCGTGCGCGGTAATGGCACGTCCTACGCCATCGTCGCGACCGGTGGCACGACGTACGGGCCGTTCTCCGCCGATGTCGTCGTGCGACCGAGCCCGGTGCTCGCGGTGGATATCCGCACGGCACGCTTTGCCGGCGTGCACTTCAGCGGGCGCGTGCAGCAGGTGCCGGCCGGTCCGTTTGCCGGGCGCATCCAGTTCGCCGGATCGGGCATCACCGGCGCGGCGAACCTCGGAGCACAGGGCAAGTATCAGCGCGCCGAGATCGCCGCGCGCGCCTATGCCGCCAAGATTCCGGGCAGCGTCGATTTCACGATCGGCCGCGCGATCATCGCCGCGACCGTGGTGCTGTACGATCAGCCGGCGGTGAAGGCCGACGTCCAGATCGCGGATATGCGGTACGGTCCGACCGTATTGTCGTCGGCGCGCGCCAAGATCAACTATGCCGGCGGTAGCGGCACGGCGCAGGCCGTCGCGACCGGCTCGAATGGCGTGCCCTTCAACATCGCGGTCAATTCGCGGCTCAGCCCCAACCTGTGGCTCGTCGCGGCGCAGGGCCGTGCGAACGGCATCGGCTTCCGCACGGGCAATCCCGCGCGGATCCAGATCGCCGGCCCCGAATATCGTCTGTTGCCGACACGGATCGATTTCGACCAGGGCTCCGCGCGGGTCGCAGGAACGTACGGTCGGGGCATGACGCTTCAGGCCCGGCTCGATACGCTGGATCTGTCGATCGCCAATGCACTGGTGCCGAACCTCGGTCTTGGCGGAACGGCGAATGGCAGCGTCGACTTCCGCCAGGCCAGCGGTGCGGCGACGCCCGATGCCGTGGCGCGTATGACGATCACCAATTTCACCCGCTCCAGCCTCGCGGCGGTGTCCGAACCGGTGAACATCGAGTTCGCCGGAAGGCTTGCCAATGGCGGCGCGGATGCACGTGCGCTGGTCAAGCGCGGCCCGACGACGGTGGGCCGGATGGTGGCGACGATCCAGCCGGGCGCGGGCCGTTCCTGGACCGAGCGGCTGATGGCGGGGCCACTCGCCGGCGGGATCCGCTATAACGGCCCCGCCGGAGTGCTGTTCAGCCTCGCCGGTCAGGCACGGCAGCAACTGGCTGGCGGGATCGCCGTAGCGGCGGACTTTGGCGGTCGTGCGGATGCCCCGACGCTCAATGGCATCATCCGCGCGGACAAGTTGACCTATGAAAACGAGGTCTACGGCACGCGGCTGACGAATATGAAACTCGCCGGTCGGTTCAGCAACACCAGGCTGCAGATCACGCAGCTGCAGGCGAATGCGGGCGACGGCACGGTGCAGGCGCAGGGTTCCGTGGGCTTCGCCGCCGCCGAAGGGTTCCCGATCGACATTCGCGCGACGCTCAACAATGCCCGGCTCGCGCGCAGCGACGATTTGAGCGCGACCGCCACCGGGACGATCGCCATCACCAACAATGCGCGCGACGGCGGGCTGATCAAGGGCGACCTGATCATCCCCGAGGCGCGCTATGCCATCGTCACGCAGGGCCAGGCGGAAGTCCCCGAGCTGACCGGCGTGCGGCGCAAGAGCGATCTGGTGACGCGTCCGACGGACCGTCCGGCGGCGGCTCCGCCCGGTCTGTTCAAGCTCGACCTGCGCGTGCGGGCCGACAACAAGCTGTTCGTCAGCGGGATGGGGCTTGAATCCGAGTGGCAGATGGACATGCGCGTCGGCGGCACCTCCGCCGCGCCGAAGGTCGTCGGCCGGATCCAGATCGTTCGCGGCACCTACACCTTCTCCGGTAAGCGCTTCGAGATCACCAGCGGCGACATACGGTTCGACGGCGGCGCGCTGACCGATCCGCAGATCGCCATCGCCGCCAGCACGACGACGAACGGCATCACGGTGAACATCAACATCACCGGCACCGGCGAGAATCCGCGCATCGCCCTCACGTCGACGCCGTCCTTGCCGCAGGACGAGGTACTGAGCCGATTGCTGTTCGGATCGTCGGTCACCAATCTCTCCGCGACCGAGGCGATCCAGTTGGCGGCGGCACTCAATTCGCTGCGCGGTTCGGGCGGCGGCGGGCTCAATCCGCTCGGCAAGCTGCGCTCGGCCACCGGGTTCGACCGGTTGCGCATCCTCGGCGCGGACGAGGCGAGCGGGCGCGGCACGTCGCTAGCGGCGGGCAAGTATCTGACCGACAATATCTATGTCGAGATCATCACGGACTCGCGTGGCTTCACCGCGACGCAGTTGCAGATCGCCTTGACCAAGAGCCTGTCGGTCCTCTCGCAGGCCGGGTCGTTCGGCGGATCGAACGTCAGCGCACGTTATTCGAAGGACTTCTGAGCCGGCGCCAGCGAAACGAAGTCTTTTCTGCACCCGATAAATAGAATATCGGGTATGCAGGAGAGAACATATGTCGATGGACCATTTCGATGTCGTCGTTGTCGGGGCCGGGATATCGGGGATCGGTGCGGGCTATCACCTGCAGACGTTGAGCCCGGACCGAAGCTACGTCATTCTCGAAGGGCGTCCACAGCTGGGGGGGACATGGGATCTGTTCCGCTATCCTGGCATCCGCTCGGATTCGGACATGTACACTTTGGGCTATTCGTTCAAGCCGTGGACCGACGCCAAGGCCATCGCCGACGGCAGTTCGATTTTACGGTATCTCACCGAGACGGCGCATGAATATGGCATCGACCACCACATCCGCTATCGCCAGCATGTGAAATCGGCCGCCTGGTCGAGCGAGGAGGCGCGCTGGACGGTAAGTGTCGAAGGACCGGACGGACCGCTCCAATACACCTGCAATTTCCTCTTCATGTGCTCCGGCTATTATAATTACGCGCAAGGCCACACGCCGGAATTCCCCGGCGCCGGGCAATTCGCCGGACGGATCGTCCACCCGCAGCATTGGCCGAGCGATCTCGACTATGCCGGCAAGAAGGTCGTCGTGATCGGCAGCGGCGCGACAGCGGTGACGTTGGTGCCGGCGATGGCCGCGACCGCCGAACACGTGACGATGCTCCAGCGCTCGCCGACCTATGTCGTGTCGCGGCCGAGCGAGGACGGCATCGCCAACTGGCTGCGCGCGAAGCTGCCGGCCAAGCCCGCGTACGGCCTGACGCGCTGGAAGAATGTCCTGTGGGGCATGTTCTTCTTCAACCTCGCGCGCAAGAAACCGGAAAAGGTCAAGCAGCGCATTCTCGGCATGGTGCGCGAACAGCTCGGCCCGGACTATGACATTGCGACGCACTTCACACCGCGCTACAATCCGTGGGACCAGCGTCTCTGCCTCGTGCCGGATGCCGATCTGTTCGACGCGCTGAAAGCGGGCAGGGCGGAAGTCGTTACCGACCGTATCGCCCGGTTCACGCCGACGGGCATCGCACTGGAAAGCGGCGCTGAAATTCCGGCGGACGTGATCGTCACCGCCACCGGGCTCGAGCTGCAATTGCTCAGCGACGTCGTCTTCAGCGTCGATGGCGCGCCGGTCGATCTGGCGCAGACGTTCAACTACAAGGGCATGATGTATTCGGGTGTGCCGAACATGGCGTCCTCATTCGGCTACACCAACGCATCCTGGACCTTGAAGGCGGATCTGACCTGCGCCTATGTCTGTCGTCTGCTCAATACGATGCGGAAGCGCGGGTTGCGGCAGGCGACGCCGCGTATCGCCGGCGATACGCTGGCACCGGAACCGTTCCTAGACTTCTCGTCCGGCTACGTCACGCGCGCGATGGAAAAGTTTCCCAAGCAGGGCAATCGCAAGCCGTGGAAACTGTACCAGAACTACGCGAAGGATTTAGTCACGCTCAAATACGGATCGGTCGACAAGGAAATGGAATTCTCCAACCCGGTACCGCGTAAGGCACCGGCGCGAGACAAGGTCGATGCCTGAGTTGTAGACCAGGATGACATAGTGTCGAGCCACCCCACCTTTCGTCCTGGGCTTGTCGAAGGGCGCAAAAGCGGGACAGCTGCTTTGACTAGTTGAGCACGAATGGGTCTCGATAAGTCATCTTGTTGTCTAGGCAGGTAGGGTCGCTGGTATGACGCCACAGGACCTAACCGCCACTGGCCGGGCGCATCTTGCCCGGGTGATCGCGTATGTCACGACAGCGCGTTCCCGATTTTCGGCGCATCGACTATGTCGGCGTTACAGTTTGCGCGCTCAGGGCGAGCCTTTACCAAGCGTCAATGACGACGGGCCTGAGGCCAATCTCTGTGCGATTTTCGAAACCATGACGCTCGGTGGCTCAGCCTTGTCGTGGCGGTCGATGGCCGACTCTCGACGCTCAACCGCTAAGTTCTGCGGTGTCGATGACGTGACTGATCGAGGCAATGCGCATCTGAACCACGCGCGCTTAATGAACTCGATCCGGTTGCGATTGTTCGGGGCGGGCCCGCGTTAGAACCGGACGAATTAACGCCACTCAGGCGAAAGTCCCGAATCGGGACAGAGGGTCGGACTATGGTCGGCTGTGCTTCCCGATTTCACGCGCCGGGTGGCAGGCAATTGGTAAATGTCGATCCGGTGTCTCGCAAACGCTTCTAAAATAGAAGGATTTTTTAAACCCCGGATCGACTGGCTACTTTACCAGGGGCGAACGTTGTCGCCGTAGATCAGCGAAAGCAAAAACTTCAGCATAGATTTTCTCCCTTGTGCACCCAGTCGGGTACGAAACAATCTTAAGGGTATCTTAACCCTCTGGCAATCGGATGTTGCCCGGAAGTCGCGTGTCGGTTTGTCCCATTCCGGGCGCAACTTAAGGGTTCCTTCAGGGGTGACCGCCTACCGAATTCGTGATGGCGCGCGTTTACAAAAGTGATGGTCCGAATCATGGACCCAACCGGCCGCTCGGGCCGGGCGTCGCTTCGAGCGGGCTGCCGGTGCGGGTCGTTCCGGAACGTCTCGGGGACGATGCCGGGGTGCCGTCCGTGGCTCGGGCCGCAACGCGGATGGGTCCGGCGGTGGTGACGTCGGATGGGGCACGACTGCCATGGCCGATGGCGCGCGCATGGCAGTTCCTGTGCATGACCGACATCGTGAATTTCTCGGCGTTGCGCCGGCATCTCGGCCGGTCGCGCGCCGACAAGCTCGTCGTCGACGTCAGTGATCGTATCGCCGAGGTGCTGCCGACCGCTCGGGTTCTGATCGTCGGGCGATCGTTACTGGAACTTGCGTTCGAAGGCGACACGATCGACGATCTCGACGCGGCGTTGGTTTTGCTCAACGACGAATTCACCGCGCCGTTCGACTTGGATGGCGAGGCGCATCAATTGAAGATGCTGTTTGCCGCCGCCGCGGCGCCGGTCGGCAATACCGAGGACGTGCGGCTTGCCGAAGAGGCGGAAGCCGCGATCGAGCAGGCGCGGGTCGATCAACGTACCGTCGTGCGCGATCTTTCCGCCGGCACCCCGGCATTCGATCGTCTGACGCTTTCACGCGAACTCGGGCCGGCCCTCGCCAACCGCGAGATGTTCCTGCAATATCAGCCGAAAGTGCACGTTCGCCGGCAGGAGATTTCCAGCGCCGAGGCGCTGGTGCGCTGGCAACACCCGACCCGCGGGTTGGTGCTGCCCGGCGATTTCATCACGCTGGCCGAAGAGATTGGCGAGATCGGCCCGCTCACCTTGTGGACGCTGGAACAGGTCATCGCCGATCAGCGAACGCTGAAGATGGACGGGCACGACCTGACCGTGTTCATCAACATCTCCGGCCAATTGCTTGCCGAACGCGAATTCGTCCAGACCGCCTGCACGCTGGTGCAGGAGAGCGGCGCGAAGATCGGCTTCGAGATCACCGAAACGGCGGTCATCCGCGATCCGGAGATCGCGATCCGACACCTGCAGCAATGCGCCGATGTCGGGATAACGATCGCGATCGACGATTACGGTGCCGGGCTCTCGTCGCTCGCCTATCTCAAGCAACTGCCGGCACGCGAACTGAAGATCGACAAGATGTTCGTTCTGCAATTGACCAGCAGCAACCGCGATCCGCTCATCGTCCGCTCGACGATCGATCTGGCGCATGCGCTGGAGATGGAGGTCACGGCGGAGGGCGTCGAGACGCAGGCGGCGATGGCGCTGCTGACCGTGATGGGCTGCGATATGGTGCAGGGCTATCTGATCAGCCGGCCGATCTCGTTCGATGCGTTCCGCCAGTATCTCAGCGACGACAAGCTCAAGGGAGCGGAGGAGCATCGCTCGACCCTGTTCACGCGCCCGGCAAGCTTCTGGAAGAGCGCCTGACGACGATAATCTTAGCGAAAGGTTAAGCGGTTAAGGCTATCGTCGCGCGCATGAGGCTGATCGATCTGACCGCTCCGTTGACGATGCTGTTCGGCCTGACCCTGGCCACCGCCCCCGTCATCGCGCAACCCGCGCCGAAGCCAGCGCTTTCCACCGCGCAAGTCGGTACGCGGTTCGACGCCGCCATCGCCGATGCGAAAGCCGTGATGATGCTCGATCCGGTTAGCGCGATCGCCCGCGCGCGCGATGCCGAGCGTGTCGCACGGGGGCTGGAAGGACGGCCCCGGATGATCGGCATCGCGACCGCGCAATGGTTGCAGGGCGAGGCCTATCTCCGCATCAACGACGCGGCGCATGCCGCACCCTTGATCGAACGGGCGATCAGGATCGTCGCGAAAGCGGGGCCGCCGACCAAGCTGAACGGCGATCTGTTATTGTCGCGTGGCGGCCTCCATACCGCGACGGCAAATGTGGCATCGGCGCTCGACGACTATCAACAGGCGCACAATATCTTCCGGGATATCGGCGAAACGCGCAGCCGCGCGCTCGCCTTGCTCAGCATCGCCTTGCTGTATCAGGAAGCGGAAGATTATCAGAACGCCCTGAAATATTACGATCAGGCGCTCGATATCTATCGCGGCGATCCGCAGGTTCTCTACACGATCTACAACAACCGGGCGAACGCGCTGAAGGAGTTGGGGCGGCTCGGACCGGCTGAAACGCAGTTCCGCAAGGCGCTGGAACTCGCCCGCGAACTGAAAAGCCCGGCGATGGAAGCGCGGGTGCTGAGCAACATCGCGCGGGGACAATTGCTCGCCGGCCAATTGGCGGCCGCCGATCGGACGATTTCACAGGGCTTCGCGGTGGCGAACGGGCCGGGTGCGGAGGTGGCACGCGACCAGTTCTGGGTTCTTGCGGCGAATCTTGCGTTCCGGAAGAACGACCTGAACGAAGCAGTGAAGCTGATCACGCGCAGTTTCTCGAAGGTCGATCCCAACAACACGACGCTGGAACTGCGCGAGGGGCATAAGATCGCTTATGAAATCTTCCGCAAGGCCGGCGACGATGCGCAGGCGCTCGTCCATCTGGAAGCGTTGAAGCGGCTGGACGACCAGACGTCGCGACTGGCGTCTTCGGCGAACACTTCCCTGGTCGCGGCGCGGTTCGATTTCGCCAACCAGAAAACGCGCATCGCCCAGCTCAAGGCGACCGAGCTGCAGCGCAATATCGATTTCGAGCGCGCGCAGGCCCGGACGCGGCAAAGCATTGCCCTCGGCCTGTCGGGCATCGTCGTGGTGATCGTCGGCATGCTCGCCTTCGGTATCGTCACGTTGCGCCGCAGCCGCAATCAGGTTCGCGCGGCCAATATCGATCTTGCCGCGACCAACGACGCGTTGGGCAAGGCGCTCGCCGCGAAGACCGAATTCCTCGCGACGACAAGTCATGAGATCCGCACGCCGCTCAACGGCATTCTCGGCATGACGCAGGTGATGCTTGCCGATGCCACGCTGACGGAGCGGCTGCGCGACCGGATCGGTGTCGTGCACGGCGCGGGTATCACGATGCGGGCGCTGGTGGACGATATTCTCGACGTTGCCAAGATGGAAACGGGCAACATGACGATCGAGCAGATCCCGCTCGATCTCAAGGCGACGCTCGGCGATGTCGCGCGGCTGTGGCAGGAACAGGCGAAGATCAAGGGTATCGGCTTCGTGCTCGATCTGGAACAGAGTCCGGCCTGGATCGAGGGCGACGCCGCCCGTTTGCGTCAGATCGTCTTCAACCTGCTGTCGAATGCACTGAAGTTCACCGAACGCGGCACCGTCGCGCTGCGTGCGACGGCGGTCGGCGATCGGCTGGCGATCACGGTATCGGACAGCGGCATCGGCATCCCGGAGGAAAAGTACGACCTGATCTTCGAATCCTTCCGGCAAGTCGATGCGGGGACGACGCGAAAGTTCGGCGGCACCGGGCTGGGACTGGCGATCTGCCGCAATCTCGCTCAAGCGATGGGCGGCGACGTGCGCGTCGCGAGCGAGATAGGTGTCGGCTCGTCGTTCATCATCGATCTGCCCTTGATACCGGCGATCGCGCCAGAGGCGGAAGCGGAGGGCGCCGCGGGCAAGGCGCTGCTGATCGTCGATCGCAGCCCGATCACGCGCAGCATGCTCCGCGCGATGGTGGAGGCTCGCGCCGGTATCGTGCTGTTCGCTGCCTCCGTCGAAGAGACGGTCGAGAAGCTCCAAAGCGGGCAGGTCGAGCGCGTGCTGATCGACGATGCGACGATCAAGGCGTTGCCCGATCGGCTCGCCGCACTCGCGACGATCGCCACCGCCGCCCGATCCGCGAACGTGACGACGAGCCTGCTCTGGGCCGCGCCGGACGAGTCGGAACATGCCGGGCTTCGTGCCACCGGGATCACGCAAGTCATTGCGAAACCGATCGGTGGAGCAGCACTCATAGACAAATTGTATATATCGGACAGTGTTTTCGCCGAGCACCTTGTGTCACACGCAGCATGAGACGATAGGGTTGCCAGACGAGATGCCGCTGTCCTCCTGCCTTCCGGGTATTCGCCCATGAACGTCCTTTTCATCGAGGATGATCCGATGAACCGTCGGGTCGTCGGCGATATGCTCGACGTCGCGGGTGCGACGATGACGGGCGCGGAGAGTGCCGAACTCGGGCTCAAGCTGATCGACGAGAACGAATATGCCATCGTGCTGATCGATCTGCGCATGCCGGGGATGGATGGCATCACCGCGATCCGGCACATCCGCGCGCGGCACGACGCAAAGGCCGGGCTGCCGATTATCGTGGTCACCGCTGACACCGCTGTCGATCTTCGCGAGCGGTGTATCGAACAGGGTGCCGACGAGGTCCTGTTCAAGCCGGTCGCGATGGACGCGCTGTTCGACGCGATGGGCCGCATGCTCGCCAAGGCCGCCGGCGACGGGATGATCGGGTAAGCCCACCCCGTTCCCCGCCCGTGTATTTCGATACGAGCCCTGTCTAGCCTCGATCCTCCTCAGTCCCGGCGCTTCAACGCCTCTGTCAGCAACGCCGTCGCGCTTCCGCGACGCGCCGGTTGCGGCTGCGTCGGCGAGGGAGCCCAGCCGGTCAGGAATATGATGTCGAAGCGTTCCGACGTGCGACCGTCAGGGTCTGCCCTCGCGCTGAACGCCGCGGCGGCGCGGGCCAGCACCGGACGCGTCAGCGGCGGTGTGCCGGGGAGCAGATTGGTCGCCGCCATGCCGCGTAAGTCACGGAACAGGCTCCAGATATCGCCATATCGTGCGTTCAGCGTCTCGACATCGGCGACCGGGAGCGCAAAACCGGCGCGCATCAGCAGATCGCCGGCGGCGCGGACATCGACTTGAGGGTGAACGCGGGCCACCGGTGTGTCGCCCTCCGCCTCGCGCAACGCCGCGCGCACCGTCGACAAGGTCGTGCCGCCGGTAAACGCGGCGAGGAACAGTCCATCGGGGCGTAGGGCACGCCGCGCGAGCGTCAGCGCACCGGGCAGGTCGCTGACCGTGTCCAAAGTCCCCGCCGCCACGATCAGGTCGAAACTGCCCTCGGCGAAGTTCGGCCGATCCTCGTCGACCTGGACGCCACCGGCCGCCTGTGCGAACACCGCCCCCGGATCGGTGCGCGTGATCCGTGCACCGGGCGGCGGCAGAAAGGCGCCGTCGAAACAGCCGAGATCCAGCACATCCTCGAACGCGCGAGTCACGCTCGACAGGCGTTCGGCAATGCCGTCCAGCATCGCGGCGCGCAGGAAGGCATAATCGGCAAAGCCGGGGGCCGCGCGGTCGCGGCGCAGGCGACGCAGCGCGCGGTCGAAGATGTCGGGCGGTGTCACGGCCGGGCTTGTGCCGCGCCGCGGCGACGGCGACAAGAGGCCGTGTCGCCACTGCTCGCACCTTTGCAGTATTTCGTCGGGCTCGCGCTGCCACCGCGCTGCCCGGGTTGCGGCGCGATCCTGTCGGAGGATCATCGATTCTGTTCGAAGTGCTTCGGAACGTTGCGCTTCCTGGCGCCACCCTGGTGCGCCGGCTGCCACGTCCCGTTCGACTATGATCGCGGGGCAGGGGCGCTATGTGGCACATGTCTCGCCGATCCACCGCTTCATTCCGGCGTTCGCGCCGCCGTAGCCTATGGCGACGTTGCACGCACGGTCGCGCTCCGCCTGAAATATGGCGGTCGAACCGGGTTCGCCGAAACGGTCGCGCTGGCGATGCTTCGGCTGATGCCGGACGATGTCGACCTGCTCGTGCCTGTGCCGCTCCATCGCTGGCGCATCTGGTCGCGTGGCTTCAATCAGGCCGCGCTGATCGCGACCCGTCTGTCCGCCAAAAGCGGTGTCCCGGCTAACCTCACGTCGCTGCGGCGCGTAAAGGCCACGCCACCGTTGCGGGGGCTGGGCGCAAAGGGCCGGGCGCGTGCCGTCTCCGGCGCGTTCCGCGTCGCCGCGCCGTCCGACGTGCGCGGCAAGGCGGTGGTTTTGGTCGACGACATCTACACCAGTGGTGCGACGGGCGACGGCTGTACCCGTATATTGCTGCGGGCAGGGGCCTCCCGCGTGACGATCCTGTGCTGGGCGCGGGTGCTGGAGGATGCCGGCGCCGATTGACAAGCGCGCCGCCCGACCACATCTCACTCTCATGGCCAAAGTAGAAATCTATACCAAAGCATTCTGCCCCTATTGCGCACGGGCGATGAAGCTGTTGTCGAGCAAGAACGTGGAGGTCGAGGAATTCGACATCACGATGGGCGGGCCCAAGCGGACCGAAATGCTCGATCGCGCCAAGGGTGGCACTACCGTGCCGCAGATCTTCATCGATGGCACGCATGTCGGCGGTTCGGACGATCTCGCCGCGCTGGAGCGGGCCGGCAAGCTGGACGCGCTACTCGCGGCATGAAGGCGGCCGTGCTGCAGATGACGAGCGGGATCGATCCTGCCGTCAATGCGCGCACCCTGACCGACGCGATCGCCGAAGCCGCCGGGAACGGCGCGACGATGCTGTTCACGCCGGAAATGTCGGGCCTGCTCGACCGCGATCGCGCGCGCGGCGGCCCGAAGATCGTTCCGGAAGGCGAGGATCACGTTCTCGCGGCGGTTCGCGGTGCTGCCGAGGCTTATGGGCTGTGGGTCCATCTCGGCTCGCTCGCGGTCCGTCGGGAGGACGGCAAGTTCGCCAATCGCGGCTTCGTGATCGACGATCGCGGATCGATCCGCGCGCGCTATGACAAGATCCACTTGTTCGACGTCGATCTGCCCAGCGGCGAAAGCTGGCGCGAATCCGCGGCATATGTCGGAGGCGATAGCGCCACGGTCGTCGATACCCCGCTCGGGCCACTCGGCGTGTCGATCTGTTACGATCTTCGCTTCCCGGCGCTCTATGCGGCGTTGAGCGGAGCCGGCGCGACGCTGCTGGCGGTGCCCGCCGCCTTCACCCGTCCGACGGGTGCGGCGCATTGGCACGTCCTGCTGCGCGCCCGGGCGATCGAGGCGGGGGCGTGGGTGATTGCGGCGGCGCAGGCCGGCACGCACGAAGACGGCCGGGCGACGTTCGGGCATTCGCTGGTGGTCGATCCCTGGGGCGAAGTCGTGCTGGACATGGCGGAGGCACCGGGGCTTGGCTATGCCGAGATCGACGCGGCGCGGGTCGATGAAGTCCGCCAGCGCATCCCCGTCATTGCCCATCGGCGCCGGATACCGGCGGTGACGCGCGCATGATCGTGTTCGACCTGAAATGTGGCCACGACCATGTCTTCGAAGCGTGGTTCGGATCGAGCACGGCGTTCGAGGAACAGCGGACACGCGGGCTGGTCACCTGTCCGATCTGCGGCGACAGCGCCGTTATCAAAGCGGTGATGGCATCGAATATCGGGACGAAGGGCAATAGCAAGACGCCCCGGCCCCCCGTTCCTATAGCGCCACCCGCTGCCGTCCCGACCGCGCCGATTTCTACGGAGGCGTTCAAGGCGGCGTTACGGTCGCTTGCGACGGCGCAGGCCAAGGCGCTCGAAAGCTCGCAATGGGTCGGGCGCTCGTTCGCCGATCGCGCCCGGGCGATGCATGCGGGGGACGAAGACCCCGCGCCGATCCATGGCCAGTCGACGCTGGCCGAAGCCAGGGCGCTGATCGACGATGGCGTGCAGGTCGCACCCTTGCTGGTGCCCGTGGTGCCGCCTGAAGCGTTGAACTAGGCGGTGACCGAGCGAGAGCGCGCGTTCGATACCGCTGCCGACGAGCAGGATGTGTTCTCGATTTCGTGGCCCGTCCCGCGCGCCGCTCACCTTCCGGGCGGTCTGTTGATCGCCGTGCTGGCTGTGCTGTGGATCACGCACATTCGATCGGGCGGCATGGCCGATTGGGGCGTTTCCGGAGCGACGATCGCCGAAGGCCGCTTCAGCACGATCTTCCTCCACATGTTCGCGCACGGCGGTGCCGCGCACATCGCGATGAATTCCCTTGCATTGCTGGTGCTCAGCGGCCCGCTCGTGGCGCGGCTGGGGCGCCCCCCGGGCTCCTGGCTTCGCTATTTCGCGCTCTTCCTGGCGAGCGGTCTGGCGGGCGTCGCGGTCTATGTCGGCCTGCACCCGCACGGCGTCGTGCCGATGGTCGGCGCGTCGGGTGCGATCTACGGCCTGCTCGGCCTGCTGATCCGGCTTCCGCCGGAGGGCGAGCGGTTGATGCCGGTCCTCTCGCAGCGGACCAAGCGGATTGTGATCGGCCTGGTCAAATCGAACATATGGTTGATCGTCATTCTCGCCGTACTGCCGATCCTGTTCGGTCAATCGGCCGGTCTGGCATGGGAAGCGCATCTGGGTGGCTTCCTGTTCGGGCTGCTCGTCGGACCGATATTCCTGCCACGCGCCACGGTCGCCGGCCTGCGTCCGGATTGACCGTCTTTGGCGTAATGCGTACCAGCATCGCCAGTGCCCCCGTAGCTCAGCCGGATAGAGCAACGGTTTCCTAAACCGTAGGCCGCGTGTTCGAATCTCGCCGGGGGCACCAAGTTTTCAGCCAAAACCTAAGGAAATCAGCCACTTTCTCGGAAGGGGCTGTTCGCCGCTGTTCGCGATTGTTCGTTCCTGTTCGCCTGAATGACTACCGAATTACTACCTTTTCCTTTGACGCGATTCGGCGCCGTCGCTATGGAAACCGTAGTTAGTAGTCAGGGAGCAAATAGGGTGGCGCAGAAAGAATTGATCAAGGCGCGCGCGACGGTCACCCAGATCGACGCATTGAAGCCGGGGCCTTCGGTGCGGCTGGTATCGTGCGAGCTTGTCCCAAACCTATTCCTGTCGATCTCCCCCAAAGGTCAAAAGACATGGGTTTGGTTCGGTCGGTTGCAGGGCGGCAAAACCCTGAAATGGAGCATTGGTCGCTGGTCAGCCTACGGCGTGGCTGATGCTCGTGAGCGGGCCGATGAGTGCAACATCATCCGCGACCGTGGCGAGAACCCCAAGTCAGTCTTTGAAGAGCGCGAGTTGATGGCCAAGGCGGTCAAGGTGGAGGCCGAAGCCAACACCGTTCGCACCATCTTCGCGCAGTGGATCGCCGCCAAGAAAATCGAGGGGAAGGCGGACAAGACGCTTCCGGAATATGTCAGAATCATGGGGCGGTATTGGGCTGAGGATAAGTGGGATGTCCCGATCCGTTCGGTTACCCGATCCGACATCAAGGCCATGATCCGGGCGGTTCAGTCGAGGGGCGCAATGGCGCAGTCCAACCGTTTTCTGAAGGTGGTCTTCCCGTTCTTCAAATGGGCGGTCGTGGAAGATTTCATCGAGACAAATCCGGCCAGCGACATCATGCCAGCCGGAGAAAAACGCATCGGAGAGAACCGCGTCCTGTCGATCTCGGAGATGACGCTGCTCTATCGGTCGGTTGAGGATTGGGATGCGGATCGCCGGGACGCCATCCGGCTTTTGATCCTTACCGGCGTGCGCAAAATGGAAGCGTTCGGTGCGCGGGTCGCTGACTACGATCCGGAGACCGGTATCTGGACCCTACCGTTAGCCGATTATACGGACGACCGGGGGCACACCTATCCTGTCAGCCATGCCAAGACCGGGAGGGAGCACCACATGCTCTTGCCCCCGCTGGCGCGTGAAATTTTCGAAAGCCGTAAGGGGCGGGAGTTCGCGTTTCATACCGCGCCTCACAAGTTCATGTTCTCCACGATGACCGTGGATGCGCACACAGCGATGGAGGCTCTGGCCGGGAAGCCGGTCGAAGGCTGGACGCTCCACAAGATCAAGAAAGGCGTCCGCACCGCGCTCAGCAGCGATGAGATGGACGCTCTTGGCGAGGTGTTTTCGGAGAACATCGGGGAGATTGTCACTCAGCACTCCCTTGGAGGGCTGAACCGGACCTACAACAAATCGACCTATGCGCGTCAGGTAGGCCGTGCGCTGGACGCGTGGGAGCGGCTGTTGAAAGCCGAAATCGCGAAGCAGGACGGCACCAATGTCGTGCCGATCACTTCCCCGGTCGTCGCTTAGGGGTTCCCCGATTTCGGGCGGCTATCCACCGTTCCACATCGACTTCGCGGAACTTCATTGTTCCGCCGATAGGGTATTCGTCAACGAAGTCGCCTCTCCGGCGAAGTGCCCAGAATGCGGTGCGGCGTAGCCCGATGAGTTCCATCGTCTGACGGATCGATATGAGCCGTGCCATCAGCGGATACAGTAGTTTGGTTGTAACATGCCCGCACAAATAACATCCGTTTTTAGCTTGATCCAATTGTTCTTCGAGGTAACCGAAACTCTTTGCTCTTAATTCGAGTTACCTCGAAGTTGAAGGTGGTCAAGCTATCTTCGCTACCTCTGTTAAGATGCTTGTCAAATCTCTTTTCGCTTTCCCCGACCGTCAATGATGCCTACCTGCGTCGCCGTCAGCAGGAAAACGATGCTGACGATCATGAAGGAAACGACGATGGCTACGAAAGTGCGCAACATTGTATTTGAGACGGACGGTAAGACCGTCAAGGGTTTGCCTACGGAAGCAAGGTATGAAGAGAACCTGTGCGTGACCGGGATCAATAAAGAGTTGGAGAACGAAACGGGTTGGCTTTGCAGCGGCTTCGACTGGCGAATCGATGACGGTGAATGGCGTCAGCATCGCGAAGATATGTCATGGCGCGAAACTATGATCCCGGCTTCGGTCAAAAAGCTGTGGGCAGATATGGCAGCGAAGAACGAGGCGCAATCAAACGGCGAGGCGATTTGAGTTACTAATGGTCAGTTTAAGAGTCCGTAAAAGCCTTGACAAGTAAATCTTGTCGTATACAAGCGATTCTACTTGACTGTTCCCCACGCTATGCTATTTGCAGCGTCGATCAAGGTGGCCACCAGCGATCAAATACGCGTCTGTAAGAGGAGTCTTGCAGAGGCATCGCCGACCGTGAAGGAGTTCGCGGTCAGATACTACGGAGAGCCTACAAATTGGACCGGTCCAAAATGACTAAAACCGATACGGGAGACATCATAAACAAGTTGCTCCGAGGAATCCTACTTGATCCCGATGCCTTGGACCTTCCAGCAAGGTTCAACGGGTTGAAAAGAAAGCTGCAAGCTTCGGGAATAAAAGCAGAGGACGTGACTGTAGGTGGCGGGAAAGGTAATCCCGATTACGCTGCACACAAGTTGGTTTGTGAAAGTTATGAACGGGAACTTTGCGACAGAAAACTGGAAATCATCGAGCTAAGAGAACAAAACACAAAGTTGGAAAGCGCGCTAAGGAAGCTAAGGCATGATACACCGCCAGTCCGTCGTCGCTTTCGATTCGAGAAAGATGATGTCCTGTTGGCGTGGCAGCACGCCGTGGACCTTGCGTTGAAGACTGACCTGCTGACCTACTGTCAAGGGCAGAAAGTCGCTCTATGGAAGCGTTCGGCTGCAATGAGCCACTTTACCGAGAATGTGTGGAACTTGAAGTCGGTATCTCCGGAAACCCTCGTCGCGATAAGTTCACGCTTATGCAAAGATGACCGCCGCCCCGCATCTTGGTTAGACGAGTTCCTAAAACCGAAAGCGGAGCGGATCGTCAAAGCGCCGCCGCCCCGGCAGGATTGGTCCAAGCTTCGCGTGGATTTTACGGCTGTATAAAACCGGCCATCGCGTCCAGCAGCATCGTAAAATCATTTTTCAGCGCAACGATGTCGTGGGCGTTGGTTATCGACCGTGCGTCAGCCGTATGGGCGCGACGGTCAGCGGCGTGGGCGACCCGGCCAGCCGTGGCGCTGTCCATCGTCTCTGCGGCTTCCTGACCGGCTATGTACGCCAGCAGCGCCTCCAGATCGTCGTCATGATCGTCGCCATGACGACCATCGGCAAGACGTGCGACGATCTGACGGGCTTGCTGATGGGTCACTTGCGACGGCGTTTGACGCAGGCTTCAATCTCGTCCGGGGCGTAATCGCCCAACCCGTTGTCGCCGGTCTCCACTTCGAACATCTCGTCTGCGCCACAGACCATGACGATGGTGCCGACCGTGCCAGCCGGGATGGTAGCGCGCGTCCAGATGTCCTGACGGTCTACCAGCGTTCTAACGATATCGAGTTCTTTCATCTCGTATTTAACGCCAGTCCGCTCCGGCTGCGCAACAATCCGGTGTCAGCCTCGTTTGACCACAAACTCGGAGATAAAAATGCCCAAAGAGGTTTATTCCGAACCGTCAGATGTAGAGGGCTACGGCGGAGAGGTTATGGTGGAAGGCCCCGATGGCGTTGATGTTTCGTTTACACCGGAAGCAGCAATCGTAACCGGCACGCGTCTCATCAATGAGGGTGTTAAAGTGATAACCGAAGAAAAAGTGACTAAAAAGCCCAGATAAAGGCAACAAAAGTTAGGATCGGGCGTATCTCGTTCCGTTCGGTAGGGCACGACCCTTCAGATAGGGAACGGGCCGATGACTGATATCGAATGTGATCCGCTTGAGCGAATTGTAGCTTTGATTTCGGAAGCGATTAAAATCGCCGATGATGCGGGGCAATCGATGGTAGCAGCTATGCTTCCCAGCGCGTTGGATAAAGCGAACGCGGCGTTGACCGACATGGGCTGCGATCAAAGGTTATCGCGGAAGAACAAACCGTGGTCTGGCGGGCTGCCCGGCAACCGATGACGCTACAACCTAAAGGCGCCGACGGGCGCTTTTATCGTTGATACGTCTACCGATCAGGCGCGTTCTTATACGCCACGTTGGCCATCGCCTGCTTTTCGAGTTCATCGGCGTGGGCTCGCAGGCGCTTCGCACTGATGTTGTCGCTGACCGTTTCTGCGAGACGACGCGCTTCCGCCGCCTTCGTCATTAGTTTTAGTGCATCTATCATCCGGCCAATAACGGGAACGTAGTCGGACGGTTTCCCATTGTAAGGATTAAATGCCGGTCTGATCGATCCAAGTTAGTGCTTGGACAATTTCCCATTCAAGGCGCTCGCTATTGCCGCTTGTCGTTCGAAATCCGCTGCGGCTGCTTTCAGCCGTTCAGTCGTTACCTGATCATATCCAGCAGCTGCTAAGCGCCGCGCCTTTGCAGCTTTTGCAAGTAGAGTGGCGATGGCGTCGGTCATGTCGCTTCCCTATCCCGACATCAACGCATTGATCGAGATTAGGTTGCGGTTTCAGTACTTTAAGCGTCGAGTTCGCGGCGCTGGATTTCATCTAAGAGGACAAGGGCTTCGGCGCTTTCGCCATCGCTGGCTTGCCACAGCCGTAGCAGATCGGCGTCAGAGAGGGTCCGGGGATCGTCGGTCATCGAAGCGCCATATAGCCGATGATGACGACAAGGAAGACGATGACCGCCCATAGGGCTTTTACCGTATGGTCTGGACGCTGTGCCGGATCGTGGTCGTTCAGTTCCTCGGCAACCTTGGATAGATCGTAGACGCCGACGATGTGGACCTCCGTGTAATCAAGGTCCAGCGACCGGTCCTTGATTGTGCCCGATCCTCCGGGAGCGTCAGCGCCAATACCGTGGGCGTCCAAGTAGCTGGTCAGCAGGGATGGCGTTATGGTCGTGCGAGGAGCTTATGGCGATTGCCGAGCGAGCGCACTGATACAAATTGCTCAGGATGGTCAGTTTGTGTGCGGTGACACCATACAGGCAATTCGTCGTGACGCGGCTCAGACTTGCGCCCACTTATGACAAATCGATCACACGGCCTGCATTTTTTACCCTGCTCGGATACTCGGATAAAGATGACTTATGAACCTCATTCCTCAATATCCCTTTCGGGAATCGAGCTTCAAACTCTTGTCGGAAGTAATTTTGTAGAAGGCTGTCCGCAGTTTCCGTTAGCCGAAGTAAATCGTTCGAGAAAGTTCCCGCAATTTTATTCACGAAGTTGGCGGCAGGCATAAGGCCGATTCGAGGGCCGATATCTCGCTCAAAAACCTGCGTTCGTATCATCCAGTTCCCAAAATCCTCTCGCTCGACACCTCCGTTGCGGATGCCATATAACAACTTCGGCTGATTAGTGTAGAAGGCCCAACAGCAAGCAAGAAGATAGTTAATTTCGATTCGCCCGTTGTGACCAAATGAATAAACGAATGTGGCAAGGATTTCAAGAACTTGTGACAAATCACGATTTGATAGTTCTAAGTCGTCAGACCAATTTAATATATGCTGAAGCGGGGCGTAATCTCCTGTTGGATAAAAGCTTTGATCCGGATTGATATCGTTCTCGTTAAGGATAAAATTTACGAGGTCTGACCGGTTAGTATGAGGAAACACAAATACAGAGTCAAAAAACCTCCTCAAATATTTACGAGATTCAAAGTCCGCACCGTATATGGCTCGAACCGAGTGGGCGAGTTGCTCGCTGTCAGTTGCAACAATAAATATAAGGCCGTCTATCTCAAATAGGTGCTTCATGTCCTCTAAGAGCTTGATAGCGTATGTCGGACGGCACCGATCAAGTTCATCAACGAAAACGAACATGGGGGCGTTGAAGGACTGTGTTTCTACGGCCTTTATCGCTCGGGCGGTTTGCAAGCGAAACTCCGCTATCGCCGCCGTGGCGTTTCGGTTCTCGGAAACCCGCTCACCGACTAAATTTTCAAGAGACTTATCCCAAACCTTTTCTGCTGCATCATCAAAAGCTTCTTGGTCAAGGCCATAGGTGGCTTTGAGCACGCCCGCGGCATTTAGGGCAGCTAAGGTCTCTTTTACCGATACGCCAGTAAAAGCCTTCAATGCGTGAAACGAGGCTTGCTTCATTGTTTCAATGGCTACGACACCCATTGCGCGCTTCCCTTTTGCCCATGCGGTCTCGGCTACCGTTGCATTCGGGAAGTTGGGAGCAAGTTCATCTTCTATTGCGGTCATCAACGTGATTAGCGGATCGTCGGCGTGATCGTCGCGCCATGCATTAACGCTCGCCACGAGATGACCGCGCGATTGTAGTTCTGCCCGTAGTCTATCAAGAAAGAATGTCTTTCCAGCACCCCAACTCGCGTCGATGTTCAAGATATAAGACCCGCCACGAGCCCCAACGCGGGAGGAATATTTTGCAATGAGGATTTCTATCAGGTGCTCTGCGTCGGCCTGACGGCCAAGCCGGTCATCTGCCCATATTTCGCTGGATGTCATGCCTACATCCTGCCGTTAAAACCGAAGAAGTAAAGAGTTGACCACGCTGTTAGTCCGCGTCGCGATAGCTGAAAGACTCTTTGGGGTTTACCGACACGCCCAAATTAGGCATGCGGTGACAGAGACGGGGGTCACGATATGTTTTTAGCTCTATGGATCACGATGGGGATCGTGGTCGCGATTATAGCGGGCTCAAAGGGTAAGAGTGGCCTTGGATGGTTCCTGTATGGCGTCGCACTCTGGCCAGTTGCGTTGGTGCACATCCTCCTTACTCCCAGCGACCCGAAGGCTGTTGAAGCTCAGCAGGTGGCTGCGGGTGGGAAAAAGTGTCCGGACTGCGCAGAGATTATAAAAGCAGACGCGGTGGTGTGCCGGTATTGCGGGAACCGCGAACTTGACCGCTCCCCCGTCGCGATGACCGATGAGGGCGACAATCAAGAGGAAGGTTATAACCCTCCATCTTGGCCATTCCCGCCAGTGCGGACGACTGAACCTACACCCACGACATTCCAAAAGCTGTGGTGGAACCCGCATGCTGAGCCAAAAGACAAAAAGTAAGCGGCATTAGCGGAGGGGGTAGGCAAGCCTCCGAAGCTTATTCGGCGCCGTTGCGGTTCGAAGCACGCGGTGCCATCGACACAGCCAGACGGGCTTCGGCTTCCGCCTTCGTCGCGTGGGCAGCGGCGATCCGCGCCTTCGCGGCTTCCAGATTTGCCACCACGGTTGGCGCGATGTTCGGGATTGGTTCGCGCTCCGAGATAGCGGCTTCGAGTGTGGCGAGATCGGTCGTGGCGATAAGCTGGCGGGCCTCGTAATCCTTCCGCTCTTTGGTAATGCTGCGGACATCCTTGATCGGGATCAGATCAAGGGCGGCGCGAAGGCGGTCGTTGTCGCGCTTGATATCGTCATCGATCCACTGCGATGCCCGTTCCATCCGGATACGGTCTTCGTGTGCGCGGGCAGCGTCGAGTTCGCCCTGTTTATCCGCTTCGCACTGGATAGCGTCCGCGTGAAGCTGGCGAGCAAGGGTATCGAAAAATTGCTTTTCGTATTTCACGGCCATGAAGGCGTGATGAAAGTAACAGATTACGGCAACGATGGTAAGCGTGGCCGCGATGGTGAGGACGGTATCGATGGTCATGGTATTCTCCGAATAAAAAAGGCCCGACAGCGTAATGGACTGTCGGGCCTTTCCTCTCGGTGGGAGAACCAAAACCTATGAAGCGCCATTACCTGCTCTGGTTTTATTTATGCTCGCGCGGGGATGCGGCGGTCATGAGGGCAGGGGGCGTCAGTAGGGGACATCGTCGCTCGTGATCGGCGGGATGACGACTTCGCGCACGGCGGGTTGTTCGGTCTCGCGATACAGGACGCCAGTCCGCCACGCAGCGTGATGGGTGCCGATTGCGAGACGACTTGAGAGAACGGCGTTGCTTTGGAGAGGGGCGGTCCCCCCGGCCCCCGCGTAGGTATCAGTGAAGCTATGGAAGGTGATGACCTCGCCGCGTCGTAGCTGCACGACAAGCCTCATATCGCCCGATAGATCAGCGGAGTCCGCTACCTGCATCATCGCAAAGCAGCCGAAGGGATAGGTCGTTCCCATAGTGCGCACCGCTCCGGGACCAGCAAGGTAATCTTCCGGGATCGACATCACGGTATCGCCGAAGTCCTGCCATTCCTCGGTCCCGGAAGCGAAATTGGCTTTGGATTTGCTCGGGTCGGAGAGTGCAGCGATCTTCCGGCATCGTTCGGGCTGATCCATAAGCGCGAAATAGACCGTAGCCGCAGCCGATGCGGTGCTGATGCTCTGGGCGCTGGTCCAAAGCGTCATCGTCGCCTTGAAACGCTCTTTTCTATCCGACACTTCGCCGCGCTTGCGAGACGGTCGAATGCCGCCGGTTGCCTGCCAGTTATCGTAGAGGGTGATCTGGGCAGAGGTGATGTCCGACAGGCTGGGGAGCTTCGCGGCACGCTCGCGTTTCAGCGTCGCCTCGTGATTGAGAAGCCCTTCAACGATGGATGGTGCGCTGGTGCGGGTTAGATGTAGCAGCCGGTGGATCGCGCCCGGATCGCCTTTCGCCTCGGCTTCGAGATACTGAAAAAATATTGTAATGTCTTCGCTCGTCATAAGTCCTCAATGGTTCTGATGGGTCGCCAAACCCGATTGAGAAAGTATTTATCACGACAAACCCGGCCACTGCATTATTGAAGTGACCCCGGGGCTTTTGGCGATTTTCAGATGCAACTTATTGAGGAGGATCGATCTACGATCCGTCGAAGCAGGGTGCTCCGGGGTCATGAGTATTTATACCTGACGCTGTTCGCGGCGTCCATTTTGATTGGGACAAATGTCTAGTAGAATGGTCCCTAGGGGACCAATGTCGAGTAGAATGGTCCCCGAGGGACCAATGTGGTGTAGAATGGTTCCCAATGGACCAATGTCGAGTAGAATGGTTCCTGAAGGGACCGATGTCGAGTAGAATGGTCCCTCCGATAGCATTCTTAAACCAAGATTAGGGACCAATCTTATATAAGAATGGCACCTGCCATTCCTTCTTGGCACATGTGCCATCTATATAAGATTGGTCCCTTCGCCTTCGGCTCGGGAAATCCAATCTCGAATTGATATATCTGGTCTACCGACCACGGAGTAAGGAATAGGCAAGCTGCCGCGTCGATTTATGTCGGGTTCGAAAAGCAAGCTTGCCGCGTGGAAAGAAATCCGGGTGAGCAGGGCCGACAGCGGGCTGGGCACGAAGGGGCAGGGTTCGGATGCCGCTCAAGCCCGCTCGGACGCGGTGACAGCATAATTGCTAACCTGAGACGACGATAGTGCCAGTTCGATGAAAGGTCGTTGTATGGCGCTTTGCGGACACCCAATCATGCCACGGTAAACTCCCCGGTGGCGGAGTGGAGGGATACGCCACCGGGGAGCGTCGGGAGCCGAGTGACTACGACCGAAGCCGCATTAACCAACCCTTGGAGCTTGCGTTCCGCAATGCCGCTTAGAATTGCTCCTAACTGAAAACCCATCCAAGAGCCGCGAGCAGGACCACCACGACCACGGCGTGGCGAACAGTCCACTGAAACTTCTCAGCAGGCCTCCCCGGGTTTGGTGTAGGAACGGTTTCAGACTGAGGGATGGGAAAATCACGGTTCCCGCAATAGCGGCAGACAAGTGCATCGCGTTTGATCATCTCGGCGCATTCAGGGCATTTTTTTGTATCAATATCGCGAGCGAGCATTGAGCGTGTAGTCTGCTCACGATTGCTACCAACAATAAACAATGCAACGGCGACCGCTATCATGACGCACGATATGACAATATAGTTTTGTCTCTCGGAAATTAGGCCGATGTTGTTCACGCGGCCGAACGCAGTCTCAACGGATGTTTCCATTCCGAGAACGATCATGAGACCGGCGATACCAAAAAAGCCTATAATCAGACCCCAGTTTTTCATGAACTGCCTTCCCCCGATAGCGTTGTTTCGCTTTATTGAACTAAAAGGCGAACCCGCGCGCGTCCATCATAAATAAGGGATGATAGACGAATATAAGTTCAGCACCGCTGACAACATCTCGACCCCGGCCCGTTCGGCCACTGCCATCACGCCATCCGATTCCGCACAGCTTGCACGGCTGTCCCGCGCGATCCTCGTGGGCGGCGCTGGTGACCTTGCGGTCCTCTTTGCCGACGACACCACGCCGGTCACCTTGAAGGGGCTTGTAGCCGGGACGATCCTGCCCCTACGCGTTCAAAAAGTGCTTTCGACCGGCACCACCGCAACCAACATCGTCGCGCTTTCCTGATGATCCGTTTCGGCCTGTCCCTGTCTCCGGCCTTGGTTCCGTTTGGTATCGCAGCCCCGGTGCAGCCACCTGCGGCCACCTCGGCCTTCACGATGACGCAGCTTGCGGATTCGAAGCGCGTCTATCAGCGCGACACAGCCACAGGGGGCGGGCAGGCCAAGGGCACCGGAAGCATTCCTATTCCGGTCACCGTCACCGCATTAGGCACACCGCAGTTCCGCATCAGGGCAAGCGACGGCACCACGATCCTTCAAGACGCAACGACCCTTCCGGCCTTCACCGCGTTGGGCGCGCAAACCCTATCCGTTACCGGCGTGGATGCTCGCTTGGGATGGTTCTTCGTGGATTTGGGCGACGGAGCGACTTGGCAACTTGGCACGACCCTCGTGGGTATGGGCGCCCTCATCATCATTAACGGGCAGAGCCTCGTGTCTCGCATGCTTACCGCCGCGTCCGACAATATTTCAATGACCGCCGCAGGCGTGACGCCTGATCCGAACACCAGCGTCTACGCACTCCCCGGCGACGGAACCGGAGCCCAAACGGTGCTGGCTTGGAAGAGTTGGGATGCAACTACCGCGAGCAGCGGCGGCGCTACTCCGAACTCCGCTGGTGGCGCGGCGATGGCGAAGACATTGGTATCGCAGCTTGGGGTGAATGTCGGGACGATTGGTAGACCTTTGGGCGGAACTCCGATCTACGACCACACGATGCCGGGGCCTAACGGCATGAATATCCGGAACTTGATCTTGGCAACTGGCGGTTTCGAACTGGCCTTTCTGATGATTGGTCACTCGAACTCCGCTGGCTTGGCGGGATATCTCACTGATGCAATGGGTGCCAGAGACTTCAAGGGGCAGTTAAGCGCGCACTTCCAGCTTTTGACTGCGGCGAATCCTCGTGGCTCGAACTACAGAAGTGTTGTCTGGGCAATCCCGAACTGCGATCCATCGAGTTGGGGCAGCGACGCGCGCAAAAACATGATCCGTCGCGCGATGTATGAGTTTGCGACATCGCCAACCGCGTCGGCGCTGATGACCAGTTGTAAATATGTGAATAACTACTCAATCACGATGTCTGGCGACAACATCCACGAGAATCAGGCAGGGTCGATCCAGATTGCGAATGTCGTCACTACGGCGTTCTCGACTGGTCTTGATGCTCCGGCTGGTGATCAGGCTCTTACACCAACGCCGATCTCGACTGGCACGGCAACGAACGCGACTTACACCACTGCGGGCAAGTTCACGGCGGCATCGTTGGATGGTGGCTATGTAATCACAAGCTCGCCTTATGCGGGCGGCGGTGTTGCTTCGGTTGGCTTTTGGTATCGAGGAACGCCAGCCGCGAACAGCGTGGCGTTCTCGTGGGGCAACCAATACCTACAGGTCAACGGAACGCGTTGGAAATGGCACGAGACGAACGGCACTGAGACTACCGCCAGCACTGGACCAGTCATCGGCACCGACACTACGACTTGGCACTATTTGTCGATTGATCGCGTGCCAGCAAGTCCGGACGGTAGCGGAGGCTACTTGCGGGTCTATCAGGACGGCGTGATGATCCTCAACCTTCCGGCTGCATCGGCAGGCACTTCGACCTATCAGAGCGATAGTGCGATCCGAACTTTTAGCGGTTCCGCAGGCGGGTTCATGATGAACATCCCTATCTCGGAATGGCGCGGCTACACCAAGGCAATGGGCAACACTGTTCCTACAGCCGCACTATCGGCAAGCGACCCGTTTTTGTTCATCGCCTTCCCGTTAAATGGGAACGCTACGACGCTGGCGTAAGGCTTGATCCATCAGACAGCAAAAAGCCGCCAGCCTTTCGGCCAGCGGCTTAGCGTTCCCTGTGGGGGGAAGTGGTTAGGCGAACGAGACCTTCGTGCTGCGGCGACGCGTGCGCATAGCTGCGCCCATCAAGCCGAAGCCTGCGATCATCATGCCCCAAGTGGCGGTTTCAGGCACGGCGCCTGCGGCGGCGCCAAGCGATCCAGAAGCAATAAAATAGGAATCTCCATCAATAATAAAGCTACTTGTCGGAGAGAGAGCCTGACTGACGATACTGTTCAACTTAAAATCTGTGTGATCTGCCTGAAACCACAGAGTTACGAACTGATCCAGATTTAACGATGCCGAAAACTGCAAATTGTAAGGCCCCATCCCATTTGCAGGAAAGTCGTACCCATAGGATGACAACTGATCAAAGTTGGTTCCGTTACTCGTCGTCAGATTGATTGCCGATATTTGGTCGAATCCTGAAAGGGCAAAATCTACACCGAATGTTCCTGAAAAACTTACGCCGTTCTCGAATATACCCGAAGTATTATAAACTGTTACAGCAGCGTTGGCGGCGGTCGCTGCGGACATACCCGAAACTGCAACGGTGGCCACGAGCATCAATTTAGTCATGATCTTCATAATGAGACTCCGATGAGAGGTTGCCTTCTACATCGGTCGTCTGCGCCCCAACGCCCCCACCCTCCGAAGAATGAGGCGCTGTTAACGGTCGGGTAACGATCCGTCGTCGGTTATTCCTTACAAAAATGGAGCCGCCCCAAAACGATACGGAACGGTTGCGTAATAACCGAGCGCGTTAAGCTTGTTTGAGGATCACACGCGGCCCCGGTTATTCTTGGCGAGGAAATCGCCAAGGATGACGCCGGAAATCACGCCGATAATAAGGATCACGCCGGGATGAAGCGTGACGATCTTCGGGACCACAACACCGATCACGAGGAAGACAGCCGCACAGATCGCGGCAAACTTGATCGCTTCCCACACATAGTGGCCAACGCTATCCATCAATCGTCCCTCTCAAGCCCTGATCCGCTCCATAGCGGAAACAACGCAAAATAAAAGGCGGGACAAACGACCCGCGTTTATTTCCGTCTGACATGGATCAGGCGGCAATTGCCATCTCTTCTATTTCCGCATCAGCGGCAACCCGCGACAACAGCCAATCCGCCGCCTTGCTGGCTGCACTCGCGGCCTTGAAGATCGCACGATTATCTTCCCGAAGCACTTGCAGCCAAGACCCGATGTAATCGGCGTGACGGACAGTCGGCACGATGCCAACCGATGCGCAGACGAACGCCGAACCCATCTCAGCGACCAACTCTTCGCGAGCGTAGTCCTTGCTCCCGAACTCATTTTTGAAGTTGCGACCAAGGCGCGATGCGTGGCCGGTGGCGTGCGCCAGTTCGTGGAGCGCGGTGCGATAGTAGTTGATAGGCTCAAAGAACGCGGTGCGGTGCGGCACCTGAACGAAATCCATCGACGGCACATAGAAGGCCTTGTCGCCAGCTACCCGGAACTCGACGCCGCTGGCCTCGATGATCTCTTCCCCGGCTTCCACGATCTCCGCCGCCGAGTTGACCACGACATCGCCGCGCAGATGATCAAGGCCATCGATCTGGTCGAGATTGAAGACGCAGAACCGCTTGAGGAATGCGACCGCCTTGGCGTCGTCGCCCTTCGCCGCACGCTCTTTTTCGGGCACGAACTGCGATGCGAAGACGATGCTGGTAGCCTTCGAACCCTTGCGCACCGAACCACCAAGATCGCTGGCTTGCTTGAAGGTCAGCCAACGCGAGGAAGTGAAGCCGGATTCTTGCGCGGCGCTCCACAGGAT